>Ga0209490_10006436_pt1 | contig 10589 bp, 9 predicted proteins | sample MAT06_FD_187209 | JGI IMG/M metagenome (GOLD analysis project Ga0209490, IMG submission 187209) | Freshwater microbial communities from Lake Fryxell liftoff mats and glacier meltwater in Antarctica - MAT-06 (SPAdes) (version 2) | ecosystem: Environmental > Aquatic > Freshwater > Ice > Liftoff...
AATGCCTGCACCAAAATTTATTGCTTAACTTATAAATAAACTAAAATAACACCTTTTTCAATGCTACTTTTTTTTGGCAAATACCTTCTTTTCAATAGACAGGTAAGGCCTACACCTATCAGGACAAGAAATTTCCTCGCAGTAAATAATAAAAAATCAAGAATATAATCCTAAGGCCAAGATTAAGATGTTGGTCCCCATACTAGTCAGAATTTTTTGAGACGTTAGACGCTCCTTTTATAAATTGGAAAACCCCAAATCCAAAAACCCCAGTTATAAAATTTATAAATACAGATCCTCTCAATATGATTTCATATTCGGAAGCGAGGCATTAGTAGTATGGAATGGATATTTTTGGTTACAATCAATCCACAATATGACTTATAGAGAACTTTACCTTTTGATATATTTCATATATCCTCCTTCGAAGCCATTAAAGCTTCGAAGCCCATCGAAATCTTGTTGTGTTTTTTATGATTGATTCTTTCTCAATGTTAAAATGGCCTTAAGGGCTCTTAAAAGCTATTTTTTTGTAAAAATGAATGAACGTTTATAAAAAAAATTCCCGTCGGGGGATCGGGAGATAGAATTAAAATAAAAGAATAACCCAAAAATTATACAACGCGATGAAGAAGTCATGTAACATAAGCTCATAACCTAATTGATAGATTTGATACATCAGTATTCAGGAACCAGAATACTGCAAAAAACAAACCAAATCAATTGACCACAGTCCTAACCTCATTCCCATGAAAAGTATTCTAGTCATTGACAATCAATTGTCAATCTGCAATTTATTAAAAAAATTTCTCACCAAGAACCACTACTCGGTAGAAACCTGTACCAATGCCATGCTTGCCCTTGAAATACTTCATAGGGGCAAATTTGATCTGGTTATCATGGAGTACCATCTACCGGATATTTCAGGCATTGATATTTTTCAGCGTGTCCAAAAACTTGCTCCCGATGCAGGAATAATATTTATGAGTGGACAAGTCACTTTGAAAAATGCAGTGGATATGATTCAACGTGGGGCTTTGAATTTCATTTCAAAACCTCTGAACCCGGACGAACTCCTTGAAGTGATCAAAGATGCGAAACCCATATTGTCAAAAGTAGGAAAGTTATCCGCAAATGGTAAACTCACTCCGACTCAAAAAGAACCAAAATCAGGTTCGGAATTGGTCTTTGGCCAAAGTGATAAAGCGGTTGAGATGATGCATCAGGTCAAAAGAGTAGGTGGAACAAATTATTCTGTAATCCTTCAAGGCGAAACAGGTACGGGAAAAGAATCCTTGGCACGTCTGGTCCATGCTTACAGCCCAAGGAAAGAAAGACCTTTTATCGCTGTTGATTGTGGCAGTTTGTCTAAAGAAATTGCAGGAAGTGAATTATTCGGGCATGAAAAGGGTGCATTTACAGGCGCAACTTCTCAAAAAATCGGCTTTTTTGAGCAGGCAAATGGCGGAACAATTTTTCTCGATGAAATAGCAAACCTATCCATGGACATTCAAATGGCATTGCTGAGGGCACTTCAAGAAAAAGTGATCCGTAGAATGGGAGGCGATAAAGAAATCTCAACTGATGTAAGGATTATTACTGCGACAAATGAAAATTTATTGGTTAAATCAGAGACCTCCTGCTTTCGTGAAGACCTCTATTTTAGGCTGAGTGAATATGTGGTAGAGGTACCTCCCTTACGAGATAGGAATACAGACCTACCCCTATTCATCGACTTTTTTCTAGAACAGACGAGTAAGGAACTGAATATTACAAAACCAAAAATTTCGGAAGAGGTATTATTGTGTTTCGAAGAATATACATGGCCGGGTAACCTGCGGGAGTTGAAGAATGTAATCCGGGGTGCCTGCTTATTTCCCGGAGAAGACAATTGGATCAATAAGGAATGCCTTCCTGAAAGGATTGTACTATGCATCAAAAAAGCCCAAGAACGCACCAATGCAGCGGCAAAAAATGAAAATCCGACAAAATTGGATGGAATCGATGAAAATGACCTGAAGTCCACGGCTCTTCAAGCAGAATACATGAGGATAGTGGATGTTTTGAAAAAAGTCCATTTCAATAAGACCAAGGCTGCAGAGATATTGAATATCCACAGGAAGACCTTGTATTCCAAACTCAGGCTTATGAATATTCCCTATTAAAGCACAGTTTTCAGATGAAGGCTTCGGTCATAATTTTCACTTCGGTTGAAGGGAAACTTAAACTTACGGCCAGGGAAAAAATAAAACCATGTAGTGATTGGCATTTTTTTTACTTCGATTGCTGTGGTTTGAGGGAGCATGGCAGCGGATTTGGTGCCAGCGCGGGCACCTGATTGTTAAATTTATAAATACGGGAATTAGAATGGAGTGCCTTTCATAGAAAAAATGTGGGTCTCTAATGCGCATCGTATAAACCTTGATAATTAGGACTGGCATAAAATTATCTCAACGGATCAATTCATTTAATGCTATAAGATTATGGAATATTTTAAAAAACTATTCGAAGGTGATTTTATGCCACATGGGCATTGTTATTTCTGGGATCCGGCCATTGTTTGGACAAACGCCATTTCAAATAGTCTTATCGCCTTGGCCTATTTTACCATTCCATTTACACTAATATACATTGTAAGGAACAGAAAGGACATTTACTTTTCACCGCTGATTATCCTTTTTGCAATGTTCATACTGAGCTGCGGCGCAACCCACATTATGGATGTGGTCAATATTTGGTCTCCATTTTATAGGTTGGATTCTTCTTTTAGGGTTATAACTGCAGTAGCTTCCATGGGAACTGCCTTCATGTTGGTAAAAATCTCCCCAGAAATCTTATCCATACCTAATTCAGATTTGCACAAAAAATTAAATGAAGAATTGAAGGAACAGATTATTCGCTTAAAAGATCAGGATCAGACCATAGAACTTTTAAAAAAGAACAAAGAAATCCAGGATGCCATGACAGAAAGTGAGGGAAGGTTCAAATTGATTTTTGACAACAGCCTTGCGGCAATAGTGGTAACCGATGATCAAGGAAATTATTTATCTGTTAACAAAGCAGCGAGTGACCTTTTCCATTATCCGGTCAATGAATTATTGCAGATGAATGAGGTCGCATTAAAAACAACCGCAACACCCGAAGCAGCCAAAAGTCACGAAGAATATGCCAGCAAAGGTGAAGAAGCCGGTGAATTTGATTTAATCACAAAAAACGGTGCACATAAATTTGTAAAATACCATGCAACCCGCTTAAAATCTGATTTCAATTTAAGCATCATGATGGATATAACGGAGCAAAAAGAATCGGAATTAAAATTAAAAGCAAGCGAAGAAAAATACCGTGGTCTATTTGAAACAATGGACCAGGGCTTTAGCATTATCGAAATGATTTTTGACAGCGATAAAAAGCCAGTGGATTGTGTTTATATAGAAACTAACCCCGTGTTTGAAAAGCAAACAGGTTTGAAAAATGTTATTGGTAAAACTGCAAGAGAGATGATTCCCGATCTCGAAGAACACTGGTTTCAAATCTATGGTAAAGTGGCCTTAACAGGCGAATCACAACGATTTATTGAAGGCAGCGAAGCATTGGGCCGCTGGTTTGAAACGTACACCTTCAGGTTAGGCGATCAGGGAAGTAATAAAGTAGCCGTTCTTTTTACAGATATTACGGAGCGAAAACAAAATGAAGAAACGCTCCGCTATCGGAAAGCCCTGCTAGAGGCACACAATGAAGCCAATAGAGATGGTCTTTTGCTTGTCGATGCCAAAGGAAAGATTATCAGCTATAACCAGAGTTTTATTGATTTATGGCGTATGCCTCAAGGGATTGTTGATGACAAAGACGATGATCTTGCACTCGCATTTGCTATGAGCCAATTGGTAAACCCACAACAGTTTATTGACAAGGTAAAATGGCTGTATGAGCATCCCTCAGAGACAAGTATTGACGAACTGGAATACCTTGATGGCAGGATAATAGAACGCCATGGCTATTCAGTATTGGGTGAGGACGGAACCTATTATGCCTGGTCTTGGACCTTCAGAGACATCACGGAGCAAAAAGCAGCAGCAGCAGCAATCAGTGAAAGCGAAGTAAGATTCCGCACCATGGCAGAGGCTACTGAAGTATTGATCGGAGTTGCGGATGAATCGAGCAATGCCAGCTATTTTAATAAGGCCTGGGTGGACCTTACAGGAAGACCAATGGAGGATTTACTGAAGTTGGGATGGGCTGACTTATTACATCCGGATGACAAAGACCGCGTTGTTGATGTTTATCTTTCAGCCTTTGCAAAACAAGAGGGTTATACTTTAGAGTTCAGGGTTTTAAATAAAGATGGAGAATATCGCTGGTTATTGGCGAAAGTACCAGCGAGATTTCACCCAGATGGGACTTTTGCAGGATACATCAGTGCGAGCGTTGACATTACCGAACAAAAAACTTTTACAGAAGAATTAGAAAAACAAGTAGCAGAACGTACCGAAGAACTTAGAATAAAAAATCAAACTTTTGAAATAGCAGAAACAATTGCAAAACTAGGAAGCTACAAATGGAACATAGCCACAGGGTCATTGGAATACTCTGATAATTTATTCTTGTTGTTTGATTATGAGCCAGGTGAATTTGAGCCTTCGTTTGAAAAATTTTTATCTTTCATTCACCCCGATGATTTGCAGCAGGTAATGAAAAACGGGGAAGAAACAGTGAAAACAGGAAGATTGGTAGAAACACCTTACCGAATCATAAGCAAAACAGGAAAAATAAAATATCTCCGTTCAACCGGCAGTTTTACCGGAGAAGATGATAACCGTATGCTGATAGGCACCGTGCAGGACATAAGTAAAGATATAGCGGCAGCTGAAGCATTGAGATCAAAAAATATTGAACTGGAGAATAGCAATGCGCAACTCAAATCCTTCAATTATATAACCAGCCACGATTTGCAGGAGCCTTTGCGAAAGATCCAGGTGTTCGGCAGGCGCATCATGGAAGTAGAGGCTTTTTCAGGTAAGACACAGGATTATTTCAACCGCTTGATTGAAACAAGCGAACGTATGCAAAACCTCATCGTATCGCTGCTTGATTTTTCCCGCCTTTCTGAAATCGAAATAATTTTTGAACCTTGTGATTTGAATGGTATTATTGAAGAATCCAAAGATGACCTTCATCTGTTCATTGCTGAAAAACAAGCTGTGGTCCAATACGAGAATCTGCCGACAATCATGGCATCGCGTATTCAACTTATCCAGCTCTTTACAAATCTTATTGACAATGCCATAAAATACTGCAGACCGGAGATTCAACCACACATTAAAATTACTGCTTCGATGCTAGAAGGAAAATCAATAAAACATCCTTTGGTAAACAATGAAAAAAAATATCATAAAATAGAAATAACAGACAATGGGATTGGATTTGAACAAGAATATTCTACCAAAATCTTTGAAATATTTCAGCGGTTGCATGGCAAGAAAGAGTATTCCGGTACGGGCATAGGTCTTGCCATAGTCAAAAAAATTGTGACCATTCACAATGGATTTGTTACAGCAGAAAGCATGCTCGACAGAGGTTCCACATTCACTTTATATTTACCTACAAAATGAACGAATTGGTTTATTTGATGATGAAAGAGACTATTCGCCATGGTTATGCCTTGGGTTCTAATCGAATAAAACAATTAGTTTTTCGTAAATAAAAGGTTTAATATTGAACTCCAACAGCTAATATTTTATAACAGAATGCGTTTTAGATAAGTTTTTAAACCGCGTTTCTTGTAAGATCCGGCAAAGAATTTGGAAAGACTCTAAACTGTAATCCCTCTGAAGAGGTATGTAAAAATCCTCAATAAAAAGGGTCAGATTTGAATTTCACCAATTTAAAATCTCTGACTATGAAACTTGTATTAGGATATCACGCCCACACTGTCGTAAAAAAAGTAATCGAAACTGAAATCGAAAAATTCGGTATTGCTTATTCTTATACGGATTCAGGCCAAATTGAAATATCAAATGAGATATGCCCTATCCAGTTTGATAACCTAAAGAAGAATTTGCTTGATTACGGGATCTATGTTCAAGAAAACCAAAAAGAACAACTTGTTCAAAGAATCAAAGAGGTGGTAGATGAATTCATATTCAGTGAAGAAAATTATAATTATAAAACGTCCCAATATATCTCGGATAAGTTGAATCTTAGCTATGGTTATATTTCGAATTTATTTTCAGAAGTCACCTTAAATACCTTGGAATATTACATTATATTTAAAAAGATAGAGCGGGCCAAGACCATGATATTAAGCGGGGAATACAACCTCACCGAAATAGCATACCAATTAAAATACAGTAGCGTTGCCCATTTGTCCGGACAGTTCAAAAAAATCACCGGATTAACCGCATCCAATTTTTTCAAGATAATTTCAAAGCGGAATTATTCATTGACTGAAAATTAAACGCATGTATTTAGGGGTTTTTAATTTATATGAAAAAAATCAGTATTGTATTGGCAGATGATGATGAGGATGATCGCCTATTTTTTAAGGAGGCTATAGAACAGCTCAACCTTAATTCAGATTTAAATTTGGTAGAAAACGGCAATGAATTGATGAAGTACCTTGAAGATCTCAATTCTCCTCTACCGGATTTGGTATTTCTTGATTTAAATATGCCCCGCAAGGGCGGTTTGGAATGCCTTCGTGAAATCCGCTCGTCCAAAAAACTAAAGGGATTGACTGTAGCAATTTATTCCACTTCTTCTTCGGAAGAAGATATAGAAGAATGTTTTGTGAGAGGCGCCAATATATATATCAATAAGCCGAATAATTTTGAGAGTATAAAGTCAGTGCTTCTTAAAGTGATTTCTACCAATTACCAATACAATACTTCGAGTCTGAACAAGGATAATTTCGTAATGGTGGTTTAAATTATGAATCGTTTAGGTCCATCTGTTTCAGACTCATTAATTCCGGCAATAAAAAAACCCAAACTAAGTTTGGGTTTTTTTAGCTCGATTATTTATCAAAATCCTGATAAATCAAACTGAAACTTTTTTGTTTTTGAGACTAAGTGACCTCCAATAATACCAAACGAAACCTAGTTGGGGGACAAACAGCAAAAACGCGTTTGGAACAATGGCGGAAACTGAATTCCCGATTTCAATTCCTATCATATCGTAAACTGTCATTATTGACAGCACAGCAAACAGTGCATACAAATTTGCTTTAATAAACTTTGTTCTGTTTTTCATAATAATATGGTTGGTGATTAAGCAATAATTCTAACGCTAAACCGAAAAGAAACCATTGTTCATTGGGTGATCAAGTCTCTATTTCGAATCTAATATCTTATAAAAAAACATAAATACAAACCCTATCAGCGACCTGACTTTCTGATAAATAGGCTTGAAAATGATTGAAATCCTTTCGGAATAATTACATCATCCGATAATTGTAAATCAATCCGAAGAAATTGCTTTTGGCTTCTAAATCCCCGTTTGAATTATTTTTTCTCCAGACAAAAAATATTTTATTTCTTCGCAAAAAATCACGGAAGTTTGGTGATTAATTCTAATCCGGAAACCTCCGTTGTGATTTAAATTATATTTATCCACGTCTTTCTCTTTCTATTGATTTGACATAAAATTCTTCCACTTTTTTTCTTGCCCAATCCGTCTTTCTCAGAAACTTCAAGCTCGAATTTACAGAAGGGTCTTGGTTAAAACATTTGAAACTGAACCTATCGCCGAGGTATTCCCAACCATGTTTCTTAACCAGATAATCCAGGATGTCTGCAAGGCGTACCCCGTGAAGTGGATTATTGATTTGTTTTTCGGGATTGTTCAAGTCATTTTCCTTTTCCATGGAGGCAAATTTATGGATAATGGGAATCCCATACAATACAGTATTTCTTTGACCAAGATAAATGAATAAAGGTTTGATGGAAGGTCAATAGACAATTTCCCCAAAACTCAAAACGAGGATTTGCTTGGTATCGGAAAAAGTTGTCGCTTCCAAATACACGTTTTTTTCTTTATCGACGGTCCCGATATAAACCATTTTGTGCGCGGCCAACATCCTTTTGAGGACATTTAAATCCCCGAGAAAATCAGCGGGAATATGGTTTCCCACTTCGAGGAGGTTAAATTCTACCCCTTCTGCAAAGGCCAATTCAGTGAATAACCTGTCCAGGTTTTTCTGAAAGGAAATTTGGGCAATATACCTTGCCGCAAGTTTATGAGAAAGTACCGTATTGCTTTTCAGTACTTTTGTGTTGAGTAGTTGTTCGGTGACAGGGTCTCCAAGAATCGTGACAACCTTGGTCATAAACCGGCTGTCATTTCTGTTTTTGGAAACCAACAACATGTTCAATCTGAATCCCAGTTCATCATCCAGGTTGATGATGATATTATCATAATCTCCTTCATGAAGGCTTTTGAGAAATGTCGGCTTAAAATATTCAGAAGACTCTTCAAACACAAATTGAGATTCTTCTAGGGAAGCCAAGCTTGATACATCCATAAAATCATCGATATTTCCCAGTGGCCAAGCATTGCCAACTACGCAGATTTTCTTGCTCGCAGCTTCCTTTGGAGGAATGATTTCTTTATTTCTGACCAAATCAGGTACGGCCGAAAGTGGCTTGTACTGCAATTCCTTGATGTTTTTGGTAAGAAAAAGCAGCCAATCAGTCTCCTTCACGGCTTTCCCAAATGGGCAGAGGCTCATTTCAAAACCCCCTTCTTTGTTTACCCCCGAAAAGCCCAACAAAGTTCCCCCTTCGAAACTGAACAACAATTGTTCAAAAAGGAGCCCTCCTAAATTCCCTTTAATTACTAATTTTTTAGGGTCTACAAAATGGATGGTGGATCCATCAAAAGCCAATATTTCGAAGAAAGCTTTGTAGTACACCACATCGACTTTGGCCCTCGCAAGAATGCTGCCGATGACATCTCCGGGTGTGATGACAGCAAACAATGCCCCAGCACCGTGGGAAGTCAATTCGAGTGCAATATCCCTGCTGTCCTTGTTATTGGACAATTCAATAGAGCATTTTACGGGATGCCTTGATCCCTGTCGGTCAGACAAATGCTGGAAAAAAGCATGGTTATTTGTCAGGGTAGTGAGGACTTTCAAATTGAAATTATCAGCTGCGAAATTGTCACCTCCCTTATCCGGCATCAGAATGACAATTCCCAAAGCGTTGGAAATCGATAACCTTTCAAAGGTCTTGAATGCCATCACATTCCCCTGCCTTATAAAAATATCCAGGTTATTCCATCTTTCTTTATCCAAAAGTGACCTGAAGGAATTTACCACACCATTATCAGAAAAGAGGAGAACGACATTTTCTACAGAACCTTTGTCTTTTGCTCTCAGGTTTACCTGATCTAAAATCAATGGCAGTTTGATGTTATAATTTATAAATACCGTATGTCCAGAGCCCTTGTAGGGCAATGAACCACTTTTGATATTTTCAATCAATTTGATCAAAGCTGCAGACAAAACAGAAATGATAAATGAAAACAAAACCAACCCCAATAAAACAAGAATTAAGCCTGTAGCGATTGGGACTGGTCCCTTGGCATCGGCATAATAAGAAGGATCAGCAAAAATCTTGTAAGTCAATGGCAAATCACCCACAAAGGGAGAAAAAGCAATAATAATGGCAGCGCTTGTAAGGAAAATAGCAACCAACTGCACCCAGACAGAAGCGAGTGCGAAACGCTCGGGGGTAAGTATCCTGCGGGAATTTCGGATAAAAAGTTTGAATCGTTCGAGTTTGGGCAAGGTCTGTGTCAGGTTTAGCTTTAAATATAATAAGCCTCAAGCACTTTACCGCAAAAATTTATTATGAGCCATATTCAAGAACTTCACTAAAAGTCAGAAGCCTTTATTGCAAGTGTTTATTTAAAAATCAACTGTATCAATACTAACGGGTTGAAAAACCTTAGTAAGGACGGTTTAATCCCAAAACAAAAGCAATTCCCACCAAAATCACGAAAACAAATACTTTGATGATTTTCAGATAAGGTGTTTTCAATTTAAGCTTGTCCTTAGACCTGTCCAAAAGATGGATCACAAAACCTGAAAGCCCTCCTGCAAAAGGGATCATGACCAAAGGCAATATAATGTGATGCTCATGTCCATCAATAGGAAAACTTCCCAAAAGACAAAAAATCATTAAGAGAAGCCAGGCAAGGATTACTGTTTTGAAGACCTTTTGAAGCATGCGGATAGCAAAATTTTTGTTGGGCGTTGCAAATTTAATTAAATATTCCACCAATAGGTAAATTTCAAAACGACCGACCTGTTTTTGGCAAAGAACGGCGCAGGAAGATAATTATCTGTGAATACAAGAAATATATCTGAAGCAGGCTTGAACCTCCATTGTACCCTGGTGTTGAGGTTGATGTTGTCGACCTGCTCATTGTACTGGACAAATGCCGTGATGAAGAACTTGTTTGTCAGTGTCAGGTCAAACCTCGGACCAACCAGCCAAAAGCTCGTGATCCCCCAAGGTTCGGTGAGGTGGATTTCGTTGTAATTGGCATTCATAGTCAGGCTGAAATAGGGCTGAAGCCTGTATCCA
>Ga0209490_10006438_pt1 | contig 10585 bp, 9 predicted proteins | sample MAT06_FD_187209 | JGI IMG/M metagenome (GOLD analysis project Ga0209490, IMG submission 187209) | Freshwater microbial communities from Lake Fryxell liftoff mats and glacier meltwater in Antarctica - MAT-06 (SPAdes) (version 2) | ecosystem: Environmental > Aquatic > Freshwater > Ice > Liftoff...
TCTTCATCAGGTTAGGAACAAACATTTTTATTAAGCAGATATCTGAGAGCTATAACCAACAAAGGTATCTCAGGGAAGAGCAGATTTTTTTTACTTTTGACAACTGGCATTCTACGTAATTGGCAGATATCACGCCTTTGCATGGTATGTATTTATACTTGTTACAAACGACTAACAAGATTTTTAGCTCAAGCAAAGGAACCGTTTAAGTGGCTCTACAGGAATACTACGACTGCGTCAATAGTGGATGTAATGAGGAGAAGTTGAATTAATGACCAATGGAACCGTAGCTTTACTAACTTCTAACGACCTGGCGATCGGGTCAAATCGAAACTATCAAGCCTGTTTACTCGAAGGAGAAATTTTACTAACCACGCGATCGCATTCTGCCTGGGGTGGCGCTGTCACCGCTCAAATGTACGTGCCTTTAGCGCGCACCTGCGTTTGGCAAAAAGTAACCGACTATCCCCGCTGGGTGCAGTTCTTTCCCGACCTAATAACAAGTGAAATTTTAAGCGAATGCGCCCGCAACCCCAAGCGGCTTTACCAAGTTGCGAGCAAAGCCTTTTGGATGTTGAGCGTCCAGGTCGAAATTTACCTAAAAGTGGTGGAAACTGCCCATCAAAATTCCTGGCAACAGATTCAGTTTTGCCTGGAAAAGGGAAACTTTTCAGACTTTACAGCCCACTTAAACCTACAAGACTACGGCTCCGGCACCTTGCTAACCTATTCCGTTGCCGCGACTCCCAGCATTCCCGTGCCGTCCCAATTAATCCAGCAAGCCATGCGGCTAGATTTACCTGCTAATATGCGGACAATGCGGCAAGTCATTTGTAGACAATAATCGGTAACTAGCTAGTGAATATTAACGCTATGAATCAACGGATTTCTTCGGTTTTAGCGCTCTGTGGCTTTCTGTCTCTGGGCGGTTTTGTACCCGCGATCGCGGCTGAACAGAACTCAACGGCACCCAGCCCGACCGTGACCTCCCCGGCTCTGCAAAAGCTAATGACGATGTTTTCAGCAGACATTAAGACCACGCTTAATGCTTGTCGAGAGCAAGGCGGCGTTAATTTGGCAGCAGGTGCTCAAGCCGATGGTTCGGTACTGTGCGCCAATGGCGAAACCAAGGCAGCGATTCCTTATGACAACTATCTAAGTACCGTTTCAGATGTGGCGGCAGCGGTTAGTTTGGTTGGTCTGAAGACCGTCATTGCCAGTAACCCTAGCATCAGTCCTGAAATGGTCGTGACCTTTTTGACCAGCCCCAATGGCACAGCGGTGCTAAAAAATGCCGTACAGACCGCGATCGTCCGCAGCAGTATAATTCCTGTTGCTTCGCCCGAATCGACAACCGTACTCGCCGAACAAATTATTGGGCGGCTCGTCCCCACCCTGCAAAGCACTAACAATCTGACCAACCTGGTCGGCACGACTGAGCAGTACGGTCAGGTCGTCTCTAACTTTTGCAGCACTCCTGGTATGTCAGTTGTGCAAGCCCAGCAAACGATCCCCGGTCTCAGTCCTATTCAGCTTTATGCCGTTTGTGTTCAAGAGTCAGGTTTAGCAGAAGAAGTGCAGCAGGTCGTAAACCGCCCAGGATCATGAACCTGCTGGGCGAAACCTAACCTTTAGTGAGCTTTAGTAAGCGCCAGAGCGTTGTTGCTCTCCCCTTCCTTTACGGGAAAACTTGAGGAGAGAAATACTTATCGCGCATCGCTATGTTCACGCTGTCTCGTTCTATGACTTTTGCATTCCTTTCAGGTTCTTTGGCTATAGTCAGTGCCTGTAGCAATCCTCTGTGGGTCAGTCGTTCAGAAGGCGATCGCGAGGCGGTTCCAGGTTCTCAAATTCAGGCTTCTCAAGCTCAAGCGGCGGCACCTTCGGCAATAACGACAACAGCGACTCAGCCGGACGCTTATGCCTTGGGTCTTGCGCGCGCCTCCAGTGCCTTTAACATTAGTCAGTCGGCACAGTCAAAAGACGACTGGCATTTAGTCGCAGAGCGTTGGCAGCAGGCAATTCAGTTGATGTCAACTGTCTCACAATCTAGCCAACATCATGCCGAAGCAGCCCTAAAACTCATAGACTATCGCCGGAACCTAGCGTTTGCCCAACAACAAGGCGATCGCCCTACCTCCAACAATTCTGGTGGAGTCGTGGTCAGAACATCCCAAGGTAGCCGTCCTAACATTGCCCCGACTCGGGCGATCGCTTCTTCCAGCGCTCCCAGTGCCGCCAACGCATCTCCCCCGCCGTCACGAAGAGTTTCCAGCCCTAGCAACGTCAGACCCGCTGCTAGAAGCACAGCCTTTTTTGCCCCCATCGTCAGACGTGCTGGCAACACTCCAGTCATTGCCGTTACCTTCAATGGCAGTCAAACCTACGAAATGATTGTCGATACCGGAGCCAGTGGCACCCTAATCACGCCCACAATGGCAGCTTCATTAGGAATTCGCTCGGTGGGCGAAACCAGCGTAGATACTGCCAGCGCCCAAGGCGTGTCTTTTTCGCTAGGCTATGTCGATTCTATTGAAGTCGGGGGAGCGGTAGCCAAGAATGTTTTGGTCGCCATGGGAGGCGCAGAACTCAGCTTAGGCTTGTTAGGTCACGATTTTTTTGGCAACTACGATATCACCATTCGTGAAAACGAAGTGGAATTTCAGGAGCGCTAATCTTTTAAGAACGCCACCAGTTGCTCTAGTTTTGTCCAAGCAGTACCACTGGAAAGAACGTCCTTGGCAATACTGATCCCCTGGCGATAGCAGGCAGACGGATCAGCCGGATCTACATTCACCCGACCGCCCACCTTTAACGCTAAAGCCGTATTCAGCGCCACTACATCAGTTTGCGCCTGAGTTCCTTTCCCTTGCAGAAGCGATCGCAAAATCTCTACATTCTCCATCACTTCCCCCCCCCGCAGGGCGCTAGTAGGAGCAGCCGTCAGCCCCAGTTCTACGGGATCAAGAACTGAAGCCTGCACCCGTCCATCCGCCAGCACCGCTAAGTCGGTCAAGTCCGCTAATCCTGCCTCATCCAGCTTTTCTCGTCCATGCAATACGATCGCCTCTTGCCTGCCTAACTGATTCAGTGCCTCAGCTAACGTCTCTACCAGCGCCGAGTTAAATACTCCCATAACCTGCCCTGTGGGGCGCAACGGATTGACCAACGGCCCCAGCAAATTAAAGACCGTTCGTACCTTCAACATTTTCCGCAACGGTGCCACATGCTTCATGGCGGGATGCCATCCCGGTGCGAACAAAAACGTAATGCCTACTTCTGGCAACGCTGCCTTAATTCGCTCTGGCGCAGCTCCTAAGTTGACGCCTAATCTCTCTAAGACATCTGCCGAACCCACTTTGCTCGAAGCCGCCCGATTACCATGCTTAGCCACTGCTACTCCTGCCGCCGCCGCTACAAAGGCAACCGCCGTCGAAATGTTAAAAGTAGAAGCGCCATCCCCACCCGTACCACAGGTGTCAATTAACGGAACGGGTAACAAGCCAGAAAAGGGGGCAGAAAAGGCAGCTTCAGAACCGCCCAACGACTGCGACTGCAAAACTTGCGCCATGCCCGCCAACTCGCCTGCAGCAACGCCCTTTGCCTGAATTGCCGCCAAAATTGCTCCCGACATTACAGGCGAAATAGCTTCGGCAAGCCAGCCCTGCATCAGGTTAGCAGCTTGAGGCATGTCTAAAGACTGACCATCTAAAAGCTGTTGTAAAAAGGGCGACCAGTCGTGTTCGGCAATGGGGGCAGAGGTAATCATAAACGTAGCAAGAACTGCGGCTAATGTTTTTAAGACTTTATCAGGATTTTGGGGGCATGTTGGGGACGTAGTGACTGCTTGGGGCGTAGTGACTACGATCGCCCCTTCGCACTCCACCCTCACACGAGGCTATCCTTCAACGCATAAAGAATCTGCTCTTGTTGCTCCTGCGAAAGCTCAGGAAACATGGGTAATGACAGAACCTCTTGAGCTAACCGTTCTGTTACGGGTAGCTGTCCGGCTAGGTAGCCTAGATATTTATAGACAGGCTGCAAGTGCAGCGGCACCGGATAGTAGATCATGGAACCAATGCCTTGATCTTGCAGCTTTTGGCGAAGGTCATCGCGCTTGCCGCCCTCGACTTGAATCGTGTACTGGTGCCAAACATGCCCTGCAAGAGCTGGCGGGACGGTAATACCAAAAAGATGGTTGAGGAATTGATCGTACCGTTCAGCGATCGCCCGTCGCTGAGCATTCCACCCCTCTAAGTAATTCAGCTTAATGCTCAAAACCGCTGCCTGCAAAGCATCTAGCCGACTATTGATGCCCACCGCCTCCGAGCGGTAGCGCTGCTGTTGCCCATGATTACGCAGCATTTTGATCCGAGCGGCGATCGCCCCATCATTCGTGGTGATGGCTCCGGCATCGCCACAGGCTCCTAAGTTTTTAGTGGGATAGAAGCTAAAGCAGCCGATGTGCCCAAGACTGCCAACCTTTGCTCCTGCCCAGTCTGCACCCGCTGCCTGCGCCGCGTCTTCAATGACCCAAAGATGATGAGATTGGGCGATCGCCATTAATCGCGTCATATCTACGGGCTGCCCAAATAAATGAACCGGAATGATGGCCTTAGTTCGAGGCGTAATTGCCTCCTCAATTTTTCCTAAGTCTAAGTTGAAGGTTTGAGGATCAACGTCTACAAAAACTGGAGTTGCCCCCACCGCGCTAATCATGCCAGCGGTTGAGATAAAGGTGAAGGGCGTCGTGATGACCTCATCGCCCACACCAATCCCGAGGGCACGCAACGCCAAGTACAAAGCATCAGTTCCCGAATTACAGCCAATACAATCGGTTACGCCGATGTAACTGGCAAATTGTTGTTCAAAACGCTCTACGGTAGAACCATTGATGTAATGCCCAGAGGCAAGCACCTCTAAGGTTTTCGCACCAACTTCTTCCCCAATGAGCCTGTACTGCTGGGTTAGATCAAAGGCTGGAATAGAATTCACTCGCTTACACCACAAATTTTATCCTGATTCAAATTAGATACACCAGAATGACCTTAGGTTCCTTGATTTTCAAAAAAAAGATGGCGACTCCTGGGCAAATATCTCGAAGCGACCTCCTGCGGGTATTCTTGAAGCGATCGCCCACACTATGACAACTCTCAATTCAAGCGGATGCAGACAGGAGCTTAAGCCCCTTGTTCCAGAAGTCAAGCGCACCTCATTTGTCGGGGAATTAATTATGATTCGGGAATTGTCATATAGCGTTAGGGATCTGCATTGAAATAAAGTCCCAATGGGATGCGTTAGCTTTCTAGCCCCCTAAATCCCCCAATTCTGGGGGACTTCCGAGCCTTTCAAAGTCCCCCAGAATTGGGGGATTTAGGGGGCGGATCGGGACGTTATTTCATTGCTACTCCCTTACCGTTTTAGCAACGGCGATCTGTCTGGCACCCAAACTTAGTTTGATAGAAGATAACGCCCTATTTTGAAATTTAACATCCACCTTTCGGGCATATTGGTGCTACTCACCTTGAGGGATAAACTTCCATGCTGGGTCTAGTTTGATGGTATGCTCAGCAAGTCTTGAAACCTAGCTCTAGCAGACTTCTCAGCAACATTCTTTAACCGTTTTATGCAAATTAAATTTAAGTATGCTTCAGGTTTAATCACTGCATTATTAATATCATTAGCTGCCGCACTACCATCCTTGGCAGATACGGCAATTATTCAAGCCACATCGGGCAGTCAGGTTAATGTCCGAGATTCGCCTTCAACCACCTCCCCGATTCGGCACCACGGGTTAGGCGGTGACCAGGTCAATGTTTTAAATCAAACCAGCGCCCCCGATGGCTTCGTTTGGTACTTTGTCGAGTTTCCTACTTCAGGTGTGCGGGGTTGGATTCGAGGCGATTTGCTTAGGGTCAGTGCGACTGTTCCTGTCAAGCCTCCGACTCCCTCTGCCGAGCGCGTATCGTTTGCACCCGGAACATCTGCTGCTACTGTCGGTGGCAAAGTTCAGGGCACTCAATCACGAGAGTATGTGCTCAACGTTCAGTCTGGTCAAACCATGAGCACAAGCACGACTGGCACCAGTCAATTTTTGCAAGTACAAGTATTTGCCCCAGATGGCACTACTTTGTACACAGGCAGTAGAAACTGGTCGGGTGTTCTGCGCAGCACGGGTGACTATCGAGTTCGTGTGAGGCTTGTGCCTGAAGAGCAAAAGCCAGACGCGACTGGAGAATATAGTCTGACGATCGCAGTTTTTTAGAGCGCAAAGCAGCAGCCCTAGATATGTTTAAAGAATCTAAAGAGGTCGCCTTTCGCCTTATCCTGATGAGGTAGAGCAAGTCATGAAAGAAGTAAAAAGGGGCGATCGGGCTAAAGTTGGGTGATGCTTTTGAAAACTTTCGTTAACCTTGTTAAAGTTCGTAAGGCGATTGGCTAAATGGGATATATGTCATCCTCAGCTCAGGTTAAAGCTCTACCTCTCCTTCTCCAGCGTTGGGTGCAAGATCCCGCTGCTTTGTCGGCGATCGCCTCCTTGGCGCTGCATCTGCCGCTCCTATTGGTTCTGCCCAGGCTATTCTCCACAACTCCAGGGCTAGAAGAACCTGACCTCCCTAGCTCTGTCGATGTCGTAGAGCTAACCCCCGCTGAGCAAAGGCGCATTCCCACTTTTCAAACACCCGAAATTATTTTGCCGCCTCTAGCCCAGACCCCGTCCTCTCTGTCAATCACGCCTCTGCCTAAAGCCAGTTTTCCTCTCCCCCAGACTACGCTGCCCCCTCTTCCTTCATTGAATAGCCCTTCCAGTTCTCTGTGGGGATTTGGATCTTCTTTTCAATTTCCTCCAATTGGCAACACATCTCCCCCAATATTTACGGTACCGCAGACTCAAACACCCATTATTCCTTACCTTCCCCCCAGAGTACCCATTCAGCCGCCACCGCCGCGCCCATCGGCTCAGCCTACACAGCCGCCTAGCACAGTGGCATTTCCCACTCCTATCGCCACGCCTTCTCCGACACCCACTGCGACACCCGGAGCAGTGGCATTAGGCGGCGAAACAGGCGGGGCAGTGGCAGCGAGTCCCTCACCGACTGAGCGATCGCAAGCCCAAATTAACCAAGAATTGCTGGCTCGCAATCAAGAACTTCGGAACAAACTGACCTATAGCGAAAATGGCACAGGCGAGGGCGATTATGTCCAGGCTGGGCAAAAATGGGCAGAATCAGGGCAAGCCTGGTTAGGTGCCGATCGCCCCGTGACTGGCTCAATTCAGCAGGGCGAGATGAATGGCTCTTATCCAAATGTCGCCAGATATCGCAACCTATCGGGGGCTGTGATTGTAGCGGTGCTAGTTGATGAAAGCGGCAAGCCTGCTCCAAACCCCACGATTTTACGGAGTTCGGGGTATGCCATTTTTGATGAAATTGCCCTCCAAGATGTCATGTCTCAGAGCTTTAAAGCAACGGGTAAAAAAGAAGCTTATTGGATTCGGGTGACCTATGCCCCTCGACGAGCGACTTAGGTCGAAATCTGGTTGAGCGTATTCGCCAACTTGTCGGCAATGCCAGTGACCCAATTTTCATCTTGCTGAGTATAGCTACGAGGAGCGTTTGCACCTAGCACCAGTACCCCGCGATCGCCAATCGGCTGACAAATGACGCCTTGAGTGTTTTCGGGCAAATAATCAAATTCTACTCGCCCCGGATAAATCTTCAGGCTGACTAAATAAACGGGCTTTTGAGTCGATAAAACCCGCTTGACGATCGCCCCCGGTTTCACTTCCGCATTTGGGCTAAGGATACCCCGCCGCAGCAGCACCTTGCCGTCGTACCAAACTACCAGCGATCGCGTCACGGTATTGGTCAGCAGTAGATGAGAAGCCCACGCTAGTTCAGTTCTCATTGCTTCAGGCAATTCCACTAACTCAAAGCCTTCTTTGCCTACCAACACCACGGCATCAGGCGACTTGGGCTGCACTCGCTGCCACAGCAGTCCTGTCAGAATCAGCACGGCGCTGATAATAATGCCGAGAGCATCAGAGCGAGATTGGGAGTTAGTCAAATCAGCCGTCAGGAGGCGGTTAGTCATCAGCAGGGTTCCGGCGATCGTCCCTACCACAATGGGCAGTTGGCGCAGCACTTGGTTTTGATCGGGTTTTGCCATTTTGCGAAGATAGACTGATTGAAAATAAATTACTGATTAAAGATAAATTAGGGGTCAGCTTGAAAAACACCACTTTCTAAACTATGCACTATCCTGTGTATTGACAATTAAAGGTTCAGCATTTCAAAAAGGCAGTTCTGTGTGTTAGAAGTCATCGCTTCAGGTTTCCTTTCTCTCTTCCTCAATAGTTCACCCCAGGTTGAACCGCTACGCTCTGTACCTTGGTCTTCATTCCTCAATACCGCGCTGCTGCGATCGCTCATTCAGCCCAACCCCGACGCAGTGGCTATGATTCAGCAGCAGCTCGATGCCCTAGGAGCTAGGGGTTACTCAACCGATGCTCAAGGCATCTGGATGCAGGAAGGAGATCAGTTGTTGGCTGACCACTTAGGCACCACGCCCATTCCAGCGGCATCTCTCACTAAAGTAGCCACCACGCTAGTAGCATTATCAACTTGGGGCGCAGATCATCGGTTCAATACCTTAGTCAGTACCACCGGTTCGATTCAGGGAGGAGTGTTGAATGGCGATTTAGTGGTGCAGGGCGAGGGAGATCCATTTTTTGTGTGGGAAGAAGCGTTTGAGTTGGGCAATGCTCTCAACAAAGCAGGCATTACTCGGGTAACGGGTAACTTACTGATTGCGGGCAACTTTGCCATGAACTATGAGGTTGATCCCAACACGGCTGGAAATTTATTGAAACAGGGCTTAAATCCAAATTTGTGGAAGGGTGAAGCGAAGGCGCAATTTGAACAAATGCCAGCCGGAACGCTCCGTCCTCAAGTCACAGTTGACGGTGGAGTGCAGTTTATTCAAAGCATTCCGCCCTCTAAACCGATCATCCGGCATCAGTCGATGCAGTTGGTCAGCATTCTCAAGGCAATGAATATTTACAGCAATAACATCATGTCGCAAATGATGGCGGATTTGCTGGGAGGTGCGCCCACCGTGGCGAAGAATGCCGCCAAAGTTGCCCAGATTCCGGCGATCGAAATCACCTTAGAAAATGGCTCTGGGCTGGGTACGAACAACCGGATTTCGCCCCGCGCAGTCACTCAGATGATGCTAACGATTCAGGGCTATTTGCAAGATAAACAGTTGAATGTAGGGAATTTGTTTCCAGTCATGGGCAGAGACGTAGGAACGCTAAAGGGGCGATCGCTCCCTGCCAACTCTGTTGTTAAGACTGGCACCTTAAACGAGGTCAGTGCCTTAACCGGAGTAGTGCCGACGCGCGATCGCGGCTTGATTTGGTTCACCATTGTCAACTATGGCGCTGGGGATCTCGGCGTCTTTCATGACCAGCAAGATGCGCTGCTGCAACGACTGCAACAGAAATGGGGCGTTCCCACGCCTATTCCTCCTTCCATTCGACCCAGCGATCGCTCTACCAATCTCTTCAATCGCATTGGTGCGCCTGAACGGAATCAGTTGCTTTAAAAGGATGTCTAAAAAAAAGTTCCTAGCTTTTGACTAGGAACGCTTTAGGTGTGAGGAGCGAGATATCTCATTGAAAGAGACACTCGTTCTTACCTTCAATTTTAGCGAGCAAAATGTGAAAATCTCAGAAAATTTCAAAAGAAAAGAGTTCGGTAAAACAGTTAGAAAATGACGGTTTTCCACTCTCTTTCGGCAGCAGTTAAGAGATTATCAGCATGATATGGTTTATCAATCAAAACATTTGCTTGATGACATCTTTTGCCGATTTACCAAACTTCTTATGACAAATCGCCTTGCCCAATCCCAAAGCCTATACTTGCGGAAACACGCCGAAAATCCGATTGATTGGTGGTCTTGGTGCGAAGAGGCCTTGGAAAAAGCCAGGCAGGAGAACAAACCAATCTTTTTATCTATCGGTTACTCTAGCTGTCATTGGTGTACGGTCATGGAAGGTGAGGCTTTTTCCAATGAAGCGATCGCCGATTATATGAATGCCAACTTTTTGCCCATTAAAGTTGACCGCGAAGAACGCCCCGACATCGATAGCATTTACATGCAAGCGTTGCAAGCCATGACTGGGCAAGGCGGCTGGCCCCTCAACATTTTTCTATCGCCCGACGATCGCCTTCCCTTTTATGGCGGCACTTACTTTCCAGTAGATCCTAAGTACGGCAGACCCGGATTTTTGCAAACGCTGCAAGCCATCCGCCGCTTTTACGACACCGAAACCGAGAAGTTGCAAACCGTTAAAGGAGAAATTTTCGATCGCCTCCAGCAAAGAGCTATCTTAGGCGCGAGTGACCTCAGCAGCGATCTGTTGCGTAGCGGTTTGGAATACAGCACAGGTATCCTTAGCTCTAGAGGCATGGGGCCCAGTTTTCCTATGATTCCTTATGCTGCAACAGCGTTAAGATCCATTCGCTTTGATTTTCCAGGCTCTCGCTACGACGCTGCTTCAACCTGTCAGCAGCGAGGG
>Ga0209490_10006441_pt1 | contig 10584 bp, 9 predicted proteins | sample MAT06_FD_187209 | JGI IMG/M metagenome (GOLD analysis project Ga0209490, IMG submission 187209) | Freshwater microbial communities from Lake Fryxell liftoff mats and glacier meltwater in Antarctica - MAT-06 (SPAdes) (version 2) | ecosystem: Environmental > Aquatic > Freshwater > Ice > Liftoff...
TTCCGTCATCATAAAGGGCAAAGGGGTCTTAGTTCCCGGCCTCTTCATCAATACAGCCAAAACAGGCCCCGCCGTATAAGCAGGACCCGTCATCAATCGTTGACAATGCGCTGTAATTGCATTCGGCGTCGTACACGCACCCCGAGCTTCCCACCGAAAGCGGGTTATAATTGCAAGCCAATGGATCGTCGCAAGGCGAGCAAGTTGGTGGGGGCGGCAGCACCAGCCCGAAGCAAGTAAAATCTTCTGCCAACTCCCCATCTATTTCACCCAAGGGTCCCTCCATCGTATGCGCGTAGTAAAGCGGATCGCTTCCATTGCCGCCATTGATGACTTGTATATTGAGAGCATACGAAAGGGTCCCTGTGGGCACGGTCATTTGAAGAATTAATACCCGGTTTTCGGGCAATGTGGGATAACCATTGATATCGCCGGAAAGGGCGAACCAAGCACCGTCATTTACTGCGGTAGGCGAGCCAACAGGGAATGCGTTGCCAAAGGTTTGATTAAATAAGCCGGTTGGAGTTGTTAATATATTGATCGAACCACCGGGTGAAGCGCTGTTGCCGCGCCCTATTGTCAAAAATGAATCGAAACAGACTTCAGGGAAGATGCCGCAGAAGGCCGTATTAATATCGGCCCCCGTTAGCCCACCAAAGGGAGAGTTCCAAAGGGTTGTAGCATATTGTTCGTTGGGCGATTGTGCAATGGTTAGGGTGTGGTCGGTGTCAAAATTAGATGCACCAATGCCATATACGGCACTTAAAAAGTCTCCAGGGTCTTGTAACCTGGCAAACACCCGATACGTGGTGTGCCCGGATGGATAGCCTGTCCCAAAGTTGGTTCCACACTCCTCCACGATCACATCTACCAATTGTGCCTGTGTTTGTGAAAGCCCCGCTAGCAATAGCGCAAAAAAAGTAATAGTGTATTCATGATTCGTATGTTTTAATCAAGGCCAATAAAAATCGAGGATACTTTTTTCAAGATTGACCTACTCTTGTTTACGTCCTTTTCTGATCTCGATTTAATTCTCAAACAAATGTGCATCTACTTCTCCTTAAAGTGGATGCACCAATTAGATTTCGGGCTAGTTGAATGAGAATTCGTATGCATTTGAGCCATTTGGCCTTTCTCTTGGGGTGAAAATGCTGTGACAATCATCATCCATCATCCTACCTTTGCACCCATGAAAACCGAGAATTCCATTGTCGCCTCGCTCAAAAGATTCAGTGTTATAGCGCTGGCAGAAGGAGTGTCTTTTATATTGCTGATGTTTGTGGCCATGCCCCTAAAATATTTTGCCGATTTGCCCGAAGCCGTGAAGTATACCGGATGGGCGCATGGGCTGCTTTTCATAGCCTATTTTGTGTTCCTTGCCGAAGTGAAAAGCACTGCCAAATGGTCTTTAGGCAAATTGGCACTCGCCTCCATCGCTTCTCTACTTCCTTTCGGAACTTTTGTTTTCGATAAGAAAGTGGTAAAGCCCGAAATTGCCCATAATCTGAAGGGCATATAAAGAGCGCCTTTATAGCCTTTGTCGACTAAATTATTCGACCTTTTGTATATTGCTTCTTTTTTATCTGATGAAAAATTCTCTTCTTCTTATAGTGATCGGCCTTATGGCTCTCACTTCTCGCCTCAATGCGCAATGCCCCACCTGTGTTCCGGATTTGGGTTGCGTAAGCCCCGACGGGCTTCCAACCATTTGTCCGGCCGAGCTACCCGCAGCTACTGCTGGCATCTATTACGAGGAATACCTCACGTTTTTTTTGCCCGCCGAAGTCGTCGACCCTGAATCGGGAATTGAGGCTACTCTTCAAGAAATAGTTATCACTTCCGTCACAGGACTTCCCTTTGGGATGACATTTACAATGAATGATCCAGACAACACTTATTACCCGGGTGAGGGAGAAAATCACGGATGCGCCACACTTTGCGGAACACCTATTCTCGATGGTGTTTACGACATTATAATTAATGTTCACGTATTGGCCGTTGCATTTGGTTTTGAAATCGAACAGAACCAACAGTTCATTTTTAACTTTGTAGTAAATCCTGGTGAAGTGGGCAACGCATCGTTTGCTATGACAGGCGGACCGGCCGCTTGCGGTGAATTAACCGTAAATTGTGAGGCACTTATCGACGGGTCACCCAGCATTACCTCTTACGTATGGAATTTTGGAAATGGCGAGACAAGTTATGACCAATCCCCCGGACCGATCACATTCGACCAAGCGGGCGATTACACTATTTCGTTGACAACCACAATCTCTGATTTTGTGCTTTCCGCGGTATCTGTGTCAGCCCTAAACGGAAATTGGGGTGGTGATATAGATGATTTATTCTCAGACTCCGACACTTTTTTTGTGCTATACGATGGCAACGGAAACGCGGTATATTCGAGTTCAACTATTGACAACAACAATACACCTTCTTGGAGCGGGTTTGCCGTAGCGCTCAACAATCCGCCCTATACCATTTCTTTCACCGACGATGATGATATTACTGGCGACGATGCCCTCGGCACGGCGTCTATTACCGTGGAAGAAGGGATCTCTTTTTTTGATGCGGGCAATGGAACCTTTGGACAGTCTACCGTTGGCTTAATGGTTTCGAGCACATTCAACAACGAAGAGTCTGTTACTGTTTTTCCCATTCCTGATCCTACATTCAATATTGCCGATAATGTGCTGTCATATACAGACCCCGACCTCTCCGTTTTTGTGTGGATGGTAAACGGCACTCCGATTAATGGAGAGTTTGGCCCGAGTCTTACCATGATGGACGGCGGTTTGTATTCATGTCAGGTGACCAACATTTACGGATGTTCTGCCACCAGCGGAACACAATTGTATTGCCCGGAAATAGTGCCGCAGTATAACGAAGCAGACCAAATGGTTTTTGTAAATGATATTTATAGTTCCTATCAATGGTTTTTCAATGGGCTGCCAGTCGATGGAGAAGAATCTGCTTTTATAGATGCTTCTGTGCCCGGAAATTATGCGGTCGAAATTTCAACTTCGTATGGCTGCACAACAATGAGCAACGTGACTATCGTAACAGTTGGCATCGACGAATCGAGTGATCTAAATCTTTCATTTTGGCCCAATCCGACAGACAACGAACTGAATTTTTCAGGCAATGATTTTGGAAAAATTCAAATCAATTTCTACGATCTTTCCGGGAAACTTTGCAAGAGCGAAGTAATTCTTTCCCCATCGGGAACATTAGACACATCTTCACTTATCGGAGGCACATACTCTTTGGAAATAACCTCAGGAAACAATCGCCAGACTGCAAAACTCATTATAAAGTGATGATCCAAAGCAAAGAAGATGGCCATCTTTCAAAAAACGAAGCGCTACATCACATAGAAGAATTAAGAAAGAACAAGACCCCCATTCACGGCATAGAAATTTCTCGCGAAATAAGCGGCATTCGTGAAACAAACATGCTGAAATCCACTTGGTACAGCACCCAAAGAGCGGTTTATAAAAAGGCCCGTGATTTCGTAATGAAGCAAATGAACGGGGAGTGGCATTCTGTAGAAATAAAGACGACCTGAGTTCCCCTCAGGGGTCGCCATGTTAATTTTCTTAAACAAGTGTCAAATCTCTCAGGGGCACGAGCAGAGGCACTATATTTGGTCGATGCGCTTATTGGAGGTTTCCCCAATGTTTTGTTGAAACCGAGAAACTCAAAGCAACAAAATTCGAAATATTTTGTTGAACTTTGCTGGAGAATAAGCGTACTGAGCTAATAATTTTTGGAAAGAAGGAGAGAAACGAAAAATGAGCGACTCACAAGCATATCAATCACTGATTTCGAGACTAGACGAATTCATTAGGAAGTATTACAAAAACCGAATGATTCGTGGCGCTATGTATACCGTAGCCCTCGTGGTGGGCACATATCTTTTGGTAACATTGCTCGAATATTTTGGCCGATTCAATATCGCCATGCGAACCTTTTTGTTCTACAGTTTTTTGGCAGGTACCGCATTTGTGATCGTGAAGTATTTCATGATTCCGCTATTCAAAATGTTTCGGCTCGGTAAAACCATTTCGCACGAACAGGCAGCACACATCATAGGCACTCACTTCCCAAATGTGCAAGACAAGTTGCTCAACACTTTGCAACTGCGAAACGAGGAAACTTCTGGGAAAAATGATCCGCTGATGGAAGCGGCCATCAATCAAAAGATATTGACGTTAAAGCCGATTTCTTTCGCCTCGGCCATCGACTTGCGCCAAAATCGGAAGTATCTGAAATATGCATTGCCCCCACTTGCCGTAGTGCTCATCCTCCTGTTTGCCGCGCCAAGTGTGCTCACCAAGCCTACTGAACGCCTTATAAAACATGGACAGCTTTTGGCAGAAGAAGCCCCTTTTACAATCAAGGTTCTCAATTCATCACTCGAAACTCCTGAGAATACCGATTTCGATGTTCAAATTGAAATCTTAGGAAATCAAATCCCGGATAAGGTTTATGTGGTAGTTGGCGGACAACCATATCTGCTTGAAAAAGAAAATAACTTTCGCCATCATTATACCTTTAGAAATGTTCAGAAGGAACAAGCGTTTTTCTTTCAAGCCTCTGGGTTCAATAGCGACGAATATTTGTTGGAAGTCCTTCCTATGCCTGCCCTCATCGATTTTTCGATCGACCTGAAGTTTCCCTCGTACATCAAAAGAGATGCAGAAGCTGTTCAAAATTCAGGCGATTTGACCGTTCCTCAAGGAACACGGATTCAATGGAATTTTGTTACACGCAATGCCGATCAAATGAGCTTCCGTTTGGCTGATAGCACTTTCGTAATGAGAAGTGGAAGCAATAGTTTTTCGTACGCTGATGTTGCACGTGAAACAACGAGCTACAGCGTGCATACCGCCAACGAAAGAGTGAGAAGCACCGATAGTGTGGTTTATCAAATTCGTGTTATTCCCGACTTGCACCCAGCCATTAATACAAGCGAAGAAAGAGATTCGGGCTCGTATAAACAGTTGTATTTTACCGGAGATGTGAAAGACGACTATGGATTCAAACGCCTGACATTTAATTACCAATACACCTTTAGCGAAACTAACGGAGATAGAGCTCTGCACATGGTTGAAATACCTGTAAGCAGAGACATGACCACAGATGTGTTTTTCTACAATTGGAATTTGAGCCAGATAGATCTTGTGCCCGGCGATAAACTCAATTATTATTTTGAAGTTTGGGACAATGATGGTGTAAATGGAAGCAAGAGTACCCGTTCTGTTATTCGCGAATTTGCGGCTCCTACAGATGAAGAGCTGAACGAATTGGCCGATCAACAAAATGAAGACATCAAAGACAAATTAGAAGAGAGCATTAAAGATGCTGAAAAATTGCAAAAAGAATTGGATGAGTTGCAACGTCAGTTGATGGATAAAAAGGAACTCACATGGCAGGATAAAAAGAAACTTGAGGACTTGTTGAAAAAGCAAAACGAGCTGAAGAATCAAGTGGAGCAAATTCAAAAACAGAATCAGGAAAAAAATCAAAAGCAATCGGAGTTCAAACAGCAAGATGAAAGCCTGCTCGAAAAGCAGAAGCAACTTGAAAACCTCATGGATCAGGTGATGACTCCTGAATTGGAAAAAATGATGGAGGAACTTCAGAAGCTCATGGAGGAACTCAACAAAGATGAAATTGAGGAGCAGCTCGAAAAAATGGATCTTTCCAATGAAGACATGGAAAAGGAATTGGACCGTGCCCTGGAGCAATTTAAGCAACTTGAGTGGGAACAGAAGATGGAGGAGGCCATCACGGAGTTAGAAAAATTAGCTGAGCAAGAAGAAAAGCTTTCAGAGGAAGCGGAGGACAAAAACTCCAATCCAGATGAAATTAAGGAGAAGCAAGATCAGTTAAATGAGGACTTCAAAAAACTGGAAGAAGAGCTGAAGGAAATTGAAAAGCTCAACAAAGAATTGGAAACCCCAAATGAAACACCTCAAACCGGAGAGAAGCAGGAGGAGATAAAACAAGACATGAATAAGAGCTCTGAGGAGCTTCAAAAGCAACAAAAGAGCAAAGCGTCGAAGTCACAGAAAAGTGCTGCAAAAAAGATGCAGGAGATGGCCCAGCAAATGGAAAGCTCTATGGCGTCCAACGAACAAGAAAAACAAGAGGAAGACATGGAGGCTTTGAGGGCATTGTTGGAGAATATTATAACACTGAGTTTTGATCAGGAGTTGCTGATGGACGAGTTTAAAAGCGTGGATACGAAGGACCCAAAATTCAACAAGTATGCGCAAACTCAACGCAAACTAAAGGACGACGCCAAGATGGTGGAAGACTCCCTGTTTGCTCTCTCCAAAAGGGTTCCGCAATTGTCGGCCATGGTAAACCATGAAATTAATTTGGTGAACCAAAACATGGATGGGTCTTTAGTGGAAATTGCTGAGCGAAAACTGCCTCAGATTACCACCCATCAGCAATACGTAATGACATCTTTCAATAACCTTGCTCTGATGTTAGACGAGGCGTTGAAGCAGATGCAACAACAGTCTAGTTGCAACAAACCCGGAACGGGCAATTGTGAAAAACCGGGTGGAATGGGCAAAAAGCCGAGCGCCAGCAAAATGAAGTCCATGCAAGAATCGATGAGCAAACAGTTGGAAGAACTCAAGAAGCAGGGCAAAAACAAAGGCGAAAGCAAGGGCCGCGATGGAAAGATGAGTCAACAATTGGCTGAGATGGCAGCGAAGCAAGCAATGATCCGAAAGGCCGTGGAAGAAAAGGCTGCAGAGCTAAATCAAGACGGATCTGGCAACGGAAATGATTTGAAGCAAATTGCCAAAGAGATGGAACAACTTCAGAAGGATTTGGTGAACGATCAGGTGAATGAAGAGTCCATGCGCCGACAACAAGATATCATGACGAGGTTGTTGAAAGCCGAAAACGCCGAACGAATTCGCGAGCAAGAAGAACAACGTAAAAGCAATGAAGCGCGCGATTATCCTTCATCAGACCCAATGCGTTATGAAGAGTATCTCCGAAGAAAAAATCAAGAGGTAGAGCTGCTTAAAACAGTCCCTGTTAACTTAAATCCATATTACAAAGAACGAGTGAACGCATATTTTAATAAATTAGGCGCTCGTTAGAATTATATATTTTCCTGCCCTATGTCGCATCAGCAAGTCATAGAATTTGAGTCGGTTATCGACAACATCAACACAGTAGAAAAGCTGGTTGACGATGTTTGTGAAAGGTTCCACGTGAAAGAAGACTTTTATGGAGAAATACTTATCTCCATGACCGAAGCCGTTAATAACGCTATTGTTCACGGAAACAAATTGGAGCCGAGCCGAAAGGTGAAGGTTACTTTTGAAGTGATCGAAGAAAAAGTTCTACGTTTCACCGTTGAAGACGAAGGTCCCGGATTTGACTATGAGCACCTACCCGACCCCACTGCTCCGGAAAACATCGAGAAACCTCACGGAAGAGGGGTTTTTCTCATGCGCCAACTTTCCGATCGCTGCGAGTTTGTGGACGAAGGCCGTGTTGTCGTTTTAGACTTTGCCGTTCTTGAGGAACAGCCAGCCTAAGAGTTTACCCCGCATCAATTGGCTTCTATTTCTTTCCATAATGAGGACATTGTTTTTAATCTGTCTTCTAAACAAGAACTAAAGAATTGGATTGGTAAGGTTATCGCATTTCACGTGAAAAAGCCAGGCCCGATCCATTACATTTTTTGTTCAGATCATTTTCTATTGGGCATGAATCAGATGTATCTATTTCATGACGAATACACAGATGTCATAACATTCGATTATTCGGAGGGCGACCTTATTTCAGGCGATATTTTTATCTCTATTGACCGTGTTAGGGAAAACGCGTTGGAAAACCAGATAGACTTTTTGATTGAGCTGAATAGGGTGATGATTCACGGTGTTTTGCACCTTTTGGGCATGAAAGACAAAACGCCTGACGAGGCCCGCCTGATGCGTGAAGCTGAGGACACGGCTCTGAAGATGAGATAGACAAGAGGTATCGTCTTCTGGTTTTGGAATTGGTCCATCGACCACCTTTCTTGTCCTCCTCTCCCCTTTTGCCATAGCTTTGCAGAGCCATAGACCTAATCAGGCTTTATAAATAAAATGGAAGCGTATTACGACGTTATAGTAGTAGGTGCCGGTCATGCCGGAAACGAAGCGGCTGCCTCTGCGGCTAATTTGGGCTCCAAAACCTTACTTATTACTATGGATATGAATAAGATAGGTCAAATGAGCTGCAATCCCGCCATGGGCGGTATAGCCAAAGGGCAGATTGTGCGTGAGATAGACGCCTTGGGAGGTTATAGTGGTATCGTTTCAGATAGATCTGCTATTCAGTTTAGAATGCTTAATCGTTCGAAGGGCCCTGCTATGTGGAGTCCCAGAACGCAGAATGATAGAATGATGTTTGCCGAGGAATGGAGATTGATGTTGGAGCAAACGCCCAATGTCGACTTCTGGCAAGACATGGTAAAAGAAGTGATCGTAGAGAATTATGAGGTGAAAGGCGTAGTCACGGGCATGGGAATTCGCTTTGCTTGCAAGGCTGTTATTATCACCAGCGGCACTTTTTTGAATGGCGTAATTCACATTGGAGAAAAGCAGTTTGGGGGAGGCCGCATTGGAGAAAAGCGTGCCGAAGGCTTAACGGAGCAGTTGAACTCTCTTGGATTTAGAAGTGGCCGAATGAAAACGGGCACCCCTCCCCGACTTGACGGTCGATCTTTGGATTATTCTAAAATGGAAGAGCAACTCGGCGACGAAGTTCCAGGCAAGTTTTCTTACATCCCCGGAACACCTATCACCAAACAAAGAAGTTGTTGGATTACCTATACCAATCAATTGGTGCACGAAGCTCTGCAAGAAGGATTCGAACAGAGCCCCATGTTTGCCGGACGTATTCAAGGTGTGGGCCCCAGGTATTGTCCGAGCATTGAGGACAAGATTACCCGTTTTGCTGATAAGGATCGACATCAGTTGTTTGTAGAACCTGAAGGCTGGAAGACGGTTGAGATATACCTGAACGGTTTTTCTACGAGTCTTCCCGAGGATGTGCAGTACAAAGCAATGAGATTGATTCCGGGTTTGGAGAACGCCAGAATGTTCAGACCGGGATATGCCATCGAATACGACTACTTCCCGCCGGAGCAGCTCAAGCATTCATTGGAAACAAAGGATGTCAAAAACCTTTTTCTGGCAGGGCAAATAAATGGAACCACGGGTTATGAAGAGGCGGCATGCCAGGGATTGATAGCCGGAATAAACGCTGCTCAGGGTGTTAAAGGGTCCCCAGAATTCGTTTTAAACAGGGATCAGGCCTACATAGGTGTTCTTATCGACGATCTCATCACCAAGGGCACCGACGAGCCTTATAGAATGTTTACAAGCCGGGCGGAATATCGCACCTTACTCAGACAGGACAACGCCGATCATAGGCTTACCCCTTTAGCGCACGCCATTGGTTTGGCCTCTGATGAGAGATTGTTCCACGTGGAAAGAAAACATCTTGAGAGCAATGAGCTGCTGAAATTCTTCGAAAAGACCTCTGTTGATCCGGCCGACATCAATCCATTTCTATCAGAAGCCGGTACCGCTAGCATTAGCCAGAAGGTTCGGTTGGATACCCTCTTGGGTCGTCCGCAGGTAGATCTTTATCAAATGGCCCAGGCGCTGCCCTATCTGGCGGAGCGTATTGAGTCCATAGGCTTATTGGGACGCGAAATTGCAGAACAGGCAGAGATCCATGTTAAATACGATGGTTATCTAGAGAAGGAAAAGGATCTGGCGGAGAAAATGAATCGCTTAGAGCACGTTAAACTTCCTTTGGAATTCGATTATCACAGCCTAAGCAGCCTGAGTATGGAGGCCCGACTCAAATTATCTAAAATTCGCCCAGAAACACTTGGCCAAGCCGCTAGAATCAGTGGTGTAAACCCCAGTGACGTTAGTATCTTGATGATACACCTCGGCAGGAAGAACTAAGGAGAAAATCTGAGTTTGGCTTTTTACGTATCTCGTTTTCTTGAGCACTAGGAAGGGCTGGCGCTTGCTTTCATGTGAGCTCATCCCGTTTCCCATTACCCAATCGGCATTCGGGTACAATTCCATGTGTGACGGTCGCCTCTTTTTTCCCATTTGAACAAAACGTCCATCCCTGCAGCCTACTTTTTGTCCATTGCACCATCTTTGAGCTAGTCCATAGGAAATCGCCAATTTGGAGCCAGAGGGGTGAGGTTTTCCACTCAGGTTTCCTCGAAATCTCAGTGCGATCGCGCCGCGCAGACACCCAACTAGAACCCCAGCCTATCTCAGAGTACCGACCTCTATTTGGGAACTATTTACTGCTCACTCAACACACCCTTTAGGCCGGAGCACAGCGCCCCCATTCCCTTGGAGTGATCGGGCTGAGTCTCTCACGCCTTTTGGTTAATAGTGCTATTTATGCCACTGTAGTTGTCCAACTCCGTTTCACTCCATTCGCCTAGAGCAGTTGCTGTGACGGCAATTACCAGCTCATACCAAATCCCAATCTGAATCGTATGTTAAACGAGTTTCGACT
>Ga0209490_10006442_pt1 | contig 10584 bp, 6 predicted proteins | sample MAT06_FD_187209 | JGI IMG/M metagenome (GOLD analysis project Ga0209490, IMG submission 187209) | Freshwater microbial communities from Lake Fryxell liftoff mats and glacier meltwater in Antarctica - MAT-06 (SPAdes) (version 2) | ecosystem: Environmental > Aquatic > Freshwater > Ice > Liftoff...
AATCTCTAACCTTGGCGCAGGCTACCCCCTCCGACGACGCACCCTTAGAAATCGACAGTTCTATTACCCGTGAGTATCAGCCTGCTATTGTCTATTTGCCTGATCCCGATACCCAAGAACTGGTTCCGCAGTCTATTTTAGTAACAACAGATGCCCCCGCTGCGATGGCTGTAGGCCAAATTGTGCAAGCCTATCAGGGGCAAGATGTTGGCATTCAAGACTATGAAGTGAGTGTTGATCCCTCTGAGCGAGAGGCCGCTGTTAACTTTGAAGTCGAAGGTTCACGGGCGGTAGAGTCCTTTCAAAGTTTGAGCAGTGCTAATCAGTACAGCCTCTTTGAAGCGATTCGTGAGACCTTACTCACTCAGCCGATGTATGGAGTCGATGAGGTAATTTTTCAGGCCAATGACGATACCTTCGACATCTAACTCTTTTCTGGCTCTCTGCGAGATCTAGCCCTTGAATGATTAGATCGTTTCAGGGATCAGCAGAAAATAGCCATCAATAGCTCAATATTCCTTTGGTATATGCCCTTGGTATAGATGTGTGAGGTCAAGCCTGAACTCATCTATACCAAGGGTTTAGCATTTTTTCAAACAATCAAGATTCGGGGTGAGTAGCCTACAAAGATTACAGTTGAAGGGCGATCGCCCTCTCCTAAAACTGATTCAGAGTGCTTGGGCTTGCGGTGTGTGCTGGGATGGCGATCGCCCTACCTTTCAACAGATCTGCTATTTAGATCTGTTACTTCGAGGGAAAGGGCACCCCAATCATGACGTCAATAAAGAAGCTTCTTAACGACAACTTTCTAGAGGGAAGCGTGAACCAAAAAACTAAAGGGAAAAATTCTCTTCATCATCAATCCGAACATCCCAACTGGCTGACAACACTTCGGCCACAACGGCCTCTAGTGCTGCCGCATTGAGACGACGAGCATTTTGCTCTTCTAAGGGATTGCTGAGTGGAACAAGTCGGAGTTGCCGCGAGTCTTGTACCAAGTCAAAACATGGATAGCCCTCAGCAGAATGCCCCAGTTCTAAGTAGTCAAAGCTGCAGACATTGAGATAAAGGGTGCGGTTGGCAACCAATGTGGAGCGATGGGGATCTGCGAAGACTTCCATCACATAGCCCTCGTCTTCGCTACACAAGCGATTATCTTGGCGATAGCAATAACGCACCCGGCTCAAATCTGAGAGCAGCCGCTGCATATCTTGCTTACTGGCGATGATGCCAGTATCGACAAGGCAGGGGGCGGGCAATGGCGTGTTTCCGGAAAGTTGATCTGGATTCATAAAACTTACAAAACCTACAACCCTAGCAAACCAAGGGGAAAAGATCAGGAGTGAACCGTAACCGTAAGCTCAGCGTAACCCTTCATACGACAGAGCTAATCGGTATTCAGCGAGATAACGGTAGAATTTTTCAAACCAGGTTAGAAATCGAAATATGATGGGTAGCCTATTTACTGAAAAGGAGATCTGTTAGAAGCGATCGCCATTGAAGAAGTAGGAACCAATCTCTAGTTTCACCCGACTGTTGTTTGGCTAGAGATGTTTGGCTAGAGATATTTGGCTAGAGATATTTGGCTAGAGATGTTTGGCTAGAGTCTCAACAGAGTAATACTCCCTCTGATGACACCTTGCTGACCATCGTTTTACCTTTTAGCAGGTCTGAGTCTTAACTCAGCAGAGGAGGTGGCGCTGAGTCATGATGGTTGAGGGGACAGTTCCAAAAAACCTTAAAACTGTATCTCATGTAGCAATCCTAGCTCACCTATTTGGTCTTGACAGGAGGGCAACTCGAATAATTGTTGCTAAATTTCAGGGATTCATAAGATCTTGGCAATTTTTGCTCTCCTTGACAGCCATCTTTAATGGAACGTCTTTATTGAGTGGATTTTTTGGACTGGAAAGTTTGACTGCAAAAACTATCTTTCGATTATGCCTGCTATCTGTCAGGAGAAATTCAGTATTGTGGCTGAATCTCCCTCATAGATCATGTGCTAGCCAGAGTGGACTACACAGAGATTACTGAAGACAGCCCTATGGGATGGTCGTGTGGGATAGTTATTTGATGGGATAGTTATGTGAGATGAGAGTGCAGGGGGGCAGAGGTGTTTCGTCTAGCTCGACAAGGGATGGCGGCGATCGCCTTTTATACGCTTCTTCCTGTGCCAGATCGGTGGGCAGCGGAGTTTGAGACAGTTTCTCGCTATGTGCTTTTGGTGGGGGCGCTCATTGCAGGGCTGCTGACGGGAGCCGATTGGGGTTTGGGGGCGATCGCCATGCCCCCATTGCCACGGTGCGCCTTGCTCGTGCTGTTGTGGTTATGGCTCACGGGAGGGTTGCACCTCGATGGAGCGATGGATGCTGCCGATGGGTTGGCAGTGACAGACCCCACTCGTCGCCTAGAGGTCATGGCTGACAGCCGCTCTGGTGCTTTTGGGGGGATGGCGGCGATCGCCATTTTGTTGCTCAAAACCACTGCCCTTGTAAGTCTGCACTACCCCACGGGTTGGATGTTGTGGCTCGCGGCTGGGTGGGGGCGCTGGGGGCAACAGGTGGCGATCGCCCTTTACCCCTACCTCAAACCTACGGGCAAAGGAGCTTTCCACAAAATGGCGCTCCGCTCGAAATGGGATATTCTCCCCGGCTTGGCGCTGATGCTGGGTGTGGCGATCGCGCCATTGTTTGTGATTCCTGATTTTCCTTGGCAAAGTCTCATCCCTGGGTTAGGGGGTGGCGCGATCGCCCTCTTTCTCCCAGCGTGGTTCCACCATAAACTAGGAGGACATACCGGAGATACCTACGGAGCCGTTGTGGAATGGACAGAAGCCTTCACGTTACTCTTAGGCACCCTAGCATTAACAACGCTGTAACCTCCCCAGATAGAGCCACTTAAAGCGCCTAGTGCCATGGGGCCGATCCGCGTTTGCCGCTCCTTTGCCTCAGTAGATCAATATCCCAGTCCTAGAAATATGCCAGATTATCCATCCCCTTCGCGGCCCCAAAAAACGCTACAAGCCGTTGCTCAGTCCCTTGGGATTCCATCTATCGAGCGCCATATTTTGATCTGCGCCGAGGCTAGCTTACCCAAGTGTTGCGATCTCGCAGCCAGCCTCGATTCTTGGAACTACCTAAAGCAGCGCCTCAAAGACCTTGCCCTCGATCGCCCGTCTGACTCTCGCCCTAGCTGTGTTTTTCGTACCAAAGCTAACTGTCTCCGGGTTTGCCAGCAAGGCCCCATCGTCGTTGTTTACCCCGATGGCGTGTGGTATCACAGCGCCACCCCAGAGGTAATCGAGCGCATCCTCCAAGAACATATTCTCCAAAACAAGGTTGTGGAAGACTATGCCTTTGTCGTGCATCCTTTGCCAGACACCCAGTCTTTTTCCCCAGCCGCCCAGGATTCTTCCTCTGCCGCCCAACCTTCTCCCAATCCGATCAGTACGCCCTGATCGGATTGGGATGAATAGATTTTTAGCGATTAAGCACTAAAGTATTTGGCGGCTGGGTGGTAGGTGACAATGGCCGTGGTCGATTGTTCGGGGTAGATCTGTTCGCTTTCATCCATGTGTAGGCCGATCCGATCGGCTTGCAGTAAATCAAGCTGAATGAACTGGTCTTGGATGTTGGGGCAGGCTGGATAGCCAAAGCTATAGCGAGATCCCTGGTAGCGTTGAGCTAACATATCCCGAATATTATCGGGGTCTTGGGCACCCGATCCGAGTTCGCGGCGGATGCGGGCGTGGGTCCATTCGGCCAAGGCTTCGGCGACCTGCACCGCTAGCCCATGGAAATAGAGATAGTCGGTGTATTGGTTGGCAGCAAAGAGAGATTGGGCAAACTCCGTGGCAATGTCGCCTACGGTGACCGCTTGCATCGGGAATACATCGAACGCCGTTGCCCCTGCTTTTTCTGCAAAAAAGTCTGCAATGCAGAGACGACGAAGGGATCGTTGCCGAGGAAACTGCAAGGTAGCCACAGGATCGGGCAATGGGCTGGGGAAGCTCCCGGCCAGTGCCGGGTCGTAGAGATGCAGGGAATTCCCTTCGGCCAGACAAGGGAAGTAGCCATACACCACTTGAGGATGGAGTAGATTTTCAGCCACGACGCGCTGCTTCCAATGTTCTAAGACAGGGTAGACCTGAGCTTGCAAAAAGGCATCATAGTCTTCTCGGCTCTGCTCCTTGGGCTTGCGGAACTGCCATTGCCCAGCCACCAACGCTTGCAAATCAAGGTGCCAGAAAAGGTCATCCCAGGCAATATCCGTAGGATTGAGAATCTGCGTGCCCCAGAAGGGGGGAATGGGGCGCGCAATATCTAGGGCAACGGCTTCTGATCGGCGAGTGTCGAGTACTTTTGGGGCTTCCGGCTCTGGCTGGGTTGCGGTGGGTTCGGCCATGGCAGGTTGGGCGATCGTGTCATCGGCACCCCTACCATCATCAAGGGGTGCTTCATCCAAAAAGCCAGACTGATCATCCCAATTGCTGACCGCTTTAGCGGGCATGAGCTTATCCATAAAATGCAAATCGGAAAAGGCATCTTTGCCGTAGATGACTCGACCTTTGTAGTTTTTTTGGCAATCTTCATAGACAAATTTGGGAGTCAGGGCGGCCCCGCCGAGGATGACCGGAACGGTGATGCCCCGCTCGTTGAACACCGCTAGGTTTTCTTTCATGAAAGCGGTTGACTTCACCAGTAGGCCGCTCATGGCGATACAGTCGGCCTTGTGTTCGTTGTAAGCATCGATGATGTTATCGACGGGTTGCTTAATGCCTAGGTTAATCACCCGGTAGCCGTTATTTGTCAGAATAATGTCTACCAAGTTTTTGCCGATGTCATGGACATCGCCTTTGACGGTAGCAATTAAGAAGATGCCCTTGGTGCTGTTGCTATCTTCCTTATCCATGTAAGGTTCGAGGTAGGCCACCGCAGCCTTCATGGTCTCAGCCGATTGCAGGACGAAGGGGAGTTGCATCTGCCCCGAGCCAAATAACTCACCGACCACCTTCATCCCGTCGAGGAGGTAGGTATTGATGACTTCGAGGGGTGGATATTGCGTGAGGGCTTCGACTAGCGCGGTATCTAGCCCGATCCTCTCACCATCAATGATGTGGCGTTTTAGCCGTTCTTCGATGGGTAAGTCGGCTAGGGTATCTTTTTGGCGCGCGGCTTTAGCCGAGACTCCTTCAAACAGACGGGTGACTTCGCCGAGGGGGTCGTAGGTGCAGACGTTCCCCTCAAAGTCTCGCTGGTCGTAGATGAGCTTGAGGCAAATCTCTTGGTGGTCAGGGTCGATCTTGGCCATGGGTAAGATCTTGGATGCACTGACGATCGCCCCATCCATGCCTGCTGTCGTGGCTTCATGCAAAAACATGGAGTTAAGCACAATCCGTGCCGCCGGACTGAGGCCAAAGGAAATATTCGATACCCCTAGAATGATGTGAACCCCCGGCAGGTTTTGGCGGATCATCCGAATGGATTCGAGGGTGGCTTTGCCGTTGGCGCGGTCTTCCTCAATTCCTGTGGAAATAGGCAGGGCGAGGGGATCGTAGAAGATTTCGTGGGCTGGGATACCATACTCTAGGGCATCCCGGTAGGCGCGTTGGGCGATCGCAAATTTTCGTTCCGCCGTCCGAGCCATGCCCTCCTCGTCGATGGTGCCAACGACAATGCCAGCCCCATATTCTTTGGCTAACTCCAGCACCTTAAAGAAGCGCTCATCGCCATCTTCGTAGTTGGTGGAGTTGAGGATGCATTTGCCCCCGGCCATCTTTAGCCCTGCCTCCATTTTTTGCCATTCTGTAGAGTCAATCATCAGCGGCAAGTTAACATCCGTAACGAGGCGCGACACCAGCGCCTTCATGTCTTGTTCGCCGTCGCGCCCCACATAGTCCACGTTCACATCGAGGACATGAGCGCCTTCTTTAAGCTGCGATCGCCCCACGGCCACCAACCCATCCCAATCTTCGGCACTGAGCAACTCCCGCACTTTTTTAGAGCCACTGGCATTGAGCCGCTCTCCAATAATCAAAAAAGAGTTGTCTTGGTCGTAGGGCTGTGCGCCATAGATCGACGCAGCGGAGGGGATATAGCTGAGCAGGGGGCGAGGATTGTGTGGATCGGCCTGCCCATTGAGTTCCCAGCGAGGAATGCGGATCGGGCGTTCCTTGGGCTTAAGCTGGGTGGCCACCTCCGCTAGTTGGGCGATGTGGTCAAACCGGGTGCCACAGCATCCGCCAATCACTTGCACCCCCAAATCTTCTACAAAATGGTGCAGCGCCATCCGCAGCTCCATCGGGGTGAGCTTGTAGTGGGCATGGCCGCCTACGTTTTCGGGAATGCCAGCATTGGGGATGCAGGAAATCACAAAGGGGGAGTTTTGGGAGAGGTAGCGAATGTGATCGGCCATGCGATCGGGCCCAGTGGCGCAGTTTAACCCCAAGATATCGATGGGGAAGGGTTCTAGAATCGTGAGCATGGCGGCAATATCTGACCCCACCAGCATCGTGCCCTGGATCTCCATGGTGACCGAGACCATCAGGGGCAACCGACTCCCCTTTTTGGCAAAAATCTCTTCAATGGCGCTGAGAGCTGCCTTGATTTGCAACACATCCTGGCAGGTTTCGACCAACATCAAATCGACGCCGCCATCGTACAATCCTTCCGCCTGCTCAGCAAAGGATGCTTTGAGGGTGTCGAAGTCGATATGCCCCAGGGTAGGGAGTTTGGTGGTGGGGCCAATGGAACCAGCCACAAACCGGGGTTTGTCGGGGGTCGAAAATTCGACAGCGCACTCTTTGGCCAATCTAGCTGCTTTAACATTGAGGTCGTAGGTGTGCGTTTCGAGACCATACTCTGCCAACACGATGGAGGTCGCCCCAAAGGTGTCTGTCTCAATGACATCGGCTCCGGCAGCCAAAAAGCCCCGATGCACGTTGGCCACCGCTTCGGGCTTGGTTTCGATGAGATACTCGTTGCAGCCTTCATATTCTGCGCCCCCAAAGTCTTCGGCGGTGAGGTCTTGGGTTTGCAGATTGGTTCCCATGCCCCCATCAAACACAAGGACAGGGCGATCAGGACGATAGAGGTGGTCAAGAAATGGGCTGTTCATGGGTTCCAATGCAAGAGGCCGGTGAAACGGTTGATGAGACAGGGCAAACACTTTAGCTCGCCCCAAGCGCTGTAATCTACAATATCAAGCTCTTCTAGCTCTCGGGCACCCCAATCTCGCCTAATCTCTATAAAAGCGGAATCATGAAGGCCGTCATTCGATCCATCACTAGACGACCCTGGTGGTCATTTTTTGTGGAAGGGCTTCTTTAATTGAAGGGTTTCCCCTGTAGAACCGCTGCTTTTGCAGAGGGATTTTATAGAAGAGTATTTGAGACAGATTTGAGGCAGATTTGAGGCAGAAGAGCTTTGAGTTTGATATTGCGTTAACCTTCAACGGGAGAGACGAGGTGATCTGATCGCCCCCTGAGAGCCTGGGTGATACTATCCTATCGATTCATAATGCTGTGAATGACCTGTTAATTATTGTATGGCTGATAATTGCAGAGATGTTGCGGAGGCGATTAATCTTCTAGCTAATCTACAATGAAGCACCATAGGTAGTTGTGCTGGCATCATCAGATCTAACCCAACAGCCCAGCCTCGGGAATGCAAGAAGACATTGTAAAAGATGGAAGCAGTGATAAAAATTGCTTCTAAAATAAGGGGTGGTCAAGCTCTATTTCTTGTTTTGTTCCCAATCGCCCTGCCCTTTTCTTTAGGCATTGTATGGCCGGTCAGAAGATTTTGATTGTGGATGATAGTAAAACCATTCGAATGCAGGTGCGAGATCTGTTGCCGAAGGGTAATTTTGAGGTGTTAGAGGCGCGGGATGGGGTAGAAGGGTTAGATGTGATTCATCGAGAATTGCCCAACTTGGTGCTTCTCGACTTTTTTATGCCCCGCATGAATGGCTGGGAAGTTGTGCAACAGATTCAAACTGACACGCGCCTGAAGACGATTCCAATCGTGATGATGTCAGGGCGGCGGGAGGATGTTGAAAAGACGGTGCCGGAGCTGTTTAATTACTTTGAGTTTGTGGGTAAACCCTTTGAGCCGGCTCATTTGTTTCGGGCGATTAAGGCGGCAACGGCCAAGGCTAAGGATAGGCAGGATCTAAAACCCCCAGAGCCGGTGGCGGAAACGGATCGTTGGCGTAGTGCAACCCCTGTTGCGGCAGAGGTTATGACCGCTACGCTGTCGATGAGGGGCGATCGCCCCCAGAGTTTCCCAATGTCTGCGGAACGGGGGGATGAATGGCGATCGCTCAAAGCCGAAGTGCAGCAACTCCGGATCCAAAACGTCAAGCTCCAGCAGGAGGTTGAAGGGTTGAAAAAGCAAATGCTTCAGGTGGTTAACTTTGTCCGTCAGCGCCTTAAGTAACCCTTCTGAGATCAGTTCTTACTGCTTGATTGCCTTGGCTCTAAGCCTTAACTAACCTTAAGTCTAAGGTTTAACTCACTCCCAAGAGCATGGCCAGAAGAGCTTTCTGAGCATGAAGTCGGTTTTCGGCTTCATCCCAAACCCGAGATTGTTTGCCTTCGATGACAGCGTTGGTAATTTCCTCTTCGCGGTGGGCGGGGAGGCAGTGCAACACAATGGCGTTGGGATCGGCCACTGCTAGCAGCTCATCGTTGATTTGGTAGGGTTGGAAAATAGGGGCACGGTCTTCGGCTTCGCCTTCTTGCCCCATGCTGGCCCAAACATCGGTGTAAAGCACTTGGGCTTCTTTGGCCGCGAGGATGGGGTCTTCGGTGACGAGCACCTGGGTGCGATCGCCCGCAATGGCTGTCGCCTGCGCCACAATATCAGGATGGGGCGCATAGCCTGCCGGAGCGGCCACCCGCACATTCATCCCCACGAGGGCACAGCCCAACATCAGCGAATGGGCGACATTATTGCCATCCCCAACGTAGGTCATGGTCAACCCTGCCAAATCGCCAAATTCTTCTTGCACCGTCAGCAAATCAGCCAAGACTTGGCAAGGATGTTCCCAATCCGTTAGGGCATTGATCACCGGAATTTTGGCATAACTGGCGAAGGTTTCAACTTCCTGTTGCTCAAAGGTGCGAATGGCCAGCACATCGACATAGCGATCGAGCACCCGTGCGGTGTCGATGGTGGGTTCTCCTCGGCTGACTTGGGTAAGATTGGCATTGAGATCGATGACTTGCCCCCCCAATTGATACATGGCTACCGAAAAACTCACCCGTGTTCGAGTGGAGGCTTTTTTGAATAGCAGCCCCAAAACTTTTTCGCAGCGCACCGAGGTTCGCCTAGATTTTAATTCTGCGGCCAGCGATAACAATGACTGGAGTTCAGCGCGGTTGAAATCCGTCATGCGCAGGAAATCTCGTCCTCTAAGTGAAGCCATACTCCTCCCTGATAGGCGGCTGCGTAAATGTGACCTGGGTTTCTTGATAGAAGCACTCAGGAGCCGGTGAACCTTGAATTTTACCGAGGTTTGAGTGACTTAGCAGAGTTTCTAGGCGATAGCTTTGCGATCACTAAATTTTCGGCATCAACCGTGAGGTCATACATTCACCCTAGATGCAGGCCATGGGTTCAGGATCTTGACCACTGACCTAGATCCTAAAATCCTGCACATTTAGCCATAGGCTTTTGTGAATGCAGACTAAAAAGCTATCAGATTTTGTCGGGCTTATACCATCAAATTTGTTACTGACTTTAGCCCAGTTTGCCGCTTTCCTGAAGGATTTTGACGGTCTGTTGGAGATCTTGGGCGATCGCCCCCATCTGAGCCAGGTTGTCGTCGAGGGTTTGCAGCCGCTGTTTCTGCTCAACCTTACGATGCAGCGCCGCTTTAGCTGCCGCCTCTTTACCCTGCTGGAGCGCTAAGAGTGCCACCCGATGCCAGGTATCAAGGTCTACTTGGGCTTGGTGGCGTTGGGCTTCGAGCTGCATTTGGGCGATCGCCGTATTCTGCAACGCATGGTCAAATAGATGCAGCGTTTCGACGGGGCTGGCGTCGCGAGCCGCCGACTGCATGAATGAGCCTGGCACGATCCGCTCTAAGGTTTGGGAGGGCAGACCAAAATTAATAATTTGTCGGCTTTCCGCGTTTCCCACTTTGCACCAAGTCGCAAAATGTTCGCAATTGTTGGTCAGTAAGCTGTATTGCTGTTCTCCTAGGCGACTTTCGGCGCGTTCGATCACCACATCAGGGATAAAACTGGCCGTGTATAGCCGCACAGAGACCGGGTTCATCCAGGAAAAATCTTTCCACGTAGTCCGGGTGACAGTGGGGTTGGCAACCGCCTTGCTGTAGTGAATGACGGTGCCGTCGCCACAGTCAATGCCATGGTGCTCATACACGCCTTCCATGCCCATGAGGGGGCGCATAACAAAGATTTGGTCGCCGCGTGCCATGGGGTCTGATAAATATAGAATCTGAACGATGTGAGATCTGAACGATGCCTGGGGAGAATGAGCAAGGAGGCTGGGGATCGCCAGGGGCAGACAGCCTGAAGCCGCCCCCAACGACAGAATCTCAATGCTCAGGCTCCCT
>Ga0209490_10006443_pt1 | contig 10584 bp, 9 predicted proteins | sample MAT06_FD_187209 | JGI IMG/M metagenome (GOLD analysis project Ga0209490, IMG submission 187209) | Freshwater microbial communities from Lake Fryxell liftoff mats and glacier meltwater in Antarctica - MAT-06 (SPAdes) (version 2) | ecosystem: Environmental > Aquatic > Freshwater > Ice > Liftoff...
TGCCCCGATCAATAAACTTTCTGGGGGAGAAAAGCGCCGCCTATTCTTACTAAAAATTCTCATGGCAGCCCCCAATGTCCTGATCCTCGATGAACCAACCAATGATCTGGATGTGCAAACCTTAGGTGTGTTGGAAGAATACCTAGAAGACTTTAATGGTTGTGTAATTGTGGTGTCTCACGATCGCTATTTTCTCGATCGCACCGTAGACAAAATCTTTGCCCTCGAACCCGGCGGCCATATCCAAGAATATCCCGGCAATTATTCCCTCTACCTAGAATACAAAGAATCCCAAGCTCAAGCTGCTGCCCTAGAAGCTGCTGCCGCCCTTGCCAAACCATCTCCGATTAAATCTGCTCAATCTGCCAAATCTTCAACTCAATCCCTAACTCCAACTCCAGCTACTCCCGTTACATCACCTAAACAGCGCAAACTTTCCTACAAAGAAAAGCGAGAATACGAAACCCTCGGTGCCAAAATTCCCCAAATAGAGACAGAGAAGCAGGAACTAGAAAAGACTCTCTACCACAATCCCCCTAAGGGTTACACGGCAGTGCAGGAGTTGTCAGATAAGTTGGCAAAGTTAAACACAGAGATCGATCGAGCCACGGAGCGCTGGTTAGAACTTGCAGAACGATATAGCTAATTTATATTCATAGCTAGACAAAAGTTATATTTTTTTCTAAGGAAGTTTAATAGTGGGTTAGGATTTACCTAATTTATTCCTATTTAACTTGATTTCTACAAATCAGTACTACTGAGCTTTTTTAGTAGTCATTTTTTTAGTAGTCATACTTATCATTTGCTTACCTCTAAAGTTCCTTTATAGAGATTTATTCTAGATCTACAATACTGGAATCCTAATTGGAGGTAATTTTTTAAATTCATCATTAGGAAAATTATTTTTTATGAAAACAAATCTTAGTAATGTAAAAATCTTGGTAGTTTCTACTAATGAACATTTGACACTCCGGTTATTACGAGCTATTTCCCGTTTATCAATCAAAGCTGATATCTTGGCTTTAAATAAAAGTTCTAGCTCTACGAAAGTATCTAAGTTCTGTCGGAAATATACTAGGTATTCTCATGATTCTGTAGCTCTAAACTGGGAAGATATAGCCGAGAATATTAATCAATACTGTAAGCAAGAAAACATTGATGTAGTGATTCCTTCAGGAATGCAATCAACCCTGATTTTATCGGAAATTCAATCTGCTATTACTAATGCCAAAATCTTTCCTCTTGATCGTCCAGAGAATATCAAGAGAATTCACAATAAATGGTCTCTCTACGAAGACCTCAACCCTAAAGGTCTATCATTTCCCAAAAGTGTTTTATTAGAAAATTTAGAGCAACTTGATAGTTTGGACATGACATTCCCGATCATGGCTAAAGCGATCGAACTATCCGATGGTCGGGGAATAGAAAAGATCAACTCTTTGACAGAATTAAAACAGCATTTAGCCCATGACCACAGTGATAATCGTTTGCCATTGATCTTGCAAGATTATATTGATGGTTTTGATATAGATTTAAGTGTTTTGGCTCATCAAGGCGAGGTTGTCGCTTGGACTATCCAGCAGGCGTTCCCCCACCATCTTGAGTTTTTTCAGAATGATACTGTCCTAAATTTGGGGCGAGAAATAATTAAATTCTACAACTTTACTGGAGTAGCTCATTTTGATCTGCGTGTTGATCGAAAGACTAATCAAGCCAAAATTCTAGAATGCAATCCCCGGCTCTGGGCAAGCATTGAATCATCCCTTTGGTATGGCGTAGATTTTATCCATTTAGGGATTCTTATTGCCTTAGAGCAGACAATTCCTGCTGAAATTCAGAGAGGTGTTTTGTCAACTCAAGTCACCAAGGTTCCTTATCCTTGGCTAGGAAGAACTATTAAGGGTTATATTAATGGCAAGCTACCTATTAAGGAAATTCCTAAATCAAGCATGGGTATTATTTGGAAGAATGTCTCAGACTTATTTCCTAGTATCTATGATAAAGCCTTGACAAAGTTAGGTAGAGGGAAGGTCAATGATGACATGACAGAATTATTAGCAGTAAGAATATCTTGAAGGGATAGTAGTAGCTCAATATGACAAAAGATAATCCCCTTTATTTCACAATTGAAACTGAACAAGAAGACGATGGTCGTTGGATTGCTGAAGTTTTGGAAATTTCAGGAGTTCTAGTTTATAGTACTAGTCAACAACAAGCGATTGCGAATGTCCAAGCCTTAGCCTTGAGAGTTATTGCAGATAAACTGAAGTATGGAGAGATAGATTTGGGGTTAACTAGTTTTGAGTTTGTTACTGCTTAGAAATTTTCATGAGTCAATGGTCATCTACAAAAGCAAGAAAGATTTTAGCTGCTCTGGAAAAAATTGGGTAGAGTATAAAACGCCAGACTGGTTCCCACAAAGTTTTAGAAAGGGAGGGCTGGGATGATTACGTTTTTGCCTTTCGAGATAGGGATGAAATAGGGACGAAAATGCTTACTCGTATAGCGAAAAAAACAGGTTTGAAACCAGAGAATTTATAGCCGCAGATAATTTGATTAGTTAGACCTCAAAAATCACTAAGGCACTAAGGACTTAAATATAGTTTAACCAAAATCTACCTCTAACCTTAATTTTGATCTCCTATGTTTACCTAAGCTGGTTTGCGCTTGTCTACAGGCGAACCAAATTTTTAGATACTAGGAGTCTACTATGTTTCGTTTTTGCAAATTAGCATTATTAGCAACGGCTATGATCGTAGTCATGCCAATGGAAAGCATTATCGCTACTTCTACAGGAGCGCGGCCGATCGTGATTGGGCATCGGGGAGCCAGTGGTTATCGTCCCGAACATACCCTAGAGGCATATACCCTAGCGATCGCCCAGGGTGCAGATTTTATCGAGCCAGATTTAGTCCCGACCAAAGATGGGGTCTTAATTGCCCGCCATGAAAACGAAATTTCTGGAACTACCAACGTGGCAGAGCGTCCAGAGTTTGCAGCTCGGAAGGCGACGAAAATGATTGATGGCTCCCCAGTAACAGGTTGGTTTACAGAAGATTTCACCCTCGCTGAAATCAAAACTCTCCGGGCTAAGGAGCGTCTAGAATTTCGTGATCAATCCCGCAATGGCTTGTATCTAGTACCGACCTTGCAAGAAGTTATTGATCTAGCAAAGCAAAAAAGTAGAGAAACTGGGCGGACGATCGGTATTTATCCAGAAACCAAACACCCTACCTACTTTCAGTCGATCGGACTACCCCTAGAAGATAGATTGCTCAAGGTCTTAAGCGATAATGGCTACTCTGGTGCTAATGCTTCTGTGTTTATTCAATCCTTTGAAACCGCTAACCTCAAGTATCTCCGCACTAAAACTGATTTACCCCTAGTCCAGTTGTTTGATGAAAGTGATGTCCAGCCCTACGATTTTGTGGTCAGTGGCGATCGACGCACCTACGGAGATTTAACTACCCCGGCAGAATTAGCCAAAATTGCTGAATATGCCAAGGGTATTGGTCCCTACAAGCGGTTAATCATTCCCGTTGATGCCGACGGCAAACTCTTGCCCCCCACTTCCCTAGTCCGAGATGCCCACCAAGCTGGTTTGCTCCTCCACCCCTACACCTTCCGTAATGAAAGCCGCTACCTCGCCCCAGATTACAACAACAATTCTGAGGCGGAGTACGAGCAATTTTTTAGATTAGGAGTAGATGGAGTATTTAGTGATTTTCCAGATACTGGGGTCGCCGTCCGCAATCGTCTAGCTCTAGGGTCTGGACAAACCAGTAGAACAAGTAATCCCAGTAGCCCAGCAGCGAGATAAATTATTCGAGATCAATTATTAAATAACTCCCCACACAACCAACTTACCGAAATAATCAAACAAAACAAGTAGATGATTAAAGCCTCTACTCTCTGCTAACATTAAAGTCTTCAACAAGTCCTCAACTATGGAAAAACCAGTCATCTGGCAAGTACCATAGTTGTTGATTTTTCAAAGGATGAGACCAAATTATTAACTAGTTTTCCGACCTCAATCTCTTAATCTATGGCAATTCCAGCTTTATCTAATCAAGTGGTATTAATTACGGGGGCTTCTTCAGGGATTGGGGCGGCGATCGCCCTCGATTTATCTCACAAATTTCCCGGTATTAAACTTGTGCTAGCGGCTCGGAGCCAAGACAAATTAGCCAAAATTGCCAGTCAGTGCCAACAACAAGGGGCAGCAGTGCTGACAGTCTCAACGGATGTGGCGGTAGTTGAGCAGGTAAAAAACTTGGCAGAAAAAGCTCTCCAGCACTTTGGGCGAGTTGATGCTCTGGTAAATAATGCGGGTTATGGGCAGATGGGCCCGATGGAATTAATTAGTGATGCTGATGCTCAATATCAGTTTGCAGTAAATGTCCATGCCCCCCTTATCCTCGCTCAGGCGTTGATCCCCTCCATGCGGCAACAGGGTTATGGCAGAATTATTAATATTAGTTCGATAGCTGGTCGGGTATCTTTTCCCTTGATGGGAATTTATAGCGCTTCAAAATTTGCCCTCGAAGCCATGAGTGATGCAATGCGGATGGAGTTGCAGCCCTTTAATATTCAGGTGGTCTTAATTGAACCTGGCCCCATTAAGACTGAGTTTTTTAAGGTAGCCCAAGAAACCGTAGATAAAATTAATTCCCTAGTGCAGGGTTCTCCCTACGAGGCGGCCTTTACCAAAGTTGCTGATATGGAAGCGGGGGTAGAGCGGATTGGCTGGAGTGTCGATCGCCTCGCCCCGATCATTACCAAAGCCCTCACCGTTCCCAAGCCCAAACCCCGTTATGTAGGAGCTACCGGAGGCAGAATCATGATCTTTTTGATGACAAAACTCCTGCCGACCCGAATTGTTGATAAAATTTGGCAAGGAGCCTATGGTATTGACAGGATCAAACCCTAAAATCAACTTTTCCTAAAATCAATCTTCATAGTTATGGATTTATTAGAATACCAAGCCAAGGAATTATTTAGAGAGCGGGGTATTCCGACTTTGCCTTCCCAACGGATCGATCGCCCTTCTGATCTCAAGGATTTGTGTATTCCCTATCCTGTGGTGCTGAAATCCCAAGTGCGATCGGGAGGCAGAGGTAAAGCTGGGGGGATTAAATTTGTGGCAAATACCATTGATGCGATCGCCGCCGCTAGCAGCATTTTCAACCTAGCCATTATGGGAGAATTTCCCCAAGTATTGCTTGCCGAAGCTCAGTACGATACAGAACAGGAAATTTATGTGGCGGTAGTCTTGGATTATCAACTTGGTCTGCCAGTATTACTAGGATCAGCCCAGGGGGGTATTAATATCGAAAAAGTTGTCGAGCAAATGCAAAAGGTGATTATTGACCAACAGTTTTCCCCCTTCTATGCCCGGAGACTAGCCATCAAAATGGGGTTGTCAGGAGAATTGATCGTCCCTGTTAGTCAGTTGATCGAAAAAATGTATCGGTTATTTATTGCCAAGGATTTAGAACTCTTAGAAATTAACCCCTTAGCGGTGAGTTCTTCTGGGGAATTGATGGCTCTGGATGGCAAAATCACGGTAAATAATCAGGCGATCGCTCGGCATCCAGATTTAACAGAATTAGCAGCTATGAATTTGCAGATTAGTGATTGGCGGCTGGGGCGGGGACGCTGGCAGATTCTGAACCTCGAAGGGAATGTGGCAGTGATTAGCAATGATGAGGGATTGGGGTTGGCAACCTTAGATTTGCTCTACCAAGGGAAGGCGAAACCCGCTAGTTATCTGACGATCGAGGGGGATGATCCCCAAGTTATTGCCGAGAATCTGCCCCTAGATTTGGATCAAGTCACCCAACTCCAAAATCTTGACGTGGTGTTGGTGAATATTGTCAGTACGGGGAGTGTAGTAGAGACCATCCAGCAAGTGATAATTAAGTATCTACAACTCCGGCGGGATGTGACGACGGTGATCAGTGCTGTTGATCGTACTGAAAGACCCACGGCTTCGAGGACTGTTCGCGATCGCATCCGGTCAAAACCTACTCCGGTTCCCCGGTTTCCCCAGTTTGTCCTGCGTTTAGTGAGTCCAGAGGCGGTCACTCGACCCGAAGAAGAGAATAATTTCCCGGCGGTGTGGGTGGAAGATTTGGCAGAGGCGATCGCCGCTACAGTTAATTTTAACAAAGGCAAAAAATAGGGGAGCAAAAAGCGGCAGCTAATGAAATTAATATCTACTGGTCAAGTTTTAGTTCAAGGAACCTCAGAAATCCTTACGGGGAAGCATTTACCCCAGGTGCAAGCCTGTGGGACAGATATTGCGGCGATCGTCATTGTTGGGCAGGGGGGTAGTACCTGGGCTGGGGCCCAAGGCGATGTACCCATCTTTGATCTTGTAGAGCAAGCCACAGAAGTAATGCCAGAGATAGAAACTACCTTGATTTTTAATCCCGCCTACGCTGTATTAGATGCTGCCCTGGAAGCGATCGATGGCGGCCTTCGCAGGTTAATTGTGATCACTGGCGGTATTCCTCCTTTGGATATTGTCCGCCTACTGAGAAAGGCGAAAGCCACAGGCACGACGGTTCTTGGTCCCGGCAGTAAGGGAATTTTGATCCCGAATGGGGTGTTGTTAGGTATTCAGGAGCCACACTTTTTTAGCCCGGGGGGGGTGGCGATCGTCAGTTGTTACAGTAGCCTAGCCGCAGAGGTGGCCACGAGGCTAACTAAAGCTGGTTTGGGGCAGTCGGTGAGTATTAATTTGGGTAGTGATACGATCTTGGGGACAGATTTTCATCGGTGTTTAGAATTTCTCAAGGATGACCCCCAGACGGAGGCGATCGCCCTCCTCGATTATGGCAATAGTGGACATAGCAATCTCTGCCTTGATAGTAAACTTTTGGGTAAATACCTCAATCTGGGTAAGCCCTTAGTTGCTTACGTTGCAGGCCATCTCCTCCCCAGAGAAAAACCCATCCCCGAAATTGGTTCAGTGATTGCCAGTCAGTTTGCCAGCACGGTCACAACTACCAGCAATGCCAAGCTCAAAATTAATGCCCTCAAAAAAGCAAAAATCTTGATCGCCGACTACCCCCACCAAATCCCCGATCTCATCAAAAAAGCCATGGCAGACAAGTTCCTCACCAAATCCGTCTCCTAGTTTTTATCCTCATTTCTTTCTATCAAAGCCAAATATGGGTATCGAGGACAATTACTTCAGACATTCCCACTCCTCTAGGTCTACAATGGGGCTGACAATATCACCGAGGATTTCTACTTTTCCCGCCATAGATGCAGGGGTCGATCGGCGCTTTATCTGCGATTCTTGGGCTGGGAGAACGGTAACAATGATCCGGGCTGAGTCAACCTCTGGGCGATCTGTTAACCATTTGATCTGACCATTTTCATAGATTGCTTCATAGCTTTTTAGCATTGCTTTTCCTCTTTGTTTCTTAACTATAGTGGTTACAAAATTAGGGTTCCATTTCGGCAAAGTGTTCTTGTAGTAGTCTGTGCATGAAACGATAGCGATCGCTGACTATCCCTACCAAATCCTCGATCTTATCAAAAAAGCCATGGCAGAAAAACTCTTCACCAAATCCGTCTCCTAGAAAATGTAACCAAAAAACCTAGGTAGATGACATAAAAGTAAAAGCAAGTTATTATTTCTGGTTCAAAGTGAGTGCTAATCAACTAAACAACACTGCCCTGATCCACTATCGACCTGAAAATATTATTATGCAAAAATTATGTCAAAGAAATCTCAGAGCTTAGAGAATGCGATCGCAAAAATAGCAAAAATTGGGACTTCTTTACCTCAGCATATACCTGAATGGATGCAGGAAATGGACATACTACCAGAAGATATGATTGTTGAATTAATCAAAATTGGTAATAATAGTTCAAATAACAAAACAGATGTCCTAATTAAGTTTCAGCAATCTAAACCACTAAAAATCTCAGCAAAACTGAGCAATGCAGGTTATTTTGGCAACTGGTATGGACATGAAAGATTTATAAGTGAATTTGGGCGCAGAGTTTTTGATAAGTTGACTACAAAAACTTCTCTATGGGCAAATCAATGGGCTAATAAAACCAATAGTCTGTTTGTTGGTGTAAGTGTTAGCTTTGGAGAGAGAACTGGCGACACATTTATCCCATTTTTAGATATTTTTGATGATCTTGAATATCTAAGAAAGATTATTTGTGGTGTTGGAGACGGGGATAATGTCGCCAATTGTTTATATATTTCTGATGAATATCCTAATTCAGTTGGCGAACTTTTAGAAAGGCTTTGTCCAATCAACCTTGAAAAGATACAAGAACTAAGTGAAGATATTAGGGTGATTTTTAGACCAATTAATCCATTTACAGAAGCTAGTAATAGAGGGAAAAATGTCTACACTAAATTTCAACCAGATAAACCTTTGAGTGTCATTACTGATATAACAACAATTAAAGATTTAATGAAACTAGGCAAATTTACTGAGGTTTTTCCCAATGGGCTGAATCATAACCACATTCTTGATACCTTGCAAGCAGATTATAATATTCGCATACCGCTAAGACCGAATCCAACACGAAAATGGCAATTCTATTCAGAACACGAGACTTAGCTGATTAGAATGTTGAGTTTTTATAATATTGTCTGACTTGGTAAGTTGTAACTGGATTGCTTTAGCTAAAGCATAGCCGAGATTCACAGGAACAGCATTCCCAATCATTTTGTATCCATTAGCCAAATTTTTATAGTGAAAATTAAAATCATCAGGAAAAGTTTGGATTCTAGCGCATTCTCTAACTGATAACCTTCTATAAGAATTTGGTGAATTAGGATCAAATATCCATTGATCTTTGCCAACCCAAATCATTTTATTAGCTTGGGGATGAATTGGTGCATGACGACCTCCCGCTTGAATTGTGAAGGATGGCTCACCCCAGTTGTGTACTCGATTTCGAGACATATATATACTTGAAAATCCCCCAGTCATATATTCGTGGTTATCTACTAAACAACTTTCCCCATTTGTTTTGCAGGTTGGCAAGGCAGGAATTGCTGATTCTCGCAAATCCCAAATCGCATCTTTAAGAGTTGGAATATATAATGATTTCTGTACTAAGTTAAAATCAAACTGTTTGTTTAAATCTGTATGATAACCAATAAAAATTACCCGTTTTCTTTCCTGTGGAACATTATAATTCTTGGCATTTAACAAGGCAAAAGAGACATTATAGCCAGATTCTTCTAATGCAGCAATAATATTCCCAAAAGCTTGTTGATGTTTTTTATGCATCATTCCCGACACGTTTTCTGCTAAAAAAAATCGAGGCTGTTTATCCTTGAGAATACGAATATATTCTAGAAATAGCTGTCCACGGGCATCATCAATTCCTTTTTGTGTACCGCCTTCACTCCAACTTTGACAAGGAGGCCCCCCAATAATCCCTAAACAATCAGGAATCTCTTCTGAGGCAATTTTGCGGAGGTCTCGGCGATCGAGTACGGTATCAGCATGATTGCTTTCGTAGGTTTCCCAAATATCTTTATCATACTCATTAGCCCATGTGACATTAAAGCCCGCTTGCCGAAAGCCTAAATCCAAACCTCCGCAGCCTGAGAATAAAGCTATCACTGATTTGCTCATTTATTTCCAGATACCTTTAAAGAGATTTTGTATATTATAGCAACAGCAAAGAAATAAAGAAACATAGGAAAAAACCAGCAGTTATTACCACTGGTTTAAATGAATTATTGGAATGAATTGATCGACAAAAAGCTCTTAACTTCTAGCGCTAGAGAGTAAACCCTGTAACGCCGCTTGCATTTCTGCTACTTTGTCAGTTTGCTCCCAAGGTAGGTCTAGGTCTGGTCTGCCAAAGTGACCGTAGGCAGCGACATCTTGGTAGAATCTGCCGTTGCGGAGTCCGGGTAACTTACAAAGATTGAAGGTTTCAATGATTCCGGCGGGGCGGAGTTCAAAGTGAGCCTTGACTAGCTCTAGGAGGCGATCGTCATCAATCTTCCCTGTGCCGAAGGTTTCCACCAGAATACTCACAGGTCTGGCTACCCCGATCGCATAACTGAGTTGGACTTCACACTTTTCTGCCAAACCCGCCGCTACAATATTTTTAGCAACATAACGGGCAGCGTAGGCTGCGGAGCGATCGACCTTCGTTGGATCCTTACCAGAGAAAGCACCACCACCATGACGGGAGTAGCCACCGTAGGTATCCACAATAATTTTTCTGCCAGTCAAACCTGCATCTCCTTGGGGGCCACCAATCACAAATTTTCCAGTGGGGTTCACCAAGAAACGAGTAGCTGCGGTCGGCTTGAGTTCGATGTCTGTAAATACAGGTAGCACCACTGCATCCCATAGATCAGACTTGATTTTTGCCTGCACTGCCACTTCATCAGTAATATCGCTGATCGCTGCTGCGTGTTGAGTAGAAATGAGAATAGTATCAATGGCAACAGGCTTGTTATCTTCGTAGGCGATCGTTACCTGAGTCTTACCATCGGGATAGAGGTAGGGCAGTTGTCCTGTTTTTCTCACCGCAGCTAAACGGCGGGAAACTCGGTGAGCCAAGCTAATGGGC
>Ga0209490_10006447_pt1 | contig 10581 bp, 9 predicted proteins | sample MAT06_FD_187209 | JGI IMG/M metagenome (GOLD analysis project Ga0209490, IMG submission 187209) | Freshwater microbial communities from Lake Fryxell liftoff mats and glacier meltwater in Antarctica - MAT-06 (SPAdes) (version 2) | ecosystem: Environmental > Aquatic > Freshwater > Ice > Liftoff...
CGTGCGCTGGCGGGAGCGCGATCTATGAGTCGTACGGTGGGAGTCGAGATCGGAGCCGAACGGATTCGGGCCGTGGTGCGACCCGGGCGTGGCGCGCTGCAGACGTTCGAGGTGCCATTCACACCGGATCGCCTCGATGATCTGGTGGCGCAGCTGGCCGACGCCGTCGGTAACGTCAGTGGCATTGGCCTCGCGATCGGCCTCGCGCATCTGCACGTCAAGCAGGTGAAGCTCCCGCCGGTGCCACACGCCGCCCGGCGACAGATGTTGAGCCTCGAGCCGGAACGTTGGTTTACCGTGTCACAGGGTGCCCCAACTGCCGTGTCGCTTACCGCCAACGGGGAACTTGCCTTCGGCGCCGATGGCGACCTGGTCGAAGCCTGTGTGCGTGCCTTCTCCGCGTGGGGCACCGTGCGCCGCATCGAAGCGGCACCGTTGGCGCTGACGCGTGCATTGAATGCGGCGGGTCATCGCACGGTGAACGCCTCGATCGATGCCGGTATCGATGAAGCTGGAGTGGTAACGACGCAGGACGGTGCGCTGCGCATGGTGCGACGGGCGCGCGCGACGGACCTCTCCGCCACTCCAAATTCGCCGCAGACCGCGGTCGGATTGGATGCAGGATTCAGCGTGGCGTTCGGTGCCGCATGCGCATTGGACAGCGACATCGAGACAATGTTGCTGACGCCGTCGATCGAGCGCGGCTTTGCGGCAATTCGGCGGCGACGTGTCGCGACGTGGGCCACCGCCGCTGTGTTGTCGGTGTGCCTTGGTGCATGGGCGGCGGGAGTATCGCGCGACCGCCAGCTGAATGCGCTGGAGACTGCCCTGCTCAAGGAACGCAGCGCCGCCGAGGGCGGTAACGCGCTGGTGCTGCGGGCCATGACGATCGATCGTGAGCTTGCCGCAATCGTGTCCACGTCTGCGTCTCGCGCCGACGTCCCTGGCGCGCTTGCCGCGCTGGGACATCGCCTGCCGGTGCAGGCCGTTGCCCAGCGCGTCCGCATGGTGGGCAGCGAGTGGCAGGTCGAGGGCAACGCCGTCAAGGCAGCTGCGGTGCTGGCATCGCTCGCCGCCGAGCCGCGTTTTGAGAAAGTGCGGTTCCTTGCACCCAGCAATCGCTTCCGTGACGGCGCCAACGACCGAGAGACATTTGCCATCGCCTTCACTGTCCGCTAGCGGACTCTCCGCGCGCGACCGCCGCACCCTGACGTGGGGTGCGGTCGCGGTGGCGTGCGTGTTGCTGCTCTCGGTTGCCATCCCGATCGGCCGCCGCTGGGCAGATCGTGAAGCGCTGATCGGCGCCCGTCGCGGGGAACTGGCGCGACTGCGGGGCATCGCTATTGCCGAGCCGGTGTTGCGCACGGCGGTTGACGCACGGGATGCAAGCGCCGCCGAGTATACGCAGCGGCCCGTGAGTGCCGCGACCGCCGCCCTGGCTGCCGGTGTGTTGCAGGGCGTGCTGCAGCGATACGCCGACGAAAGTCAGCTCAGCGTGAGTGAGTTGAACGTGGCGGGCGAGCCGGATTCGACGGCGGTACCGCTGGCCGCCCTTCCCGGCACATTGATCGCATTAGGTGACGTGTTCGGCGTCGCCGATCTGCTGTCGCGGGTGCACAATGGCCCGACGCTCCTCGATGTGCGCGAGTTGACGGTGCAGGTCAATCCGGCGCGCCGCGCCGACGGCGGCGGGGAACTGCTGCAGGTGACGCTGGTCGTCCGTGCACCATTTGTGATCGAATGAGCACCCGAACGCGTCTCGTGCCCATCCTGCAGGCCGTCACCGTGACGGGTCTCCTTGCGACCGTTGCCGTGCTGGCGTGGCCAAAGAACACCACCGTCGCGCCGCTCGCACCATCCCTTCCGGCGATCGCTGCCCATGCGCCTTCCATGCCCGCCAATGCCACTGCTCTCACAGACAGTATCGTGAACGCCAATATTTTCTCGCTCACGCGCGAAGCGCCTGACGCGCGCACCTTTGCCGCAGGGCCGTCCGACCCCATGTCGGACAGTGTCTCGACGACCTTTGGCGATGCGTCTGTGCCGGCTGATCCGGGCTCCACGGCCGATAGCGATCCGGTACCTGCGCTTTACGGCGTGGTCGATGGACCGAACGGGCGCGCTGCGCTGCTGCGCCTCGATGCGTCGCGAAAGGGCTCTCGTCTCTTCCAACTGGGCGAAAGCGCTGGCGGGTACCGCGTGCGCAGTATCGGGGCAGATCGGGTGGAGCTGGTGGGCCCGGCCGGCAGCGTGGTGCTGGAACTTGCCGTCCGCAGAGTGACGCCATGATGCGCGCCCGTGTCGCCCTCGTCTCACTCGCCATGTTCATCGCCGCCGCCGCCGCCGCCGCTCCGGTGCAGGCGCAGCAACCGGCGCGCGGCCCAGCCAGCACGCTCAGATTTGCGAACGCACGTCTCGAGGATGTTATTCTGGCCATGGGGCAGATGATCGGTTTGACGATCGTCGCGACCGATGTGCCCGACAAGCGCGTGACCCTGAACACGGCGACGCCCGTGCGCGCCGGAGAGTTGGGAAGCATTCTCGAAGCGCTGCTGGAATCGCACGGGCTGGTGATGGTCCGCAACGGAAGTGTGGCGCAGGTGGTGCCGGCGAATCAGGCGCCGGCGGGGAGCCAGATCGGCGTCGGCTTCGACCTCCCCGATCCGGCGCCAGTGGGTGTCATTTCGCAACTCGTCCCGTTGCAGCACATTCGCGCCGAAGAAGGGGTCGCCGCACTGAAGCCGATTGCGGGCCCGAATGCGCGCTTCGAAGCGGTGGCGCGCTCCAACACGATTCTGATCACCGATCGGGGTTCCAATGTTGCGCGCTATCTCGACCTGTTGCGCCGACTCGATCTGGCGACGCAGAGCGAGGGTGGACTGCGCACCTATGTGATCAAGTTGCGCTATGCGTCGTCGGACGATCTGGCGGGTGTGCTGGCGCAGCTGTACGGCGCAACCTTCGCCAGCGGGCGCCGCTCCTCGCTCGACGACCGCGCGCTCTCCAATAACCTCACCGCGTTCCGCGATCGCGAACAGGAGACCATGCGGCAGCGGCGCGATCTGCAGCCGCCTGCGGTGAGCAATGCGGCACCGGCATCGCGCGACACCTCGCGCGGTCCAGGCTCACTGGTGGGACAGACCACTGTGGTCAGCAGCCCGCCAAGCAATTCGCTGGTGATTCGCACGGCGCCCTCCAATATCGCGCTCCTCCGCGAGACGATCGACTCGCTCGACAAGCGCCCGGTGCAGGTGCTGATGGAAGTCACGGTCGCCGAAGTCGTGCTCGGCCGCGGCACCGAGTACGGCATCAACTGGGCCGCTGCCACCGGCGGGGTGCGCGACAATCGCGGTGCGCAGTTCGGTCAGCCGCTCGTCCCCGATTCGCTCGATCCGATTCAGGACTTCGTTGGTCGAATCACCCGGTTGGGGAAGATCGATGTCCGGGCGGTGCTGCGTACCATCGCCTCCTCGTCCACCGTCAACGTCCTGAGCACCCCCGAGGTGCTGGCGGTGAACAATCGCGAGGCGCGAATCCTGGTCGGCAGCAAGGTGCCGTTCATCGCATCGACACGCCTCGGCAACGATGTCGCAATCGATCGCGCCGTGCAGTATCAGGACGTTGGAACCCAGTTGACGCTGATCCCCACCATCAATGACGATGGGTACGTGAGTGTTCAGCTGTTGCAGGAAGTCAGCAGCCTGTCCAATCAGACCATTCAGGCGGCGTTGAACGCGCCGGTGATCACCACCCGTGAAGCCTCCACGCGTGCCATCGTGCGCGACGGCCAGACGGTGGTGATCGGTGGACTCATCGGTACCTCGACGGAGCTGATCAACAGCGGAATACCGCTGCTCAGGGACATCCCGCTGCTTGGCTTTCTGTTCAAGCGACAGACGACGGCGCAGAATCGCACCGAGCTGGCGATCTTCATCACGCCCTACATCGTGCGAACCGACGCCGAAGCCGACGCACTGTTTGAGCGTGCGCGTCAGCGCACCAGCGATCCCGAGCCAGGCGACGCCCGAACGTTGAGTCGGCCCGTGGCTCCCGCGCCATCCCCGACCCCGGTGAAGAAGCCGTGACGATGCTGCACGAGGACGCGGCACCACCCCCGCCTGCGCGAGACCTGCGCGAGGCGGCGACTGGTATGCTCGCACGCCGATTGTCACCGCGCTATCTGGAGGAGCACACGCTCCTGCCACTCGGCGTTGACGACGCGGGCGCCCTCGTGCTGGCAGTTGGCGCGACACCGGATTCCACAGTGCTCGATGAACTTGGCCGTCTCTTCGGGCGACAGATTCGCGTGATACAGCACCCCGCCGGCGAAATACAGGCGGCGCTCCTCACCGCCGAGCGCGAGGCGCCCGAGGCGATGTCGCTTGACGTCTCCGCCACCGACGGCGACGACCAGCCGCTCGACGATCTGCGCGCGCTGGCGGAGCAGGAGCCGGTGATTCGTCTCGTGAATGTGACGCTGCTCGATGCGCTCCGGGCCGGTGCGAGCGACGTGCACATCGAACCGCTCGCGTCCGATCTGCGCGTGCGCTACCGCCTGGATGGTGTGTTGCGGGAGATGACGCGCGTTGGGCGGCAGTATCAGGCCGCTGTCGTCAGCCGCATCAAGATCATGGCGGGCCTCGACATCGCCGAGCGACGGAAGCCGCAGGATGGTCGCATTCGCATTCGGCTCGCCGAACGTGAAGTGGACCTGCGCGTTTCCACGCTCCCCGGGTTGCACGGAGAAGGTATCGTGCTGCGTCTGCTGGATCCCGGTGAAACGACGCCGGAGCTGACCACGCTCGGCATGCCGGACGCCATTCGCTCACAGGTCGAGCAGCTGATCGCCCGCACCGGCGGTTTGCTGCTCGTGACCGGTCCCACCGGTTCGGGAAAGACGACCACGCTCTACGCCGCGCTGGCGCGCCTGAATACGGCAGCCGTGAAGATCGTCACGGTTGAAGATCCGATCGAGTATCGCATCGATGGCGTGACGCAGGTGCCTGTGAACGTGCGCGCCGGGATGGGTTTTGCCGCGGCGTTGCGGTCGATCCTTCGCCATGACCCCGACATCATCATGGTGGGTGAACTGCGCGACGCCGAGACGGCCACGATCGCGATTCAGGCGGCGTTGACGGGGCATCTCGTGCTCAGCACACTCCACACCACCGATGCCGTCGGTGCGGTCACACGATTGGTGGACATGGGCGTCGAGCCGTATCTGGTCGCGGCCACGCTGCAGGGAGCGGTGGCGCAACGACTGGTGCGTGTGCTCTGCACGGCGTGTTCGGTGCCGCGCGATTCGACCGTTGCCGAGCGGATTCGCTGGGGCGCATCGCTCGCCCAGCCGCGGCAGGCGCGCGGCTGCGAGGCATGCGCTGGCAGCGGGTATCGCGGTCGGCGCGGGATCTACGAGCTGTTCACCCCCGATGAGGCGACGCGGTCGGCAATTGTGGCCGGAAGCTCGCCCGATGCACTGCGGTTGCGTGCCGCGACGATCGGTACCGTTCCATTGCGCGATGAAGGGTGGCGTCTGGTGCGCGAGGGAACCACCACGCCCGAAGAGTTGATGCGTGCCATCGGCGAGTCGGACGAGTGAACATCGACAGCGCCGAGGCTGCGGGAGCGTTTCGCTATCGCGCGTCGACTGATGTCGGCGAGATGGTGGAAGGGGTCGTGCGCGCCGCGTCGCGTGACGCCGCGTTGCGCGAACTGCGTCGGCAGCAGCTCTGGCCCGTGACGGTTGATCCGATCGCAACGCGAAGCGCCAGCGCGACGCGCAGTATCGGAGGTGCCAGCGCACGTCGGCGCGCCGTTGCGCTCTGGACCCGCACCCTCGCCACGTTGATCGATGCCGGAGCCACCCTCGATCGGGCGCTCGCCATTGCTCACGGCCAGTGCACGAATGTCGCCGTCAGCGAGGGGACACTGGCAATCCGTCGCTCGGTGCAGGGTGGCGCGTCGCTGGCCGAAGCGATCCGGCTGCAGCCCGCGCTGTTCAGCGCACTGCATTCGGGTGTCGTGCGGTCCGGTGAGGCCTCAGGCTCTCTCGATACTGCACTCGATACACTGGCCGGTTATCTCGAAGAGGATGAGGCACTTCGGTCGCAGCTCAACTCTGCCCTCCTTTATCCGGCGCTGATGGCTGTCGTGGCGTCGCTCGGGATTCTCGTGTTGCTGCTGTTCGTTGTTCCGCGCTTCGCCACGCTGCTCGCCGATCTTGGTGGAACGATGCCGACGTCCACGCGAATTCTGGTGTTCGTCGGTGATGCGGTCACGCACTTCTGGTGGGTGTTGGCGCTGCTGTCGATGATCGGTGTGATCGTGGTGCGCACCGCGCTGGCCGCGCCGGGCGCACAGCTGGCGTGGCACGCGCGGCGTCTGTCGCTCCCGGTGATCGGGTCGCTGGAGCGCACGATGGCCACTGCCCGATTCACGCGCGCTCTTGGGCTGATGCTCAAGGGCGGGCTTCCATTGTTGCCAGCGCTGCGCCTTGCGGGAACCGGCGTCTCGAATCTGGCGATCGCCGCCGACCTGGAGCGCGCCACGCAGAACGTCATGCGCGGTAACGGGTTGGCACCTTCACTGCTTGGCATTCTGACACCTATGGCCGTTCAGCTGCTTGCGGTTGGTGAGGAGAGCGGTCGGCTGGACGCGCTGGCGCTGCGGGCGGCCACGCAACACGACGAGGAACTCCGTCGGACGCTGCGGACATTGGCGTCGCTGCTGGAGCCTTCCCTGATCCTTGCGTTCGGTGGTATCGTTGGATTCGTCGCCCTTGCGATGCTGCAGGCGATTTACGCCGTCAACGCGGGGATGTGATGCGCACCGTATCGAGCCGCCGTTCGCGGGTTGGGTTCACGCTCCTTGAAATGCTCGTGGTGCTGGTCGTCCTCGGCCTGCTCGCAGGCCTGATCGGGCCCCAGCTCTTCGGTCGTGTGGGCGAGGCGAAGGCCACCACGGCCAGGACCCAGATGGAGTTGCTGGGGGTTGCGCTGGACAGTTATCGGTTGGACAATGGGACATACCCCGTCACAGGTCAGGGATTGGACGCGCTGACGGCCCGACCGTCGCGCGCTCCCGCGGCGCTCAATTGGCGGGGGCCATATCTTCGGAAGGCGGTACCGCTGGACCCCTGGGGCCGTCCATACCTCTACGCCTCTCCCAGTCGTGGGGCGGAAGGGTACGAATTGCGGTCGTTGGGGCGCGATGGTGCTGAGGGGGGAGCCGGCGAAGACGCCGACTTGGGTGGACTACCGGGAGCGGCCGTCAAGGCAAGGTAAGCATGGGGTCCGGATCTGCTGGTAAGGATCTTGCACCAAGCTCAACCGGTGATACGTCTGTTGAGCTCGCTCGTCACCGTCTCAGGGACAGTCAACCGATCGCGTCAGCGCGCGCGCTCGCAGAGCGTGCGCCGCACACAACGACTGGAGGTTGGATGGGAATGACTCTCGAGCACGATGACGTGCAAGAGGCAATGCAGGTGGGTGGCAACGCAGTGCCAGCCGCGACGGAGACTGTCTCGTCGCGGCGAAAGTTTTTCGCCACCGCGGCGGCTGCCGCCACGGCTGCCATGGCGCTTGGCGGCACGGAGGCGAAGGCACAGAGTGCACAGAGTGGGCGGCGGGCGCGTCGCAAGCTGAAAGCGCCGGTACAGGGAGTTTCGCTCGCACTGGCCAACGCCGCCGCCCCCCCCGACGCGCTGATCGCAATCTGGCGAGATCCAGTGGCCCGTCTCGTTCGCCGCACGACACTCGGTATTTCGAAAGACGAGTTGGCGCGCGCCAAAAAGCTGGGCTTCCAGAAGTATCTGGATGAACAGCTCCGACCGTCGGTCATCGACGATCGCGCTGTGGCTGCGTTCGTCGCCACCAACTACACCACTCTGCGCATGACCCCCGAAGAGCTCTACGGAGCCGACCAGGGCAAGGTCATGACGGAGATTCAGGACTCGACGCTCTACCGCGCGGCCTTCTCGAAACGCCAGCTGTATGAGCGCATGGTGGAATTCTGGACCGACCATTTCAGCATCGATCGCGACAAGGTCGGCTACCTCAAGGTGACCGACGATCGCGATGTGGTTCGTCGTCACGCCCTCGGCAGATTCCCCGACATCCTCAAGGCCAGCGCCCACAGCGCGGCCATGATGCGTTATCTGGATAACACGGACAGCCGACGCGGGAACATCAACGAGAACTACGCTCGCGAGATCATGGAGCTCCACTCCATTGGTGTAAACGGCGGCTATACGCAGGAAGACGTGAACGAACTCGCCCGCGTTCTCACGGGCTGGACGGTGAGCGGCCGCGGCATCTTCACGTACGATGCACAGATTCACGATTTTGGTCCAAAGAGCGTCCTTGGCAAGACCATTCCGGCGACAGCAGTCGGGAAGGGGCTGGCAGGGAAGTCGGAAGCCGATACGGTGATCGATTCGCTCGCCTTGAGCCCCAGGACGGCGCTCTACGTCGCGTCGAAGATGACCAGGTTTCTGCTCCAGTACGATCCGACCGATGCCCTCGTGCAGTCGGTGGCGGCAGAGTTCACGAAGACCAGGGGCGATATTCCGTCGATGATCCGCATGATCCTCACGGAGCAGAACCTCATGTTGGCGCCAGCCAAGTACAAGCGGCCGTTTCACTTCGCAGTCTCGGCGGTGCGTGCGTTGGGCCCGACCGTGACCAATGTGTCGGTGATGCGCAGTCAGGTGGACAACATGGGCCAGTCGCTGTTCTCCTGGGAGACACCGGATGGATACCCGGACACGCTCGAGTTCTGGTCGGGTCTCGTCCTGTCGCGCTGGAACGCTGCGACGACGCTGTCTTCGCAGACCGGTGCAACATTCAATTTCGATGTCACGCCGTTTGTTGGGACGACGGCAGAAACGGGTGCCGATCTGATCGTCGATCGCCTCTTTGGTGGCGAGGTTCCGATGACTTTCAAGACACGTCTCGCCGATTTCCTCCGCCCAGCTCCGACGAACACCGCTCGTGTGCGTGAAGCTGTGGGTCTGGCGCTCTCCTCCTCGCAGTTCCAGTGGTATTGACGGGCGATGCTGCCCTCGATCTCTGAGGTTCTTTGATGTCAAATCACGTGCACGACACTGGGTGCGACGAGTACAACACGCTCACGCGACGATCGTTCGTCGGCGCCGGCGCGGCGTTCATGGCGGCGACAACCCTTCCGGCGTGGCTGCCGAAAGTAGTGCTGGCGCAGAGCGCGAGCAGCCGGGACATCATCGTGTCGGTGTTCCTGCGCGGCGGCCACGACGGCCTGTCGATGGTGTATCCGTTCCTCGATACGAACTACTACACCGGGCGACCGACGATCGCGATTCCGCGGCCGGACAGTACGACGTTGAATCGCGGGATTGCGCTGAATGGGCAGTGGGCGATGTCGGCCGCCATGAGCTCGCTGATCCCGGCCTATCAGGCGGGCAACCTGCTTGTGGTACAGGGGGCCGGCCTCGTCAACAACACCCGCTCACACTTTGACGCCCAGCGCTTCATCGAAGTCGGGAAGGCCGCCGATCCGAATCTCGTGACGGGCTGGCTCGGTCGTCATCTGGCGACGTCGACCCCGATGCGGTCCAACGCGCCGCTGCGTGCCCTTGGCCTCTCACAGGGGCTGCCGCGCACATTGGTCGGTGGTCCCAAAACACTACCGATTCCGAACCCATCGGGATTCGGTCTCGGTGGCAGCGCAACCACGCGCACCGAGCGCTCGGCATGGCTACGAGCTGAGTACGCCGATGTGGAAGCGTCCATCGGTGCGCCGGCGCTCGATGCGCTCAACACCGTTTCGCTTTTGAATGCGATCGACTTCACCGCCTACCGCCCCGCCGGCGGGGCCGTGTATCCGAATTCCGGCTTCGGTCGCGGCATGCGCTCCGCCGCTGCGCTCATCAAGGCCGACATCGGTATCGAAGCTCTTCAGCTCGATATCGGCGGGTGGGATACGCACTCCCAGCAGGCGCCGCTGACGGGGAGCATGTCACGCAGCATGATCGATCTTTCGCAGTCACTCGCCGCGTTCCACGCCGATGCGCTGACCGGAGGCGTGGCTTACAACGTGACGGTGGTGGTGGTCTCGGAGTTTGGTCGGAACGTGCGAGAGAATGGCAGTCAGGGGACGGACCACGGTCGCGGTACCTGCATGTTCGTCATGGGCCGCAGCATTGCCGGCGGCCGAGTGCTGACGAACAACTGGGTGCCGTTGGCGCGCGAGAATCTGGAATCAGGTCAGGACCTGCGGGTGACCATCGATCACCGCGACATCCTGTCCGAGATCGTCACCCGGCGACTCGGCAACACCAATCTCGGGGTCATCTTCCCCTCGTACGTTCCCACCGTGCGGGGTGTGACACTATGATCGCGCGGCGTGGCTTCAGCGTGGCGGCACTCGCCGTCACGCTCGCGCTCGCCGGCTGCGGAGGTTCAGGTGGTGGCGACGGGCCAACCGGATTGCCAACACCGGCCGAGGTGCGCATCTCGTCGCCGGCGACCGAATTGTACGTCGGGCAGTCGATTCAGCTCAGTGCCACCGCACTCGATGCCGCCGGCGCCGATCTCGCCGCCGGCG
>Ga0209490_10006448_pt1 | contig 10581 bp, 3 predicted proteins | sample MAT06_FD_187209 | JGI IMG/M metagenome (GOLD analysis project Ga0209490, IMG submission 187209) | Freshwater microbial communities from Lake Fryxell liftoff mats and glacier meltwater in Antarctica - MAT-06 (SPAdes) (version 2) | ecosystem: Environmental > Aquatic > Freshwater > Ice > Liftoff...
GCCGACGAACTCGGCATTGCAAACAAGGAACTCGCTTTCCAAAATGAAGAAAAAGAGAAACGAGCCGACGAACTCGGCATTGCAAACAAGGAACTCGCTTTCCAAAATGAAGAAAAAGAGAAACGAGCCGACGAACTCGGCATTGCAAACATAGAACTCGCTTTCCAAAATGAAGAAAAAGAGAAACGAGCCGACGAACTCGGCATTGCAAACATAGAACTCGCTTTCCAAAACAAGGAGAAGCAAAAAAGAGAAATTGCGAACAAAGAATTGGAAGCATTGAGCTATGCCGCAAAATTGGCCTCCAAATATTCGCTCAGCCTCATTGAAGCCAGCCGCGACCCATTGATCACCATCAGTATTGAGGGAAAAATCATGGACATGAACGAGGCTTTGGCCAACATCACGGGCTTGACCCGCGAAGCGCTCACGGGTACCGATTTCTTCGACTATTTCACCGAGCCACAAAAAGCGCGGCAAGTCTATCAAGAAGTGTTTGCCAAAGGCTTTGTGAAGGATTACCCGCTGACGATCAAAGACCATAGAATGACGAATGTATTGTTCAACGGCTCCGTCTATAAGGACGACCGGGGCAGTGTTCTCGGTGCCGTGATCGTCGCCCGCGACGTGACGGAGCAAAAAAGGATCGCCACCGAACTGAACGAGGCAAAATTGTTCGCAGAATTGGCCACCGGCATCGCGGAGGAAGCAAAAACCTTTGCCGAAGCCGCCATGCACACGGCTGAAAACGCCGTGAAGGCCAAACAGCAGTTCCTCTCCAACATGAGCCACGAGATCCGCACGCCCATGAACGCCATCATCGGATTCACGAAAGTGGTGCTGCGCACGGGCCTCTCGGCCAAGCAACGGGAATACCTCACGGCCATCAAATTGAGCGGCGATGCCCTCATCGTACTCATCAACGACATACTCGACCTCGCCAAAGTGGATGCCGGGAAAATGACCTTCCAGCAAACACCCTTCAAACTGTCGCTGTCCATCTCTGCGATGCTGCACTTGTTCGAGACCAAGATACAGGAAAAAAACCTCGAATTGGTGATGGTATATGACCCTAAAATCCCGGAGGTGTTGTTGGGCGACCCAGTGCGTTTGCACCAAATAATCCTCAATCTGGTGAGCAATGCCGTAAAATTTACCACAAAAGGGCAAATAACGGTGGCCGTACGAGTGCTTGACGAGGACGATGACCGGGCAAATATCGAGTTTTCGGTCTCTGATACGGGCATCGGTATTTCGGCAAACAAAACAGACACGATTTTTGAAAGTTTTCAGCAAGCAAACAGCGACACCTCAAAGCTATATGGGGGCACGGGGCTGGGCCTTGCGATCGTGAAACAATTGGTGGAGGCGCAAGGTGGCAGCATCAGCGCAAAAAGCACCTTGGGCAAAGGTTCTTCTTTTACTTTTACATTGGGTTTTATGAAAACAAAGACCAAGATGGATTTAGAGACGGAACCAATAGCCTTGGACACGGGCATCAAGAACATAAAGGTGTTGGTCGTAGAAGACATGGCCCTCAACCAATTACTGATGCGCACCTTGCTGGACGATTTCGGTTTTGAAAACGACGTGGCCGCCAACGGCAAGATCGCACTCGAAAAATTGCGGGCAAAAGCCTACGACATCGTACTGATGGACTTGCAAATGCCCGTCATGAACGGCCTCGAAGCAACCGAGTACATCCGAAAGACGATGCGCTCCAATATCCCCATCATTGCCCTGACCGCCGACGTGACGACCTCCGACCTGACCAAATGCACGGCAGTCGGCATGAACGATTACCTCTCAAAGCCCGTGGACGAGAAGTTATTGTACGGCAAAATCCTTGGTCTGGTAAAAAAAGCGCGGCTCGCCCAGACACCGGACGCGCCCAAAAGTAGTGCGGCCACAAAAACCAATTACACCAATCTGGCTTATCTCCATAAGGTTACAAAATCCGATCCGGCATTGATGCAGGCAATGATTGCGCTGTATTTGGAGCAAACACCGCCCTTGGTACAGGTCATGAAACAAAGTTTGCGGACACAGGATTGGCCGGCGCTACATGCTGCGGTACACAAGATGATCCCTTCTTTTTCCATCGTCGGCATCAACCCCGATTTTGAGAAAATGGCCAAAAAAATACAGGGTTATGCCAACACTGAACCTCAAAACGAGGCAATACACGACTTGGTATTGCAACTTGAAACGATTTGCACCGAAGCATGCAAGGAATTGGAGGGAGCATTGAGCACCTTGACCCTCCAACCATAGACCATCCGCAAAATGATAGATAAAAAACGGATCTTAGCCATTTTCAGCATCATCGTGCTTGCCTTGATCGGCAACACCTGGTATTCCCTGCGGAACATCGCGGCATACAGCAACGATGCAAAATTATTGGCCCATACCCTTGAGGTGCACAACGCACTCTCCGACAATTTATCGCTCCTACAAGACGTGGAGACAGGTTCCCGGGGCTATGTCATCACCGGAAAAGCGGATTTTTTGGAGCCTTATTTTTCCGCGCTCAAAAAACTGCCCCTTAACTCGGCAACACTGCGGGAACTGACCAGAGACAACCCCCAACAGCAAAAAATGCTTGATTCCCTGGACTTGGCCGCTGCTCAAAAAATAGCCATCTCGAAGGGGAACATTGAGACCAGGCAGCAAGGTGGGCTGGAAGATGCCGCGAAAAAAGTAAGCACCGGAACGGACAAAGAAGTAATGGACGATTACCTGGCGATCATACGCAAAATGCAGCAGGCCGAATCGTCTTTATTGGCAGCCAGAAGTGCGGAAACCGAAAAAAGTTTGGGCACTACGCAATATTTCATCCTCTTGGGTGGGATATTTTCCGTCATCGTGGTGCTCTTTTATCTTTATTCCATGCAGCGGGCGGCCAAATTGGAAGCAGAACTCCTCCTGTCCAATGCTTTGTCGGAAAAATCCGTGAAGGCCAAACAGCAGTTCCTCTCCAACATGAGCCACGAGATCCGCACGCCCATGAACGCCATCATCGGCTTCACGAAAGTGGTGCTGCGCACGGATCTGACGGCCAAACAACGAGAATACCTCACCGCTATCAAACTCAGCGGCGATGCCCTCATCGTGCTCATCAACGACATACTCGACCTTGCAAAAGTAGATTCAGGTAAGATGACCTTCGAGCAAATGCCGTTCAAATTGGAGACTTCCTTTGCCGCCATGCTGCATTTGTTTGAGATAAAAATAGATGAAAAAAACTTAAAATTGATCAAAGAATATGATACCAATATCCCCGAGGTGTTGTTGGGCGATCCGGTGCGTCTGCACCAGATCATCCTTAATTTAGTGAGCAATGCGGTAAAATTTACGACAAAGGGAAGTATCCGGGCGGGTGTTCGCTTATTGCACGAGGATGCGCAAAAAGCGAGTCTCGAATTTTCAGTTTCGGATACGGGCATTGGTATTGAAGCCGACAAACTGCCGAATGTTTTTGAAAATTTTCAGCAGGCATCCAGTGAAACCACAAGATTGTACGGTGGCACCGGCTTGGGCCTTGCCATCGTCAAACAATTGGTCGAAGCACAGGGAGGCACCGTCAGTGTGGAAAGCAGTCTTGGAAAAGGCTCCACTTTCACTTTTAATTTGGATTTTATGAAAACAAACGAAAAAATAGAACCAGAAACGAGTACCGCCGAAATTGACATTGCCCTCAAAAACATACAGGTGTTGGTCGTAGAAGACATGGCCCTCAATCAACTCTTGATGCAAACGCTTTTGGACGATTTTGGGTTTCACTGCGACATGGCCGACAATGGAAAAATTGCCCTTGAAAAACTAAAAGCCAAAGTCTATGACATCATTTTAATGGATTTGCAGATGCCCGAAATGAATGGTTTTGAGGCAACGGAACACATCCGCAACACGCTGCACTCCGGCATCCCGATCATTGCCCTGACCGCCGATGTCACGACCGTGGATTTGGAAAAATGTAAGGCCGTTGGCATGGATGACTACATAGCAAAGCCAGTTGACGAAAATTTGCTCTACAACAAAATCGTGAATTTAGTCAGAAAGCACAAACTATCAAGACTAACAATGCAAATGAGCGAAGATAAAAACAATCAAAAGCGGTACGTTGATTTGACCTATCTCAACCAGCGCACAAAATCCAATCCAGTATTGATGCAAGAAATGATTGCGTTGTATTTGGAGCAAACACCGCCCTTGGTGCAGGCCATGAAACAAAGTTTTCAGGTGCAGAATTGGCCAGCGCTTCATGCCGCAGTACACAAGATGATCCCTTCTTTCTCCATCGTCGGCATCAACCCCGATTTTGAGAACATGGCCAAAAAAATACAGGAATATGCCCACGCAGAACTTCAAAACGAGACCATTCACGACCTGGTATTTCAACTTGAAACGGTTTGCACCCAAGCCTGCCAAGAATTGGAGGAAGCATTGTTGACGATTAAACACCAAAACACTAAAACACCAAAACACTAATCCTAAAACACTAAAACACAATAATAAAATGGATAATAAAATAAAACTCTTTTTGGTGGACGATGATGCGCTGTTTCTGAAATTGTTGGAAATAGAATTTTTGCAACACGCTGATTTTTCGATCGAAACTTACCCGACCGGCGAACTTTGCATAGCACACCTGTCTCATGCACCCGATGTTATCATCTTGGATTATCACCTCGATGACATTGTGAAAACAGCGATGAATGGGCTGGAAACCTTAGATCAAATAAAAGCCTTAACGCCAAACATCCCGGTAATCATGCTTTCTTCACAAGATAAAATTGATGTGGCGATCAACTGTATGCACCACCTTGCTTACGACTATGTAGTGAAAAGCGAGACGGCTTTTATGCGCCTGCAAAAGATAATTGAGGCAATTTTTAAGGTGCAAAAAATGGAAAAACAGTTGAATTGGTACATGGATCGGATGTAGGTTTAATTCCTCCATGTTCCATCATGGCACCAGCGCAAATCGCCCTCGTTAAAAAGATTTGGCGATGCTTGCGAGCCATCAACCCGGCGGGGGTGGCAGATGCTTTTTATGCCAAAATTTTTTTTGATCAACCCGATCTGCCGAAGTTTAGTACTTTATGCTGACACAGTTCCCAAGATTATTTTATAAAAATGTCTATTCCCAAAAAAATATTATCTTTGAATTTTTTGTAACTATCCATTCGGTCACTTTTTGAAAGTTTTTAAGATTTTTGTCAATTTTTTATACATTTTATTTATTTTAATTCAAGAATATTATTCTTAAAATAGAATTTTATTAACAAAAAACAGTCATTTATTCTGATTTTTAAAAATGAAGTTAGACTGGTTTGATAGTTACTTGGAATTTTTAAAGCAAACAAAATGACAACGGCAAAAAAGGATAAGGAAAAACCCACGGCTACCAAGCAAAATTTCCCCATCGTGGGTATAGGTGCTTCCGCCGGTGGATTGGATGCTTTTAAGCGTTTGCTTCAGGCCATCCCCGAAGATTCAGGTATGGCTTACGTTTTGGTGCAGCACCTCGACCCAACGCACGAAAGTATGCTGCCCGAGATCCTCTCCCGCACAACCAAGATCCCCGTGCATGAGATCACCGACGATATCGCCCTCGCGCCCGACCATATCTACATCATACCTTCCAACAAAATACTCATCTCCACCGACGGCGTGCTCCAACTCGCGCCCCGCGACAAAAAAACCCTCAACCTTTGCATTGATATTTTCTTTACCTCCCTCGCCGAAGTACACACCCATCTCGCGGTCGGCGTGGTGCTTTCCGGCACCGGCACCGATGGCACCCTCGGATTGAAGGCCATCAAGGCACACGGCGGCACTACCTTTGCGCAAGACAGCGAATCGGCAGCCTACGACAGTATGCCGCAAAGCGCCATCCATGCCGGCGTAGTGGATTTCGTCTTGCTGCCCGAACAAATCCCCGCCCATCTGCTCCAAATCAACCGCACAGAAGAAGCGCACCCAGCGTACATACCTGATGGCGAAGACGAGGCGGAACCAATCCTTTCCAAAGATGACGAGGACTTTTTCGATCAAATATTATTACTCCTCGGACAGCGCAGCGGCGTGGACTTCACCTATTACAAGCGGCCTACCCTCCAAAGGCGCATCGAGCGGAGGATGACGATCGCCAAAAAGGCAAGCCTTGCCGACTACTTGGTTTTTTTGCGCGACAACAAGGGCGAGCAGGACGCGCTTTTTCAGGATGTGCTCATTCCGGTCACTTCTTTTTTCCGCGACCCGAAAGTCTTCCAAACCCTTTCTGACACGTTATTTCCCGCGCTTTTCAAGCACAAACCGCACGATGAGCCGATCCGGGTGTGGATCGCGGGCTGCTCCACGGGCGAGGAGGCGTTTTCCATTGCCATCTGCCTGCACGAATTTTTGAGCAAGAAAGGGAACCCACCCTTCTGGGGCAGGAGCGCCATCCAGATATTCGCCTCTGATATTTCGGAGAGCGCCATCAAGAAAGCACGGGCCGGCATTTACGATAAGGCCGAAGTAGAACACCTGTCCGAAGCACGGGTCAAAAATTATTTCACCAAAAACAAAGGCGGCTACGAGGTGGTCAAGGTCATCCGCGACATGTGCGTGTTTGCCCAGCATAATTTCCTAAAAGATCCTCCTTTTGCAAAAATAGACCTGATCAGTTGCCGCAACGTGCTGATCTACATGGACACTTTTTTGCAAAGAAAAGCCCTCACTACCTTCCACTACGTACTCAAAGAAAACGGGTTCCTGCTTTTGGGCAAATCCGAGACTACCGGCCCTGCGACGGAGTTATTCTTGTCTTTTGACAAGCGCGAGAAAATCTACTCGCGCAAGTCCGTACCCGGTCGTTTCCTGCACGTAGCCACCGAGCGTAAGGCGGAAAACTCGGTGCCGCGCAATAGTACCGCCATAACCGAGGCCACCCAGACCGATTTCCGCAAAAGCGCGGAGGCCATCCTACTCGCCAAGTTCACGCCCGCGAGCGTCGTCGTCAATGAAGGAATGGATGTCGTCCATATACACGGCAACATCGCGCCGTTTTTGGAGCAACCACAGGGCAAGCCCAGCTTCAACCTCCTGAAAATGGCGCGGGAGGGATTAGGTTTTGAACTGCGCAACGCCCTGCACAAGGCAAAGACGAGTGGCGCAGCGGTCAGCAAAGAAAACATCCCCGTCGCCGGGGCATCGTTTTTGGATGCGCCGGACAATGCTGCCGCGCAGGGAAAGCCATCGCTCGTCACTATACAGGTCGTTCCACTCAACGACACGGTCGAGCAACACTTCCTGATCCTTTTTACCAAAAACACCCCGCGTGCCGCCGAAGAAACCGGCCCAAACGCTTCAGCGGGAAGAACAAAAGACAAGGAAGGCCGGGAGCGCATCCAATATTTGGAACAAGAACTGGCGCACAACCGCGAGGACATGCGCGGCATCACCGAGGAAATGGAGGCTGTCAATGAAGAATTGCAAAGCGGAAACGAGGAACTCCAAAGCGGGAACGAGGAAATGCAGAGCCTGAACGAAGAATTGGAAACCTCTAAGGAGGAACTGCAATCCATCAATGAAGAGCTCATCACCGTGAACCAAGAGCTGCTCGAAAGGCAGGAACAACTAAACGCCTCGCGCATTTATGCCGAGGCCATCGTGACGACCATACGCGAGCCGCTCGTCATACTCGACCAATCGCTGCGCATCAAGACCGCCAATGCCGCTTTTTACAAAAAATTTAAGGTGGACGAAAAGGAGACCGAGGGCAAATTGATTTACGAAGTGCAACAACGCCAGTTTGATGATGCGACGCTCCGTTCCTTGCTCGAACAAATACTCCCACAAAAAAACCGCATAGATGATTTTGAGATTACCCTCAAACTCCCTTCGATGGGCGAGCACATCCTGTTGTTGAATGCACGGCAGATCGTCAATGAAAAACCAGCGGAACAATTGATTTTGCTCGCCATGGAGGATATAAAGGATCGGATACTCGCGGAAAAAAGTATTCATGAAAGCGAGGCCAAGTTTCGCCAACTCATCTTGCAGGCACCTTATGGCATTGTCATCCTGCAAGGCCCTACTTTTGTGGTGGAAACGGTCAATGAAACAGCCCTGAAAATGTGGGGAATGCCCTACGAAGAGGTCATCAACAAACCTTATTTCGAGGTGTCGCCAGAAAGTGATGACCCTTTAAAAAAAATACTCACGGATGTATATGCCACGGGCGAATCATTGACGATCAATGAATTGCAAATGTCGCTCCGTCGCAATGAAAAACTAGAAACAGTCTATTTCAATGTCGTTTATCAGCCCTTGCGAAATCAGGAAAACAAGATCACCGGCATCATCGTGATGGCAGAAGTTGTAACGGAGAATGTACACGCGAGACAACAAATAGAGGCCAGCGAGACCAAGTTCCGTAACCTCATCTTGCAGGCACCCGTAGCCATCGCTACCTTTACGGGGCCTTCTTTTATTGTGGAAACTGCGAATAAGGCTATCCTCGATATTTGGGAAAAAACCAACGAGCAGATGGTCAATAAGCCTTATTTTGAGATGGTACCCGAGCGGGGAGCGGAAATAAAAAACATGTTCCATAGCGTCTATACCACGGGCCTGCCCATCGAACGCAAAGAATTCCCGGTTGCGTTTGAACGCGACGGAAAGACGGTTATTAAGTATTTCGATTCCGTCATGCAGCCTTTGCGAAATGCTGAAAATGAGGTCGTCCGGCTTATCTTAGTCTTGACGGAGGTGACAGAGAACTTGCTTGCACGAAAACAAATAGAAGCGAGCGAAAAATGGTTGAGCAATATCCTGACGCAATCGCTCATGGCCATTGCCATCTTGAAAGGCCCGGAAATGGTCGTCACCTTTGCCAACGATCCGCTCCTCGAAATTTGGGGAAAAGGAAATGACGTGGTCGGCAAACCCTTGCTGGAAGTGCTGCCCGAAATAATAAACCAGCCTTTCCCGCAGTTGCTCCGGGATGTTTATACCACCGGAGTGCCTTTTGCGACCAACGAAATCATGGCCGTCATCGTCCGTAACGGAAAGTCAGAGGAATGTTATTTTAACCTCATCTATCAACCTTACACCGACGTAGACAATACCATTACGGGCGTCACGATCTTGGCAAAGGAGACGACCGAATACGTGATTGCCAGAAAATTAGTGGAAGAAAGCGCGGCCTTAGCCGAGGCCGCAAAAGAAAATGCCATAGCAGAAAAAGCAAAAGCCGAGGCCGCTATGCTGCGTGCGGAGGAGGCGATGCAATCGAAACAACGCTTCCTCTCGAACATGAGCCACGAGATCCGCACGCCCATGAACGCCATCATCGGCTTCTCCAAGGTGATGCTGAAAACAACGCTGTCGTCCAAACAAGAAGAATACATGCAGGCCATCCAAGCCAGCGGCGACACCATGATCGTGCTCATCAACGACATCCTCGACCTCGCAAAAGTAGATGCCGGGAAAATGACCTTCGTGCAAACACCCTTCAAGTTGGCGGTGTCCGTCACGACCATGCTCCACCTGTTCGAGACAAAAGTGCAGGAAAAGAACATCGCATTGGTCAAGGAATATGACGACCGGATACCAGCGGTGCTATTGGGCGATGCGGTGCGCTTGCACCAAGTCATCTTGAATCTGGTGAGCAATGCCGTCAAGTTTACGGCCCAAGGTACAATCACCGTTCGGGTGATTTTATTGGAAGAAAATGAACAATATGCGACCATTGAAATGAACGTCACGGACACGGGCATCGGGATCGCGGAAGACCAGATCGGTCATATCTTTGAAAATTTCCGGCAAGCCTCCAACGCCACGTCAAGTTTGTACGGCGGCACGGGCCTCGGGCTTGCCATCGTCAAACAATTGGTCGAATCACAAGGCGGGACGATCCACGTGAACAGCAAGATCGGGGAAGGTTCCACCTTTGGTTTTATCCTGCGTTTTGAAAAAACCGATACCGAGTTGGAAAATGAAAAAGCACCAGCGGAACCGGAGGCTGAAAACAAGCACATCCGCATATTGGTCGCCGAGGACGTACCGCTCAACCAATTGCTGATGCGGACGATCTTGGACGATTTTGGGTTCACGAGCGATTATGCCGCCAACGGAAAGATCGCCGTCGAGAAAATGCAGGCCAACGCCTACGATATTGTGTTGATGGACCTGCAAATGCCCGAGATGAACGGCTTCGAGGCCACGGAATATGTCCGCAAAACGATGGGTTCCAAGATACCCATTATCGCCCTGACGGCGGACGTGACGACGGCCGATATGGAAAAATGCACGGCCGTTGGCATGGACGATTACGTATCAAAACCCGTGGATGAGCATCTTTTGTACGAAAAAATAATGGGGTTGGTCAGATGACACTTGGAGACATTTGTAGTTGAGTTGTTTTTTCAGTAAAAAGTATAGGAACGTAAAGTAAATTGGCCAATTTTGTAAATTCCCCTACCTTTGTTCACAAATAACCGTATTTATTATGGCAAAAAAACTCATACGCTTCGATTGGGCCATGAAAACCATCTTACGCGACAAAGCAAATTTTGACGTGCTGGAGGG
>Ga0209490_10006454_pt1 | contig 10579 bp, 11 predicted proteins | sample MAT06_FD_187209 | JGI IMG/M metagenome (GOLD analysis project Ga0209490, IMG submission 187209) | Freshwater microbial communities from Lake Fryxell liftoff mats and glacier meltwater in Antarctica - MAT-06 (SPAdes) (version 2) | ecosystem: Environmental > Aquatic > Freshwater > Ice > Liftoff...
CAAACCCATGGAGGGGAAATTACTGTGACTAGTCAAGTGGGGGTAGGAACCTGTTTTACAGTCAAACTTTCCCTTTCTAAATCAAGCTAAAACTTCCAAAGGTAGGTCTTTCCGATTTCTTTACTATTCTTTACCTATCATGAGCAGTAGCAACTACAGATTCTCTAAGGAGTTCTCATGATCCGTTTTAATTCGATGCTGGCGATCGGTGCAGTCAGTATTTTGGCACTCACAGGCTGCAACACCGAAAAAGCTGCAACCGACGCTGCCGATTCTGTAGTGCAAAACACGGCTGGCGTTACTAGCGCCGCAAAAGAAAAGGTGACTGGTGCCGTCTCAGGGTTCACGAGTTTAAAGAGCGTGGTCGCTAGTACCAAAACTGCCGTTGAAGCCGGAGACTTCCCCGCAGCTCAAGCAGAAATTGCCAAATTTGAAGGCTTCTGGTCAATCGTGGAAGATGATGTCAAAGCTAAGTCTTCTCCCACCTACGATGCCATTGAAACCAGCGTAAGTGGCGTTGAAGAGTCAGTCAAGGCTTCTGATCAACCTAAAGCTATGGACTCACTGAAAGCCCTAGATGACGCTGTGGCGACAGCTTCAAAACTCTAGCTGAAACAATCGGTAGGATCTATGGCGATCCTACCGATTTTCCTGCTTTAATCCCTCTCTCCTAACTATTCCTATGAAACGAGTCTTTCGAAAATATCACCGCACCCTATCCATTATTGTTGCTCTACCCCTCATCCTCACCACCCTGACAGGAATGCTGGTGACTATGGTTGCCGAATGGAAACTTAACCTCGGCGTTTCTCGTAGCTTTATCCTTAGCTTGCACAGCGGCGAACTGTTTCACCTAGAAGGCATCTACCCTATTTTGAATGGTTTGGGACTCGCTATTATGCTGATTACGGGCTTAAGTATGTCGGGATTGTTTCGCAAAAAGCCGCCTCAAACTAATTCTTAGGATCGACCAACTTTAAAGAAGCAGAGTTCATGCAATAGCGCTGCCCAGTTGGTTCGGGCCCATCACCAAACACATGCCCTAAATGCGCCCCACAGTTTGCACAGACAACTTCAGTTCTACGCATAAATAGGGTGCGATCTTCTACAAGTTCTACGCTGGTCTTGCTAATTGGCTCCCAGAAACTAGGCCAACCTGTTCCAGAACTGTACTTAGTCTCAGAGGTAAACAGGTCATTACCACAGCAAACGCATTCATAAATGCCTTTCTCTTTGCTGTCGTGGTATTCTCCAGTAAATGCACGTTCTGTACCTTGCTGGCGCGTTACTCGAAATTGCTCAGGGGTGAGAATTTCCTTCCACTCTGCATCAGTTTTTTGTACTTTGTCTACCATTTTGTCACTCATCTTAAATCCTGTAGTTATTTAGACTATTTAAATACTGAACCGCTTCACAATGTGGACTTGTAGCGCGGCATTATTTGAAACCTTAGTAGCGAGTTGATGGTCTCAGTAACGTTCTTCGCGTCGCAATATATCTAGTATAGAAGATTAAACTGAAGCGAATTAAGTTAAAAGAAAAAGAGATATCTTTCTTGAGTTTGCTAAGACAAGTTCGTTAGGAGCAGTCTGTCAGCATTTTGTAGGTTTAAATCGGGTTAGAGAACTTTTCAGTAAGAGCCTGCTATGTTAGTTACCCAACAGCCCGTTTTAAAGCGCTTCTGGTATCCTGTTATGCCGTCGTCAGAATTGCTCGATCGCCCCCAATCGTTTGAACTGCTAGGGCAAAAGATAGTCCTTTGGCGAGATTCCCAGGGACACCCTGCCGCTGCTCAAGATCGCTGTAGCCACCGCTCTGCCCAACTTTCCAAAGGAAAAGTGACCGATGGCTGCATTGAGTGCCCCTATCATGGCTGGCGCTACGACGCAAAAGGCGCTTGCACCCATGTTCCTCAGATGTCCCATGACGCTATCTCTCCTAGCTACAAAGTCCAGGCTTATTCCTGCACCGAACGCTACGGCTATGCCTGGGTTTGTTTAGGCGAACCGTTGGCAGAAATTCCCGATATTCCAGAGGCGATCGACCCGACTTTTCGGCTAATTCACGAGTTCTACGAGCCTTGGAACTGCGCCGGACTGCGGGTTATGGAGAATGAGTTTGATTTGGCGCATCCTACCTTTGTGCACGTCACCACCTTTGGCAGTGCCGAACATCCAGTGCCCGATTCGATGGAGATTCGGGAAACTGAGTGGGGAATCGCCATGCACGGCACCTTAGGCGTGACCAACCCTGAATTGCAGCAGCAAAACCTGAAGATGGATCAGGCTAAAACTCTGCGAACCCTAGATATGACCTGGCATTTGCCCTTTACCTGTAGGCTGCGGATTTCCTACCCCAACGGCTTAGTCCACATCATTGTCAATACAGCGGTGCCGATCAGCGATTCGCGATCGCAGATTGTCCAGTTTTGTTTACGCAATGATAGTGAAGCAGAAACCTCGGCAGCCAGTGCGATCGCCTTCGATCGCGCCGTCACGCTGGAAGACAAAGCTATTTTAGAAACAACCGATTACGATATTCCCCTCGACATCGCCCACGAGCAGCACATGATGACCGATAAACCCGGTATTTTAATGCGGCGGAAAATTTCAGCCCTGTTAAAGGCCCATGGAGAAGTAGAGCAAACCGGGAGGAAAAAGTGATTTAGGAGAGTGCCTTTTCTCTCTAGAGATCTCCCCTAAGCCCCCGATACTAGCGCGGCTCTCGCCTGAAACTGCAACATCAAGCCATATTCCAAGCCTTCTGCTACGGCTTGATAAGACGCTTCAATAATGTTTGCCGAAACCCCAACGGTTGTCCAGCGCTGATGACCATTGCTACATTCCAACAGCACCCGCGTTTTAGCCGCCGTGCCTGCTCCACCATCCAGGATACGCACCTTGTAATCGGTTAAGTAGAAGGAGTCAATTTCTGGATAAGACCCTGCAAGCGCTTTACGAAGTGCCGCATCTAGCGCAGAAACGGGCCCGTTCCCTTCGGCTGCTTCCAGAATATCTTTGCCATTGATGGATACCTTGACTGTTGCCAAAGATTGACTCCCATTCTCTGGCAACACGTTGGGCAGCATATCGCAGTGGACATGGAAATCTTTGAGAGTGAAAAACGCTTGCCGTTGCCCCAAAGCTTCCCGCATGAGCAGCTCAAAGCTTGCTTCTGCTGCCTCAAACTGATAACCCTGGTTTTCTAAAGTTTTGAGGTGCTGCAAAATTTGCCGACACTGAGGATCTTGTTTATCTAAATCAATGCCAAAACTCCGCGCTTTCGCCAACACGTTGCTTAAGCCTGCTTGGTCAGAAATGACAATTCGGCGCAGGTTACCCACGAGTTCGGGCTGAATGTGTTCATAGGTCAAAGGATTTCGCTCGACTGCGCTGACGTGGATGCCGCCTTTGTGGGCAAAGGCTGACAGCCCGACAAATGGGGCATGATCATCGGGTGCCAGGTTGACCACTTCGCTGATCAGCCGACTGGCTTCTGCAAGGTGAGCGAGTTGGGTGGATTGGACACAGGAATAGCCCAGCTTGAGCTGTAGGTTAGGAATCATTGTGCAAAGATTGGCGTTGCCGCAGCGTTCGCCGTAGCCGTTGATGGTTCCCTGCACCATTCTGGCTCCTCCCATCACGGCGGCTAGAGCGTTTGCAACCGCTGTGCCAGAGTCGTTGTGGGTGTGGATACCAATTTTGGGAGAGGGCGCTTGTTGCTGGATACACTCTTGCTTCACAAACTTAATCACATCCGCCACGATCGCCGTAATTTGGTGAGGCAAGGTGCCGCCGTTGGTGTCGCATAAAACCAGCCATTCGGCTCCTCCGGCGATCGCTGCGGCAAGGGTCTTCAGCGCATATTCTGGGTTTTGCTGATAGCCATCAAACCAATGTTCCGCGTCATAAATCACCCGCCGATCTTGACTCCGAAAAAACTCGATCGTGTCCTGAATCATCGCCAGGTTTTCGGGCAGTGTAGTTTGTAGCCCTTCGGTCACGTGTAAATCCCAAGACTTGCCAAACAGCGTAATCCAACGAGTTCCAGCCGCCAGCACAGGCTGAAGCATGGGGTCTTCGGCGGCTTTCCTGCCAGGGCGACGGGTCGAGCAAAACGCCACGACCTCTGCTTGCGTCAAAGGCTCTTCCTTCAACTGCCAAAAAAACTGGACATCTTTAGGGTTTGCTCCTGGCCAGCCGCCTTCAATAAATGGAATGCCCAAACGGTCAAGCTGGCGCGCAATTCGGAGCTTGTCTTCTAGCGATAGCGATAGCCCTTCGCGCTGGGCACCATCTCGCAGCGTTGTGTCGTAGAGCCAGATTGTTTGAGCATCCATTGAATCGGCAGTCATAGGTTTTGAGTAGAGCTTGCGTGACAGAAACGGGTTATTGAGAAATTGTAAGGAAAATTGCTGCTAGTTGAGGCGAGATAAATTTAAGTGGCGGGTTTTCTTAACAGAGGGTGGGCTGCTTTACAATAAAGTGATATCGCAGCAGAGGTGAGTTGTGGACGGATTGCTAGGCTTTTGGGTGCTGAGTGCAGTGTTTGCGGTTGTGGGCGCAGCTTTAAAAGGATTGATTCGACCGCTGAGTTTGGCAACATTGGCGATCGCCACCCTCTTTATTGCTCCAAGCAAAATGGCTGAAACCTTTAACGCCGTTCGCGCGGGCGATATCAAGCTAGCTTTGCCTTCCCTACCGCCGCCGCCGCCCGCAGTCCCCACTGCAAATCCTACTCCAACCAACGGCGCTGCTCCTGCGCCATTAGACCCCAGCGCTGCTCCCTCAACCCGAATCGCTACGCCACCGCCACCCGCCACCGCCAGCGCCGATAAAGGCTGGAACTTGGTTGACCTAACTGCCCAATCTGCTTTGCCTCTAAATGAACCCGCTCGCCCCACCAATTCTGCCCCCTCGACAAGTTCTACATCTACGAACACGTCTAATAATTCTCCTGTCCCAGCCCTATGGTGAAGTTTGAGGCACGGCTAAAGGGCAATTTGCTCTAAATTAATCTCTCTGCTTTGGAGGCAATAATATGCCTGAACCTGTCACTATTATTCTGTCCTTATTGGGTATCGCTGTTGTGGGCTTGGCGTTTACAGCACTGCGCTTAATCAAGAACGTCATTCAGTTTGTTGCTGTAAGTTTACTGATTTTTTTTGCCATTCTTCTAGCTAACCGCTCACTTAATCCCAGGTTCGATGATTTGGCAATTTTCTCACCGAATCGTCAGCCCACCGTTCAAGCCGATCGCCCCTCAATCAATTCCCCTAGTCCTGAAGACTATCGGCGATCGAGCCGAGACATAGTGACGGGTTTCTCTAAAAACGTTGGGAACTTTAGCGATTCTTTGGATGCTTTTGTCTATGGCCCTCAAGCTAAGATCGGTTGGCAGACGCTACCCGAAAAACTATTTGCTGAGGAGCTCAAGAGGAATTCCAACTCAGCTTCTCAGCGATCGATCGTTGCTCCTGGCTCTCGACAGACAACGACTTCTACTGCCCCTTCTGCCACCTCTACTCCTCGTCCAACCCCAGCCCAACGACCTATCTCTGCTTGGTGGTAGGCTAGGGGTTCTAAAATTTGCCCTTTCCTTTTAGCACCATCATGCTCTCATCTCTCCAGCCTTCAACCCCTCTATCTCCCCAGCGCACCCTTTCCCTAACCCCGCTCATTATTGCTGGACGCACCTTTCAATCTCGCTTGATGACGGGTTCAGGCAAGTATCGCAATTTTGACCAAATGCGCCAGAGCATTGCTGCTAGCGGTAGCGAAATTGTCACAGTGGCAGTCCGCCGTGTGCAAACTAGCGCCCCAGGACACGAAGGACTAGCCGAAGCGATCGACTGGAGCAAGATTTGGATGCTGCCTAATACAGCAGGCTGTCAGACTGCCGAGGATGCGGTTCGGGTGGCGCGTTTAGGGCGTGAAATGGCAAAGCTGCTAGGACAAGAAGACAATAATTTCGTCAAGCTAGAGGTCATTCCTGATAGCAAGTACCTTTTACCTGATCCGATAGGCACTCTAGAAGCAGCCGAGCAGTTGATTAAGGAAGGCTTCGCGGTCTTGCCTTACATTAATGCTGATCCACTGCTAGCGAAGCGATTACAGGAAGCAGGTTGCGTCACCGTCATGCCCCTGGGTTCTCCCATTGGGTCAGGGCAGGGCATTAAAAATTTGGCAAATATTCAAATCATTATCGAAAACGCCACGGTGCCAGTCGTGGTCGATGCAGGCATTGGGACGCCGAGCGAGGCAGCGCTGGCAATGGAACTGGGAGCAGATGCTTTGTTGATTAACACGGCGATCGCCCAAGCCGAAGATCCAGCGCTAATGGCTGAAGCAATGGGGATGGCAACCCAAGCCGGACGCATGGCTTATTTGGCAGGACGCATTCCAGTTAAAGCCTATGCTAGTGCCAGTTCACCCTTAACAGGGACGATCTAAATTAATGATGGGGGAGCCATGACTGGGTTAATTGTAGTTGCTTCACTATTGGTTGCTTTTTTTGTGTTTGGCTGGCTGTTGAAGGTGGCCAAGGCAACCATTGGCACCGCCTTGGCGATCGCGGCAGTGGTGCTGGGGCTACAGCTTTTCTTTGGGGTGGGCCCCGAAGAACTGTGGCTGCAAATCACCCAGCTTTGGAACACTCAGTTTGCAAAAATATGGGAGAGCTTGTGGCGCAGTGTAGTCAAGTAAGAGGCATCTAGAGAAGACCTCTCCTCAAGGCAAGGGACTTTGAAGGAACTCACGCTTTATTTAATTTACCCGGTAACGCAATACCGAGATCTGGCGATCGCCCAGTCTAGGCTGGGCGATCAAATAAATCCAATGGTAAGTGCCCATACATTTCGTTGAGGTCTGTAGCCTCAGCAGATTGACAAGAGACTAAGACACCCCGATGTTCGCCATCATAAGGGCTGGCATAGCATTGGGCAGAATTCGGGTTGAACTTAATGTAGACCGAACCTTCAATAGGCTCTAGCTTAAGGTTTGGACTGTAGTTTAAAGCCTTGGCATAGCTCTCCAAAGCCCGGATTCCTTGTTCTAAGGTGTCAGCACAGACCCCCAGCATTTGATAGTCAGACTGGCTGGCGGCTAGCAATAACGCCTGCTGAACAAGATTCCAATTTGAGGGTGCATCAGAAGATTCCGGATTGAATGTACTAAATTGTTTGAGAATCGTGTGGGCAGTTTCTAGATCAAGTGGCTGTGAAGAGGACATACAAATTTTCTTAAGGATAAAGAACGTCTTTCTGTTCAGCAATTTTACGGATAAAGGCGCTTCTTTCTTTATAGTGGCAAATCGACCTGACTCAGAGTAATTCCTATCAAAAGTTTGGTTCAAGTTATTGCGTTAGATTAAGTCACTCAATGTTTCACTTCTCTAAAAATTTTTCTTTCTTAATTTAGAGGTAATCACATTTGTGCTAGTCTTTCGCCCTTTGTTTGAAGCGATCCCCGGCTAGTTCTCGTCAATTTCAGTAGAGTTACTTAGAAAGTCTCAATTAAAATCCTATTTCTTGAAAATGTTTCTTCAAAGGTAACGAGAGTCTAAAGACAATCTAAAATATCAGGTTTTCTTTGGGATCGTTCAAACTAAGTCTAGGCAAAGTTTAGACGCTTTTTTCCTTCCAGAAACTTGCAAAACCCACAAAGTAAAATGGAATCTATTAATGTTCCCGTTGGAAAAACTAAAATTATGAAATCTCTAGTAGGCAATATTTCATCCTGTCGTCATTGCAGCTTTTATCGATTAGAGGGGCGACGCGGGGGAAGTTGTCAAAAGCTAGGGGTTCCCGTTCAGGGCAGTTGGAGCGTTTGTCCTCTAGCTATGTCTCCTTTTGAGCCTAATTTGAAAAATCTTCCAGGAATGGTGAATTGGCAAGAATTTAGCTTAAAAGCAGAAATTGCTTCCCTTGGCTTGCCTCTAGAAAGTGAACTTACCATTGCATCAGAGAAATTAAATCTAGAAAATGTGAGCTGCTAGGAGTTTTATAAGGTTAAAAATCTTTTGTTCATTTCATCGATCGCATCTAAAACATTTGCTTTTCTATCCCTAGTTCAGAGGTATTAAAGTTCAGTAGTATTAAAGTGCTAATGTACTGCTATCTTAGTGTCATAAGATTCGTGTCTTGGTTTCGTGATACCTCAACAGCTCACGCTCAAAAACTTTCTTAGCTATCGTGAGGCGACCCTCAATTTTCGAGGGCTTCATGTCGCTTGTATTTGTGGGGCTAATGGGGCAGGTAAATCATCGCTATTGGAAGCGATCGCCTGGGTGGTGTGGGGGCAAAGTCGCGCTAGCACTGAAGACGACATTATTAATCAAGGCTCCATGGAAGCACTGGTGGACTTTACATTCCAGTGTCACGATCAAACCTATCGAATTATTCGCAGTCGCTACCGAGGGCAATCCACCACCCTTGAGTTTCAAGTTCTCTCGCCTACAGGCTTTCGATCGCTCACCGAAAAAGGCGTGCGGGCGACTCAACAAATTATTTCTCAGCATTTGCGGCTAGATTACGATACTTTCATTAATTCGGCATATCTCCGGCAGGGGCGAGCCGATGAGTTCATGCTGAAGCGTCCTAGCGATCGCAAGCAAATCCTTGCCGATTTGCTCAAGCTCAATCAGTACGATGAAATTGCCGAACAAGCTAAGGAAAAGGCGAGGCAGTTTAAGGCAGAACTGACGGTGCTGGAACGCAGCTTTGAAGAGTCATCTATGCAGTTGCGCCAGGGCGAGGGGCTGGCGATCGAAGCTGCCAACCTGACTATTGAGCTAACCCAAAAGCAGCAGCAGCAAACTGACTACGGCGATCGCCTCCGCCAACTCCATCAAATTCAGCAGCAGCACCAAGACTGGCGGCAACAGTTGACAGCGCAACAGCAGCAGCAACAGCATTTGCAACAAGACTGTCAGCGCTTACAGCAAGATCTAAATAATCTGCAACAGCAGCGGCAACTGCTCGAAACCACGCTTGCCGAGGGACAGGCGATCGCCGCCCGTTACACCCACTATCAAACCCTCCAGGCAGAAGAAGAAATTCAAACCGCCAAGTTTCAAACCCATCAAGCGGCTCAAGTCCAGCGCCAACAGCTTTTACAAGAACAAGCTGAGCAAATTGTCCTGCTTAAAGATCAGCTACGACAGGCGCAGGCACAGCAAGACGCGCTTCACCAGCAGCAGCAAGAGAATCAACAAATTCTTGGCAAAGCTGACGAAATTGAAGTTGTCCTAGAGCAGCTTCGACAGGCAAGGGCAAGATTAGCCGAACTGGATCAACTCCAGATGAAAGCCTCCCCTCTAATTCAACGCCGCCATCAGCTTCAAACTCAGCTCGATCGCGCTCAAGCACGGCTGATGGCACGCCTCGAAGAGCTTCAGTCTTTACAGCAACACCTAGAAGCTCAACAACAGCAACAGCCGCAGCTTCAGCAAATTATCCTAGAAATCACTCAACAAATTGACCATCTTGAAAAACGCCGCTCCTATCAACAGCAAGTCCGCGAAAAAGGCGTAGAGCGTCGCAATTTTTTAGAACGTCTGCACGAGCGGCAGCGAGAGTTTGAGCGGGAACTGGCAGAGCTTGATCAAAAGCTTGTGCTGCTTCGGCGGGAACATCTGCCCCAGGAAACCCAGGAAACCACCAGTACGGCGCAGACGACCCTCGAAGCAAACGGCACTAGAGGCGGCTCACCCTATGCTCTCTACCAACCGAGTACAGAGGTTTCGGTAGAGCATCTGCCTTTGTTCTCTGCTGATTATTATCCACCTCCCTCTAAGCCCTATCCCCCTTGCCCCCTGTGCGATCGCCCCCTGGATGAACAGCATTGGCAGCACGTCCTTCAGCACCACCAATATGAACAACAAGAAATCCGTCAACAGCTCTGGGTGATTCGAGAGCAACTGACCACCTCTGACCGCGAAATTCGAGTTCTTCGCCAAGAATACCGAGACGTAGATAAAGAGCTAGTTCATTATGGTTCGGCACTAGAGCGGCGTGGACAATTGCAAGAGCAGCTTCAACGCTCGGAAGCAGGCTTAGAGCGGCTCCAGGAAGTTTTGGCAGAGCAACGAGAGATTGCGCGATCGCTCCAACAAAATGATTACGCCGTTGATTTAGCAGAAGAATTACGTCTAATTGATGCCAGCCTGCAACAGCTCAACTATGACGACAAAAATCATGCCTTGGCGCGGGGTCAGATCGATCGCTACCGTTGGGCAGAAATTAAACAAGCCGAAATTAAGCAGGCGCACCGTCGGCAAGCCCAGATTGAGCAGCGACTACCCGCCTTGGCGGCTTCGATCGCCCAGCTCGAAGCGTCTCTAGAAGCGCTTGCCCACGCTCCCCTGCAACAGCAAATCGATGAACTCGATCGCCACTTATCAGCCATTGGCTACAGCCTGGAACACCATACTGCTTTGCGCCAGACCCTTCGACAAGAACAGTCCTCCCAGTTGCGTTACCAAGAACTCCTCCAAGCACAGCACCACTATCCCCACCTACAACAGCGATCGCAGGAGCTAGCGGTATTAGTGGGCGATCGCCACCAGGCGCTTCAAACTG
>Ga0209490_10006457_pt1 | contig 10575 bp, 10 predicted proteins | sample MAT06_FD_187209 | JGI IMG/M metagenome (GOLD analysis project Ga0209490, IMG submission 187209) | Freshwater microbial communities from Lake Fryxell liftoff mats and glacier meltwater in Antarctica - MAT-06 (SPAdes) (version 2) | ecosystem: Environmental > Aquatic > Freshwater > Ice > Liftoff...
CGCCGAGCGGCCAGATGTCTCGGCTGGTCACATGACCATCGGCATCGACATACGAGATGGCGATCAGGCGATTCGCGCTGACAGCGGCAAGGATTTCGCCGAGTCGCGCGGCCATGCGCGGATCGCGCTGCGGCACGAACGCCTTGTTCTCGCGCATGTGTTCACCGAGTTCGCGCGGAAGCGCAGCGAGTACCTTCGCCTGCGCTCGTTCAGCGGCGGTGCGCACCTGCGGATCGGCCTGCGCCACGACGAAACGCAAGCCCAGGGCGAGAGCCTCGAGCTCGTCGCGACTGAACATCAGCGGAGGCAGGTCCATGCGACGCGCCAGCATATAGCCCACACCGGCCTCGCCATGCACGGGCACGCCTGCGGAGATGAGGTCCGCGATGTCCCGATACACAGTGCGTACCGAGACACTCAAGCGACTTGCGAGCCACTCGGCCGTCGTCAGTCGGCGGCCGCGCAGGTAGTCCGTAATCCGGTACAAACGATCGGCGCGGCGCACGGCGAGAGACGGTATGAGGTCAGAGCTGCGCGAAGGCGCCGAAGCGGCGCACCGCGTGGAGGTGCGTGAGACTCGCACCATGCATGAAGGAAAAGTACGCTCCAGCGGCTGCGTTTTCCGGCAGGCGTGACAGGATGGCGTTGGCATCCTCCTCCGAGGCCCAGAGGACGACGTCCATCCACGTGTCGTCCTCGAGCTTCGAGAGCGCTCGGCCGAGGTAACCCGGCGCTGAGGACAGAAATTCACGTTCCAGTCGCTCAGAGGCGGCCAACAGTTCATGCTCCGCGACACCTGGTACCATGGAAAACGACGCAAGTTCAATTACAAGACCGGAAGACACAATGATGCTCCTTGAAGCAGGTGAGGCTTCAAGCTCATACCGGCCTCCTGACATCGGTGTGTCAGGAGCTTTGTAACGATGCATTCGAAGTGGTCGCTCGACAGCGCGAAGTCGCGGCGTTCGGCACTACCGCCCGATCAACCGCTGACTTTCGAGAACACACCGATCAACGCGCGCCAGTCTTGCAGGTTGAGGAGTTCGAAGCGGCGCTCGACCGGCGCCGGCTCGGACCAGGCACGGCGCGGCCCGGCCATCGGTACGACGCGAGGGATGTCGCGGTCGAGCACGAGCGCCTGGGGCGCGAAGAGCGTCGCATTGATGTCGATGACACGCCCCCCGTGCAATGTGCTGATGGAGTCCACCTCAGTATGCCCGATGACGATGCGTCCGACGTCGAACTGCGCGAGGGCGCGATCGACGTGGGCGCTGTCGGCGAGCGGCTGATCGTCGAGGGCCATGACGAACCCCCGATACTGGGTCACGGATTGCCGTCCCAACTGCTCATCGCGTGAACGCCCGATGCCGCTGCGCCCGAACAGAAAGTCGCGGCTTCTGCGGTTGAGCGAATCCACGGTCAGCTGGGCCGCCACGATATCCGGCGAGACACCGCCGTGCACGAACAACGTTCGGCCTAACTGCAATGCGACCGGACGCGTTCGCAGCCACTGCCCCAATACGGTGGTGGTGTCGAGCAGCGTGTGATAAGCGCCGATCTGCCGCATGGCAAAGTGATGTTCGGTTTCCACATCCTTCGTGATGCCGACCAGATCATACTGCTCGTGATTGCCGAGCACCACGTGCAGCGCACCACCGGCCGCAGTGGCTTCGCCGTCCAGCCGATACAACGTCCACAACAACGGATATACCCAGCGACCGCGATCGGTGATGTCACCCACGATCACCACGTGTCCGGTACCGTATGCCCAGTGGCCAGCCGAGTCGAGGACACCGAGTGTGCGGCCCCAGGTTCTGAAGTAGGTGGTGTCACCTTCGAGATCACTGACGGCCGCGACCCGGTCGACAGCAGGATGAACGGCCAGCGGCACTGCGGCCGGTGCGCGCCACCCCCAGTGTGTCGTGCGTTCGTTGCAACGAATGGATGTGGAATCGGCGGCGGTCGTGTCGCGCGTCACACGATCGTGGCAGAACCAGGAGACGGCATGGCGCCCGTCGGCGAGTCGCGTGACCACCGGCCCATGCAGGTCGCCCAGTCGCGGCTCCGCTGCAATCGTGGACTGGTCGGCACGCCAGCGTATGGCGCCGGATCCAATGGGCAGCAGGATGGCGTCGTACACGCCACCGGACGTCAACACGACGGTACTGCATTTGAGCCACACCAGCAGCGCGATCCCGAACGCACTGACCAGCGCTCCACACGCCATCCGTACCCGACGCCACAAACGACCCTCCATCGCTGCTTCCTCTCAAGACGCTGGACCGAGTTGCACCTCACTGAACAGAGACTCAAGCATACGATTCGTACACGCGTGCAGTTTCGAATGGTGGCGACACCATCACGCTCCACACCGGCAATGAGCTCAAACCTGCGTGGTCATCGACGCGAACACAGTCGAAGCCGGCGCTGACTGAAACCCCAGTTCGCCGGCTGCCGTACGGCGCGGGATGTCCGCTCACACGCTGCAATCGAATCTGCGCGTCGGCATCGACGCGCTGCGCGCCAATCCGCTGCGCACCGCTCTCTCCATCCTCGGCGTGATCATCGGTGTCGGCTCCCTCGTGGCCGTGCTTTCCGTGGGCGATGGACTGGAAGCCACCATGCGCGAACAACTCGACGCCACCACGGACGTTCTGGTCTTCACTGTGGCGCCGATCACCACCGAGCAGGTAGGTGGTCAGCAGTTTCCACTCGACACGTTTCCCGTGTTCACCGTGGCCGATGTTCGCGAGGCCGCCAAGATCGAGGGGCTCGCGGGCGTGACCGGCGAGATCACCGGGCGCGCCGAAGCCACCGACGAACGGGGGCGGGTGCGACGCATGGTCGACGTGCTGGGCATGACGGAAAGCAGGCAGGAGATGGCCAAAGTACCCATCTCAGTCGGACGCATGCTCAACGCGGAAGATGTGAATGACACCACCACACCGCGCGTGGTGTTGTCGCGAGCACTCGCAGAACGCTATGCTGCAGCCGACTCGCTCGCCTCGCCCTCGGCTCTGCTCGACCGCGCGGTGTTGCTCGAAGGCACACCGTTCACCGTGCGCGGCATCACCGCCGACTCGTCGACCGACGAGCGCGCCTGGGTGAGTCTCGGCACGGTCGCTCGTGCGTTACCGCCGTCGGCGCGCGCGCGCCCCGTCACTCTCTTGGCCAAGTTCGCGGATGTCGTGATGGCCGACGCTGTGCGTGCGCGCGTGGCGCAATGGGCGGATGCGCGGTTCGGGGTCGGCACCACTCGGCTGGTCTCCAGTGAGTCGCGCCTCGACCAGGCCGCAAAGGGGATCCTGCTCTTCAAGCTGTTCATGGGCGCGATCACGGGTATCTCCCTGCTCGTGGGTGGCATTGGCATCATGAACGTGATGCTCGCCTCCGTCGCCGAGCGCACGCGTGAGATCGGCATTCGCAAGGCCGTAGGGGCAACACGCGGAGACATACAGTCGCAGTTTTTGGCCGAATCGGTGGCTATTGCCTCATTCGGTAGCGCGCTTGGCGTGGCGCTGGGGCTCACGGCGGCATTCAGCATCACCGCACTCATGCGCGCGAAGCTGGCGGGCGTGGGCATCCAGGCGAGCGTGTCCTGGAGCACGATTCTCGTGGCCGTGGCCAGCGCCGCGTTCGTGGGTTTGGTGTTCGGCACTTACCCCGCACGCCGGGCGGCCCGTCTCGACCCCATCGACGCCATTCGTCACGAGTAGCCCGCGCGCAGGCACGCCGAAGCACAGAACGCAGGACCGGGCTGTGATGGCTGGCAGCATTCGCGTTCGCCCCCGCCGTCCCGATTGGACTCGCCCCAAACAAGCGGGCGCGTAGGTGACCGGTATTTCCGCCCACGCATCATCCGGCCGACGGTCGTGCATCGAGAGACCGGCGCTGTCCGTGTCGAACTGATATCGGTCGCCGCCGCCATCGATGAAGAATCGATGCTCAACGGTGCGTATCGGGACACCTGCTGCAACGCCTCGATCACGTTTGTGGCCGCACGTCCCATCGGCGCTGCGATGGAGACCTGGCCACAGGGCACATGCTGACCGAAGTGCAGGGCGAATGCCGGGTCGCCCTCGATTACGGCGCCGGACCGCAAGAGCGAGAGAAGCCATTCCAGCGGATGGCGCCCATCGTCATGATCGAGATCGGATTCGGCCACGCCAGCGTGCATAAGCTGCGTACGATGCGATGTGCCGCGCCCTTCCACGAAGTCGACCTCTCCTTGCAGATACGTGGTCGAGACGGTCGGGCGTCGGGTGATGTCCGCGTCGTGGTCGTCGCAATACGCACACGGCTTGCCAGTTTCATTCACGGGCAGTCGTTCGCCGGTGACTTTCGCTGTTCCCGGGTCTGGGCACGACGCGGCGAGTCGTGGCGCGTCGTGGCGCGTCGTCGCCGGCCATGTAAGCCCGGTCGCTATTCCGAACGTGAATCGAAGTATCAACGTCAGTGTCGTCTTCACGATGTTCACGTTGACTCCGGGTCCCGGCCGCGTGACACTCATCCGCAGTCATCATGGCCCAGACGCACGCCATTCTCGCTGACTCAACGCATTCTTGGTGGTGAAGCGCTTGTTGGGTTTCACGAAGGAGTGGTAGCCCAGTTTGGCGAAGAACACGGTGCGCACCTATGTCACGTTTGCGCTCACGAACCCCTACACATGGTGCGCTATGAATAGCGGCCGCAGAGCACGTAGTGTCGGCACGAAAGGCGCCGGTGGGACACACCGTCCCGCATCCGGAGCGAAACAGCGCGCGGCGGCGTGAAAATGAGCATATTTTCGACTGATTCGCTCATTCACGCATCTTCTCCGTCCCAGCGCCGCGCTGCCGTCAACCTGTTCAGAGCTTCCCTGGGCATTGGGCCGTCACGACGGTCGGTGATCACGCGGCCGTTCGTTCGGCAGAAGCAGAGGTGCGACGATGGCACTCTTGTCTTCGCATTGAGACTCAATCGGTACCGCCCGGGTAGATAATTTGAAAAGCAGTCCGGCAATAGCACTTGTACCGCTTCTGCACGGTTCGTCGACTCCCCATTGCGCGCGGTCGCTGACGCGTTTTTTCGTGGCTCAACTCAATGAACGCGCGCTCGACATTCGCGCAGGACAGCCATCAGGGGCACAGCCGTTGAAACCTGCTTCACATCCCACAGCCAAACTCCGGTCATCACCTTTTCCGGAAAATTCCACATGCTGGCTCGATCCGTCACGATCCCCGCGCTGCTCGCCGCCTTTCTGCTTTCCCGCCCCGCCCTCGCGCAACCTGCGCGCACCAGCGCCGTAGTCCTGGTGGTCAGCAGTGCTGGCCTCGACAGCGGTCGGACGCGTCCTGGCTTCGAAATGAACGAACTCACGCAAGCCTACCACATCTTCACGACCAACGGATTCACCGTGACGATCGCCAGCCCCGCCGGCGGTGCTGTACAGGCCGACAAGTATGACCCCGACCTGGCGTACAACGCGACCTTCGGCGGCGATACTGGCGCCGTGCGCAAACTCGCCAACACTGCGCGTACCGCCTCGCTTCGCGCACGTGACTTCGACGCCATTTTCGTGGTCGGTGGGAAGGGCGCCATGTTCGACCTTCCGCTCGACACGGCCCTCGCGCGCCTCGCGGGCGAAATCTACGATCGTGGTGGCGTGGTCTCGGCCGTATGCCATGGCCTGGCGGGGCTCGTTCGCGCGCGTACGAAGGATGGGAAGTCCCTGCTGGCCTGGCGCGCCGTCACCGGCTTCACCAACGAAGAAGAGCTGGTGTTCGGCAAGAAGTGGATGTCGCAGTTCCCCTTCATGCTGGAGAGTGAAGTGCGCTCACTCGGCGCGCGCTGGGAAGAGGCGCCGCTTATGTTGCCACATGTCGCCATCGATGGACGACTGATTACCGGACAGAACCCCTTCGCCACCGCCGCCACGGCGGAGGCAGCCGTGCGTACGCTGGGGCGTACGCTCGTGGCGCGCGAACCGTGGCAAGACGAACGCACCGTAAACTTCGCCGCCAGCGCGCTGCGCGGTGATGCGCTGACGCCGCGGCGTGAGCTTGCCGCAGTCCACGCGCAACTGAAGGTCGACCTCATCGGACTCATCGGCTACTATCAGCTGCAGACGGCGAGCGACACCAGCGCCGTTCGCACCGCGCTCACCCTCATGGAACTCGCCGCCCCGTACATGCCGCAACCACTGATCTCGCTTGGATTGGCCGAAGCCTACGTGCGGCTCGGGCGCGTTGGTGACGCACGCGTGCTGGCGGAAAGCGTGGCCGCCAAGCATCCGCAGATGAGCGAAGCGCGCAACCTGCTGGCCAGACTCCCTCGCTGAATGGCGATACCATGACGCCTCCCGGTCTGCATGTTCTCGTGATCGAGGATAACGCTGCGCTGCGCGAGAGCATCCGGCATGTGCTCGTCGCGCACGGGCACCGCGTTGACGTCGCGGCCGAGGGGCGCGCCGGATTGCAGATGGCACTGGCCGAGCCGCCCGACGTCATGGTGCTCGACGTCATGTTGCCGGGAATGAGCGGGCTGCGTATCTGCATCCGGCTGCGCGCCGAGTGTGATCGTCACGTGCCAGTGCTGATGCTCACTGCGTGCGACACGCTGGCCGACAAACTTGAAGGGTTCGACGCGGGTGCAGATGACTATCTCGTGAAGCCATTTGCCAACGAGGAGCTGCTGGCCCGGTGCCTGGCGCTTTCGCACCGACAGCGTGCGGGGCTCACCCACCTGCTGCGCATCGGCACGTTGGAGATCGACCGCCGCAACGGCGTCGCGACACGCGACGGGCACCCGCTCGCACTTAGACAGACCGCTCATCGCATTCTGCTGATGCTGGCCGAGGCGTGGCCGCGCGCAGTCACACGCAGTGAGCTCATTCGCCGAGTCTGGGGTGACAACGCGCCGGAGTCCGATCCGCTGCGCACGCATCTGTACCTGCTGCGTCAGGCGCTCGACAAACCATTCGGTACGCCGATGCTGGTCACGATCCACGATGTCGGCTTCCGACTGGAGTCGGACGGTTGAATAGTCGTCCCCGGCACGATCTGCGTCGCCGCATCCTGTGGGCGTTTGCCGGGTTTGCCATCGCGGTGGCCGCGGTGTTCGGCGTATCTGCCGCCGTGTTCCTGTACAGCCTGGAAGACAAGTTCTTCAATGTACTGCTGGCTGAGGAAGCCACACATCTGGAGCAGCAGCGATCGAACGGACCTCAGTGGGGTGTGCCCCGTCAGTCATGGATGACCGTGCATGAGTCGCCGAGGACGATGCCCGCCGACCTCGGCCCGCAGGTGGTCGCTGAGCCGACACGTCGCGAATTCCAGGGAGACGCGGGACGTCACTACCACCTGCGCCCCCTCGGCCCGGTCACCCGTGTTGGCGCCGCGCCGCAGGCATGGCTGGTATCTGAGGTCAGCAGCCGGTTGGTGGTGCGACCGATGCGCTTCGAATTGCTCGAGAAGTGGCTGATCGTGGAAGCGCTGATCCTGCTGCTCGCGGTCGGGATCGCGTTGCGCATTGCCCGGCGGATTGCGCGGCCACTATCGATGCTGGCGGACGCGGTGCGCACGTTCGACCCGTCGTTGCCGGTGCACCGCCTCGAGATCATTGACGCCGACGCGGAAGTCATGGTGGTCGCGCAGGCACTCGATGACATGCGTTTCAGGGTGCAGGCGCTGGTGGACCGAGAGCAGGCGTTCACACGCGACGCCAGCCACGAGCTGCGCACGCCCCTCAGTGTGATTCGGTCCACCGCCGCGCAGGCCTTGCGCGACTCCGGGCTCGCGCCTGCATCGCGGCGCATGCTGACACTGGCATTGCAGTCGGCTGATCAGATGGAGCGAACAGTGGCGAGCCTGCTCGCCTTGGCGCGTGACGCCGCGAGTGACCCACCCGCACTTCCAACGCGGATCCTCCCGCTGATCGAGCGAGTTGTCATCGAACAAAGCACGGTACTGCACGGGCGCGACGTCACACTCGACATCGAGATACCGGGCGACGCCACACTACACGTATCCGGGGAAGTGTTGCAGATCCTGTTGTCGAACCTGATAGGAAACGCGTTCAGGCACACTGCGGCAGGTGTCGTTCGCATGGAATTCGGGCACCAGCAGCTGATGGTGAGCAACCCAATCGCCGCTGACAGCGAGCCCGATTCGTACGCGATCGACGTACGCGCGCTCGGTGCGCGAGGCGTGAGACGTGAAAACAGTCCGGGTCATGGGCTCGGGCTCGACATTGCACAGCGGCTCTGCAATCGCGCGGGCGTGGCGATGGAGTGGCGAATCCACGAGGGCGCGTTCATCGTCACGCTTGGGCGTGCAACGTAGGGGTAAAGCACGGCCGCTCATCGCGGCGTAACCGCGACGCGTGTGCTCGACAGTCGCACGGAGGTTGTCGTCGGCGCCTCGATGGCAGCGCAATCTGCAGATGACGGGGACGGTGTGCACGGTTTCGTCGCGATTCGGCAGGCCGGGGCCCGCAATGCAATGCGATCCCGCTGTGGCGGCGCTGCCGCATACGGCGGTGCGCGATGGACGATCAGCAATACCAGACCCGAGCTGATTGACGTCGTCAGGAGTGCCAGCAGCGCCAGCCCACGGAACGCACCGGGTTCAGAATCGGCGAGCGACCATCGTTGGACGACCCACGGAGTGCTGACCATCCACGCAATCGCGGTTCAGGCCTGCCACCTGAGCGACACGGACAGCGAATTCGGGACTTCGAGATTTCCAAGCGCCTGGTCAAACGGAATGACACCCACGAAACAACAGAGTATGATCGTGGCGGCCAGCCAACCACGCGATGGCCCGCCGTGCGCCGACTCGATCACGCTGGGCGTCAGCTGCTGACCACCGTCCATCTTCACGGTGCCAACTGCATCTCGAACGCCGGCCCATTGATCATGCGCACGACGCGATACGGTGCAGCGCGGGTGACATGAAAGAGCATGCGGCTGCGCGACGCACGCATCTCGACCTTCCACGTATCGAAATGGCCGGCAGGGACGGTGGTCGAGTCGGCGCCAATTACCCGAAGGCTCCACAGATCGACGATCCCGCTTCCACTCGCGAGTACAGGAAATGTGATGCTCAGCGAGTCGCGCCAGCGGACCGCTGACATCAGAGGCATCACCGCGTTGTCGTCGATCGTGCCGACGGCGACCGTGGTGTCGATCGAGAGTGGCCCAGCTGGATGTGTCGGTGTGAGCGCGGTGCCGCGCACCCGCCCTTTCGCGAAGTCCAGGCTGATCTGCATCGGTTTTGACTGCATCTGCCCCGACTGGCGCAGCGAGATCTCGTGTTGCCCGGGATCAAGGCGGACGACGCTCTCCTGAGTGACCATTGCTCCGATGGTGATCGCATCGGTGAAACGCCAGCCGGATCCGTCGCGCGAGCCGGTCAGCCGCTGCCAGCCGGCGGGCTTCCCTTGCATCATCACGACGAACGAGTCGCGACCGGCACGGAGTCGTGTCGCGTCGAGGTGTTCACGTAGAGTGGTCTGCGCGAGCAGGTGGCTGCTGGCTGACAGAGCGAGAAAGCCGGCACGGAGCGCGACAGTTCGGATTGAGACAGCCGCTGTTGGGCGATGAGGTGACATTGCGGGAATTGAGCTGTTGGAGTGAGGCGAAGGGTACGAGGCACGCGACACAGCCTACGCACACGCGGAGCGGTGGTGTCACTCCGTGCAAAGAATTCCCAGTCACGCGCGATGGAACTCGCGTCGATCAGATCGTGTCGCCGGCATACGCGCGCTCATCGCTGCATGACTCGCCGTGTAAGCGGTGGTCCCACCGGCGCTCCTGCAGATCTCGTTCAGCGCCCCGACGTTCGCTCGACCAATGCCGCAGGATCAGTCCCGGCGCGCAACGATAACGACGGCACAATTCCCGACGCGCCTCACCCGGTCGGCTGTCGCACGTCGAGCGCGTCCAGCACACCGGCCAGCGTTGCGGTAATCGCATCGCTCGGCTGATGTGGTGAAGGCAGCATCCCGCGTACCAGCACGCTACTCAGTCCGTGGACGGCACTCCAGGCAATGAGCGGTGCGCTGTCGCGACGAGCGACCGGCAACTCGCCGGCCTGAACCAGCGCGTCGAGCGCGTCGTTCAGCACTCCCCACGCTGACGGATCGTCGGCGCAGGACGGCGCGGCGCAGGTAGCCATGAACGCCGTGTCGAAGAGATGCGGCTCGCTGAGTGCAAAATCGATGTAGGCGCGGCCGATGGCCTGCATCCGCCGGATCGCACCTTCGCCCGGATCGCCCGGCAGCTCGGGCACAGCGGCTGCCGCGCGCAGCATCCGTCTCGCCAGCGCCTCCCGCGCCATCCGGGACACCTCCGCACTGAGGTGCGCCATGTCGGGGAAATGGCGGTACACGGCGGACGGCGAAACACCCACGGCCGATGCCAGCTCCCGGAGCTGCAAGCCGGCCGGCCCCGCAGCTCGCGAAGCCGTGAGCCCCGCCTGCAGGAGGGCGGTGTGGAGGTTCCCGTGGTGATATCGCGGATTGCTCATGCCTAAATGTTGACACTGAACACATGATATGCAATTATGTGTTCAGTGTTCACATTGCTCGATTATT
>Ga0209490_10006460_pt1 | contig 10574 bp, 5 predicted proteins | sample MAT06_FD_187209 | JGI IMG/M metagenome (GOLD analysis project Ga0209490, IMG submission 187209) | Freshwater microbial communities from Lake Fryxell liftoff mats and glacier meltwater in Antarctica - MAT-06 (SPAdes) (version 2) | ecosystem: Environmental > Aquatic > Freshwater > Ice > Liftoff...
AGGGACCGAACTGTCTCGCGACGTTCTGAACCCAGTTCACGTACCGCTTTAATAGGCGAACAGCCTAACCCTTGGGAGCTTCTACACCCCCGGGATGCGATGAACCGACATCGAGGTGCCAAACCGGAGCGTCGATGTGAACTCTTGACTCCGATCAGCCTGTTATCCCCGGCGTACCTTTTATCCGTTGAGCGATGGCCCTTCCATGCAGAACCACCGGATCACTTTGTCCAGCTTTCGCTCCTGCTTGACTTGTGTGTCTCGCAGTCAACCTAGTTTATGCCAATGCACTCGTCGGTGGATTTCCAAACCACCTGAACTAAGCTTCGAACGCCTCCGTTACAATTTAGGAGGCGACCGCCCCAGTCAAACTACCCGCCTAACAATGTTCCTCTACCCGATTAGGGTGGTAGGTTAGATTCACAGCAAATGCAGGGTGGTATCTCACCATTGGCTCCCTCGAATCCAAGAATCCGAGTTCAAAGCCTCCCACCTATCCTGCGCAGCATGTGCCATAAATCACTGTTAGGTTATAGTAAAGGTGCACGGGGTCTTTCCGTCTAGTGGCGGGCATCCGGCGTCTTCACCGGAACCACAAGTTCGCCGGGCGAGTCGTTACGACAGTCGTCAGATCGTTACGCCATTCGTGCAGGTCGGAACTTACCCGACAAGGAATTTCGCTACCTTAGGACCGTTATAGTTACGGCCGCCGTTCACTGGGGCTTCAGTTCATAGCTTCGCTTGCGCTAACCACTCCCTTTAACCTTCCAGCACCGGGCAGGCGTCAGCCCCTATACGTCGTTTTAGACTTTGCAGAGACCTGTGTTTTTGTTAAACAGTCGCCTGACGCGTTTCACTGCGGCCCCATTACTGGGGCACCCCTTCTCCCGAAGTTACGGGGTTAATTTGCCTAGTTCCTTAACAACTCATCACCCGAGCGCCTGAGTATATTCAACACGTCCACCTGTGTCGGTTTATGGTACGGATTCTCTTAGCCTAGCCTTAGCGGATTTTCCCGGCTGACGAAGGGGCGGATTTGCCTATCCCCCTCTGAATCCACCCTGTTTTGGAAACCATTACCTAACAGAGCTTCATCCAGCGTCCCCGCATCGAAACTAAAAGAAGTACTGGAATATTAACCAGTTGTCCATCAGCTACGCCTTTCGGCCTCACCTTAGGCTCCGACTAACCCTGAGCGGATTAACCTTTCTCAGGAAACCTTAGACTTACGGCGACAAAGGTTCTCACTTTGTTTTTCGCTACTTATGCTGGCAGAGTCACTTCCTAACACTCCAGTAGTCCTCACGGTCTACCTTCACTGCATTAGGAACGCTCTCCTACCGCGCACATTACTGTGCACCCATGACTTCGGCATCCAGCTTTAGCCCCGTTGGATTGTCGGCACCGAGTCGCTCGACCAGTGAGCTATTACGCTTTCTTTAAAGGATGGCTGCTTCTAAGCCAACCTCCTGGCTGTCACTGCAACTCGACTTCCTTTCCCACTTAGCTGGAATTTGGGGGCCTTAGTCGATGGTCTGGGCTCTTCCCCTTTTGACGACGCAGCTTAGCCCGCGCCGTCTGACTGCCGGTTAATTCATTCTCGGAATTCGAAGTTTGATTGGATTCGGTAACCTGGAAAGGCCCCTAGTCCATCCATGTCTCTACCGCCGAGACGGTACAACCGACGCTAGCCCTAAAGCTATTTCGGAGAGAACGAGCTATCACGGAATTTGATTAGCCTTTCACCCCTACCCTCAGCTCATCCAAGCTGTTTTCAACCAACACTGGTTCGGACCTCCAGCCGTTGTTACACGGCCTTCATCCTGGCCAAGGGTAGATCATCCCGCTTCGCGTCTAATCCCAGCGACTCTGCGCCCTATTCAGACTCGCTTTCGCTTCGGCTCGCTTTCGCTTAACCTTGCCACTGAGACTAACTAGCCAGCTCATTATTCAATAGGCACGATGTCAGACATTAATGTCCTCCAACTGCTTGTAGGCATGCGGTTTCAGGTACTATTTCACTCCCCTCGCAGGGGTTCTTTTCGCCTTTCCCTCACGGTACTGGTTCACTATCGGTCTCAAGCGAGTATTTAGTCTTGCCGGATGGTCCCGGCGGATTCACGCAAGGTTTCTCGTGCCTCGCGCTACTTAGGAACCTCTAGAACGAAGATTGCAATTTCACATACGGGGCTGTCACCCTCTATGGCCGACCTTTCAAGATCGTTCAGTTATTGCTTTCTTATCATTCTTTTACCAAGAAGGCGCTCACACTTGCGTGTAAGCGACCTCTTGATATTGAGGCCCTGCAACCCCGGTCTCTCCGAAGATCGACCGGTTTAGACTGTTCCGCGTTCGCTCGCCGCTACTAGCGGAATCACTGTTGTTTTATCTTCCTATGGGTACTAAGATGGTTCACTTCCCCACGTTCGCTCTATACAGCTATGTATTCACTGTACAGTAACAAGTGTTCACACTTGCTGGGTTCCCCCATTCGGAAATTCCCGGATCATAGAATGCTTACTTCTCCCCGAGACTTATCGCAGTTGGCCACGTCCTTCATCGCCTGCTTGAGCCAAGGCATCCACACGCACGCCCTTAGTAGCTTGACCATAAATTTTACGTCAAACACAGCCACCAGATATTAGTATCCACAAAGCTAAGCCAAACGGCGTTGCTCTGCTTCATCCTGGCGGTTGTTACTCTAGGTTCGCTCGCTGCCGCTACAAACGGCAGCATTTCTTACTTGTAGTTATTGCCCGTCAACATTCAATTGTCAAAGATCTCGATCGCACATGCGTTGCCGCATGCTTAAGCCATCTAGTAGGACTACTTCTTGAAATAGTCTAACTACATGACTTGGTTATTTGATTTTCTATCCGTCTAATTCTATGGTGGGCCTGGCTAGACTCGAACTAGCGACCTCACCCTTATCAGGGGTGCGCTCTAGCCACCTGAGCTACAGGCCCGTTTGCAAAGTGTTCACTGAGCACAAGTTGGTGGAGCTGGTCGGGATCGAACCGGCGACCTCCTGAATGCAAATCAGGCGCTCTCCCAGCTGAGCTACAGCCCCGTTGATAGAAAATTGTATCGAGGCCAGTTGGACGCTACCAGTCGCACAAGGCAGACCGGCATCTAAAATAGTCAAAGTATCGAGAAGAGTGTAGTTGCTGTGGACAGGAAAGGCTGTCTCTTACTCCTGATCAAGTACAAGACTCGATCAGTTTGTCGCAAAGGGTAGCGACATGTTCAGAAACTCCTGCCACTTTCTCTCTTAGAAAGGAGGTGATCCAGCCGCAGGTTCTCCTACGGCTACCTTGTTACGACTTCACCCCAATCATGAATCACACCTTGGGCCGGTTATACGGACTTCTAGTACAATCCACTTTCGTGATGTGACGGGCGGTGTGTACAAGGCCCGGGAACGTATTCACGGCAGCATGCTGATCTGCCATTACTAGCGATTCCAGCTTCATGCAGGCGAGTTGCAGCCTGCAATCCGAACTGAGGACGGTTTTTTGCGATTAGCTTCACCTCGCGGTTTCGCAGCGCTTTGTACCGCCCATTGTAGCACGTGTGTAGCCCTGGACATAAAGGCCATGATGACTTGACGTCATCCCCACCTTCCTCCAACTTATCGCTGGCGGTCTCCCGAGAGTGCATCCTTACGGATTAGCAACACGGGACAAGGGTTGCGCTCGTTGCGGGACTTAACCCAACATCTCACGACACGAGCTGACGACAGCCATGCAGCACCTCGACTCCACTCCCTTGCGGGATAGCCTGCTTTCACAGACCGTTGAGAAGCCGTTCGAGCCCAGGTAAGGTTCTTCGCGTTGCGTCGAATTAAACCACATGCTCCACCGCTTGTGCGGGCCCCCGTCAATTCCTTTGAGTTTCAGCCTTGCGACCGTACTCCCCAGGCGGCATACTTAACGCGTTAGCTACGGCACGAACCAAGTGAATGGCTCACACCAAGTATGCATCGTTTAGGGCGTGGACTACCAGGGTATCTAATCCTGTTTGCTACCCACGCTTTCGTTCCTCAGCGTCAGTTATAGTCCAGTAAGCCGTCTACACCACAGGTGTTCCTCCTGATATCTACGCATTTCACCGCTACACCAGGAATTCCGCTTACCTCTCCTATACTCTAGCACGGCAGTATTCGGCGCACCCTCCCAGTTGAGCCGGGAGATTTCACACCAAACTTGCCGCACCGCCTACGAACTCTTTACGCCCAGTAATTCCGAACAACGCTTGCTGCCTACGTATTACCGCGGCTGCTGGCACGTAGTTAGCCGCAGCTTCTTCCACCGGTACCGTCATTATCGTTCCGGTCGAAAGGACTTTACACCCCGAAGGGCTTCGTCGTCCACGCGGCGTCGCTGCATCAGAGTTTCCTCCATTGTGCAAGATTCCCCACTGCTGCCTCCCGTAGGAGTCTGGCCCGTGTTTCAGTGCCAGTGTGGCCGTGTGCCCTCTCAGGCCGGCTACCGATCGTCGCCATGGTGAGCCATTACCTCACCATCTAGCTAATCGGCCGCAGGCTCCTCTCTCAGCGCATTGCTGCTTTCTCCTCTCGGACTTATGCGGTATTAGCTCAGGTTTCCCCGAGTTATTCCCCACTAAGAGGTGGATACCTACGTGTTACTCACCCGTACGCCGCTGTACTCAGGATTGCTCCCTTTCTCGCTCGACTTGCATGTGTTAGGCGCGCCGCCAGCGTTGATTCTGAGCCGGGATCAAACTCTCGTTTAATCTCGGTTTGTTGTTTTGGATTGAGCCGACGAATCGGCTCGGTCGCAACTACTTAGACTCAATACTTGACGAAATATTACTATCTTCTTCTTTTAGACTTGCGTCCAACCAGATTGTCAAAGATCTGCCCATCCGCACGAGCGAACATTGCTGTCCACATACGCACTGCGATGGCGGCCTCGAAAGCCGTTCAGGCAACCGCACAGAGATACTCATCTCCGGGTCCACCTAAAAATTGTTAAAACTAAAGAGCTATTGAAAGGTTACTACCTAAAGTTTATCCTGTCGCATTCATGCGTAGGCTTCACCCGATGGCCGATTGAACTCGTGGCTGCGTTCTCAGAGGCTGTCGTCGTTTTGACTGTCGCCATCCTTACCGCTCTGTCGTTCACTACCTTTTATGTCCGGCCATTTGTTAGTCTACCGTAGCAGACTAAGTTTTGCAAGAAGTTTTTTTCTGCTTTCTTGCTTCGCTCCGTGTGCCGCACTTGCGCTCACACCGTTGCATGAATATTAATTTAGCAGCCAGGATTCGGTAGCGCAAGCTGCAAATCTCGTTTATGTCGTTAACTTGCTGATTTATTAGGAGAATATTGTTACAAAATTGTTTTGCTGTGGCCCATTTGAGTCCGTTTTGGACCCTCCAGTTGCTGTAGAATCGATTGCAGAAGCTCGTTGATGGACTCAACATTGAACAATTCGCAGCCCACACAGGGCAAAAAGCGTCAGATTTTGCACGCGATCGTTGAGGCTTACCTCGATTCCGGCGAAGCTGTCTCTTCTTCCGCTATTGCGCAGCGCCGGTTTACGGGTTCTTCGCCATCATCGGCTACTGTACGGAACGCTATGGCGGAATTGACTGATCTTGGTTTCCTTACCCAACCTCATACGTCTGCAGGTAGAATCCCTACTCCACTGGCAATTCAGTCGTATGTAGCTTCTCTTGGCCAGGTGAAAGCCAATCCTGCAGAAGTTTCCAAGCTGCAGCAGCGGTTGAAGTCGATGCATTCTCTTTCTGACCGTGTGGAAGAGGGTTCGCATGTACTGACCGGATTGACTCGCAATGTGGGGATCACGGCTTCGGTGCCTCCCGCATCGCAGTTGCTGCACCAGGTGGAGCTACTTCCGCTTGCTGCGCGGCAATATCTGATGGTGGTAATTACTTCCGACCGTGCGATTCGCAACCAGGTCGTTAGTGTTTACCAGGATTTGCGCCCGGAAGACCTGATCGAGATGCGCAATTACATCAATCAGGAGTTTGCCGGGTGGACGCTGGCGGATGCGCGACGCGCATTAACTGAGCGCCTGCAGGATGAGCGAAACCAGTATCATTTTCTTCTCAAGCGTATTGAGATCTTCTATGCGCAGGGATTGTTTGAAGGCTCGGAAGGGCCAAGAGTGTTCCTTGATGGGGCGGCTTATCTTGTGGGCCTCGATTTGCATCTGACACGCGAGAAAATGCGGGAGCTGTTTCAGGCGCTCGAGCAAAAGCAGCAGGTATTGCAGATGCTGGATCAGTTTTTGCAGGGTTCGGATCAGACGCCTGCGGTTCAGGTCGGGCTGGGAGAAGCACATCCGGCGTTAAGTGAATTCTCACTGGTTGGAGTGCATGTTCCGCTGGGGAGCGGGATGACGGCTCGCGTTGCGGTGCTGGGACCGCTAAGATTGAATTATCCACGTACGATCGCAGCGGTAATGGAAGTGGGACAAGCTCTCGCTGAATCCGCTCTCTGATCGATAACGATTTTTACTACTCATAGAGGAAAGCAACATGACGGAGTCGAATGTCGACGCTGCCAATCCCGAAGTCGTGAACGAAAGCCACGCCGCTGCCGTTGACCTGGGGGCACGCATTGAATTCCTTGAACAGGAACTGGTTCGAGTTGAAATTGAGAAGCAGGATCTGCTGCGACTGGCTCAGAGCCGCCAGGCTGAATTTGAAAACTTCCGCCGGCGCTCTGAGCGCGAGCGGCATGAAACGGTAGACATGGCTGCGGCAGAAACAGTAAAAACGCTGCTCCCGATCTTTGATGACTTTGAGCGCGCCATTACCGTTGAGACCACCGATAGCAATTACGCCAAGGGCGTGATGTTGATCCACAACCGGATGCAGGAAGTGTTGCAGAAGATGGGGCTTGAAGCCATCGACACGACCGGCCAAATCTTTGACCCCAATCTGCACCATGGCATCGACATGGTGGAAACCGACGAAGCGGAGGATCAGTCGATTCTTGCCGAGTTTCAAAAGGGCTATCACTTTCGTAACAAGCTTCTGCGACCGGCTATGGTCCGCGTGGCAGTCAAGAAGTAGGCAATAGTGGCTGCAAAACGGGATTACTACGAAATCTTGGGCGTTGAACGTGGCGCCGACGATCAGACGTTGAAGGCTTCTTATCGCAAGCTGGCGATGAAATATCACCCGGACCGCAATCCGGATGACGCCAAGGCGGAAGAAATGTTTAAGGAAGCGGCTGAGGCTTATGGTGTTTTGAGCGATGGGCAAAAGCGCGCAGCTTATGATCGCTACGGGCATCAGGGTCTCTCTGGCGCTGGTGGAGCTGGCGCTGACTCTGGCCAATACACTGACCTCAATGACATCTTTGGAGATTTCTTTGGGGATTTCTTTGGTGGCAGCAAGGGCGGCGGCGGTGGGGGTGGACGTGGCGGGAATCGTCAGCGGCGCGGCGAAGATGTTCGCTACGACCTTGAGATTGAATTCGAAGATGCCGTACGCGGCACCTCGGTAGATATTCAGATTCCGAAGCTGGATCTATGCCCGTGTGCAGGCGTTGGGGCAGAGAAGGAAGACGGGCTCACGCAATGCCCCACTTGCCGCGGGCGCGGTGAGCAGCTTTTCCAGCAAGGCTTCATGACGATTCGCCGCACTTGCAGCACTTGCGGCGGGCGCGGGCAGATCATTCGCCGGCCTTGTAAGGAATGCAAGGGCGAAGGCCGCCTGCGGAGCGAGAAAAAGCTGAAGGTGAACATCCCGGCAGGTGTCGATACAGGGACGCAGCTTCGCCTGAACAGCGAAGGTCAAGCGAGCCCGAATGGAGGGCCGAGCGGCGATCTCTATGTGGTTTTGAGCGTCAAGGAGCATCCGGTCTTCGATCGCCAGGATTACGATCTGCATTGCACAGTGCCCGTGAATATTGTGCAGGCGACGCTGGGCACAGAAGTGGAGATCCCCACCTTTGAAGGGATCGAATCGGTGAAGATTCCTGAGGGGACTCAGCCTGGTACGCAGTTACGACTCAAGAATCGTGGTGTGCCGAGAGTGAATGCATCCGGGCGTGGAGACATGTATATCCATGTCGAGGTGCATATCCCGACCAAACTTTCGCGAGACCAGCGCAAGGTGTTTGAGCAGTTGAGGGAGAATCTGCCTGCGGCTGGGGCGGATGGCGACAAGGGCGGGCTCTTTGGCAAGGTGAAGAACCTCTTTCAGTAGAGGGGCACTGCGGAATCCCGGCGGCTTTCAGGCTAGACGATTTTGAAGGGCGAAGCTAAGGAACGCTTGAGCTCAGTTTTGTAGCGTCCTATCAGGGGAGTGGCGTAGCAAACGATTCACCGCTCCGGGACACGATCAATCGAGGTGTCTCTGAGATACATCCGCTTCGGCTGTCCGGTCTGCTCAACGAATTTTTTCTTTTCGCCCACAACGCCGAAAACTCCTCCTCCACGCTTGGGTGCGGCGAAATACCTTCAATCTCCATTGTCCTAAGCAGGTTTCGAGGGCTTCTTGATCTTCTGCTGGCCGGCTTCTGAAATGGCTGAGTTGCGAGTCATCGTCTTGATACGTTCGGCGCGGCGGAAGCGCAGGGCGCTCCAGTCTTGGTTGATCGCTACAATTCGCACGGGCTCGAAGCCGTGCTCGCCAAGACGCCGCCAGCCGTTGTCACGGTTGAATTCGCAGGTGCATTTTTTGGAGATTTCTTTGGGGTAAACCATCCTGATCAACGCGTCATCAAAAGTTTGCTTCGCTATGCGATCGGCAAATTGATCGACCTCTTTTTGCCTGGTTGCGAAGACCATGGCGAAGGCTATGTCTTTTGCTTTGCCGAGGTCTGTTTGGATCTCTGTGATGCTCTTCATTTCATCCATCCCTGGCTGAAAGGAAGCTGGAGCATTGAGGGTTTAAATCGCAGGCTGGTTCTTGAAATTCAGCTTCTTGAAGATGGCGTTGATCGAGTCTAATTTAAACCTAGAGGTACAAATGCTTCGGCCACTGGATGCTGTAGGTCTTGCGGCGGATCGAGGCCCGCTTCTATTCGATCCGGGCTGGAGGAGAGCGTGAAGGTGTCTGTAATAGTTCCTTTGCCGTTGCTCTCATGAATTGGATTCCTTAGAAGCAGAGAAATTGTTAGACTTCGCCCATATGAAACGCAGAGAAATGATCGCGGGTGTAGTGGCTGCGGCGGCCATGGCCCAGACAACAGAGATGAAGATTGGAGCTTTTTCGATAAGCCTGGCCGTGAAGGACCTGAAAGTTTCGAGGGCGTTCTACGAGAAGCTGGGATTCAAGATCACGAGCGGGAACGGGAAAAACTGGCAGGTAATGCGCAATGGCGAGCATGTGATTGGCCTGTTTCAGGGGATGTTTGAGAAGAACATTCTGACGTTCAATCCTGGCTGGGATCAGCATACGAAGAAGCTGGATTCGTTTTCCGATGTGCGTGAGATTCAGAAAAAGTTGAAGGCGCAAGGGGTGAAGTTGGAGACGGAAGCGGACGAGAGCAAGAACGGGCCGGGGAGCTTTACCTTGACGGACCCTGACGGCAACCAGATTCTGTTTGACCAGCACGTATGAGTTGCCGATCAAAGCGAAGTCGATGAGTTATCACTTTGTAACGATCGGTTGCTAGGCTGCTAAGAAGTATCATGCTTCAGAAACCTAGAACTTTTTACCTGCTCCTACTCCTGAGCGCATCCAGCGCTCTCGCCCAGTTTGATTCCGCTGTGGTGCTTGGCACCGTAAGAGATCCGCAAGGCCTTTCCATCAAAGGGGCGCAAATGCGTCTCGATTCGATCGCAACCGGCGTGCGGCTGCAAACCACTACCAACGATCAGGGCAACTATGAATTTCAGAGTGTTCGCCTTGGTCAATATACACTGACGGCAGAAGCTGCCGGGTTCAAGACCGGCAAATCGGAACAGTTCCGGGTGACGGTGAACGCCAAGCAGCGCGTGGACCTTGCGCTGCAGATCGGAACGACCAGCGAGACAGTGACAGTGGATGCCGCTGTGGCGCAACTGGAAACCGAAACAAGCTCACGCGGCACGGTGATCGGCAAAGAGCAGATTATCAATCTGCCCTTGAATGGCCGCTCCTATGCCGACTTGGCATTGCTTGCGCCTGGTGTACGGCGATCGGGCATCTCAATATCGCGCGATGCGAGCTTCAACGTGAACGGAATGCGCAGTTCGCAAAACAACTTCGTGGTGGACGGAGTAGACAACAATTCGTACGGGACATCGAACCAGGGATTTTCAAACCAGGTAGTGCAGCTTTCGCCCGATGCAGTGCAGGAGTTTCGCCTTGAAACCAACAACTTCTCAGCCGAGTATGGACGCGCTGGCGGCGCTGTGATCAATGCCGTGCTACGCTCTGGCTCGAATCAGTTTCATGGCACCGCTTACAACTACCTGCGCAATACGCAATTGAATGCAATTGGATTCTTCAAGCCGGCTGCCGGCAAGCCGACGCTGATTCAAAATCAGTTTGGCGTTACTTTTGGCGGGCCGATCGTGAAGGACAAGATGTTCTTCTTTGCGAACTACGAAGGATTTCGCCGGACCCGGAAGCAACTGCTGTTCTC
>Ga0209490_10006469_pt1 | contig 10567 bp, 11 predicted proteins | sample MAT06_FD_187209 | JGI IMG/M metagenome (GOLD analysis project Ga0209490, IMG submission 187209) | Freshwater microbial communities from Lake Fryxell liftoff mats and glacier meltwater in Antarctica - MAT-06 (SPAdes) (version 2) | ecosystem: Environmental > Aquatic > Freshwater > Ice > Liftoff...
GGCGTTTTTCATCACGCGCAGATAGTCCTGTGAATTGGCGAATGGAATCATGCCGTCTTTCTCGCCCCACATCAGCAACGTCGGTGCGGTAATCGATTGCAGGTACGGCTCCGGCGGCACGAGGATCGATTGCGTCATGCGCGCCATCATCGCGCCGCGCACGCCGGTGGCCAGCATCATGTCGCGATAGCGTTCGATGAAGGGCGGCGTCATGAACTTGGGATCGCCGTAAGCGGGCTGCATGCTCATGCGCACCATGAACGACGGCATTGAGTCGCGCATCAGTCCCATCACCGCCGGCACTTCCGGCGGCTTGCCATATTCGAAGCCGGGACTGGCAAAGCCATCGGGCGAAATCAGCACCAGCTTGTCGACGCGCGTTGGCTGCGCGGCGGTAAATTTCCAAGCGATGCGTCCGCCGATGGAGTTACCGACAATTACCGCCTTGGCAATACCAAGTTTGTCCATCAGCGCGGCAAGCACGGCAATACTTCGTTCATCGGCGTGGTCGCCAGTCGGGTCGGGCCCGGTCAGGCCAATGCCGGGCCGGTCGATGCGAATCACTCGCAGGCTACCAGCCGGTGAAGTCGCCCACGGCTCCCGTGTGTGAAGGCTGGCGCCGAATCCATGCAGAAAAATCACCGCTGGTGCGTTCTTTGGTCCGTCGTCGCGCACGTGCAAGCGAACGCCCGCAACCTCGACAAAATCGGTCGGGCTGCGCAAGTAGGTTGGCGCCAGCTCTGTTTCTGACTCATCACCCGCGTACCGCCAAACAGCCAAACCAATCAGCACAACCACCGCAATCGCGGTCACGATCATCCAACGTGACTCAACAGTACTTTCGACGGAGTTACAGCGGAGTGACAGCGGAGTTACAGCGGAGTGACAGCGGAGCTAATAAGGTAGCGCGACGTCCGGCTTGGCACTTTGCAGCACGCGGCGGAAGTCTTCTTTGATGCGCGTGAGCCCGGCTTCGGTCTCGGCTTCGAAGCGCAGTACGACGACCGGTGTTGTGTTCGAAGCGCGCGCCAGACCAAAGCCGTCGGCGTACTCGACACGAATGCCGTCAATGGTGATGATCTCGAGGGCATCGGTAAACGTAGCCGTGGCTTTCAGTTTGTCGATAAGCGCGTGCGGTTCGCCCTCGGCGAGTTTCCAGTTGAGTTCCGGCGTCGACAATGCGTCCGGCAGGGCCTTGAGTTGTGCGCCCGCGTCGGCATCGCGGCTGACGATTTCGAGCAATCGCGCGCCGCAATACAGCGCATCGTCGAAGCCGTACCAACGCTCTTTGATGAAAATGTGTCCGCTCATCTCGCCGGAAATGGGTGAGTCGACCTCCTTCATCTTCAGCTTGATGAGCGAGTGGCCGGTCATCCACATCAGCGGTACGCCGCCGTGCTGGCGAATCCACGGTGCCAGGTGGCGCGTGCACTTCACGTCAAAAATAACCGTGCCGCCCGGTTCGCGTGACAGCACGTCGGCGGCGAACAGCATGAGCTGCCGATCCGGAAAGATGATTTCGCCATCCTTGGTGACCACGCCGAGTCGATCGCCGTCGCCGTCGAACGCAATGCCGATTTCAGCGTCGGTTTCTTGCAGCACACGGATGACGTCTTGCAAGTTTTCCGGCTTCGATGGATCGGGGTGGTGGTTCGGGAAGCTGCCATCGACCTCGCAGTAGAGCGGCATCACGTCGCAACCGAGCGCCTCAAACAGCCGCACCGCCACCACGCCCGCCGCGCCGTTGCCGCAGTCCATGACGATCTTCATTCTACGTTTGAGCTTCACACCACCGACGATGCGATCCACATACGCGTCGTTGATGTTGTGGACGCGATAACTGCCCGGTGTGGCTGCCACGGTGAATTCATTTGCTTGGATGCCGCGCAGCAATGATTGGATTGCGTCGAGCGCCAATGTCTCGCCTTCGATCACCATCTTGATGCCGTTGTATTCAGGCGGGTTGTGCGATCCGGTCACCATCACGCCCGACCGCGCACCGAGCTCAATGGCCGCAAAGTAGACCATCGGCGTCGCCACCATGCCGATGTCGATGACATTGATACCGGTTGACTGCATGCCGCGCGCGAGCGCCGCTGAGAGCGACGGTCCGGATAGGCGGCCATCGCGACCGATCACGATTTGGCTGCCGCCACGCTTGAGCGCTTCCGAGCCGAGCGCCCTGCCGATCAGTTCAACAATCTCCGGCGTGAGGGATTTGCCGACGATGCCGCGGATGTCGTAGGCCTTGAAGATTTCTGTGGCGATATTAATCATGATTGCTCGGATGATGGGTTGGGGCGGGGCGGGGCGGTCGCGCAGCGTGCGGGTGAAAACATCAGTTTAGCGGTGAACGTGGTTCGAGGCCAAAGCGAGCAGCTTCAATCTGCGTGCTCAAAAAACCGAAACACGCGCTCTGCCATCCAGCGGCTGGTGCCCGGAAAGCGACCACCGACAAAACCAACGTGCCCGCCGTGCTCCGGAAAATCCAGCCGCACATGGCGAGACACCTGTGCGGCAGACGGCAGCGCCGCAGCAGGCAGGAACGGGTCGTTCTTCGCGTTCAACACCAGCGTCGGGATTGCGACGTTGTGCAGCCCCGGCTTCGATGACGCGCGCGTCCAGTAATCGGCGGTATCGCGAAAGCCGTGCAAGGGCGCGGTAACTTCGTTGTCGAATGCGCGCAGTGACGTTGCCGCACGCAACACATCTTTGCGGAACATGCCCGGATGAATTGCGAGTTTGGCCAGCGCGTTCTTCTTCATGGTGCGCAGAAAATTGTGTGAGTACAGACGGCTGAATCCGCGCTCGAGTGCTTCGCCGGCAGCCGTCAAATCGAGCGGGGCAGATACTGCGGCGGCGGCGGTGACGATCGGCAAAACATCTGTGCCAGCATCGCCATACCACTTTAAGCTGGCATTCCCGCCAAGTGAAATGCCGGCGACATACAACGGCTGATTTGGTGCTTCTTGTTTAACGCGCTTGAGAATCCATTCGATCTCGGCAGCATCGCCCGAGTGATAGGCACGTGGCAGCCGGTTCATTTCGCCGCTACAACCGCGAAAGTGCGGCACCAGCCCGCGCCAGCCACGCTGCTCGGCCTCGCGCATCAAATTGAGCGCGTAGCCACCCTGCGAGCCTCCTTCGAGACCATGAAACACGACCAGCATCGGACGATCGAGGTGGTTGGCGGTTGAGACAATGCGATCGATGTCGATGAAGTCACCATCGGGCTTGCCGTGCGGTGTTGTGTCCCAGCGCTCGCGTTGGTAATTGATCTGCGGGTGGCTCGCGAACAACGAGGGGTAGACCGTTTGCGCGTGCGCAGCAACGCTCGTGTTTGAGTTGCCGCCAAGCCACCACGGAGCGCGGTAGGGTTCCATGGCGGCGGGCCTCACCAGTTGGTCTTGTAATCGATGCTGGCACGTCCGTCGGGAGACGTGCGACCGAAACTACCCAGCGCCTGCGCCAACCATATGGGGCTACCCGGTAGCGCGGCGGCATAGCCCTTGTATTGGAATTCGCGCGTGTTGCCGAGCGCGATATGTCCGCCGCCGGTCAGCGCCAGCAGTCCGGATGACTTTTCAATTTGGTAGTTCACGCGCTGGCCTTCAAACACCATGTGTCCGCCGTAGCTGCCGAGTGGCACGGCAATCGGCAGGCCGGCGATCGACTGTACGCGCACATTGGTCGCCGCAAAATCAAGCCGTCCCGCCATCGCATGCGGCGCCATGTAGTCAATTTTTAACGGCGTGCTGCTGGAAAGAATCTGAACCTCGCCGCCCGGTTTGAACACTGAGAAATTCTGATGAAGGCGACCAAGCGCTTCCATTGCCGCCTTGAGATCGGCGTTGCGCGCCTGCACGCTGAGCAAGCCCGCTTCCACGCGTGCCTTGCCATTTAATGCGCGACCAGTTGCGACAACATCGGCTCCCAGCCGCAGTCGCAGCAAACTGGTCGGGGCAAACGACCAGGTGAACGGAATATCAACGCGCTCACCGGTTGCGACGCTGATCTGCTTGCCGGCCGCGGCGATTTGCATCGTCGCCGCGCCAGACCAGATGGTGCCGTTGATGCCGGTCAGTTGCGCGCCCGGCGCGAGCCGCTTGTTTAACGTCGACTCAAGCATCTTCGCTGGAACGAAAGCGATCAGGGCGATGGCAAGTGCGGCGGCACCGGTGAGTGCAACAGTTCGCGTTTTCATCGCGCGTCAGCAAAAATGACGTCGCCGGAGACGGTGGCGGGGGTGGGTGTGGGGGTGGGGGTGGAAGGTGCCGCGCCAACGGCCCGCGTCAAGGATGCCGACACAACGCGAAGCCGAAAGCGCGAACCGGTCTGTTCGAGCCGCTCCACCAGACTCGCGTACGGCATTTGCTTGACCGCGATGCGAAAGAGTGTGCTGGCCGGCTGTTCGGTGCCCTTGGTGTTGGTCGCCAGCGAGACACTCGCCTGCGCGCCGAACAGCGCCTGCAACTGCGCAACATCGGCGGTTGCCAATGACGCGGTTGCCGCCACCGGTGCCAATGTTCGCAACCGCTGAACCTCACTGGCTTGTGTTTGCATTTGTCGAAGTTGGGATTGCAAGCCGGTCATGCCAGTAATGCGCCCCCGGTCTTTGTCACGGCTGGTCTGTATCGGTTGGTAGACCAGCGCCCAAATCAGTCCTGCTGCCAGCAACACGGACGCGACACTGATGACGCGTTGTCCAGCCGGGGAGAGCGTCTGCCAGCGCGGCGCGATCGTTGAGGCAATCGTGTCGGATACATTCGCTGTCACCGCGCGCGGTACTGCCAGTAATCGATCGAGAAGCGCGTTCATGGCGTCTGCCTGCCCAGCGTCAGGCTGGTGGCGTCGGCGGAGGCGGTGACGCGGGCAAGCGCAGACCGTCCGGCCGACGATTGCAGCGCCGCCGCCGCGTTGGGTGTCAGCGTGACGACCAGTTGGCCCTCATCAAACTTGATGCCGCGAATTTCAGTCGCCACGTCTGAGGTGAGCGTGGCGGCGAGTGCGAGCTGCTCGATCAACGGCTCAGCTGCAACACCGCGTTCGCGCTGTAATTGCGCAAGGTTACGAGACATCTGCAACAGCGGATCGACGACGGCTGTGGCCTCGGGGAAGCTCTGACGAAATAGGGCGCGCATCTGCGTATCGATGGACGATCGCTGATTGGACAGCCGCCACGCGTCGAGCCCGAGGAACACCAAGTGAAGCGCGAGCATGGTTGCGCCAATCAGCATCGCCGGGCGGAATGCAGTGCGCCATGACGACGCGCCGCTGACAGGTTTAAAGGTGCCGGTAAGCAGATTCGATCGCGCCAATTGATTGGCCGAGACGATACTGCTTTGGAATAACTCATCAGCCGTCACGGCAAGCTCGATCCCCGCCGCGCTTTGCTCACCAAGTGCCCGCTGCCAATGCTGGCGATCAATTCGCGCGGCCATCTCAGCAGGCGCGACGATGTTGATGCGCATTGGCAGCGCGCGGGAATCAGCCGCCGCCGCTGCTTCGTTAAGTGCCAATGTCAGCGCGAAGGGTGGTGTCGACAGGTCTGCGTCTTGCTGATCAATACCATAGGCGAGTCCATCCGCCCGGACGGCATAGCCTGAGCGCGCATTCAGATGCACCAGCCATTCGCCGCCACCCACCCGGTGCAATGCGGTTTCCGGCACCGCTAGTTGAACGTTGATGTCGTGGCGGGTGAGCCAAAGCAGTGCAGCGGCCAACCAATTGCGGTCAATGGCGGCAACAACATAATGGTTTGCGCCGACACTCGATGGTCCGAGTACCACCGCGTGCACCGTCGCCGGATCGATGGTGAGCTTGTCTTCAATCGCGAAGTTGAGCAACTGCTCGCGCTTTTGCGTCGAAACCGGCGGCAGGATGGCGTCGATAAAGGCGATCCGTGAAACGGGAACGACGGCGACCGTGCTGTCGGCGGTCGGGACATTCGACAGCGGTGATTCACCGCCCGACACGCTGGTGCCGCCGGAAGCCGGCAGCAACCACTTGACGTGATCCGGCGCACTAACGCCCGGACTCGCGCCGTGACCCGCCGGGGTCACGACGTCGACCTCAAACTGGTCGCGATCTGGAACAAAAATATAGCGTGGCATGCTGGGACACTATCCGTTTTCTTTGACCCAAATTATAGCGGGCCATGCGAGGTTGCCCCCACCGGCGGGCGCGGTTTGCAGTTGTAGCAGCGCAGCCTGACGGATCTGCGAATGCTTTCCACTAATGGCGAGTGTGGCTTCAAAGTAGCGGCTTTTGGTATCCAAGTAGGCATCTACGATCGCGGCCGGCAATTGCTTGCCGCGCTCGCGAATATCTGCAGTATTGGTAAACGGCATTTCCCTGAGCCGGATGGTCTCGGTCAACACCTCGGCACCGACCTCGGGGAACAAGGCCGACAGGATTTCCATCGACGTGGTGTTGATGTTGATGCGTGTTCGTTCCCCGTTTGCTGTGGGCAGCGCGGCAATGAACGGCGCAAGCGTGCGTAAGACACCGTCGTCAACACCTTTGACGCGCAGCAACTCCTCGACGCTGAGCAACGGTCGGTTGGCGGCACCATAGTTGCCGGCACTTGGAGAACCACCTGCCGCCTGTGACCAGTAGTAGCTGTTTTCAGCGCCATTGGTGCCGCTGACATCGTCGTCGCGATCAACCCAGTCGACAATGGTATTGGCGAGTCCGGCGTCGAGCTTGAGGATGGTGAGGAGGCGCGTAAAGACTTCAACATCGGCGCTGCGGCGTTTGCCGTTGCCATCAACCAGATTATTGATGTTGAATTTTGCCTGCGCGTCGCGCAACAGGCCGGTGGCGACCGCCGTGTCGATCGGGCGCGCCACCAGACCCTGTGCCCACGGTTGCGTCAGCGCGATGTAACCACTGTTCTTCTGCTGCACCAGCAATGCGCTGCGCGCCCATTCGAGCGTGGTGGTTGCGTGCAGACCAAGCTGGGCGCGCTCTGAGGCGCGCTCAATACGGGTCAGTGCTTCAGATTGCTGTGCGAGCAGATAACTGGCAATGGTCGCCGCAAGCATGACCACCAACAATGCGGTGATGATCGCAACACCGCGCTGGCGGCGCGGCGGGGTCGTATGGGTGCGCTTAAGCATTGGGCAGATCCCCTTTGCGTAAATCCCGCAGCGCGAACACACGCACCATTGAGCCCCCGTTTTCAATGCTCAGCGTGAGTTCGAGCGCAGCCGGTAGCGCAGTCGAGGTCGCGGCCGGCGTGGTGCCGTCACGCGCAGGCCAGTCAGCGCGCCAGTTGCCGCGCTGATCAAGCACCCGCCAGCGCCACTCGCGAACGTTTCGCAGCGCCGTGTAGACGGCCGGCTGCGACCTCGGGGCCGCATCGAGCCCATCCCAAATCAGTAGTTCGAGCTTGCCTTCGTTAAGGCGATAGGCAATGCGTTGCGGTGCGGCGCTAGTGCCCGCAGCACCGGCAAAGCCTGTGCGACTAAACACCAGCAGCGGATCGATCGACGAGACGGCAGCCGACAGTACCTTCAGTGCGGGCTCATTGACCCCATCGGCGTTGCGGACGTCGCGCGGCAGCATCGCGCCCAGATCGGCCTCCAGACGGGTAAAGAACAATGCTTGATCGCGCAGGGTGGCGGATTGCTGACCAAGGCGTTCACGCGACTCCAAGATGCTGGAAAGTACGCGGTAGCTGATCACGCTCAGCACGGCGAACACGACCAGCGCAACCAGCACTTCCACGAGCGTGAAGGCCTGCTGGCGAGCGCGCCGCCGGTCAATCGTGCGGCACATATCGGCACGTGTCATGGCGCGGCCCCGCTCTTGGTGCCCGACGATGGCACATCCGCGTTTCTCGACAGATAGACGGTGAGGACAGCAAGTTTGCGGGTATCGGCGTCGCCTCTGGTCACCGCGATCTCAGTTTTGCGAAATGCCGTGTTGGGCGTTTCGCTTGAGGTGGCGGTCCATTGAAAGGCGATGCCGCCCATCTCAGCGCCACCGTTCTCGACACCGGTAGACGGAAACACGCGGCGGGCGGTGAGTTCCGCGGCGCGATTTTGTGCCACCCACGTTGCATAGGCGCGCAGCCTTGCCTCTTCCGCGCTGAGCGTGGCCATTGACGTTGCGCGCATCGCTGCCGCCAGCGCGATCGACAGGATGGCGAGCGCGATCAACACCTCGATCAATGTGAAGCCGGCTGGGATTGTTTGGTGTCTGCGCATATTCCCGGCAACCTGGCGAGCTAGCGACGGAAGCTGACGTTACCGAGCGCATCACCATCGATGAAGCGTTGATAGTCATCGGAGAAAACGCGCAACGAAAACGGCGCGCCCACGCCGGTTGGCAAAAACGTTACGACCTGCTCGCGGTTGCCAGCGGTTGCCGATGGTGCCGGGCCGCCGCCAGCTTGCGTGGAGAGTTCGACGCGAACGCCGTCGCGCCAAGCGCGCGTAGGCAATGAGTCAGACCCGGCAGCTCGCCAAGCCGGTTCTACGCTGTTCGGATCGCGTTCGAGAAACTCAATGCCGGATGAAGTCAGTCGCATGGCGATCGGATAGCCGGAGAACACGGCTTGGTCACGTGTTTTCTCTACCAACGATAGCGTACGTTCGGCTTCCTGCCGGACGCGCTCTTCGCTGCTGACGAACAAGTTGGACACCGCAATCGATAGCGCGATACCGATGATCACCACCACCACCATGATCTCGACCAGCGTGAAGCCGCGAGACCACAAGGGTCGTTCTCGAAACCGCAAAAACTTGTCATTGCCGCGAACGCGGGAATCCATAACCCGTTTGCTGATCGTGACATACGCCGCATGGTTTCCCGATTTCGCGGGAACGATAGCGGTTTTTAGCAGGTCGCAAAAGTGAAACTCGCCAATTGGCGGGTGTTTTTGGCTACTTTTGCTCCGAAACGCGCGTGGATTCACGGGTTTGTTCATAGGGAACTTCTAAAAAACCCTGTCATACCGGCAAAGGCGGGTGTCCAAGTTTTGTAATCCGTTGATAGATCAACGAAATTAGACTTCGGCTTCGACCGAAGGAAGTCCCTTCGGGGACGCCGGGGACACAAAATTTTGAGGTTTTTAGAAGTTCCCCATTGGGAACTTCTAAAAACTACTGTCATACCGGCAAAGGCCGGTATCCAAGTTTCGTAATCCGTTGATAGATCAACGAAATTGGACCCCGGCCTGCGCCGGGGAGACAAAGTTTTGAGGTTTACAGAAGTTCCCCATTGGGAACTTCGAAAAACTACTGTCATACCGGCAAAGGCCGGTATCCAAGTTTTGTAATCCGTTGATAGGTCGACGAAATTGGACCCCGGCTTCGACCGAAAGAAGTCCCTTTTGGGACGCCGGGGAGAAAAAGTTTTGAGGTTTACAGAAGTTCCCCCTAGCGTCAGCATCCTTACAGCGCCCAAGAGCCGATATCCGTATCATTGCCTTCTCCGCCAGTTTGCTTGTCAGCGCCGAAACTGAACACATCGATCTCGCCCCTTACGCCGGGGTTCAAGTATTGGTAAGGCGTTTTCCACGGGTCGGTCGGCAGGCGTTCGATATAGCCGCCTTGCTTCCAATTGGCCGGCTGTGGGTTCGACGTGGGCTTTTGCACCAACGCCTGCAAGCCTTGATCGGTCGATGGATACGTGCCGTTGTCGAGGCGATACAGTTTCAGCGCCTGCATGATGATCGAGATGTCGGCTTTTGCGGCGGTGACCTTGGCCTGATCAGGACGATCCAGAATTTTAGGGATGACGACCGCCGCCAGTATGCCGAGGATGACGACGACGATCATCACCTCGATGAGCGTGAAGCCACGCGCACGAATACGGGCGGCGATGCACTTGGTGGTTGTGCGCGGTGGTGAGAGGCAAGCGGATATTTCGGTAGTGATAGCGTTCATAAGTTGCTAACGAGAGACCAATTGGTTGAGTTCGAAAATAGGTAACAGCACGGCCAGCACGATCCCGAGCACGATGACACCCATCACCAAAATCATGGCAGGTTCGATCAAAGCCGCCAGACGGGCGGTGCGCGTTTCAAGTTCGCGCTGCTGCTGGCGAGCCGCACTTGCCAGCGTATCAGGCAGACGACCACTGGCCTCCCCCGAGGCAACCAGATGCAGCATGACCGGTGGAAACAATGCCGGCTTGGTGTTCTGCGCTTGCAGTGCCCTTGACAATGAAACGCCTTCGCGCACCTGATTGGCGGCGCGCTCCAGCGCTTCGCGCATCGGCAAGTTGCCCACCACACCAACGGCGGCGTTCATGGCGGTCAATACCGGCACCCCGCTGCCGACCAGTATTGATAGCGTTGCCGCGAGTTGTGACGATTCGCGTACGCGAATCAGCCGACCCAACACGGGTATGCGCAGCAGGAACGCATGAAACCGCCGACGCTGTGTCTTGGCGCGCATGGCAAAACGAAATGTGGCGACCGCGGCGACGGCGGCGACCAGCCAAAGCCACCATGTGACTTTGAGCAACGCCGAGAGCCCCAGCAGCGCACGTGTCATGAACGGCAGCGTCTGTTTGGTGGACTCGAACACGCCGACGACTTGCGGTACAACATAGA
>Ga0209490_10006470_pt1 | contig 10566 bp, 6 predicted proteins | sample MAT06_FD_187209 | JGI IMG/M metagenome (GOLD analysis project Ga0209490, IMG submission 187209) | Freshwater microbial communities from Lake Fryxell liftoff mats and glacier meltwater in Antarctica - MAT-06 (SPAdes) (version 2) | ecosystem: Environmental > Aquatic > Freshwater > Ice > Liftoff...
ATTTGACTCTGCCGTTCATCGGTACTACTAATCATTAAAACTTCTATACCACGATTTTTAAATTGCTCATAGTTCTCGTTTAAAGCTTTGATGTGAGGAAAACAAAAGGGGCAATATTGCTTTTCAGTAAATATCCGCGTCAAGGCGAGTAACACTGGTTGCTTGCCTTTATAATCAGACAATTTTATTAAAGTTCCGTTGGTAATATCTGGCAGTTGAAAGTCTGGTGTTCCTACTCCCAACCTGAGTTCATTGCTAGCTGGAACTGGTAAAAAATTGCGGAAGAATCGCTTATTTAATAAGCCACTAAAATCAGTTGAAGTAAACATATTTTTAACCCTGATTATTTAAATACTATTTTATGAGAAAACCACAGATATATACGGAGTCTGGCACTGTTTAATGTGCATCTCTGTTTATCTGTGGTTTTCATTGATTTTGCTCTCAACTCCACTACGATGGATTAGAGTTTGCTAGCTAACAAAATTTAGACAGCAGAGAAGTAAACTTTAGACTTCACTGGGTCAGGATTCATTGTCTTATCACCAGGTTGCCAACCAGCTGGGCAAACTTCGTCGGGGTGAGACTGAACATACTGAATTGCTTGTAATGTCCGCAGGGTTTCATCAACACTGCGACCAAAAGCTAGGTTGTTGATAGTGGCGTGCTGTATGATACCATCTTTATCGATGATGAATAGACCACGCAAAGCAATACCTGCTGCTGGGTCAAGAACATTGTAAGCAGCGCTAATTTCTTTCTTGATATCGGAAACTAAAGGATAATTCAAGTCGCCAACGCCACCAGACTTGCGATCGCTTTGAATCCAAGAGAGGTGCGAAAATTCACTGTCAACGGAAGCCCCAAGAATTTCCGTATTAATTTTCTTGAATTCTTCGTAGCGATCGCTAAATGCTGTGATCTCGGTGGGACAAACAAAGGTAAAGTCTAGGGGGTAGAAAAACAGAACGACATACTTACCGCGATACTCGGAAAGTTTGATTGTCTTAAATTCCTGATCTACCACAGCTGTTGCTGTGAAATCGGGAGCTTGTTGACCAACGCGGAGGCATCCTTCGGTTCCGTAAGTGTGGGACATTAACTTAATTCTCCTTTATTCGGTTTAGTAGCGTTGGAATTCGGGTTAGGTAAACTCACCCATCTCCGCTCTCACAGTTTAATTACAATCTGTTACGACTATATCATACTCATAACGATTTTGAGTAACAAATGCCTGATTTAGATACAAGAGAATGGTTGCTTACCAATGGCTTGGGAAGTTTTGCCAGTGGTACGGTTTCTGATGTCCGCACCCGTACTTATCATGGTTGGTTGTTTGCCGCTACAAACCCTCCTTCCGGGCGGACTCTGTTGTTTTCGCACCTAGAAGCTAGCTTGGAAGTATTAGGGAGCGTTGTCGCACTAGGGACAAATTTTTGGGGTAACGGTCAGATTGAGCCGACCGGCTGCGAACTGCTGCGCGGTTTTGATATTAACCCAGTTCCAAAATGGATTTGGGGTCAAGATAACTGGCAGTTAACTAGACAATTGGTGATGCCTTATGGTTGGGAAGGGAGTAGCGAATGGGGAGTAGGGAGTGGAGAAGAGAATCATACTTCCCACTCCCAATTTTGCCATCGGACTTTAATCCAGTATCGTTATGACGGAAGTGATACAGCGATTTTACGGCTACGACTGCTGATAGCAGAACGTGACTTTCACCACCAGCAAACCGTTAGTCCAAATTTACACTTCTCACAAGTGCTAGGGCAACAGCAAGTCTGTCTACAAGCAATAAATTCTGGGCATTTCGGTATACCTTGGCACTTGCGCTGGACACAAGGAAATTATCAACCAGATGCAGTTTGGTACTGGAATTATGGATTGTCTGAGGAGACGAAACGGGGATTAGGCGATAAAGAAGACCTCCACAGTCCTGGTTATTTGATAGTTACACTCCAACCAGGAGATACGGTAACTCTAGAAGCACGAGTAGGTTTTCCCGACCCAATGCCAAGTGTTCTTACCCCCGATACCTTTGCAGAAACCGTGGAGGCAGAGCAAGACCGGCTCTCACAGATTTTTGGCTGGAGGAAGAGAGGTAGAGGAACAGAGGAGCAGGAGGAGGATAATTACCAAAGCCCGATATCTAATACCCAATACCTGCCCAATACTTCTCTACGAGAGGCTGCGCCAACGGCAACGCTCAGTACAAGTGTCCAATCCCCAATTTGGCAACAACTACTCCGAGCAAGCGATCAATTTATCGTCTATCGAGCCTCAATTGCAGGCCCCACAGTCATTGCTGGTTATCACTGGTTTAATGACTGGGGACGCGACACCTTAATCGCCTTACCGGGATTGGCGTTAGTTACACAGCGATTTGATCTAGCAAAAGGAGTATTGCGAACTTTTGGGCATTACTGTCGCTACGGTCTGATTCCTAATGCCTTTCCTGATGTCGATGGCGAACCGTTTTATAACAGTGTTGATGCGGCGCTGTGGTGGATTGAAACTTTAGGACTTTATTTGGAAGCTACCCAAGACTGGCAGTTTTTATCAGAGCAATTCCCCGTAGTACAGCAAATCTACAAAGCATTTGTCAGTGGTACACATTTTAATATCCAGGTAGATGCTATTGATGGGCTAGTTAGTTGGGATGCTCGTGGTGTAGCGCTGACCTGGATGGATGTAGTAATTGGGGTACACCCTGTTACTCCCCGTCACGGTAAGCCAGTGGAAATCAATGCGCTGTGGTATTCTGCTTTATGTTGGCTGAGTCACTGGGCAGAGCGCTTGAGCCAGCTTGAGTTTGGTGAGCCAGTGCGTCTGACTAAGCAAGCACAGCGTTATGCTCAACAAGCACAACGTGTAAAAACCTCGCTGCAAAAGTTCTGGAATCCTCAGCTAGGTTATCTGTACGATACTATTGATCTGGACGATCGCCGGAATTTTCAAATTCGTCCCAATGCCGTTTTAGCGCTGTCGCTGCATCATTGTGGGTTTTCGGAACAGCAAGGGTGTCAGATATTAGATTTGGCAACTGCTAGCTTGCTCACTCCCTATGGTCTTCGCAGTCTCGATCCCAGAGATCCCGAATACAAAGGAAAATACGAGGGCAACCCAGAGCAACGCGATCGCGCCTACCACCAAGGCACTGTTTGGGCTTGGCTAATTGGCCCATATATTCGGGCTTGGCAACGTTTTTATCCACAGCGATCGCTGCCTTTTGATTGGCAACCTCTGCTAGATCACTTCCTATTTGACGCTTGTCTTGGTTCTATCTCTGAGATTTTTGATGGCGATTTACCTCATACACCCAGAGGTGCGATCGCTCAAGCTTGGTCAGTTGCCGAAGTCATCCGCCACTATCGGGGACTGGGTACTGGTGACTTGCGTGGGTAAGGGTTTAGCACTGCTAAACCCTACGAAAAATCTATATGTATCAAGATTTTCGTGAATTGATATCACATCTTATTATCAAGAACATGAATCTACCAATCACATGAGCGAGGAACGAGAAAGAGCCGATAATGATTCCCCGTGGAAAGAAATCCTAGAAGCTTACTTCCCCCAAGCAATGCAATTTTTCTTTCCGCAAACAGCAGCACTAATTAATTGGGAACGTCCCCACGAGTTTCTTGATAAGGAATTTCAACAAATAGTCCGCGAAGCAGAACTTGGTAGAAGATATGCAGATAAATTGGTCAAAGTCTGGCAAATTCAAGGAGAGGAAATTTGGCTGTTGATTCATGTCGAAATTCAGGCAAAATCGGAAGATAATTTTGCTCAAAGGATGTTTTCCTACAACCTGCGAATTTTTGACAAATTTGCTAAACCAGCCATTAGCCTAGCAATTTTGTGCGATGGTGACTCGACTTGGAGACCAAATCAATACAGTTATAATTATCCCGATTGTGGTCTGCATTTTAGATTTGGAACCGTCAAACTACTCGATTATCAAAATCGATGGACAGAGTTAGAAAAGAGCGATAATCCCTTTGCGACGGTGGTAATGGCACATTTGAAAACTCAGCAAACTACTAAACAGTTGGGAGAAAGGAAAACGTGGAAATTTAGTTTAATTCGCCGATTATATGAACAAGGACTGCAAGAAAGGGATATTCGTAACCTCTATCGTTTTATCGATTGGGTTATGATTTTACCAAAAGGATTAGAAGCAGAATTTTGGCAGGAGTTTAAACAATTCGAGCAGGAGCGTACCATGAGTTACATTACCACAGGCGAGCGCATTGGCTACGAGCGAGGGAAGGAGGAAGGACAACAGGAACAAGCACAAACACTTGTACTACGACAGCTACAAAAACGAGTAGGAGAGTTACCACAACAGGTTAGAGAACAGATTCAGGGTCTTTCTCTAGAACAATTGGAAGCACTGGGTGAGGCTTTGTTAGATTTTAGTGCGTTGGCGTAGCCCGTCGTAGACATCGCTGATTTGCTCAACTGGCTACAAACTCATCAAACAGTTAGTGCCGAGTCCTGAGAATTAGAGGTAAAACTTGCCTCTTACAGAGCAGTCAAAGTTACTCTATCTTAAGTCCACTTACCACTCACTACTTATAACTTTAAAAGTGGCTCAGGTCGGAGTTGAACCAACGACCCCAGGCTTATGAGTCCCGTGCTCTAACCAACTGAGCTACTGAGCCATGTTTTTCCAAATCATTAACTAGCATAGCATACAATTTTGCCAAGGACTAGCCTCTTTTGCAATTTCATTACAGCTTTCATCCCTGTTGAGGTAATAAAAAGCAAATGAGGGAGGTAAACTCCCTCAACTAACAAAGCAATAATTTAGTTACAGACAGCCAGGAATTACACGCGATCCGGTAACATAGCTATTGGGTTAACAGCACCCTTACCTGATGGATGAATTTCAAAGTGGGTGTGTGGGCCAGTACTGTGACCAGTGCTACCCATTAAAGCAATTGTTTCTCCCTGATTCACCTGCTGACCAGGTTGCACCAGAATTTTGCTGTTATGAGCATAGCGAGTCGTGCTCCCATCAGGATGGCGGATTTCGACAAGGTTGCCGTAACCACCTTTATTCCAACCAGCTTTTTCTATCGTCCCCTCAGCTGAGGCGACAACTGGCGTGCCAGTGGAGTTAGCAATATCAATTCCCTTGTGCGGTCTTCCCCAACGCATACCAAAGCCAGAGGTGAGAGTGCCCTTTGCTGGCCAGGTGTAAGCTAAGGTTGAAGTTGATGGAGGAGGGGTTAGTTCGTCAATGGGTCTGGGCAGATATTGATCAACTGCTGCCAAAGGTGGTATTAACTGTGGAGAAACAGTCCTTCCCCGCATCATACCTAAGGAGTCAGAAGAATTTACTCTTACAGAAGGCGTTGCAACCTTTGTGGCAGATGGAGCGCGAGAGGGAGTCCACTGACTAGCAGAGCCTAGATTGGGCAACAAGAACTCTGGATTTACTGCCTCGCTAGGGCGAACAGCAGCATGGAATTGGGGCTTAATTGGCTGAACGCTATAGTTACTCCGAATCGGTGTAGGAACTGGGATTTGGATTGCTACACTATTCGGTCGAGCCGCAGAGTTGGGTACAGTGAAATTATTGGGGGTAGAAATAGGAGTGAGCATCGCAGCATTATTAGTTTCGGTTGCTGCTGCTGAAACAACTAAGTTACCAGACTGTTGAGCGCGATATTTCTGCTGTAACCTCTGAATTTCCGCTTGTAAGCCCCGCAAACGGTCATTATTGTTATTGTTTCCTCTTGCTACCCTATTTGTTGGTGTTTTAGGCTGTTGCATTTCGGCAAAAGCTTGTGGCACTGCAATATCACCACCGACGCCATAAGAAGTAACAGGAGCGGGGGCTTTTTCTAAGTCGGTTGCACTATTTGCCTGAACCTGAACAGTTACCGGTGTAGGGACGGTAATGTTACTGTTGTCGGCAATAGCTGGTGATTGTGAACTAGGTAGATATGAGTTGGCACTACCAATATTTATAGAGGAGTTGGCTACTTTTGGAGCTTTGCTGGACTCTACAAAAGTGGGTTGACTCGCTACAGTGGGTTGACTCGCTACAGTGGGGTTACTTGCTACAGTTTCCTCAAATTGAACAGCAGGAATAATTAGTTGTTGACTAATTTTCAGTTCATTTGGATTATTGAGGTTATTTGCCTTGACTAGTTCTGATACGGAAGTGTTATGTCTGCTGGCGATCGCTGCTAGTGTATCTCCAGGCTTAACTTCGTAGGCTGTTCGAGTCGAAGACGCAATAACTGTTGGTGTAGCTGGTGTCAGTGCATTTGTCTGTGTCTTCTGTTTTAACTTCGATATCAAGTTCGCTTTGCTTGCATCGCCAGAAGTGTCGGACTTGGCTAATATAGTTTTCTCAACTACAGTCGTCGGCTGCGCCAACCCCATATCAGCTTGTGATAAATCTTTGGTCTCCCCAGACCGCAACTGTGCCAGACTATTTCTTAAACGGTTCGATTTTTCTTGTAAGCGATTCAGTGCGAACTCTTGTTGCGCCTTAAGTTGTGCATTTATTTCACTGTTGGCTGCGGTTGACGTTGCCACTGTTTGTGGCTGGGCAATTATTAGTGATGCATTTGTAATACCAACACCATCAGCACTAGACTCAGACAGATTATTGACTGTTGGGAAACTAGTCTCAGCTAAGGTATTGTTTAATCCCTGTGCCACTTGGGGCTTCAGGTAGGTGGAATTTTTATAAAACGCTGTTCCTTGGGAAAACCTTTCTGATTCAGGAACTTGCAAAGACATTCCCTTTGCCGCGACTTGCCATTTAGCTTCAAGCCCAGGCACTTGTGAGACTGCCGTTGGTTCCACGATGACAGGATTTTCCGGCACGCTCGCTGATGAGACTGCTTGGGACTCCAGCTTTGTGGAGGCGAATTTCACCTCAGTGTCAGCAACAGCAGGAATCATTGAAGTTGCCTTTTGGCTACCTACAGGCACTGCTGCTTGGGCTTGATCGCTTTGTCGAGTCACCAAAAGGCTGGTTGCTCCCATAGAGATTGCCAAGCCAATCATGGCGGCTTTTGTCCGCACCCGGCGGTTAACTTTTGGATTTATCACATTTAGCAGTTCTACCGGGGCATCATCGCTGCTGGGGTTATTGTTCAACACAGCTTTTACTCTCTTTTTCAATGCTCGTTTCAAAGACGACCTCCTATGATCACTAGCGCTTAACTGATCTCGATTTTTCAGTTGGATACTAGTCAATGATTTAGATCACAACAAATGATAGATCAAGATCACATTCACCAGAGATGCTTACGCAAGATTAACCTGCTTCTCTGATTTAAACAAGTTCACACGGATTAGCAAAACTTAAATTTTGCTCTGTTTACTTGTCCGAACCACTCCTCACACCACTTAGGACGTTTTACTCTTTACCATTGTCCGCGCTTGTCTTGCGTCAATCGCGGGGACTGGACATAACTATATGCCAAGTCCATAGTCGCTGCCGAGAATTAAATTGCTGCGACTTCTGGAAAAGTGATGCCCCCCACTGTAGATATCTTCAAGATATTTCTACCCAATCAGTCTTCTCAACACGAGACTTTACGTTGATTATTCCCTAAAAAACAACCGTATGATCTATCGGCTACTTTGGGGCTGCTTTCTAGCGTTGCTGGAACTAAAATGGCTTAAATGTCCAATATGACTGGGGTTTAGCCCTTTTGTTCCCCAATTTAGGATGTTTCAGATTCATCAAAATCTATCATTCAAATTTGGCAATATCCCAAGTTTTATATACAAATTTCTTATAATAACCTTCCTATCCTTGTAAGTATCTTCCACTACAATTTCGGAAAAAAACCAATTTTAGGTATCTTGTTTTACATATTATTGCAGTAATAAAGAAAATTTTTACTGCCACAAATGCTTCGTCTAATAGATATTCAGAAAATTAATAAGTATATTTACTTATGGTGATGAAGGTAAACAACTATTGTAAATAGCCTAACTGACGACGGGTTTCAAATAAGCTAATTGCCACACTCACCGAAAGATTCAAGCTGCGAACCCCCGGTTGGCTCATGGGAATATACAGAGTAGCATCGCAATCTGACAGAATTGCTGGTGGTAAGCCCGTAGTTTCACTACCAAACAGCAGCCAATCATCAGGTTCAAACTGAAAGCTGACATAATTACAATTTCCACCGACAGTAAAACCCAACCATCTGCCTCCACGCTCCTGATGTACGATTTTAAAGGCTTCTAGCGATTCATGATAGTGCAGCTTGACGTAAGGCCAGTAATCCAAGCCTGCTCTTTTGAGGTAGCGATCGCTAATTTCAAACCCCAAAGGGCCCACCAAATGCAACTCTGTACCCGTAGCTGCACAAGTACGGGCAATATTACCTGTATTAGGAGGAATTTGCGGGTTAACTAAAACTACCTGGGGCATTGTCCGTATAATTTACGTATTGTATAAAAAAATTTCTTGTCAATGTTAAATCTACCAAAGGGTAGAGGCGATTCATAGGTTTTGTTAATAATAATCAAGCATCCTCTATCAATTAGATTTTTAAAACGAAGCGCAAACCCTCCCAGAGCAATGCCTGAGAGGATGTTTGGTTAAAATTACTAAATATTAAGTTTTATGTGGAAATAGAAAGGGCTTGTGTCTTTTAGGGCTAATACCGCAAGGCGGAAGGCGGAAGTCACGCCTTCTTTAATTTTAGGCTTTCTGGCTGTAATCAAATGGTGGGTTTATTTCCGCCGACTTGTACTAGTAGTGTCTCCAAGAAAATCTACCATTTGTCTAAGGAATAAGAATTAAATAACATACAATTTATGTCCGACAGCTTACCTCACCCTCAATCCCTCTCCTTATAAAGGAGAGGGAAGCTAGATAATTGATGAAGTTTTGCATTTTATTTAATTTATGTTCCTAAGGATGGGAGTAGGGAGTGGAGAGTGGGGAGTGGGGACAAAGGGATAAATAAAGTGTTTTCCCAATGCCCAACGCCCAATGCGTCTTGAGTTAAGCCAGGAGGGACGAACATAATTTGTCTTCGAGTTCGATTTCGCGTTCTTGGGTAGCGACAATAGCCTGGGTGATGACGCGATGGCTGTCAAAACCGACTGCGTGTAATTGCAACCACTGTTGAGCTTCATTACCTTCGCGGAGGATTTTTTGCAAAGGGGAAAGGAAACAGCCAAAGCCTTGTTGTTTAGCGATCGCCCAAACATCTTGGTACATTTGGGAAATCCAATCTCTCGCTAGGATGCTTCTGCCATCTTGCCAATGCCTCAAATTAGCATCAAGACTACTAACAGCAGCAGCAGCTTCATTCTCAGCAGTCAGGGTGACGAGTTCTTCAGCAGAGAAGTTACTTTGAGTTAACGGATCAATGCTGGGATTTTCGATTATTTGCAACAAACGCGCTTCTAATAAGGCACTAATCCCCAGTAAGGCAATGGGATCTGTGACTAAATCGCAAATTCGCAATTCTAGGCGATTCAAATCATAGGGACGGCGATCGCCATTTGGGCGCACTGATGCCCACAAATGCCGTATATTTTGCATTGTTCCAGCAGCAAGTTGATTTTCTACCCACTGAATATGATCGGCGTGACTGGCAAATAATGGCACATGACTAGGCGTTTGCGGGAAGAGTCCCCAACGGGTGGAGTGGTAGCCAGTAGCTTTGCCATCCAGGAAAGGAGATGAGGCGCTGAGGGCGAGAAATAGAGGTGCTTCCATACGAATCACCCGACACGCCCGCATTAATACTTCTGGATCGCTGATGCCTATATTAATATGTACGCTGGCGGTGACTACTTTCGTCCCGTAGGTGTTCTCAATGTAGTCATGATAGGAGTTTGCGGGATCGGAACGGAGAAAGCGATCGCTCCCACCTAAAGATAAAGTACTCCCCGGTATCAGGGTATAATTACCCAAACGATTGAGGTAGTTTCGCAACACTCGCCGGGGACGCAGCAAAGCACACAATAAATTTTCGTAATCAGGGGATGGTTGAGTTATATATTCCACGTTGCGGCTATCTGGCTCCCGCATAAATCCATCCAAAGCTGCAACAATTTTGTCGGAGAGACCGACGATTTCACCTTGAGGCGTGCCAGTGTACATCTCAATCTCAAAGCCTTTTAATAAAACCACCTTGTTCTCCTCGGCTCTCTCTGCCTATAAATTGTATCGAATAAGACGAATCTCTGGATCTATCTTTAAGTCAATCAAAGGTTAAGAATCATTTTGTTGATAATTCATACCAAATCAGGACGACGGATTTATTGGCTGTCCTCCGAAAAATTCTTACTGAAAGTATGAAAAATATCCTAATTATTATGATTTATACACTGTACAAATCAACATCATGTATGTTGAAAGAATGCGGTTTAGACAGTTAGCGTAGACCAAACCACACCGTTCTATGGGTTTTTTATTAGATATCGTGTGCTACTAGGACTTACGCATTGACAAGAAATACCAAATATGAATTAAGGTTAAAAACCATATCTTTCGTAAGGGCACAGCAGTGCTGTGCCCCTACAGCATGGTCTATTTACGTAGTTTACCGCCGTAGGCAT
>Ga0209490_10006471_pt1 | contig 10565 bp, 10 predicted proteins | sample MAT06_FD_187209 | JGI IMG/M metagenome (GOLD analysis project Ga0209490, IMG submission 187209) | Freshwater microbial communities from Lake Fryxell liftoff mats and glacier meltwater in Antarctica - MAT-06 (SPAdes) (version 2) | ecosystem: Environmental > Aquatic > Freshwater > Ice > Liftoff...
CCACCGACGACATCGTGAAGAGCGTGCGCGACCTGATGGCGCGTGGTGTGGAGTTCTTGAAAGTGCCTTCCTCCTACTACGATGGCTTGCTTGATCGCGTAGGCCCCATTGATGAGGACCTCGGCCCACTCAGCGAGCTCGGCATCCTCGTGGATCGCGACGATGAAGGTTACTTGCTCCAGCTCTTCAGCAAGCCGGTGGAAGATCGCCCCACGATGTTCTTCGAGATCATCCAGCGCAAGGGCGCGAAGAGCTTCGGTAAGGGGAATTTCAAGGCGCTGTTCGAGGCGATAGAAAGGGAGCAGGAAGCGCGGGGGACGTTGTAGGGATATTTTGGACTCTGAAGTTCGTCGCGCGCATCCTCTTACTAATCACGTTTGGACATGCCGCTTGAGATAGCGATCAGGCCCAGTTCGACGAGAATGTGGGACGTCTTGATGCCTTGTTGGCGGATAGAGAGGTGCGAGATCTCGATGAGCGAGAATTCAAGCTTTTGCTGAGGGCCAAAATCTCTTTAGTCAGAACTGGGCTTTCGATCAACTTGCCAGTCTACAGAGCGCGCTTTCCGGGCCCCTTGAAGGACTTAGATCGAATCAGTTCCTTCAGCTATCCTCGACCAAAGGACTACAAAGGCGGCGGTAGGTGTCACGTGCCCGGAAAGCCAGTCTTCTATGGAGCAAGCGATTCGGACACAGCAATCAAAGAGGCTCTACAAACAACCGGGAACGAGCGTGATGGCGAGATCGGGTATATCAGCCGGTGGCAGGCATTGGAACCCCTGAACTATCTCGACTTCATCTACGCTGATTCGGACCTCAAGTCTAAGTTAGCCAAGTCGTTGACGTCTCAGTCACAATCACGACTGAGAAGCAATCTCTCCATATACGCCGGAACAAACGTCACAAAGCTGCCTACGCTGGCTGAGAAAATTGGTCGCGCCTTCCTTTCCGAAGACCATAATCGTTCCTCTCGACTTTGCCATTCAATTCTCTACAACCAAGGTGCTCAGCTCCAGGAACACGCCCCGATCCATGGTGTCATCTACCCTTCTGTGATCAAAGACCATGGCGGCTTCAACTATGCCATTGCTCCATACGCGTTAAGTCGGTTCTTCGCTCCACTTGGCATATGGCGCATCAAGGTAAATAAGAACCAAAAGAATGGAGTGTTTATCGAACTGGATCAGTTCGGAATCCCGAATCGAGGAAGAATAATGTGGTACGATGTCAAGCCAATTGTCACGTTCGACAACATATTGTCGCTCGCCGTGGCGGGCGAGGGGCATATGCCAATACAAGTCAGCCTCGAAGCGCCAATATCTACGAGCGCTGGTGAAACAACCATTGGCGCCTTCGTTAGGACGGGATGGTACGAGTTAGCCAAGGAGTTCTATAACATTGGCACCATCGACGAAGACATACTGCCGGGTGTGAGACTAGTCCGGCAGAAATACATCAATCTCAATTCACCACACTCCATCAAAACCCAATGGGGAGAAGTCTTGGCTACGAGCATAATGGTAGTCATCGCAATTCCATTCGCCTTTGAGCCTGTCTCTTCCACCGATGGAACGTAGAGCTTTGGCAAGGAGAACTTCCAGCGCTGTTCAATGCAATCGAGAGCGCAGGGGGACATTGTAGGCCCCGGTTACGTTTCGAGAAAGACGCCTTGACCGAGACGCCTTTCTACATTTAAGGACCATGAGCGAGCGCAGCATCACCCAGCAAGTACTTGGCAAGAGCATCGAAAAGCTCGCGTACGCGGACATCGTCAAGTACTTCTTGAAGCCAAGAAACGAAAGTGACCGCATCGAGTTCAAGTCATACGTCGTTGGGAGGAGTGACAAAGGACCCAAGGCACATCTTGAAGAGGTCTATGAGAGCCTGAGCGCAATGCTCAATTCAGAAGGGGGGATTCTCATTTGGGGTGCACCACAAGGAGAGTACCCTACAGGAAGCAAGGAGAAGCTTTTTGTAGGAAACCTCACTAATGTTCAATGCGACAGAGATGACGACCAGCTTAATAGCGGTATCCTGGACAACCTCAATCCGATGCCGCCAAACATCAAGCATCGGAAGCTATCAAAAGGGAAAGCCCTAGTGTATGTTTTCGAAGTAACCAAAAGCCCATATGCCCCTCATCAATTTAAGGGCACTTACTTCGCTCGGTTCGGCGCTCAGAAACGTGTGGCCCCTCATTACTTGATAGAGGCCTTGCTACGTCGAATCACCTATCCGAACATAGCGCCATATCTGCGCATTCTATCCATCGGCAGGAACGAGCATGGCATATTTGAACTTCACTTTCAAGTCTTGTGCGTAAACCACTCTCGCCTACAGAGTGAAACGGACATTTCGTTGACAATTCGGTGTATGCAAGGAAAGTTCAAGTTCGCCAGCTTCAACGACAAGCGATGGCTCATCAGTTTTGGCGGCGGGCAACTCCACTTCAAAGACGTCAAATCGGTGCTTCACTACGGAGGCCATCACGCAGAGCAGTTCAGCATTCAAATTGATTCCGCTGTCAACGAGGGTGATACGGTAGAGCTCCTCTTATTCATCGGAGGGCGTACTTCACCTCTGAAGAGCAGTGTGTATTCCATTCGGGTTACTCCTTGCAGCAAGGATTGTGGAAAAAGCATTGTCGCAAAGACAGAAAACACACTTGTCTCAAGCAATGAAAAGGATGACGACACCTACGACAAGGTACTGCGCCAGCTACTTGGCCACTAATGTTCAAGGCGCTGTTCGAGGCGAGCGAAAGGGAACGAAGGGCGAGGTGTTCGCTTCGATGAAAGAGTATTCAGAAATTGGCATGCACGAACAACCATTGCTCAATCCCGTCACCATGTGCGAGCCGATCGGTCCAACGATGCATCCTGAATTACTAGATGCTATGGCCAGAAAAAACGACGTCGCAGGATCCCGTTCTCGGTAGAAAGCAAAGCTACATATATTCCAGGGAGCGCTTGCCAAGGGATCCACTGCGGCGCCGAGGAGGCATTTGCCCGGTGCCGAGTTAGGAACTGACCAGCAACATTCGTGATCGTCAACTCGCCGGATGTTTCGCTTTGAAGAACCAACCCGCCAGCACTTGGCCATAACTGGAGATGCTCCCCCTTGTCTTGCTGCATACCTATGGTTGTTGAGAGACCTGCTTGCTCCAACACAATGATGATCTTCATCCTTCCAGTTGAGAACGGTCCCTGAGAATCGAGCGTAATGCCCTGCAAATAGTAGGAGCCAGCCTCTGTGAGTTCAGCAAACAGTATCGATGATATAGGCAGCGTATCCACAATGGGGTCGTACTGGGTTGCATAGCCAACACCATCGTGCTGATGCACCCTCAGGCCTACGACCGAATAACAAGCGGGCAACCCAGGGGGTATGCGCAGAAATCGCAAGCGTTCTCCTGCGGCCAAGATGACCGTATACTGGCTAACCGGAAAAGACAATGCTGTAATACCAATGGATGTGTACTGCCCAATACTATCCACTTTTCCAATATCGAAGTTGACAATGCACTCATGGTCACCAACGGCGGCCTTAGCGGACATCGGTCCAGCGCATAGTATTAAAAAGGCCATGACCCTTACCGAACCGGACGTAGCGCTCATCATCGAGTGCCAAGATAATGCCTTTTCCCAATGCAGTCCAAAACAGGACCGTGGCCCGTTCGAAACAGCCGTTTCGCTTCGTTGGTCATGGGGTTGATGATCTGGTATCGAGGTGTCCGTGCGATACATAGGACCGATCGGCAATGATCATGGTGTAGCCCTAATACTATGGCTGCTGCTCCTGCTTCACCTCCCGCTCCTTCCGCGCCAGCACCTGGTAGGTTTCGCAGATCCGGTCCAGCTCCTTGTCGTCCATCTCCTCCAGATCGAGCAGTGCGTTGTTGGCCGTCCCGATCGCACGTATGATCTCGTCCAGCTTGATCTGTAAGGCTTCCGTGTCCTGTTCTGCGTGTTCTGGATCAGGAACACCGTAAGGAGATGATGTTGATGCTGGTATGGATCACCAACCGCCAAGTATCGCTGAAGTCGAAAAGCGGCCCTGGGATCGCCCAAGCACATATTACCGACACCGCGAAAATGAAGGCAATGGGTTTGCCTTTGAAGGTGGTGGTCTTCTTGGCAAAACGGGTGAATGGAGAACTGATAATGGCGGACATGTTGGCGTGCTATTCAACCAACGTACGGATTCCCCGTGGTTAGGCGCGAAGGACGTTATGCTCCTAGCCGATATGCTGATCACCCCCACTGATCAACATGGACGGTTGGATGGCCCGCACTTGGGTTTGGTCGCTTGACAAGCTCGAGCGCACCCCTGTGCATCCCTAACATCATCCTTTCACCGTGGCGATGTCAACGACTCGACCGCCAGAATTAAATGATCCAGCGAATTCCGTTGTTGCTTGCCCTGCTACGATAACAATGTGTCGTATATATACAAGCCTTTCGGAGCTTACTACCTTTACCCCATCTTCAGCTAAAAATGCACACGGTTCGAGCCTTTTTGTTCGTGGTCTGTATCGCCTCCATATTCGTTGGCTGCGACAGGGATGACACAATGCCTACGGTGAACCCGACGATCGACTTCAGCACTGATGCTGGATTCACCTTTCTCGGTGATACGGTGGCGCTTTCCGACACGCTCCGGGTCGGAGTGCGCATCAATAAGGGTGATGATGGTCTCAACACTTTCAAGGTACTTTCTTCATACGATGGGGCCAGCGAGGTGGTGGTCGATAGCCTTTCGATCGGCAGTTCTTCGTTCGCATTCGATAAGGTGATCATCACCCGCGCAATACCGGGCACCGAGAAGTGGGTCTTCTGGGTACAAGAGACCGATGGGGATGTGATCAGGCGCGCCCTCACCTTCATTGTTCAGTAATACCGTTTCGCAATTCGTAATGGCCCGATCTCGCCATACGGCTCATCGAGCCAAACGTATTGTCTCACGCGCATTTACCACTTCTAAGTCCAGCCCAGCCTTGGGACTGTCCTGAACTAAGAATTGGCATAAGCGGTTCCACAGGTTCAGGTATTTTCGCGTTCTGCTTTGTCCGGACCCGCCATAGGTTCGCACCTAGCCAAGCCAGAACTGTATGTGCCGCACCCTTACCTGTGGCGACCTTCGCCTTACCGACGCTGGAAAGACCGTGACCTTAGACCATTTGGACATGGAAAATGATCCGAGGTTCTTCTTCTGTTCCCGCATTACTTCTCCGATCAGGTCGTGCCGTCCGCCGGACGGCGGACGCAACGATCCATTCGTCCCACAGCATCGCGGGACGTCCTGCGAAAAGATCACGGCGCATTTTTGGACTGTTTTCTTTACCCCAATGGTATTCGCTTGGTAATGCCTTTTAGGAGGCGATCGCACGAACTCCCATGACGACGGACCAACTCATCTCTCTGATCGATCGGCTGTGCGCCTTCGGCACCGAGAAGGACTGGTTCGAATTCAAGGAGAACAACAGCGATCCCGTGAAGCTGGGAGAAAACCTTTCAGCCGTTGCCAATTCGGCCTGTATGGCCAGTGAAGCTTACGGTTATGTGGTATTCGGCATGCGCAATACCGACTCTGAGGTGGTAGGAACATGCTTCGATCCAGGAACGGATAAAGTTGGCGGGCAGGCTTTACTGCTTTGGCTCGCTAAAATGCTCTGTCCAGAAGCGAATTTCGCACATTTCGTTTCCGATGGCATCCGTGGGAAGCGCATCGTGGTGTTCCGTGTTTCAGCGGCGCTTGGTCGCCCTGTTACATTCAAAGGTCAGGGGTACGTGCGGATCGGCTCGAGCACTACAGGCTTGAAAGACCATCCCGTTATAGAGCGCATCATTTGGAATAGCGGCGACGATTGGTCCGCCAAGGTGCATCCATCGGCCACACTTTTGGACCTTGACGACCATGCCACTACCATTGCCCGTAAGCAGTACACGGAGAAATTTCCTGCACAGGCCGACGAGATCGAGCGATGGAGCGATGGAACATTTCTGGACAAGGCCAAGGTGACCTTGCAGGGCGGCATCACCAATACGGCCTTGCTGCTGCTGGGCAGATCAGAAGCAGCGAGCCTGTTGGGTCCGGCCATCGCGCAGATCACTTGGTTCCTGAAGACCGATGGGAACGAAGACCGCGATTATGCCCATTTTGGTCCACCTTTCTTGCTGGCCGTGGATCAAGTATTATCCAAGGTCCGTAATCTGAAAGTGCGCTCGCTACCCAGCGGCACCTTGTTCCCCAAAGAGCGCGACCGCTATGATACGTGGGTTCTTCGTGAAGCGCTGCACAACTGCATCGCCCACCAAGACTATCTGCGGCGAGAAAGGATACACGTGGTGGAGAAGGATAGTAGGTTGCGCTTTGAGAATGCGGGCGCATTTATCCCCGGCAGTGTGGAGGACATGGTGAAGCGCGACACGCCACCCTCCATCTACCGTAATCCCTTCTTGGCCCGCGCCATGGTGAACTTGAACATGATCGATACCCAAGGTGGGGGCATTCGAAAAATGTTCTTGAAACAAAGGGAACATGCTTTCGCGATGCCAGATTACGACCTCAGCGATCCTGCTCGAGTGAAGCTCGTATTGGAAGGGGAGATCCTGGATGAGGCGTACACCCAACTGCTCCTTGATCGCACGGACCTGGATCTTGAGGCGGTGCTGCTGCTGGACAAAGTGCAGCGTGGACGACGGATAAACAAGGCTGAGCACAAGGCGCTGAAAGAACGCGGCTTGGTGGAGGGGCGTTATCCATTGCTTTTTGTTGCGGCAACGCTAGCCCGGGTGGCGGGTGAAGAAGCACGCCATGTTCGCGATGTGGGTCTGAACAACGCCAAGATCCGTGATTTCATTGACCAGCTGATCACCAAACATCCCGGTAGTTCAAGAGAAAAGATCGACCAGCTTGTTTTGGATATGCTACCGATGATGCTTGATGCAAAAGCGAAACGGTCAAGGGTCCACAATCTGATCCAACGGCTTGTGCGCGACGGGCGCATCCACAATAAGGGTGGACGGGGCACATCATCCCACTGGTATCCTGGCAAGCAACCGGAATAATAACATTCTGATCAGACCGCGTAACAATCTTCAAATACATAACATCCTGATAGTCAAGAATTTTATAGAATGTTACGCCCTGTTGAATAACTAACTTGAACCATTCTCGGATCAAACTCCACTCCCAAGCTCTCCCATGTACCGCACCCACACCTGTGGCGAACTCCGCCTCCCCGACGCTGGAAAGACCGTGACCTTGGCTGGATGGGTCCAACGCAGCCGCGCTATGGGCGGCCTGTCCTTCGTGGACCTGCGCGACCGCTTCGGCATAACCCAGCTCAGCTTCAACACCGAGCGCGATGCGGCATTGTGCGAGCAGGCCAACAAGCTGGGCCGCGAATTCGTGGTGCAAGTGAGTGGAACCGTGAAAGAGCGCGAGAGCAAGAACAAGAACATCGCCACTGGCGAGATCGAGCTGGTGGTGACCGAGCTGAAGGTGCTGAACGCTGCGAAAACGCCACCCTTCACCATTGAAGAAGGGACCGACGGCGGTGACGAGCTCCGCATGAAATACCGGTACCTCGACCTGCGTCGCAACAGCGTGCGCAGCAACTTCGAGCTTAGGCACCGCATGGCCATGGAGGTGCGCAACTACCTAAGCGCACAGAAATTCCTGGAAGTGGAAACACCGGTGCTGATCAAGAGCACACCCGAGGGTGCCCGCGACTTCGTGGTGCCCAGCCGCATGAACCAAGGCGAATTCTACGCGCTTCCGCAGAGCCCGCAGACCTTCAAGCAACTGCTGATGGTAGCGGGTTTCGACCGGTACTTCCAGATCGTGAAGTGCTTCCGGGATGAAGATCTCCGCGCCGACCGCCAGCCGGAATTCACGCAGATCGATTGCGAGATGGCCTTCGTGGAGCGCGAAGACATTCTCCAAGCGTTCGAAGGCATGGCGAAGCACTTGTTCAAGGCCATACTCGGAAAGGAATTCAGCGAGCCCTTCCTGCGTATGAGCTACGATGAGGCGATGCGCGACTACGGCTGCGACAAGCCCGACATGCGGTTCGGAATGAAGTTCTTTGCCCTCACCCCCACCCTCTTCCGAGGAGAGGGGGTCGATCTCGTTCGGGGCAAGGGCTTCAAGGTGTTCGATGATGCGGAACTGGTGGTGGGCATCAACGCGGAAGGCTGCGCGGGCTGGAGCCGGAAGCAGACCGATGCGCTCATCGACTTCGTAAAGAGGCCACAGATCGGTGCCACGGGCATCGTGTTCATGAAGTGGACCGAGGAAGGTTTGAAGAGCACCGTCGACAAGTTCTACGGGCCGGAGGTGTTGGAGCAATGGGCGAAGCTCTTCGCCATGAAGCAAGGTGACCTGCTTTGCATTATGGCTGGTGGCACCGACAAGACGCGCAAGGCCCTGAACGAACTACGTCTGCACATGGGCGAGACGCTCGGACTGCGCGATCCGTGGAATTTCAAACCACTGTGGGTCGTCGACTTTCCGCTGTTGGAGAAAGACGAGGAAAGCGGTCGTTGGCACGCCATGCATCATCCATTCACCTCGCCTATACCGGAGCACGCGCACCTGCTGGAAAGCGACCCCGGCGCCGTGAAGGCCAATGCCTACGACCTGGTGATCAATGGCACGGAGATCGGTGGCGGCAGCATCCGCATCCATGATCGCAGCATGCAAGAGGCGATGTTCCGCGTACTTGGGTTCACGGATGAAGAAGCGCGTTACAAGTTCGGTTTCCTCTTGGATGCCTTCGAGTACGGCGCACCTCCGCATGGCGGCGCGGCCTTCGGTTTCGATCGCTGGGTAGCGCTTTTCGGTGGCCGCAGCGACATACGCGAGTTCATCGCCTTCCCGAAGAACAACGCTGGGCGTGATGTGATGATCGACGCGCCGAGCCGGATCGACGAGGTGCAGCTGAAGGAGTTGGGGATAACGGTGAAAGGGTGAACTAGAGGAATCCCTTTGCTCACTTGACCCTCTTACTGGGCTTACGCGAGTCCTTGGCCTTTGTGTTAGTAGGCTTGTCCTTCGGACCGCCGCTCAACTCCTTGCGCATCGCCTCCACCCGCGCTAGTATATCGCGCACCGGCTCTTCCAGCTCCTTGCCCATGCGGCGGTGGCTGTCAGGGTCTTCGTCCTTCATAAGACGCAGTAGGGCGAAGTAGACTGGGCGAAACTTCTCCCTGAACTGGTCGGATCGACTTTCAAAAAGCTGGCGCATGCCATGGTACTGCTGCCGGACCAATCCCCAGATCAGAGCTTCATAAACACCACCCGTAGGATAGGGTGCACCTACAACTTCATTTGTCAGGCTTATCGCTTCTTCAAACACCCCAGCACGCCACGCCTCAACAGCATGCTTGGACATTTCTTCAACTATCGCCATATACTTCTCAAGGTGATCTTCTCCTAAGGGGTCCTCAACCTCACTGCTGCTGAATAACCTCCAATGCGCTAGCGCTAGATCTCGATTCGCTTTGACTTGCGAGGGATGAACATTGACCATCTCCTTACCAATTCGCAAGGCCACCTCGTACGCCTTTCGCGCCTCCCTACGGTCACCAGAGAGTAGTTGCACATCACCAAGCCGACGATAGGTCATGCATACATCATGTTGTGCGCTCATGTTGGCAGGTTCAGCATGGGCGATGTTTGTTCTGATCGACAGGCTTGCTTCATAGGCCGCGCGTGCCTCATTCAAGTCTCCCTCTCTCCGAGCCAGATCACCAAGCATGAAATGACTTACTGACAACAGGCGTTTTGGGCCAACATTATCCGGTTGATCTCCAGTAAGTACAAGGCACATATCATGGCCCACGTTAGTTACTCGTCGTGCTTCCACCAGGTCCCCTTTCTCAATTTCGATCTTCCCCTTCAGCAGCCAAGTAAATGGGTTGGACTCATCTGCATTTCTCAATAGCCTCTCAGTTTCCATGAAATCCTTCCGACCGTAAGCCTCAAGAGCTTGAGCAAGCCACGATGTCTCTGCTTTCCTCCTATTCCAGTGCGGCTCTGCAAGTAGGTTATCGGCATGGTCCGGGAAAGCCGAACGAGTATGCTCAAATAGCTGCTCCTTGATCTCGAGGTCCAATCGCTCGCTACTGAGGAAAGCGTTTGTGACCAATAGTTGGTGAATGCTATTGGGCTCTGCGCGTCCAAGTGTTCGCAAGTGTTTTACCGCCCGCTCTTTCAACCCTTTCTCATCACACCACAACTCAAAGAACCTTGTCAGCCAGCGCACCTTTTGCGGTCCGTTACGCTGCGCGTTGTTCATGAGGTACCAGATGTTGAAGAAGCGCTCCGCCAACTGGTAGAAGTGGTTCTTCGTGCTGGTCGCATCGCGCAGCACGAAGCCGTCCCGCACCAGTTGACCCAGCTGGGAACTCGCCACCTTGCTCTCCAAGCGAGTAGCGGCGCCTATCTCACCGGCGCTCATGCCGTCCCACTGCATGGCCAGCGCATGCACGATCTTCTGCTTTTGCGGGCTCAGCTCGTCCATGCGGTGCTTGTAGAGCGGGGTCACTAGGTCCAGTG
>Ga0209490_10006472_pt1 | contig 10564 bp, 6 predicted proteins | sample MAT06_FD_187209 | JGI IMG/M metagenome (GOLD analysis project Ga0209490, IMG submission 187209) | Freshwater microbial communities from Lake Fryxell liftoff mats and glacier meltwater in Antarctica - MAT-06 (SPAdes) (version 2) | ecosystem: Environmental > Aquatic > Freshwater > Ice > Liftoff...
GCTTGTCGACGGCCAGCCCGTGCGTCGGCCCATCGAAGAAGCCAGGAAGCTGATGGTGGAAGCCGGCTACCCCGAAGGGCGCGACGCCAGGACCGGCAAGCCGCTGGTGCTGAACTACGACGTCTACTACCCGGCCACGCCCGAGCGCAAACCCGAGATCGACTGGGTGGTGCGGCAGTTCAACAAGATCGACATCCAGATCGAGGTGCGCGCCACCGACAACAACCAGTTCCAGGACAAGGTGCGCAAGGGCCAGTACCAGGTGTTCTGGCTGGGCTGGAATGCCGACTACCCCGACGCCGAGAACTTTCTCTTCCTGCTCTACGGCCCCACCGGCAAGACCAAGTTCGACGGCGAGAACACCTCCAACTACGACAACCCGGCCTACGACAAGCTCTATGGCCAGATGAAGGTATTGCCAGAAGGCCTCGAGAAGCAGCGCCTCATCGACCAGATGGTGACCATGCTGCGCGAAGACGCGCCCTGGACGATGGGCTTCTTCCCCTGGGCCTCAGCCGCTGCACAGGCCTGGGTGCACAACTACAAGGCCGCCATCCTGATTCGCGACCACGGGCGTTATTTACGGCTGGACGTGCAAGCGCGTCAGGCGGCGCTGGCGACCTGGAACAAGCCGGTGTGGTGGCCGCTGGCGCTGCTGCTGGTGGCCGCGTTGGCCTTGGTCTGGGTGGCACGCGCCCACCTTCGCCGCCGCGAGCGCACGAATGCGCGCGGCGAAGAAGTGCAGCAGGCCTGACGGAAACGGCGATGCTCAATTACCTGCTGCGCCGCTTCGTCTACGCCCTGCTCGTGCTGCTGGGCGTGAACCTGCTGACCTTCGCGCTCTTCTTCACGCTGAACACGCCCGACGACATGGCGCGCCTGAACCTGGGCGGCAAGCGCGTGACGCAAGAGTCCATCGAGAAGTGGAAGGCCGAGCGCGGTTACGACAAGCCGCTCTATATCAACCGCGAAGAGAAGGGCACGGCACAGATCACGGAGACTATTTTCTGGGAGCGTTCGGTCTCGCTGTTTGCGCTGGAGTTCGGCCGCGCCGACAGTGAAAGCGCCGGCGACATCGGCCACGAGGTGGCGCAGCGCATGGGCGTGAGCCTGAGCCTGGCGCTGCCGCTGTTCGTGCTGCAGGTCATTGCCAGCACGGCGTTCGCGCTGCTGCTGGTGATGTTTCGCCACTCGCGGCTTGATTTCTGGGGCGTGGTGAGTTGCGTGCTGCTGCTCTCGATCAGCAGCCTGTTCTACATCATCGTCGGGCAGTTTCTCTTCTCGCGGGTGCTCAAGCTGGCGCCGATCTCAGGCTACGCGCCGGGGCTGGACGCGATCAAGTTTCTGATATTGCCCGTGCTGCTGAGTCTGCTGTCCCGGCTGGGCGGCGAGGCGCGTCTGTACCGGGCGATGTTTCTTGAAGAACTGGGCAAGGACTACGTGCGCACCGCACGCGCCAAGGGCCTGGCCGAAAGCGTGGTGTTGGGCAAGCACGTGCTGCGCAATGCGCTCATCCCCATCGTCACCAGTGCCGGCAGCTATCTGCCGTATGTCTTTCTCGGCAGCCTGGTCTTCGAGAGCTTCTTCGGTCTGCCGGGGCTCGGCGCCTACGTCATCGAGGCCATCAGCAAACAGGACTTCGCCATCGTGCGCACCATGGTCTTCGTCGGTTCGCTGCTCTACATCGCGACCTATGTGCTGATCGACGTGGTCTACACCTGGGTCGATCCGCGAGTGCGCCTGTCATGAGCACATTCATAGGCTCTTTCATGGGACCCTGGCCGAAATTCGTGTTGCTATGGACCGACGGCGCCATCTGGCTGCTGGTGGCAGCACTCGTCGCCTATGTCGTGATGGTGCTGCGCAAGCCGCAGCTGGCAGCCACCTGGGGCCGCGTGTTCCGCGACGCGCCCGCGCTGGCCTCTTCCGTGGTGCTGGCGCTGTGCCTGGCCGTGACGCTGCTCGACAGCGTGCACTACCGCGCGCAGCTGCCGGCAGTGGCGGGGCAAACGGCGGTGGCCTACGACACGCGCACGAGTTCGCTGCTGGACAAGTTGCTGGGAGACTTGGTGGATGCGCGCGAGACCACCTATTCGCGGCCGTTGGCGTACGTCAGCTTCACCAAGGAATCGCTGGTGGTGAACGGCGAGGTGCAACGTGTCGCGCCGCGTCTGCAATTTGGTGGCGCGCATCTGAAAGACCCGGCCACGCAATGGCTGCCCGACATCGCCGCGCGCGGTGGCGCCGGGCTGCTGTGGGGGGTGCTTGCCGCGCTGGTGGCCGGTGGGCTGCTCACAGGCGCCATCGCCTGGGCCACACGCCAGCCGCTGGGCGCCACGTGGGGCCGCATCTGGCGCAAACAAACCGCCGTGCCCTGGCACGTGGCGCTGCAGACGCTGGGCCTCGTGTGCCTGGTGGCTGGCCCGGCGGCGGCGCTGTCGGGCCCTTATCACTTGCTGGGCACCGACCTCACTGGCAACGATGTGCTCTACCAGTCGCTCAAGAGCATCCGCACGGCTTTCGTCATCGGCACGCTGGCGACGGTGGCCACGCTGCCACTGGCCGTGGTGCTGGGCATCCTGGCGGGGTACTTCCGCGGCTGGGTCGACGAAGTCATTCAGTACCTCTACACGGTGCTGAGTTCGGTGCCGAATGTGCTGTTGATTGCCGCCTGCGTGCTGCTGGTGCAGGTGTTTCTCGACAAGAACCCCGGGCTGTTCGAGACCGGTGCCGAGCGCGCCGACCTGAAACTTTTCCTGCTGTGCGCCGTGCTGGGCCTGACAGGCTGGGCCGGGCTGTGCCGCTTGCTGCGTGCCGAAACCCTGAAGCTGCGCGAGCTGGATTACGTGCAGGCCGCCAGCGCCTTCGGCATCAGCCACACGCGCATCATGTCGCGCCACATCTTCCCCAATGTGGCGCACCTGATGCTCATCGTCACCGTGCTCGAGTTCAGCGCCTTGATCCTGTACGAAGCCGTGCTGTCGTATGTGGGCGTGGGTGTCGACCCGTCGATGAACAGCTTCGGCGGCATGATCAATCTGGCGCGCAACGAGATGAGCCGCGACCCCGTGGTGTGGTGGAGCTTCGCCTCGGCCTTCGGCTTCATGGTGGCCTTGGTGCTGGCCGCCAACCTCTTTGCCGACGGTGTGCGCGATGCCTTCGACCCGCGCGCGGCGGTCTTTCGCAGCCGCCGGCTGCGGCGCCCGTTGGCCGCGCCGAGCCCGGGCGGGGCCAAGCCATGATCCGCATTGAAGACCTGCAGGTCGAGATAGACACCGAAGCGGGCGTGGTACGCGCCATTGCCGGGCTGAGCTTGAGCATTCAGCGCGGCGAAACCTTCGCGCTGGTCGGCGAAAGTGGTTGCGGTAAGAGCATGACGGCGCTGGCTTTGATGCGTCTGCTGCCCGAAGCCGGCGTGGTGGCCGGCGGCGATGTTCACCTGGTAGAGGGTGGTGCCAAGACCGTGGACGTGCTGGCCCTGCCCGAAGCGCAGATGCGCGCCGTGCGCGGCGGCCGCATCGGCATGATTTTTCAGGAACCGGCGACCAGCCTGAATCCGGTGATGCGCGTCGGGCAGCAGGTCGTCGAGGCCATCGAAGCCCACACGGCCCTGCGCGGCGCAGCGGCACGCGCCAAGGCACTCGACTGGCTGAAGCGCGTCGGCATCCCCGAGCCCGAGCGGCGTTTCGACGACTACCCCTTCCGCATGAGCGGCGGCCAGAAGCAGCGCGTGATGATCGCTGTGGCCCTGGCGGCCGAACCCGATTTTCTGGTGGCCGACGAGCCGACGACAGCGCTGGACGTCACCATCCAGGCGCAGATCCTCAACTTGCTGAAGGACCTGCAGCGTGAGCGCGGCATGGGTCTCTTGCTCATCACGCACGACCTCGCCGTCGTGTCGGGCATGGCGCACCGCGTGGCATTGATGTACGCGGGGCAGATCATCGAAGTGGCGCCGGCAGCCGAGTTTTTCGCGGCACCGCGCCACCCATACGCACAAGCCCTGCTGCGCGCTTTGCCCGGCAACGCGCACCACGGCGAGCCGCTGGAAGCCATTGCCGGCACCGTGCCGCCGCTGACCCAGGCGTTCGCGGGCTGCCGTTTCGCGCCGCGCTGCGCCGTGGTGATGCCGCATTGCGCGAGCACGCCGACTGAACTGATCGATGTGGCGGGGGCGCACAGCGTCCGCTGCCTTCGTTATGTACCCGGTGCCGAAGCCATGCCGCAGTCACTGCGCGTGCGGCTCGTCGCTACTCCTGCAGTTGACGACGCAGCCGGTTCAGCCGCCGACGCCGCCGACGCCGAGCCGGATGCGCCGTTGCTGGACGTGCAGGACCTGCGCGTGCGCTTTCCTGTGCGGGGTGGCCTGCTGCAGCGCGTGGTGGGCCATTTCGACGCCGTGGGCGGTGTGTCTTTCCAGGTGCCACAGGGGTGCACGCTGGCGCTGGTGGGAGAAAGCGGCTGCGGCAAGACCACCACCGGCAAGGCCATCGTGCAGTTGCTGCGGCGTGTGGCCACGGTACAGGGCAGGGCGCTGCTGGACGGCCGCAACCTGTTTGAGCTGCAAGGCGCGGAGTTGCAAGTCGCTCGCGCGCAGGTGCAGATCATCTTTCAGGACCCCTTCGCCTCGTTGAACCCGCGCATGCGCGTGGCCGAGATCCTGGACGAAGGCCTGGCGGCGCTTCAGCCCGACCTGGACAGCAACACCCGCCGCGCGCGCATCGAGCGCCTCATCGACCAGGTGGGCCTGCGCCGCGAGGCGCTGGGCCGCTACCCGCATGAATTCAGCGGCGGCCAGCGCCAGCGCATCGCCATCGCCCGCGCGCTGGCGGTGCGGCCCCGGCTCATCATCTGCGACGAACCGACCTCGGCGCTGGATGTCTCGGTGCAGGCGCAGATCCTCAACCTGCTGCGCGAGCTGCAGCGAGAGCTGGGCATCAGCTACCTGTTCATCACCCACAACATCGGTGTCGTCGAGTACATCGCCGACTTCGTGGCGGTGATGCAGGCCGGGCGTATCGAAGAGCAGGGCGCCTGCGACGAAGTGCTGGCCAAACCCTCGCGCGAATACACGCGCACCCTTCTCGCGGCCGTGCCGCGCCTGTCGGTGCGCTGATGCACCGACTGCGGTGTCGCAGTCGTGTCCTTCTGTTGCAACGCGCCAACGTTTGCAGGCCGGGCTGCTGCTGGGGCTAACCCTGAGTGTTGCCGTGAAGGCGCAGAGCTGGTCGAGCCTAAGTCGTTGAACTTAAAGAGAAAATAGCTGCAGAGGCGCCTTCCGCCCCGATTGCAGCACGCTCTTGCGTGTGACCGCACCCCCACTTGCGGGCCGTTACCGAGATGCTCGCTAGGTGCTTGACGTGACAATCGTTTCACACGATGCCAGCGCGAGGGACAGGTCTGACCCAACGGGTGCCTGAAGAAATGCGACGGCGAGTAAATGGACTGGGCAATCTTCACATCAGGAGTTCGATTCACATGTTCAAGAAGACAAAAATCACCACTGGCGTCCTCGTGGCGCTGGGTGGCATGCTGCTGGTGGGCCCGATGCCCGTCGTGGCACAAACCGCAGAGCGCATCGAGATCACGGGTTCGCGGATCCGCACCCTGGGCGCGGTGTCCAACAGCCCGATTTCCAGCGTCAGTGCGCAGGAACTCAACGTCAGCCAGCCCATCGCGGTGGAAGAGGTCATCCGCAGCCTGCCGGCCACGTCGCCTGCCATCGGCGCCAACACCAACAACGGCTCGGGCGGTGGTGCCACGATTCAGCTGCGCAACTTCGGCACCAACCGCACCCTGGTGCTGGTGAACGGCCGACGCATGGTGCCGTTCAACCTGGCCGGTGTCGTCGACACCAACTCGATCCCGATCTCGCTGCTCGAGCGCGTGGACATCGTCACTGGCGGCGCTTCGGCCGTGTACGGCGCTGACGCCGTGGCCGGTGTCGTCAACTTCGTGCTGCGCAAGAACTTCAAGGGCGTCGAGGCCTCGACGCAATACGGCGTGTCCGAGCAAGGCGACGCGAAGCGCTACCGCAGCGACCTGACTCTGGGCGCCGGTTTTGCCGACGGCAAGGGCAACGTGGCACTGAGCGTTGGCACAGCCCGCACCATGCCTTTGACGCAGGGCCAGCGCGACTTCAGCACTTCTTCGATCAACTCGGTCGATGGCAGCCCAGGCGGCTCGGGCACCACGGTGCCTGCGGCATTCACGATCACTGCGCCTTCCGAATTGACGGCGCCCCAGTGGGCGGCACGCGGCTTGAACGGTGCACGCCAGATCAACCCGGCCACCGGCGCGCTGACATCGCCGGTCGTGCCCTTCAACTTCAACCCGCCGAACTACTTCGTCACGCCGCTGGAACGTACCCAGATCACGGCTCTGGGTGAGTACGCCGTCAACGACAACCTGCAGGTCTATGCCGATCTGTTCTACACCCGCGCAAAGGTCGAGTTGAATCTGGCGCCTACCGGCACTTTCAACAACGTCTACACGGTGCCCATCGGCAACCCGTACATCCCGGCTCAAATGCGCACGCAGATCTGCAATGCGCTGGCGGGCACAAGCCGGGCCATCACCAACTGCGCGGTCGGCAGCACCGAGATGGTGACGATGGCCGTCAACCGGCGCATCACCGAAATCGGCCCGCGCATCAACGATTTCAACAACGAGACCTCGCAGTTCACCGTTGGCGTCAAGGGCACGCTGCCGGTGCTGGACAGCTGGGGCTACGACGCCTACCTGACCAGCGGCCGGGCCTTCCAGGTCGGCACGCGCGTGAACTGGGGCTCGCTGGCCCGGTCGCGTCAAGCGCTGGATGCGATCAGCACCACCGCCTGCCGCACCACCACCAACGGCTGCGTGCCGCTGAACGTGTTCGGCGCCGAGGGCAGCATCACGCCGGCCCAGCTGCGCTTCTTCAACGTCGACGCGCTGCAACAGCAGGAAGTGACGCAAAAGACTGCTGCGTTGTCGTTCTCGGGCGACTTGGGGTTCGTCAAGAGCCCGTTTGCCAAGGCACCGATTTCGATGGCAGTGGGTGCTGAAATGCGTGAAGTGGTCGGCAGCAACAAGTCCGACGGCCCTTCGCAGATTCAGGGCGAAGTGCTGGGCACCGGTGCGCCGCTGCCTGACCGGGTCGGCAAGCTGAAGCTCAACGAAGCTTTCGTCGAAGCTATTGTTCCAATCCTGTCCGACCTGCCAGGCGCGCGCAGCCTGAACCTTGAACTTGGCTACCGCACCACCGAGTTCGACAGCGGCCAACGCAAGCAGAACTACAGCAGCTGGAAGTACGGCGGCGAATGGTCGCCCGTCAACGGCCTGCGCTTGCGTGCGATGCAGCAGCGCGCGACCCGCGCGCCGAACGTCAACGAGCTGTACCAGCCGCAGGTCACTGGCTTGGGGAACCTGGCCGTCGACCCCTGCGCGGGCACCAACCCCACTGGCGCACTGGCAGCCCTGTGCGTTCAGACCGGTGTACCGTCCAACCTGATCGGTGGCGTGCCGCAGCCTTCCGCCGGCCAGATCAACACGTTGTCCGGCGGCAACCCGAATCTGGCGCCCGAAGAGGCCGACACGACGACGGTGGGCTTCGTGTTCGAGCCGGCCGCCGTTCCTGGCTTGAGCATGTCGGTGGACTTTTACGCCATCGAGGTGACGAAGTCGGTGAGCTCGGCAACCGCCGCGCAGATCATCAACGGCTGCTACCAGACCTCGTTGAACCCGGGCCTGGGCTTCAACACGCTGTGTGGCCTGATCCAGCGCAGCCCGGTCGACGGCACCTTCAACGGTGGCACAGCGCCTGGCATCAACCTGGCACAGTCGAACCTGGGCACCGACTGGGTGTCGGGCGTCGACGTGGAAGTGCGTTACCGCCTGCCGCTGCGCATGCTGGGTCTGGACCCGAAGTGGGGCCGTGTCGACCTGGCACTGAGCGCTTCGGAGACCAGCAAGTACGAGTTCCAGACCATCCCCGGCACACCGCTGCTGGACTGCCTGGGTTACTACGGCACCAGCTGCAGCCCCAGCCCGAAGACCAAGTTCTCGCAGCGTGCCAACTGGAGCGTGGGCGACTGGACCCTCGGCTACAACTGGCGCTTCACGAGCAAGATCATCGAAGAGCCGGGTGGCAATACGGTGTTCCGCTCCGATTTCGCCACGATCAAGTCCTACAACCTGGTTGACGCGACGATCGACTGGAACGCGACGAAGAACCTGAAGCTCAAGCTCTCGGTGTCGAATCTGTTCGACAAGAAGCCGCCGCTGACGGGCAGCACCATTGGTGGGACCAGCCAGAACAGCGGCAACACCTTCCCGGCTTACTACGACGTGGTCGGCCGTGCCTACACCATTGGCGCGACGCTGAAGTTCTGACAGCCGGCCTTCGGGCCAGGTGAAGAAGGCGGGCTTCGGCCCGCCTTTTTTTTCGCCCCTGCTCCCTACAATCAATCAATGCGCATCCTCATCGCCAACGACGACGGTTATCTCGCCCCCGGCCTTGCGGCCCTGGTGCAGGCCTGTGAAGGCTTGGGCGAGATCACCGTCTTCGCCCCCGAACAGAACGCCAGCGGCACCAGCAACGCGCTGACGCTTTCGCGGCCGCTGAACATCTTCCAGGCCCGCGGCGCGCGCGGTTTTGCCTGCAATGTCGTCAATGGCACGCCTTCCGACTGCGTGCACGTGGCGCTGACGGGCGTGCTCGGGCACCGGCCCGACCTCGTGCTGTCAGGCATCAACAACGGCGCCAACATGGGCGACGACACGCTGTACTCGGGCACCGTGGCTGCGGCGATGGAAGGTTTTCTCTTCGGCGTGCCAGGCATCGCCTTTTCGCAGGCCGAGAAGGGCTGGGGCGAGATCGAGGCTGCAGCGGCCACAGCACGCGCCATCGTCGAACAGGTGCTGGCCCAGGCCTCGCTGCAAGGCCCGCCTTGGCTGCTGAACGTGAACATTCCCAACCGTGCCGATGCACTGCACTTGCCGCGCGTCGTCACGCGCCTCGGCCGGCGCCACGCGAGCGAACCCGTCATTCGCCAGATCAACCCGCGCGGTGAAGCCATCTACTGGATAGGCCCGGCCGGCGACGCGCGCGAGTGCGGTGAAGGCACCGACTTTCATGCGGTGGCGCAAGGCTCGGTGTCGATCACGCCGTTGCAGGTCGATCTCACCGACCACGCGTCCAGCAGCACCTGGGCCGGGCGCCTGGCCCAGCCGGCGGCATGACGCAGGCCCCCCCGAAGAACCCGCGTTTTCCTCTTGCCTTGGACCGCGTGCATGGCAGCACGCGTGCTGCTCCGGCTGGCGGCTTGCTGCGGCCCCAGGCGCCGTTGAAGCATGCGGCAGAGGCCGCAGCGCAGTTGGCCGGTGGGCGCCACCAGCCGCGTGGTCTGGGTCTGGACTCTGCCGCCGTGCGCCAGCGCATGGTGCAGCGCCTGCGGGCCGACGGCATTCGCAGCGAAGCCGTGTTGCAGGCTTTCGGCACCGTGGAGCGCCACCGTTTCGTCGACAGCGCGCTGGCCACACAGGCTTATGAAGATACTTCGCTGCCCATCGGCCTGTCGCAGACCATCAGCAAACCGTCGGTTGTGGCGCGCATGTTGCAGCTGCTCTTGGAAGGCAGCACGGCGCAGGCTCAAGGCCATCTCGGGCGCGCGCTGGAGATCGGCACCGGCTGTGGTTACCAGGCCGCGTTGTTGGCCTTGCTGTCGCGCAATGTGGTCTCTATCGAACGCCTGAAGGCGTTGCACGACAAGGCACGCGAGAACCTCGCCGAACAGCGCTACGGCCAGAGCCAAGGCCAGGGCGGCGCCGACTTGCGCCTTGTTTATGGCGATGGGCGTCTGGGCCATGCGCCGCGCGCGCCCTACGACAGCATCGTCGCGGCCGCTGGGGGTGAAGATCTGCCGATGGCGTGGTTGGAACAGCTGGCTGTTGGCGGCCGCATGGTGGCGCCCATGCACGATGCTGCGCGCGGCGGCCATCAGGGGCTGCTGGTGATTGATCGACGGCCCGACGGCCTGCATCGGCAGTGGCTCGATGCCGTTCACTTCGTGCCCCTAAAATCTGGCGCGGCATGAAGCAAAAACCGATGTACCCATCACTCGTCTTGCGCGCTGGCCTGCAGTTCGGCGCATGCGTTCTGGTGCTTGGCCTGACCGCCTGCGCATCGCCCGGCCACCGCGCCCCGGTGGAAGACCGCAAGGCCGTTGTTTCCGCAGCCCGGCCGGTCGCCACCACTGCCCCGGCCCCAGGCAGCACGGCTGGCACCGTACCCGCAGCAGAGGGCAGCGCGCTCAAGCCGCCACCCCCTGGTATCGAAAACGCCGGCAAGCCCGGCTACTACACCGTAAGACCGGGCGACACATTGATTCGCGTCGGCCTGGAGAACGGCCAGAACTGGCGCGACATCGCGCGCTGGAACGGCCTGGACAACCCCAACATCATTGAAGTCGGCCAGGTGTTGCGCGTCGTGACGCCTGCGGTCGATCCGTCAGCCGTCGTCGCACGGCCTGTGGCTGCTGCCGGCCGCGTCGAGAACCGTCCGCTGGACGGCGTGGCTGTGCCC
>Ga0209490_10006475_pt1 | contig 10561 bp, 5 predicted proteins | sample MAT06_FD_187209 | JGI IMG/M metagenome (GOLD analysis project Ga0209490, IMG submission 187209) | Freshwater microbial communities from Lake Fryxell liftoff mats and glacier meltwater in Antarctica - MAT-06 (SPAdes) (version 2) | ecosystem: Environmental > Aquatic > Freshwater > Ice > Liftoff...
CCTCACGCCCGAAGGCATCGCACACATCAGCGCGGTGATCACCGGGTGGAAAGTGGAAAACAAGCTCAGCTGCATTGTCTCGCTGGAAGAGCTGCGCGACAAGGCCGACTATAACATCTCGCCCAGCCGCTTTATCCAGACCGGTGCGGCCACCACCTACCGCCCCATCCCCACCATCGTGGCCGAACTGGAAGCCATTGAAGTGGAGGCGCGGGAGACGGATGTGGCGTTGAAGAATATCCTTACAACACTCGGCATCTGAACATGGGCTATCGTGATCCTGAGTTCGAGGTGTTGCCGGATGGTTGGGGAAGCCATCTGCTGGCGGATGTCGTGGAGATCCACAACACGAAGCGCCATCCGTTGAACTCGCAAGAGCGCGTCAATCGAAGCGGACCTTATCCTTACTGCGGTGCGAACGGTGTTGTCGATAGCATTGATGAATACCGATTCGATGGCGAATTTGTGCTGATCGCTGAGGACGGCGGCTATTGGGGGAAGCATGAACCCACGTCGTACATCATGCGCGGCAAGTTCTGGGTGAACAACCATGCTCATGTTGTGCGAGCTATGGAAGGAGTCACTACGAACGAGTTCTTCAGATTCATGGTGAACTACCTGAATATCGACCCGTTCATCGGAGGTGATGCAAGAGGAAAGCTTACCAAGGCTGTGCTCTCGGATCTGGAGATCCCGTTACCATCGTATGCCGAACAACGCCGCATCGCCCACGTACTCGGCACCGTCCAGCAGGCCATCGAACAGCAGGAGCGGCTGATCCGCAGTACCACCGAGCTAAAGCAGGCCCTGATGCAGAAGCTCTTCACCGAAGGGCTGCGCGGCGAAGCACAGAAGGAGACCGAGATCGGCTTGGTGCCGGAGAGTTGGGAGGTGGTGAAGCTGGGCAGTCTAGTAAACTTCACAACAGGGAAGTTGAATTCGAACGCCGCTGTCGAGGACGGTAAGTATCCGTTCTTTACTTGCTCTCAAGAAACGTTCCGCATCAACGACTACGCATTCGATACAGAGGCCGTCCTTTTGGCTGGGAACAACGCGCAAGCGGTTTACTCCGTGAAGCATTATCATGGGAAGTTCAACGCCTATCAACGCACCTACGTGATCACCCTGAAGGATTCCTCGCGCATACCGTACTCCTATCTCCAACACCTGCTATCAATGGGGTTGGAGCGCCTTAAGGATGTCTCTATTGGCAGCTCTACTAAGTATCTAACACTGGGCATCCTGATGGGACTACCTGTGCTGCTTCCAAACAAACAAGAGGCACTTGAAGTCGGCACTGCTTTGGATACTCTGGACAGAAAACTAGCACAATCAAACTCTAAGCTCACCGCCCTCCAAGACCTCTTCCGCACCCTGCTTCATGAGCTGATGACGGGGAAGGTGAGGGTGGGGGATTTGAATTGACCAGGCAACCAAAAGCGCTATGCCCGAAGCAACGGAACCCATCATGACCACCGAAACCAGTACAGAAGGCACTCCGATGTTCTTCGGCTCCGGGCACACCTCTTGGAAGCAATTGACATCACAGCCCAAAGAAGGTGCATCGGATGAGGACAAGCAGAAGGAAGCCAGTCGTGCGAAAGCAGCACAGGAGGAACTGAAGCAAGTACTACTCACTTCGCTTCAAATGCAGCACGTTGTTGTTCTGGCAGGGAGCGGCACGTCACTTGGGCCAACCACGAAGGGTCCATCAATGTGGGACTTGTGGGACCATGCAGTGAATTCAAACCCAGGACCAGGCGATACCATACGAACACCAACTCCGAAGGCCAAGGCTGTGATCGAGACAGTGAAGTACAAGCCTGGCAAAGGCAAAGAGAATATCGAGGAACTACTGTCCCTGTGTGAGGCGTATCACCAAGTGCATCCAGCAGAAACTGCCATCGATGAGTTCCTCACGGCCTCAAAGAAGACGGTCTTGGACAAGTGCACCGCGTTCATCGATCTACAGGACGATAAGCAGCTTGCAGCCCATAGGACATTCTTGCACCGCCTGTCGCGCAGACGTGTTAGGGATTCACGCTTGAAGGTGTTCACTACCAATTACGATCGCTGCTTCGAACTGGCCGCCAGTAGACAAGGCTTGGTGGTTGTGGATGGTTTCTCCTTCACTGAGCCACGGCATTTTGACCCACGGTTCTTTCAATACGACATCGTCCGTAGGCCAACGACAGGAGATGAAGTAGGCACGCCACTGGAAGGCGTCTTTCACCTCTATAAGCTACATGGCTCTGTCAACTGGGAGAGGTCTTCGGATGTGGATATCGAAGTCGTAGCCAAACCTGATCCCAAGAAGGCGTGTCTGATCTATCCAGCGAAAGGGAAGTACCAGCAGTCGTATGTGCAGCCCCATTTGGAGTTGATCTCCCAATATCTCTCCGTGCTGCGCGAACCCAATACATGCCTGATCGTCGTTGGGTTTGGCTTCAACGATAATCACCTATCGGAGCCGATCCTTTCGGCCGTGCGAACGAATCCGCATTTGCGCCTGGTTATCGTGAATCCACTGGCCGACGACCTAACAGCAAGGCCAAATGAAACCAATCGTTACTGGGATGAGCTCTTTTCCCTGGCACAGCAGAATGGTGATGTCTGGTTCATCAATTCCTACTTCGGGGATTTTGCTGGGCGGATACCTGATCTGAAGTCATTGACCCCGGCCGAGCGCCTGTCTCGTGACATCAAGACTTTGACTCGATCATGAGCACTGGTGAAGAACAGATCGACTCGGCTTTTCCACGCGGACTGCTGCGGCCCGAATTGTACATGGGCATCCTATCCTCTGTGTCAGCTCAAGCGGTTCGCATCAATCTAGCCGATGGCGGTTCACCGAGCGGCTCACACTTTCTAGGTGGGCGCTATGGCAAAGGGGAGGTAGGCGAGTTTGTTCTCGTAGAAGGCCAGACCACTCTTCTGCTTGGCCGAGTGATTGAAGTGCATCTCCCAGAAGGGGAGCGAAAGTCACTTACTTCTGCCCAGTCCAAAATACCCGACTTAGATGCTATTGGTTCTATCCAACTCCTAGGTTCGGTTGCTATGGATTCACTCCGCGTCACTGCGGGTATTGAGTCATATCCGCGCCTAGGCGATCGCGTTTATGCAGCGCCGCACAAATTCGTCGCGGACCTTCCAAGGCTAATGGAGCCAATGGATGCCCCGGCGAGCAGAGTTCTGCTGGAACTCGGCTCCATCGATGTCGCGATGGAAAGCAAGGTTTCTGTCCGACCCGAGAAGCTCTTTGGAAGACATTGTGCGATTCTAGGAGCGACAGGTGGTGGAAAGAGCTGGACAACAGCTCATCTCATTGAAGAGTGTCTGAAGTATGACTGTAAGCTCATTCTTCTTGATGCCACGAGTGAGTACCGAAGTCTGACGGGGCCGTATGTCGACCACCATCACTTATCCAAGCCAGTTCACCTAGCAACTGGGTCCAAAGCATGTTCGCTGCCGCCGAGCAGTTTCATTGAATCCGACTTCATCGCACTTTTTGACCCTTCGGGTAAAGTTCAGGGCCCGAAACTCAAAGCTGCTATTCGCAGTCTTCGCCTTGCGCGCCTTGTACCACAATTAGCGACAAATGGGCTGATCAGGAAGATTGGGGCACAGAAGGCACCTATCATCGCTGCTCAAGCTCAACCCGGAATTTCTGATAAACTGGAGGACCCTCGGGAAAAGTTTGATGTTTCAAAGCTGGCCGACCAAATAAGAGAGGAGTGCGTTTGGGATGACAATCGCAATCCAGGGTCTTGGGCTGAAAGTCAAGAGTTCACTTATTGCTTGGCCTTGGTAACACGCATCAACACGATTATTACATCGAGTGCAATGGATTGCGTCTTTAGGTCTACAGACCCTGCGATCACGAAGGAAATTGGTGATTTTCTCAAGGGCGACCGGCGCCTTATGCGTATCTGCCTTGGCGGTGTCGCCCATGAATTCTTAGCTAGGGAGATCGTAACGAACGCAATTGGCAGGAAGTTGCTTGGCGCCGCAAGAGCAGGCTATTTCTCCTCTAAACCCTTAGTGGTCATTGTCGACGAGGCACATAATTTCCTTGGCAGGCAAATAGGAAGCGATGACACAGCTGCTAAGCTTGATGCATTTGAAGTCATCGCTAAGGAGGGCAGGAAGTATGGGCTATCCATTTGTCTTGCTACTCAGCGACCGCGGGACGTTACTGATGGCGTGCTAAGCCAGATGGGAACCCTTGTTGTTCATCGCCTTACAAATGATCGTGATCGTGAGGTGGTTGAAAGGGCATGTGGTGAGATCGACAAGTCCGCTTCATCCTTCTTGCCAAACCTGAAGCCCGGTGAAGCGGCCATAATAGGTGCAGACTTCCCAATCCCACTAACCATACAGGTTACCCCGCCGAATGCTACACCTCATTCAGATGGTCCGAATTACCAAGAACACTGGGCGTTAAAGGAGTAGCGCATAGGTACCGGACCATCCTGTAAACAATAACATAGAATGCCTCGAAAGCCCCCCTTTCAATACGCAATTAGGGACATCGTGTCCACGGATAATGAAGACTTGTACAAGGAGGTTTCTTCAAGGATTTCAATAATCCTCAAGAAACAGACAGGTAGCTGGTCCGCGCATATCGATGCGAGCGGGACGGCAATTATCGGCTACAACCGCTCAGCTTATCCAGATGCCGCTTTTGCTCATGAACTCCTACACATCAAGGCAGAACTCGACGGCCTAAGAGACCCGTACCTGAGGAGCAGTGTAGAAGGTTTCAGCTGGGAGATTCTTCGCTTCATAATCAACCACCTAGCTCATCATCGGATATATCCCGAATTCTATGACATGGGGTTCAATGAGGAGGAATTCCTGAATGACAATGATGAAGCAGAGACACTGCAGTTACTGCGGCGCGATGTACCAAAACTGGAGGACGTGTACAGACAGGTACAGAAGCCCATGGATGGATTGATAGTTCTAATGCCCTACTTGGTTTGCGTGAGCCCTCACGAGACGAATTTGGTGGTACATCAGTTTAAGGAGCGCCTCGAGAAAATCGCTGAGCCTTCATTTATCAAAGCGGTCAATGCGATTCTAGAGGAATGGAGGACCTCAAAACGGATGGACTACTGCTTAACTCTCGCAAAGCTCTGTAAGGCCTGCGGTTACATGAACATCAGCTTCGCTCCGCAATCTGATACATCCAAGGAAATATCAGCTTCCACAGTAACGCTTGACTGAGAATCCATGCCCACCCCCGGCGAACACAAGAGCGTACAAGCGCGCACATGAACATGGATGAAGATCAGAGCACCGCAGCCGCCTGGAAATTGGCTGATCAGCTACGTGGCCAAGGCGATGTTAGCGCCGAGTTGCTTGCAACCAACGTTGCATTGCATGGCTTGCGTTTGGATACTCCAGGTGCGTTGGGATGGTACCCTGCTCTTCTTCGACCACTAGGCCGGGGCGCCGGTCCGCTGTACGTGCCTGAGCTTGCAGGCCGGGCCATGGCACAGTTGTGTGGTGGCGGCGAGTACAATGCGGTCCTTGATCCATGGGCCGGTATTGGCGCGTTGCTCGGCTCAGTACTCAGCGGCCATGACGGTGCCAAGGGACATGCGATCACCCGCATACCACAAGAACAGATCCTCGGTAAGGCCTTGTTGCCAGATTGCCATTGGCACCTCGGTGATGCGATGGACTTGATACCGGCACTTTCGCCCGCACCGGATCTTGTAGTGTGCGTCCCTCCCTTCGGTCTAAGGCTGGGCCGGTCTATCGAGATCAATGGCACGAACGGGACCTCGACCCACAAGAACCCCGAGCTTGGCGAGGCCATACTGTTGAAGGCTGTTGAGTTCATGGGGCTGCATGGCCTTGGGCTTTTCGTGATGCCGGCCTCGTTCATATTCAGGCAGCACTCGGTGAGGCATCGCTTCGCTGAGCTGGGCTGGGGCATTGAAGCAACTTTCGAATTGCCTTCTGGAGCCTTCCGCCCTTATGCTGGGGTGAACACTTCACTCGTGGTGATCCGGAAGCAACCGGTGCAACGGCTATTCGTTGGGCAACTAAGCAATGATGAAGCGACCACGAAGGCTGTGATCGATAACTTCCTGGCCCAGAGGGAAGGCGGTTCGTTGGAGATGGGCCGATACGTTGACCCGGAGACTTTCCGTGGTATCGCTGCACTGCGGGCTGAGGAAGAGTTACGTGAGATGGCGCAGCGCTACGGCACAGCACCTAGCACGCTGGGCGAGGTTGCTACGCAAGTGAATCTCGGTCGGTCGGGCGTGCAATTCCATTTTCCTGAAGCTGAGAACACCGTCTACGTTCCCCTGATCGGATCCAGTGATGCGATCGACAGTGCGGAGAGCCTGAAACTGAAGCCGCAGAACTACGCCCAGGTTATTGTAGACCCAGCGAAGTCGAAGGCATCGTTCGTGGCTCAGTATCTTAATTCAGCGGAAGGGCGTTCGGCACGTTCAGCGCTGCAAGCCGGATTCATTCCCAAGTTGAACAAGGCGACCCTAGGTCATATCCAGGTCTTTCTACCTGCCCCTGAAGCCCAGGAAGCAATGCTAGAATTGGAGGCACGCCTCACTGCCGAGCAGAATGTAATACTCGGTCTACAGGCGGAACTGGCCGAGATCCGCCGCACCGCATGGGCCGATCCCCGAACGCTTGAACAGGCAAAGGGAAAGCTCGACGAAGTGTCGAAGCGGCTGAGTGTAGGTTTGAAGGAGTACACGAGCCAAAGTCTTGAAGCGTGGTATGAAACCTTGCCGTTCCCATTGGCCTCGATTCTTCGGGCATGGCAGGCTTCGCCACCGCAAGACCACAAGACGAAGCACGACCATTTACAGCACTTCTTCGAAGCCACGGCGGAGTTCCTGAGTGTAGTGCTTCTCAGCGCGTTCAGCACGAACGAGCAGTTCTTCGAAGCGCATAAGCAACGCCTTCAGAGCGGTCTGGAAAAGCAGCATCTCTCCTTTGAACGGGCCACCTTCGGCACTTGGAAGACGGTCATTGACTATCTCGGCAAGCAGTTGCGCCAACTTCTTAATGAGGCGGGTAAGAAGGCCGAGCAAGCCAAGGAGGACCGCGAACTCTGTGAATCGCTCTTTTCAGATAGAACGCTTCTAGTGGCGCGGGTTCTTGGCAAGGAGGAGGTCGCGGCTGTGATTGGCAGGACCAACAAGTACCGGAACGATTGGAAGGGGCATGGTGGCGTTCTTGGCAATGAGGAAGCAGCCATGCGGAACGAACTTCTGCTGACGGAACTCCAACTCCTGCGGGAGGCGCTTGAAGGTCTTTGGGACAAGTGTCAGATCATCCGTGGGTACCAAGGCGCCTTCCGGCGCGGAGTGTTCGAGACCGAGATCGCCATGCTGCAAGGCAGCAACAGTGAGTTCTTGAAAGAGACCCGAGTGCTGGGCACCCCGCTGGATGTAGAGCGCCTCTACATCTTGACCGAAGGGAACACCGCAGCATTGAAGTTGCTGCCCTTGGTTCACATAGGGGCCTCACCACCCTCTTCACGCAATGCGTGCTACTTCTTCAACCGATTGGAAGGCAACGGGGTGCGCTTCGTGAGTTACCACTACGTGGATTTACCGGAGCTAACTGAGGCTTTTGATGAAGCCAAGGCTGCAATCCTGTTCTTGACCAAAGTCGATTAGGAAATGCCCACCCCCAGCGAACACAAAACCGTTCAAGCGCGCATCCTGGCTTACGCGCAGGAGACGGGCTGGCAGTACGTGCCGCAGGCCGAGGCCGAGCGGCGCCGGGGTTTCGAGGCACAGGCCACCGGCAGTGAGCGCGCCAAGAACGCCGCCTTCTGCTTCACCGAGGTGCTGGAGGCGCAGGTGCGGCGCTTCAACCCGCTGTACCACGAGCCCCCGGGTGCGCTCAACGCCCAGTTCCGCCTGCTGCATGCGGACATCCACGGCAACCGCGACTTTCTGCACCTGCTGCGCAACCAAGGCAAGTTCTGGGACCGCAGCGAGAAGCGCGAGCGCGACCTGGTGCTCATCGACTACGGTGCGGTTGGTGGAGGTAATGTTTTGGAAGGCGGACCTGCCGGTCCGCCACAGAGTCGTGGGGTGGGCAGGATCTCTGGCGGACCGGAAGGTCCGCCAACCGGCAATGTGTACGAAGTAACCGAGGAGTGGTGGACCAACAACGGCCACTACGCTACGCGGCAGGATGTGGTCTTCCTCATCAACGGCATCCCCGTGCTGGTGATCGAGTGCAAGAACGCCACCAAGGAGGAGGGCATCGCCTTGGGCGTGGACCAGATCCGCCGCTACCACCGCGAAACGCCGGAGGTGATGGTGCCGCAGCAGCTCTTCACCGCCACCGATGCCATCGGCTTCAAGTATGGTGTAACGTGGAACATGGTGCAGCGGAATATCTTCGAGTGGAAGAGATTGGAGAGTGTACCGGAGGGCGGACCTCCCGGTCCGCCACCACATACCGGCGGACCGGGAGGTCCGCCCTCCGGGAATGCACGCCCCTTCTTCGACCCTTACTCCTCCGTAAACCCCAAAGAGCACCGCGTACCGCATTGGCATCAACCCGGCGTCTACTGCTCCGTTACGTGGCGCATGGGCGACTCCCTTCCGCGTGAAGTGTTGGACGAGTGGCGCGTTGAGCGCGATGTGTGGCTGAAGCAGCACCCCGAACCGTGGACCGAAGCCACCGAGTTGGAATACTTCGACCGCTTTAGTCGCCGTATGGATAAGTGGTTGGATGCCGGTAAAGGATCCTGCCCGTTCCGTGACCCGGCGCTGGCGCGCATCTTGGGCGATACGCTTCAGCATTTCGATGGTCAGCACTTCGAACTGGAGAGTTACGTGGTGATGCCGAACCATGTGCATGTGTTGTTCCGTCCGCTCGGCGACCACACGGTTGGTGAGATCGTGAAATCGTGGAAGAGCTTCAGCAGCCGTGAAGTGAATAAGCGGCAGGGGAAGAGCGGCGCACTGTGGATGGATGAGTACTGGGACCGGCTGATACGGGACAAAGGACACTTCAGGCAGGTGCGTGATTACATCCGCAACAACCCGGTTGTGGGTGGGGTGAAGGAAGGGGAATACCTACTGTGGGAGAAGGACGCATTGACGGTAGGCGGACCTCCCGGTCCGCCCACTACTCCCTATAACGACGGTGCCATGGAAGGCGGACCTCCCGGTCCGCCACACCTTATGGCTGGGATCTCTGGCGGACCGGGAGGTCCGCCTTCCGGGGTGTTTTCCGGCGGACCGGGAGGTCCGCCCTCCGACTATACGCCCGGCCGACTGGAAGCGAAGGTGAAGACCTTCTGCGCCATCCCCAACGTACTGGCGCTGCTGAAGGACTACATCATCTTCGCCGAGAAGGACGAGGAGCTGAACAAGTACATCCTGCGCCAGCACCAGACCGGTGCCGTGGAGCAGGTGGTACACCGCGCGCTGGACACCGAACGGAAGCGTGGGCTGGTGTGGCACACGCAGGGCAGCGGCAAGACTTTTACCATGATCAAGGCCGCCGAGCTGCTCTTCAAAGCGCCCGAAGCCGAGAAGCCCACGGTGCTCCTGCTCATCGACCGCAACGAGCTGGAGGACCAGATGATCAAGAACCTCGCGGCACTCGGCATCGAGAGCGTGGGCCATGCCAACAGCATCAGCGCGCTGAACAAATTGCTGAAGGACGACTACCGCGGCATCATCGTGAGCATGGTCCACAAGTTCCGCGACATGCCCGCGAACATCAACACGCGCAGCAACATCTACGTGCTCATCGACGAGGCGCACCGCACCACCGGCGGCGACTTGGGCAACTACCTGATGGCGGGTCTGCCGAATGCCAGTTACATCGGGTTCACCGGCACCCCTATCGACAAGACGGCTTACGGGCGCGGCACCTTCAAGACCTTCGGCGGCACCGACGACAAGGGCTACCTACACAAGTACAGCATTTCGGACAGCATCGCCGATGGCACCACCCTGCCGCTGTACTACAACATCGCGCCCAGCGAACTGCTGGTGCCGCACGAAACGCTGGACAAGGAATTCCTGAGCCTGGCCGAGGCTGAGGGGCTGGCGGACATCGAGCACCTGAACAAGGTGCTGGACCGCGCCGTGAACCTGAAGAATTTTCTCAAGGGCAAAAAGCGCATCCGCGAAGTGGCGAAGGTGGTCGCGAAGCACTACAAAGAGAACGTGGAGCCGCTTGGCTACAAAGCCTTCCTGGTGGGCGTGGACCGCGAGGCCTGCGCGCACTACAAACACGCGCTGGACGAATTCCTGCCCCCGGAATACAGCGCCGTGGTGTATACCGGCGGCAACAACGACACTGCCTTGCTGAAGGAGTTCCACATGGACGAGAAGAAGGAGCGGCAGATCCGCAAGGCCTTCACCAAACTGGACCAGCAACCCAAGATCCTGATCGTCACCGAAAAGCTGCTCACCGGTTTCGACGCGCCCGTGCTCTACGCCATGTACCTGGACAAGCCCATGCGCGACCACACGCTGTTGCAAGCCATCGCGCGGGTGAACCGTCCGTACGAGAACGAGGCCGCCGGCATGGTGAA
>Ga0209490_10006477_pt1 | contig 10560 bp, 8 predicted proteins | sample MAT06_FD_187209 | JGI IMG/M metagenome (GOLD analysis project Ga0209490, IMG submission 187209) | Freshwater microbial communities from Lake Fryxell liftoff mats and glacier meltwater in Antarctica - MAT-06 (SPAdes) (version 2) | ecosystem: Environmental > Aquatic > Freshwater > Ice > Liftoff...
CGCAGAAGGCGCTGATACTCTCTAGTCGGTTTATAGACTTTTCCTTGAGTACCCCATGAACCAACTATTTTCTCAGCTTCTAAAAACTCCTCAGCAGAGCCTTGGAATTTATATCCGCTGGTGTTTGTCTGTTGCAAATTTGCTGTTCTTTGAGTTGTATCTTCCGGCTCTAAAACAAGATAATCCGGTGGATTGTGATAGTGGGTATCTCTCGCTACAGCTACGGACAAACCAGAGACAACGCACACATCAAGAATGCGAGGCTTGCCATAGATGATTTTATCGGGTAGCCATGCGAGAATAGCAACGTAAGTGCGATCGCGATCGAACCTAAAGTGATTCTGACTATCTTTAAAACGTGCTGTTATCTCTGTTGCTAGTGGGAACCATGCTTTAATTTCCAATCCTGGCGTTGGTTGAACTGTGCCGACAAAAATAGTATCTGGAAAGCCCGGATCTTGCCTCTGCCAATTGCCAAATTCAGCGAACTCATTTTGTTGATTCAAGAATTCAACGGTGTTAAATTCAATCAAATTTCCCACTAAGGGCGAAAGCTTTGAGATAATTTTAGACAAATTGACCGCTGCATCGACGGTAACAGGTTTAGATACCTCTAGAACGTCGAAAGTATGACCCGATAAGCGATCGAGATATTGGGATGCAACTCTGATGACATCTTGTGTATTCATATCTTACTCTCACAAGATGCTTCAGATATTTTTTGTGAAATTTCTCTAATAATATCGCAAGGATCTACACCAATTACATGAGCAACTAACAGAAACTCAATTACATCTAACCGTCGTTCACCGTTTTCATATTTGGCTACGAAAGATTGGGGCTTTTTCAGAGATTTAGCAACAGACTGCTGAGTTAGTTGCGCCTCTTTACGAGCCGCAATCATACAGCGACGGAATGTCTCATATTCATGACTAAAAACAGATTTCATCGTACTTTGGGTTTAGCACTGCATATACCCTAAGTATAATAAACCTGTTTTCGGATAATCCCAAAATAGGATTTTTGGATCTTTTAGAGGTGGATAGTAATGAAAGTCGAACAAAATTAATCGCAATCCCAAGATTTGCAGCTATCTCTACTTGCGGTTGTCTGTGCCATAATTTTTGTTGTCATCCTTCGGCTTAGCCACACCGTCAGGTTGTTTCTTGGGCTTTTTGACTTCTTTATTGCTTTTTCTTTCTTTTGACATAATGATTCCTCAATTTTCACTCAGCATAACATAGATTGAAACATCTACCTAATAATCTGTGGTAAATTATCAGCTAGGTTTTGAACACATCGCATCTACCGCTGGGCATATCGATAAATACCTCTGAGGTGCAATGTCTGAAATTACTCATCCGATTAATTTAGCGACTTGCAAAGCAGATGTAATCGCTCCTTCGTGCAAACCATCGCCCAAATAAGCTCCCGCATGATAAGTGTTGTTCTCGCCGTTAGTCTCGATAATTTCATCTCGATATCGGAAAGACTCAACTGTATATAACGGCGTGTGATGTTTCTGAATGTGAATGATCTGCTCTTTTGCGATCGACTCCTCCAGTTGAAATGCTAAGCTGTACTCTCGCGGCGATGTGATGCCACAAAGCTGATTCAAGCTCGCATTATAGCCCCATCCCTTGTCCGTCTCGAAAAAATCAAATTCTGATAACTTGCGGATACCATAGCGATCGTACATCGAAGTATCCGAATGCAGCACAGTCGTGGCATAATTAGCTTTCCACGCCGCAAACCGCTTCCTTTCCGCATCCGTCGGGTCAGCCAACAGCCTCATTACCTGGTCTGGCGACATCGCAAAAACCACCTTATCAAATTCCTGAATCTCCCCATCTGAAAGCACAATTTTTACAGCATCAGCACTTCTAAAAATATTGGCAATCTCCACATTCAGCCGTATATCACCCTTAAATTGCCCCAGAATCTTTTCAATGTAAGAATACACCCCGCCTTTAATCCTCACCCAATTCACCGAGGCATAGTCGCGCAGCACCGGCATCGCCAACTCTGCCGGAAAATTGTCCAGTAATTCAAACGGTATCGAGTAGCTATACATCGTCAGCAACTTCAGCCAATCATTGCGGACGCACGAGCTTTTCAAACTCTGAGAAAGCGGCATATTGTAGAAATCGTGCTGTTTAGCAAACCGCATTTTTAAAATAAATCCAGCCGAACGAGCGTAGAAACTATCGAGCCGCAAATACTCGATCAGGCGTTGGATGCCGGTGAAATTCTTTTCGATAGATACTCGCGACAAAAAGTGACCGCCATCTTTGAAAAATAGTGCTGAACCAATCTGTACAGGTTCTAATTCAACGCCTAGCTCCTGCATCAAAGCAATAAAATTGTAAAACACAGTGGGAAATTCCAGCACCCCATTTTCTAATATTTCATTGCACTCAGATTGATTAGGCTCGACATTTTTGTTAAGCGTCCGAATGTGTCCGCCTAAAATCGGCTCCCTTTCCAAAACAGTGACGTGATGTCCCTGTTTATCGAGCCAGTAGGCTGTCGCCATACCGCTAGCTCCGCCCCCAACAATTGCAATTCTCATGGTTAACTCCTAAGAAGACTGGGCGGTTGAAACCGCGTCTACAAAAACAAAACCCGCCTCCGCGGGTTGAAGAACTGTGCGGTTAAAATTACGTTATTTTCGACCGTCCGCGGAGGCGGACATCGTTTTTGTAGACGCGGTTTCAACCGTACGTCCTATCTCAGCCTAAAATCGCATCCCCGGATAACCGTTGATAAAGCAGCGCCCCCGTCCAAAATGTCGGCGCAAAGCCTGGATAGCCGGAGGAGGCGTTGCAGAAATAGAAATTGTTGAGGGAGGTTTCGTGATTTAGCCGATCGACTCCCATGTTTTTCGGCGTCAGGATAGAACCGTAGGAATTGCCATTAGGACACCAGCAGAAGCGCTCGTTAGTCGTAGGACTTCCGGTAATATGAAACACCATGTGTTTACGGAAATCGGGAACATAATGTTTTTCAACTACGTCTAAAATCGAGTCTAGAATCTCCTGTTTCTTTTGCCTATAAGCTTTCTTATCGCTCTCCCAAAGTTGCTTAAAATAACCATAATTAGCAACAGTCAGAAATTCCACAATTTGACAATCTTCTGGACAATCTCCCCCTGCTTCCGTCAAAAAAGTCGGAGTTGTGATCGCAAAACTCGGACGAGAAAAATCATTTTTGTTATACATTTGATCAAAAGCTTCATTCAGATTCAAGTGTTCCGAATGAAACGTATTCCACTTGCCAAATCCATAGTCTCGGAGATCGATATCTTTGACAACACAGTACACCATGTAGTTAGATGCCGAATACTCGTAGTCGAGTTTCCGCCGCACTGTTTTAGAGAATTGTTCCTCTCCAATCATCTTGGCCGCTCGTTTGGGGTCAAGGTTGCAAATCACCGTGTCGCCAGTGAATTCATGGGTTTGATGCGTGGTCAAATCCATCGCTTCAACTCCCGTGACAGTTCTATCTGTCACCCTAAAATTCGTGACTTCATGGTTTAGTAAAACCTTCCCGCCGTTAGATTCAATGACTTTAACCAAAGAATTGATGACATCTTCAAAATGCTGCGTCGGGTAAAATGCGCCCTCTTGATAGCCTCGAAACAAGGCAATCCAAGCATAGAAAGAAAGCTGATTCGGAGGTAGCAAAAAATCCGGCCATTGCAGGGCTAATAGGGTTTGGGCGGCTTGCGGGAGTTTGAACTTGTCGAAAACGTCCTGAAGTGTACTATTGAGGTGTTGGATGGCACAGAATACGTCACCGAAGTTTTTGAGCAATTCAATTGGTTTGACGGGAGGAGCGAGTTTTCTGAGTCCCGCGCCGGTTTGCTCGACTTCGTTGACGAATTTGCGAATGTTCTCGCCTGCTTCGGGAAACAGCGCCGACAATCTGCGGATTAGTTCCTCTGGTTCCGAGGGAATATCTAGGGCGTACCCAGGCATTCTCATGTGGTCGTAGCCATTCGGATCGTAGCGTTCAAAGGTGACATCGCGATCGAGACCGAGTTTTTTGAGCACTCGGTTGACTGTATGTCCTTCGCCGCAGTCCCAAACGTAGTGGAATTGAGCATTAAACGTGTATTTTTTGGCCATTGTAAAGGTGTGGCCAAAGCCTCCGGGGTGCTCGTGAGCTTCGAGGATGTGTACGATTTTGCCGGAGTTTGCCATCAAAGCTCCGAAAACCAGTGCTGATAAACCACTGCCGACGATGAGGTAATCTGTTTTCATGGGAATTTCCTCGATCGATTTAATCGGGCGATCGGTGTCTATCTAAACTAACTCTAAATTTTGAGAAAAGTGGAAACTCAACCAACAGCATTGCTGGGCGCGCTGGCTCAAACATTGTCTTAAAGCCGTTTCACGGTTGCTATTAAGATTAATTAAGATCAGACGGCGGTTGAAACCGCGTCTACAAAAACGATGTCCGCCTCCGCGGACTGAAGAAAATAATGTAAAACGTAATTTTCACCGCCTGTTCTTCAACCCGCGGAGGCGGGTTTTGTTTGTATAGCCGCGGTTTCAACCGCCCGGTTTTTTTTCCAGTTCGCCCCACAAGGAAAAAAACCGGGTTTACACCTTCGTATGTAACTCTTAAGGTATAGAGTAATCTACCTAGTTAGGATGATGTTAATTAGAGATCCGATCGCTTATTTATGCGGGACGATCACATCAAAAAAAGCATCTTCCAAATCATAACCAAACATCTGCGACATCGCCATCAACTTCGATTTACTAGGAATTCCCTGCTGATTCAACCAATCAGTCAACACGAATATTTTGCTCATTAAGAACATTTCCAAAGCTTCAGGATTGTACTGAATTCCTTCACTGCGGTGGAATTGGTGCGGAACCAACATTGCGGAATAGCGGGCTAATTCTCCGACTTTCCAATCTAGCAAAAATGGGAGCCAAGGATAACAAGCATCCAAGCGAATAAACCACAGTCGCACTTCTGGAAGTTCCGAGATTTCTCGCGGATCATACTCTTCGCGCGGATACTCAATTTCAAATTGTAGCTGCTGTTCGTTTTGGGCGATCGTCCCAGCTTGCAGCCACTCTTCAATCACAGTCCGCACTGGGGATAAATCTAAGCTGTTTATGCGATCGGCATCTATCGCTATCATAATACTCATAAAAAGTCAACCTTATATAATTAAGTCATTATCTATAATAGCACCAATCACCAATTAGCAATTACCAATTATCTGAAATTCGAGTGATTCATCTCAATCCGTTCAATCCCGTACATTCCCCTATTCATTCTTCATTCTTGCTTCGCTCAACTGTCAACTGTCAACTGTCAACTCTGCCTTTTTCATTCTTGCTTCTGTCAACTGTCAACTGTCAACTGTCAACTGTCAACTCACCCATTTTTCCCAAACTTGCCATCCTGCAAAGAATTACCAATTCCCTGGATAATTCCCCGCCCGATCAAACCAATTCCCCGCCCTATTACCTGAGTCAAAACGTAAACAACAGCAGCACCCAACAGCGAAATAGCAGCCCGAACTCTAGGTGCGATCGCATCCCTAGCTTCCAGCACCAAAGTCAAAGCCAACTGCCACCCAGAAAGCTGTGTCAACTCCCTATTTCTCGGAGCATAAATAGCAATTCTCCGAATTCCGCTCTCGCCAAAAACATAAAGCCAAAACCTACTTTCAAAAATTGCTTTCGGTTCCACAAAATAGCTATTCCAGCGATATTTCCAAGACAAATTATTCCGAAACCGCTCAATTTCTCGTGTCGAAATCAACTTGCCATCGTAAAAACTTTGCTTGATTTCTTCAATATCCGCAAAATTATTGAGCAGAGGCTGCACAACTCCGCTAGCAACTTGAATTACCAAATTTTCTAACAAAGCTTCAGCTCGCTGCATCGCTTGCAGGCTACCAGGCTGACAAGAAATATTATCAACTGTTAGCGGAATTTCAAATAGCAAATGTGCAAAAAACTCAACTATCATCGGGATTTCGTTAAGGATTTGTGCTGCAACTACATCAGCATCTGCCAGCAGCATCGGCGCAACTTCTAACCTGTTTCCTGTCGCTGCAATTTGCTCTTGACTTTCACTCAATTTTAAGCTTGTTTGACTGCTTTCAAAAACCGGATATTCTCCGATTTGCACCGTGTAGTATCTGCCAAAAAATTCTATGATTGTCGCCTCCCACAAATTCCGCAGAATAGCAGGCATTTTTTCCGACAATTGAGTTGGCTGCACTTGCCCCAAGCGCAATTCCTGAAGCAAATCCTGTAACTTTCGCAGGATGGAATTAATTAATTCGCGCTTTTTGGTCGATCGCAAAATATCGATTTCCAAAGGCACACCAGTCAAGTTGACCAAATCCAACTGCAATTTAGCAGCCACCGAATCAAACAAACTTCCTTGCCAATCACTCGCAACCGCCAAAGCTTCACCCGAAACTGCGGAATTCGCGACTTGCAACTGAGAATTATTCAACAAACTCTCTCGTTTTCCTTCTTCCGTCTTCCTTCTCCCGTTTTCCTCTTTCTTCTGCCCTGTTGCTTCTTCCTTCTTCCTTCTTCCTTCTTCCTTCTGCGCTCTTCCATCAAACAATAACTGACTAACAATCCAACGAGCTGCTAGCAATTCTCGGCGGTGTCCGTTGACTACAATCCCATCTAAAGTAGTTGATAAATCTGTCGAGTTTGCGGTTTTTATCTGTTCCAAATCAGCTTTAACAACCGCCAAAGCTGCATCGATTTCCTGCAATCCAGACACACAAAAATAAGCCAGGATTTTTCGTACTGGCCGATCAAGTATCGAATTCTTTGATTTTTCTTCGGGATTGGCTGGGGAGTTTTCTATGATTGGAACTACCGCTGAATTTAGTTTTAATTCCGAGTTGTCTAGCGCATCCGTCGGCCAATAAGTGCCGCCCGATGCTACCACGCGAATAGCTTCTATTGTCTGGGAAATATCTCTACCTTTAGGACAATAGCCATTCGCGCCCGCAGCCTGCATCTGGGCCAACAGCTTCGGTGTCAGCGGCCCGCCTAGCAGCATCAGTGGTAAGTTTGGGTACAAAGTTTTGAGTTGGCGACAAACTGCCAGCGCGTCCATTTGGCCCGTAGCTTGCGGGGCGGGACGCCATCGCACATTTACCATCTCAACAGCCAAAATCACCAAATCTGCGGGCTTCTTGGCTGCTCCAGACTCCAGCGAGCGAGTTTCCAGAACCCGCAACGCCTCGGTTCCCGTGGCAACATCTGCGACAAATTCCAAGTCTGGATACTGCGAGCCGGCTACTCGCAGCCCCAGCCGAAAAATGGGGTCGCGATCGATCAATAGTAGTTGGAAATTACTCACTCGATTTTAGATTTAAGATTTGAGAGGTCGATCGCGCGAAAACCCAATTACTCGGGGATCAAATTAGCATCAGGAGGCCCAGCCGGTTGAGGAATCGAAGGCGGCGCGGGTTCGGGAGCCGGAGCCGGAGCCGGAGCCGGAGCCGGAGCCTCTTGTCTCGCGGGCGGATAGTAAGGTGCCTCTTGTCTCGCAGGCGGATAATAAGGTTCCGGCTCCCTTGCGGGGGCAGAGTAACGTTCCGGCTCTCTCGCGGGGGGATAGTAAGGCTCGGGAGCCGGAGCCTCTTGTCTGGCGGGCGGATAGTAAGGCTCGGGAGCCGGAGCCTGCTCGGGAGGAGGCGCGTACTCCTCCTGTCGCGGAGCCGGGGCGTACTCCTCCTGTCGCGGAGCCGGGGCGTACTCCTCCTGTCGTGGAGCCGGGGCGTACTCCTCCTGTCGTGGAGCCGGCGGCGGTGCAGTGTTTGCTCTGAGTTCAGCACTCCAGCGCCCGATCGCACCTGCGGCCTCTGAATGCAGCGCCCTACCGAAACCGATTTGGGAAGCGATATCGATCGCAGCTCCTAGACTACCCTGAGAGGCCAATTCCGCTGCTCGATCCAGAATCGGTCGATCGCGAGCAACTTGCAGTTCGCTCACCCACTGATAGACATTATCCTGAGCTTTGGCGTACAGAGTCCTACCGCTCTTAATTTCCGAAGCTTTCTCAATCGCGGCGCTAAGTTTTCCTTGCTTAGCCAGGGCGATAGACTCATCCAAAAAAGGCTGATCTTGAATAACTTCTATGCGTTTCGTCCACTGAGCCAATAGAGTTTGCGCCTCTACCCTGCGGGGACGATTTTGAGAGATCAGGAGTACCTGGCCGATACCACCCTTAAGTCCTTCCACCGTTCCTGTTTCTGCCAACTGCTTCGCCAAATTGACAAAAGATTGGTCTTCTATCCGTTGAATTTCCCGGCGCCAAGTAGCCACCAAAGTTTGAGCATGGACGCGGCGTGGCTGACGAGGGCCGATGGTTTGCGCTTGGTCGATCGCTACCTGAAACGCCCCTACCTGACCGAAACTGGCGATCGTGCTCGCCACTTGCAAACGTAGCAAATCTTGAAACTGCACCTGCAAATTGTCAATTTGAACTTGAGCCTGCTTGTACAGAGGGCGGCCCGGAGCAATTTGGCTAGCAGCCCCCCGCCCTTCGAGCAATGTAAAAATGTGTTGCGCCAGCGGAGTTGAGATCGACTGGTTCCACATCACCGCCTGAGCTCTACCCAACTGCATCAAATCTTGAGCTTCTGCAAACAGTGGCGAATCCTGTGGCACCACAGAAGCAGCCTCGATCGCCCCCGATAGGTCTTTCAACCCCAACCGCTTAGTAGCCATTGCCAGCAAAGTCCGGCTCCAGCCCTCAATTTCCTTCTCAGCTTTAGCACGGGCAAAAAGCTGTGGGTCTATTTTGCGAGCCACGACGATCGCCTCAGCGAACTTTTGCGGAGTTCCGTCCTTCGCCAACTCTCTAGCCTCTTTCAAGCGCTGCCAGCCATTTCTTTCCAAAGAAATCTGCTGGATCAGCTCGTTATAGCGTTTCTGACTCCAGAAAACATTTTCCAGCTTAAACAGAGCTTGAGCATAATCCCAAGCCTTCCTCAAATCCTCACTTTTCAAAGCTGTTAGGGCTGTATCGTAGAGTTTTTGGCCCTCCTGCCAATTTTTTTCCCAAACAGTCACAGCATCCTGTACCTCTGCGTAAGACGGACTGGTTTTGGGAATTTTCGCCACAATCGCCAGAGCCCCTTTCAAATCACCAAGCTCAATTTTTGCCCTGGCAAATCCCAGCATGGCTTTCGACCATTCCCCGATCAAATGTTGACCCTGGGAGTATAACGGATGTTCTTTCGGCCAAGCCTGCACCATTGCCACTGACGATTCTAGCTGTTCTAACTTGCCAGACTTAGCTGCTTGTTGAGCGCAGTAAAGTCGCTCTCCGTCTGCCGCCAGCGGTGAAAGTTGCTGGCAATTCGGCGGCGGGGGCATCGTCAGCAGCCACAGAAATGCAGCAGCACCGGTTACTCCAAATCCCACCAGGAGACTCAGCCAGATTAGCTGCCACTGCCAAAAAGTTCTTTTGCCCTCAGTCGGCGACGCCATTACTGAGGAACTCGCATCGCCTGTCACCTCTGCACTCAACTGTGCGATCGGTTTCGGGGATGGGTTGTATTGCGGTGGTGTGTGGAATTGTTCAGATTGTCGTCTCGCCATTACTTCAGCATGTCCTGTAATGCGCTGTCAAGCCTGACACTCCCACATCAAATCATGGATTGTGATGTCGGCTTCTGACTCCTGTTAAGGAGATCGAGAACTTCCTTCAAGGTACTGGCAATTTTTCCCTTTACGGCGTTTTATAGTGAGGTTTGTGTCCAGCCCCACTGGTTGCTTCCTTTGCATTTTAGGCTTTGGGAGCAGGTAAATCATACCAGTTATCGAACAATTATTCGCAGCTTACGGAGGCACTTTAGTAAAAACACAGCATAAAGCGCCCATCAGCGGTTCTCAAGTATGCCCTATGCCCTATGCCCTATGCCCTATGCCCTATGCCCTATGCCGTTCGCGTACCTCATCTTTCTGAGACTCGGCTATAAATTGGTTACAAAGCTTTTTGTCTATCGCTGGCACTTGATGCTTCTGTGGCGGACTCTGGCGATTTATATCCGTAGAAATCTATCCGGTAGTCTACAATTCTGATACCAGTTTGCTGTTGGATTTGTTCGATCAGCTCGATCGGCAGTTCCACATGAACGTCCAGAATCTGAGCCGTATCCAGACAATTGACGTGAGAATGAGAGTCGCTGACATTACCGTACAAGCGTCCCTCCGATCGATCCAGACATTCAATAATCCCTGCTCTCGACAAAGCTTCTAGATTTTGATAAACCGAAGTATGCCCGATCGAATCCGCTTGTCGGTTCAGGCGATCGTAAATTTCGCGAGCCGAGAGGTGTTCTTTTGCCTCCCACAGAAGTTCTAGAATAAATCGACGCTGGCGGCTCAAGCGCATTCCCATCGCCTGACAGCGGTTTAAAGCATCTTCTAATGAACGAATTGGTTTCACAGCTACCGCCTACTAAAGCCTGCTCGATTTTTAATTCTGGTACAACGTTGCACGCTCATCCCATATCTACTAATTCTAACCCAGGGTTGCCAAACA
>Ga0209490_10006478_pt1 | contig 10557 bp, 10 predicted proteins | sample MAT06_FD_187209 | JGI IMG/M metagenome (GOLD analysis project Ga0209490, IMG submission 187209) | Freshwater microbial communities from Lake Fryxell liftoff mats and glacier meltwater in Antarctica - MAT-06 (SPAdes) (version 2) | ecosystem: Environmental > Aquatic > Freshwater > Ice > Liftoff...
AATACTGACCACGTTTTATTTATTGCAGCCGGAGCATTCCATGTGGCAAAACCATCTGATCTGATCCCGGAATTGCAGGGAAGATTTCCTATAAGGGTGGAGCTGAACAGCCTGACCGAGAATGATTTCTACAGGATTTTGAAGGAGCCCAAGAATGCTTTGACCAAGCAATATCAGGCTTTATTCGAATCAGAAGAAGTGTATCTTGACTTCAATGACGAAGCTATCCGGGAGATTGCCAAATTGGCTTTTCAGATCAATGAAGAAGTGGAAAATATTGGTGCAAGAAGGTTGCATACAGTCATGAGCCACCTGCTCAATGAATTTTTATTCGAGGTTCCTGATACCATTGAGGCAAATTCCAAAATCATGATCACCCAGGAAATGGTACAGGAAAGACTGACTTCTCTGGTTAAAAACCGGGATTTGTCGCAGTATATATTGTAAAAGGGATTAACTTAATCCTGTTTTCAAATCCCAAACTTCAACCAAATCCCGGGTTACAGTTTGGGGTTTTTGTTTATCTCTATCTTGAAAAATACTTTATAATTGAGCAATGTCAGCAGCATCACTTTTTATAATTACGGGTACAAGCAAGGGTATAGGAAATGCTTTGGTGAGAAGGGTGCTTCAGGAAAGCCAAAATACAGTCATTGGTATTGCCAGATCAAAGTCTAATGTGACGCATCCAAATTACAGACATATAGCATGTGACTTGGGAGATATGGAGGCACTTGAAAATAAGTTGGATGAAATTTTCCCAAATGGAGACTTCAAAAGCCTAGTTTTGATCAATAATGCAGGGTGGATCGGTGAAATCGCCCATATAGGGAAATTATCCAACAACAGCATCCGGCAGATATTTGAGGTCAATACCATCGCTCCGGCCATTTTGATGAATGTGTTTGTGAAGAAGTATTCAGGATTGAAAGGGGTTAAGAAAGTTGTTGTCAATATAAGTTCAGGTGCGGCCAATAAGGCGATTGATGGCTGGTCCGGTTATTCATCTTCCAAGGCGGCGCTGAATATGCTGACTCGGGCGGCACAAATTGAATCGGATATGGATCAAAACGGGATCAGGTTTTTTGCGGTTGCTCCTGGAGTAGTGGATACCGAAATGCAGCAAAATATCAGGAACGCGTCTTCAAGTGATTTTTCTACATTACCAAAATTTATTGGACTGAAAGAGAACAGACAATTAAGCAGTCCTGAATCTGCAGCAGAAAAAATTATGTATTTAATTGAAAATGAAGAAAAGTTTAAGGAAGTGATTCAAGATGTGAGGAATTTTTAGCTTGATTTGATATTAATGCCATCCTCCCCAGATTAATTTTTTTTAGGATAATCGAAGAACCAAAATTTCGCATTTTTAGAATTGATTTCATCCCACTTTTTGACATCAAATCTGAACCCAAATTGACCTGCTGTAGGCAGGTTGTCCATCTCACCTCCGAGTTTCCAGATCAGGTCATTCAGACCCGGATTATGCCCAAACAAGAATAACGTTTTTACACTATCATCGGTTTTTTTGATCTCAGATAATATTTGTGACACAGACCCGTGGTAGAGTTCGTCGGTATAGTCAATTTTTTTGGCCGAAAAATCAAGATGCTCGGCGGTGATGATTGCCGTTGCTTTTGCCCTTTCGGCACCGGAGGAAATGATCGCATCAGGTAGGATGTCCTCCTTTTTCAATCGCTTTGCCATCTTGGGAGCATCCTTCAAACCTCTCTCGGCAAGTGGTCTGTCATGGTCGTTTAGAAAGGGATCATCCCAAGAAGATTTGGCATGTCTGACAATTACAAGCTTTTTCATATGGTCAATTTAGCAAAATAAATTTTTGTTTTGTCATCTAGTATATTTACATTTAAAGGACATTTAACCACAAAATTTCAAAACTTATCATGCTTAACGGAACAGTAAAATTCTACAACGATGCAAAAGGATTCGGATTTATCGTTGATGACGAGTCTCAAAATGATGTATTTGTCCATGCCACAGGGCTTGTGGACAAAGTAGCCCAAAATGACAAAGTAACCTATGATGTAAAGGACGGTAAAAAAGGCCTTAATGCCATTAACGTTAAAAAATTATAGAATAAGATTTACTTTGAAGTGTAAAAAAAAGGTTTGGGACTGAAGTTCCAAACCTTTTTTTATGCACTTGTCGGAGAGACCTTTTTGAGTTTTGTCCTTTCGAAGACGGATATTGACTCAAATTTTTCATCTATGTCCACCCCTGACAGGTAATCATTGATCAGTTCACGCAACTCCTGAAAAGAAAGGTTGTGAAGGATTTTTCCGTTTTTGGCCAATGAAACCTGACCTGTTTCCTCCGAAATAATCAAAACAAGCGTATCTGTAGCTTCAGACATCCCAATTCCTGCGCGGTGCCTCAGGCCAAACTGCGCAGGGACCTCTCGTTCGGTGACAGGAAGAATGCATCTTGCGGCTTTTACTTTTCCATTGTATATGATCACTGCCCCGTCATGAAGTGGGCTATATTTATTAAAAATAGAAATCAGCAATCGTTTGGAAATCTGGGCATCAAGGATATCCCCGCTTTCTGCATAAAATTTCAGTTCGGTGCTACTCGATAAGACCATCAAAGCCCCTGTATTTGTACCTGAGAGACTTTTTGAAGCTTCAATTATGGGGTTGATATTAAATGCGTTGCTTTCCCTTTTTTTCCAGAAAAGCAATTCTTGAAAGAAATTTTCATTGGAAAGGAAAGAAGAGCGGCCTATAATCAGAAGGAATTTTCGGATCTCGGGAGCAAAGATGATAATTGCTGCAATCACACCGACACCCATGAATTGGCCTAAGATAATGGAAAGGAGTTCCATTCTCAAGGCACTTACCAACAGATATACCAGGTAAATGGAAAGGAATCCAAGAAAAATTTTGATGGCGACACTTCCCCTCAAAAGTTTGTAAACCTGATAAATAAGGATACTCACCAAGGTGATATCGATGATATTCACTATGGATATTTCTAAAAATCCTATTTTGAAAAGTAATGTCAAGGGTAAATTTCTTTATATAGTTTTACTGTTTCTTTTGCTTCTTTCACGTCATGGACTCTCAAAATGTTTGCCCCGTTAATTAGGGCAGCCATGTGAAGCGCTGTCGTTCCATTCAATGCTTCTTCGGTGGTTATTCCAAGCTTTTTGTGGATCATAGATTTTCTTGAGACGCCTACAAGAATTGGAGCTTGAATTGTTTTAAAATAAGCTAAATTTTTGAGAATCCAATAATTTTGGTCCAAAGTTTTGGAAAATCCAAATCCAGGATCAATCAATACATCTTTAATGCCAGCTTTCAGGCATAGGTTCAGTTTTTTGGAAAAATAATGCATTATTTCTACTAAAATATTATCGTATTCAGTTTTTTGCTGCATTGTCTTTGGAGTTCCTTTCATATGCATCGCTATGTAGGGTACATTCAGTCTTCCGACCTTCTCAATCATCGAAGAATCGAGTTCTCCTGCAGAGATATCATTGACAAAATCAGCTCCTGCGGCCACTGCTTCCACTGCTACTCTTGACCTGAAAGTATCAATTGAAATCATTGTTCCCGGAAACTCCATCTTGATTTTTTCTATTGTGGAAATGGTCCTGTTCAATTCTTCTTCAACAGAAATTTCCTCCGCCATGGGCCGGCTGGAATATCCTCCGACATCCAAAATATCTACGCCGTCGGATATCATTTTCTCCGAAACTTTTAAAAATCCCTCTTTTGAGGCAAGCAATCTGCTTTTTTCAAAAAAAGAATCAGGAGTGAGATTTAAGATTCCCATTATCCAAGGTCTATCCAAAACCAATAGCTTTCCTTTGGAACAGAATGTTATTTTTGTGGGAAATAATATATCTTCGAAGGTGGAAGTCGGTGAGATATCAGAAATCATTTAAATCGAAAACATATTGAAAACGCAAACTGTCAGCGAATATAATCAAGTTATTGCCCATTGTAAAGAACTCTTCAAGAAGAAAACCCAAGATTACGGGACAGCTTGGAGAATCCTCAGACTGCCTTCTATCACTGATCAGATTTTTATCAAAGCACAGCGTATCAGGTCCATTCAGGAAAAAGGCAATCAAAAAGTCAACGACCCGATAGTAGATGAGTTTGTGGGCATTATCAATTACTGCCTCATTGCACTGATTCAAATTTCATATAAAGATGACGCACGTTTGGAAATCCCATATGGAGAACTTGAACCTTTATATGACCGTTGGGCAGAGGCCACGAGGAGATTGTTGGAAAACAAGAACCATGATTACGGAGAGGCTTGGAGAGATATGAGGGTGGCTTCCATGACTGATATCATACTGATGAAACTCTACCGGGTCAAACAAATCGAGGATAATCAGGGAATGACTTTGGTGTCAGAGGGAATTGAGGCCAACTATCAGGATATGATCAATTATGCTGTTTTCTGTTTAATAAAAATGAATTATCATGCTTAAGCAAACCATCTTATACATTATCAGGTTTTTGGTTGGAAGCCTGTTTATTTTTTCAGGACTGATTAAGGTCAACGATCCTGTAGGAACAGCCATTAAATTGGTAGAATATTTTGATGTATTTTCAAACGACATCGCTTCTTTCTTTTACTTGTTCAAAGATTATGCACTGCCGATCGCTGTGTTTTTGGTAGTATTGGAAGTTGTATTGGGAGTGATGTTAATATTGGGAGTAAGGTTAAGATTCACGGTTTGGGCTTTGGGGATCGTGATTTTGTTTTTCACTTTTCTGACTTTTTATTCTGCATATTTCAATAAAGTGACAGACTGTGGTTGCTTTGGGGATGCGATCAAATTGACACCTTGGGAATCATTTACCAAAGATGTGGTTTTATTGGTTTTGATCGGGATTCTGTTCCTTTTCAAAAAAGACCTTTCCAACGATGGTCCTACATGGGCCAAATGGACTGTCCGTGGTTGCTTGGCCCTTTCACTTTTGTTGGCTATTACCGCTATTCGGAACCTTCCATTTATTGATTTTAGGGCCTACAAGGAGGGAGTCAATATCACTACGGCGATGAAGCCTTCTGCCCCTCTGCAGTATAATTACATCATGAAAAAGGAAGGGAAAGAAGTGGTGCTTGACCAATATCCCTCAGATGAATCCTATGAGTTTGTAGATATGGTCTTGGTGAATGAAGACGCCCTTCCCAAGATTTCTGATTTTGCTGTTTGGAATGACGAAGGTGATTTTACAGAAGGCATTTTGACCGGAAATAAGGCGGTGATCTTTGTAACTTTCATGGGCAAAATGAATACCGGTTATCTTGAAAAAATAGATGAGATGGTGCAAGGGCTTCAGGGAAGCGGGATTTCATCTATTCTTGTTGCAGCTTCATCAGTGGATGAAATAGAAGCTTTGATTTCTGCCAGAAATTGGGGGATTAAGGGCTATCAAGGTGATGCCACTGTCATCAAAACCATCATGCGCTCCAATCCTGGGGTAATGTTGATTCAAGAAGGTGTTGTGTTGAAGAAATACCATTATAGGAATACCCCAAGTCCTAAAGAGGTAAAATTGCTTTTTGCCCAATGAAATCACCGTTGAAAATTATTTTGGTAGGAATGCCAGGTTCGGGGAAGTCCACCTTTGGAAGGCAAATTGCAAAACAGCTCAATTTTGTATTTATTGATCTAGACCACTTGATAGAAAGGGAAACAGGCAAAAAAATAAAAGACATTTTTGGGTCAGAGGGCGAAGGAAAATTCAGGGAGTTGGAAACCTTTTACCTAGAAAAGACCCTCAATGGCTTGGATGGATTTGTTTTATCTACCGGAGGAGGAACACCCTGTTTCAACGACAATATGGAGATCATCAATCAAAAGGGGGTTTCTGTTTATTTAGATGTTTCGTTGGAAGAGATCAACAAGAGATTGATCAAAGACCAAACAGGAAAGAGGCCTATGTTTACCGGTTTAGATGAAGGAGAAATCACCTTAAAATTAAAAAATCTACTTTTACAGCGGGAGTACTATTACCTAAAGGCAAAAATAATACTCAGCGGTGAGGATATTTCCACTGAGCATTTGATGTCGGCATTGATGGGATTTTTTAGAAATTAAATCCGAATGTCATGGTACCGGTCGTGATATTGTTACGGATTTCGGTAAATGGCCCTATGTTGAAACCTCCTTCTTCTACAGGGAAAGAATTGTAAAGCTGTCTGAAATTAGTTGATGACAAAGCGAAATCTACATAAATTGCTTTTAATCTCACCCCAAAACCTCCTGAATACTGTTGTGTTTTCCTTTCAAAACTACTGTCGACAAATGGGTCTCCGTAGAATCCATATCCGCTTCTCACTCTCCAAATATCAAATCTGAACTCACCACCGACTCTATAATTAAAAGTTTGACCATATAAGGACCGGATTTGTTGGTTGTCTGCTCCAGCATTAAAATCCCTTGAATTGATGCTGCTTTTGCTATAATCCAAATAGTCTATATCAGCTGTTATGAAACCACTTTTTCCAATAAAGAAAGTAGCGCCACCACTAAGTCGTAAAGGCGTGTTGAGGTTGTAATTACCAATGGTGATAGGTGTTAGCGCTTCTTCTCTTCCAAGTGTAATATTTTCTTGATCGAAAAAGAAGTTATCAAAATTATTGACCATTCCTGCTTCATATTCTTCATTGAAGTTGTACCAAGTAGGTGATTGGAAGTTTATCCCCAGGTTTAATTGATCAACAGGTTTGAAGATTACACCAAGATTAATATTGGCACCAAATCCGCTCACTGAAAGTCTCTCATCAATAGTTGAATTCAATAATGGTTCATCGAAAAATTCTTCTCTGTAATTTTTTCTTGAGTTATAAATCACAGAGGACAAACCCAATCCTGCACCAATAAAAAATTTGTTGAGGAAATTGGCACCATAAGAAATTGAGGTTTGACTTATTCTCCCATCTGTAGTTACAGTTTCATTCTGAAATGGAAATCCCAAGACAAAAGAATTATATTGCGTAGGGTTGGTTATTGGGCTTCCATTTTGATCTGTGACGATGGGGTTAACCAAAAACGTCTGATAAGCCAAACCGGTCAGACCGAAATTTTCTATCTGACTTTCTGGAATTCCATTTGCCTGTTGAAGAAAAAAATCAATTATCGAAACATCCCCTTCAATATCTGAAAAATAGCCAAATTGTGTATTAAAATGGTTCATTCTATTGAAGCTGATACCAAATGAACCTCCTTTGAACGCACTTGAGTTTAAGTCACCTTGCCTTGGATTACTGATTACCAAACTTAGATTAGGAAAAGAGAAATTCCCTGTCCTTTCATCTTGGATTTGACCTAAATAGTTTGACTCTGTGTTCCTAGTCCCAAATGATGGTGTTACACTGAATTCAGATCTTCTAAAAAAACCTAATCCGGCAGGATTGGTGTGGATATTAGAAATGTCACCACCCAAAGACATTTGCGCACCCCCCAATCCAATGGTTCTTGCAGATCCTGTTGACCTAAATTCACTGAATCTCAAAGCATCTTCAAAGTATCCAAATTGGGCAAATACTGTAGAAGTGCCTAAAAAAATCATAAAAAATCCAATCAGTAAATGCTTTGTCGAAATCATATAAGGAATATAGAAATTTGACTTATGGAATTAAATAGGATTGATTTAAAATTTTAAATAATATAGTTTTTAAAAAAAAAGGGGAATTATCTTCCCCCTCTGCCTCCTCTAGATCCTCCGGAGCTCGTGCCTCCTCCACCCATACTTCCACCACTTCTACTTGGGGAACTGTATGAGGGTGAAGAACTTCTTGATGGAGCTGACATACTTCCACCTCTTGATGGAGCTGACATACTTCCACCTCTTGATGGAGCTGACATGCTTCCACCCCTTGAAGGTGTAGACATGCTACCACCTCTCGATGGTGTTGTTGTCCTATTATTGTTCATGGTGTTACCTCCTCTATTGTAGGAAGGATTTGCACCTCTGTTTGTATTGGTTGTGCCTCTATTATTGAAACTTGGCGCAGTTGCTCCTCTGTTTACTGTCCCATTGGATACACCTGAATTTCCTCTTGAATTATAAGTTGGTCTGGCATTATCAATACCTGTTCTGTTGCTTGGTCTTGTAGCTGTCGCTGAACCTACATTTCTATTACCTGCTGCGGCAGATGAATTGGCAACCCTACTTCCTGAACTGTTGTAGTAATCATTTTGTGATCTACCGAAATCTCTTCCTGATGTTCTGTTATTTGCACCTACTGATCTATCTGGATTCACGGCGTCTCTTCTAGCTGCTCTTGATGTAGATGGATAGCTGGTCCCGCCGCGGTTATTTGCATTTACGGCCATTCCTGAATCTCTTCCCGGTCTTCCTCCTCTTACAACTTGACGGCCTCCTTCACCTCCCCAGTTGTTACCGCCGCCCCAACCTGGTCTACCCAAGCCCCACATTCCGCCACCCATCATTGGGTTACCCCACATTCCCATTCCTCCCATCATTGGGTTACCCCACATTCCCATTCCACCCATCCAAGGGTCACCCCACATTCCCATTCCGCCCATCCAAGGGTTACCCCACATTCCCATTCCACCCATCCAAGGGTTACCCCACATACCTCCGCCCATAAAAGGGTTCATCCAAGGGTTACCCCACATCCCCATTCCACCCATTCCCATCATTCCCATCCCCATATTCCGTCCCCACATTGAGTTCCATCCCATTCCCCACATTGGCATTCCCCAACCCATTCCCATTCCACCCATACCCCATCCCATGCCCATCCCTAAACCCACGTTGACGTTGAGCCCGCTATTCCATCCCATTCCATTAACACCTCCACCGGATCCACGAAAATTATCGTAAACATTTACGTTCTGATTGGAATTTTGAGCCTCATTGTCATCAAAATAAACCTCGCCCGTATTTTGGGTTGCGGTTTGGGATTGATATTTGGCTATAAATTCAGGATTCACGTTTCTCGCCGAGAAATTCTCCTGCTCAAATTGTGCAGGATTGACTGTGTTCAACTGATTGAAGTTCTGGGGATTGTTGTTTGAAACTGCAAACTGAGTAGCCACTTTGACATCAGAAGCCATGAAGTAAAGGTCATCGGTATCTCTGCTTCTAGTAGCTGTTTGGCTGGTACTGCACGAAGAAAGGATTAGCGCTGTACCTGCTCCAAGAATGAATATTTTGTTGAGGTTTTTCATTTGTTTGGTTTTACTATTTACCGTTATATACGAGTCATGTAATAGAGGGTTATTATTTTTTGGATTATATTTGCCCCCTACAGTAATTAGCGAAGATAATTAGATTTTTGAAATCAAAAAATACTATGAGTAAAGGATTGCCAAAAAGGAGTGAAGACTACTCTTTGTGGTACAATGAATTGGTCAAAAGAGCTGATCTTGCAGAAAATTCCCCGGTTAGGGGTTGTATGGTGATAAAACCATATGGATACTCTATCTGGGAAAAGATGCAGGCAGAACTTGATAGGATGTTTAAAGAAACAGGACACAGCAATGCCTATTTTCCACTTTTTATCCCAAAATCTTATTTATCCAAAGAAGCCAGCCATATCGAGGGATTTGCAAAAGAATGTGCCGTAGTCACACATTACCGCCTCAAAGCATCAGAAGATGGTAAAAGTGTCATCGTAGATCCGGAAGCAAAATTAGAAGAGGAACTTATCGTCAGACCCACTTCCGAAACTGTGATCTGGAGTACATTCAAAAATTGGATACAATCCTACAGGGACCTCCCACTTCTGATAAATCAGTGGGCAAATGTGGTCCGATGGGAAATGAGAACCAGGTTGTTTTTAAGAACCACTGAGTTTTTGTGGCAGGAAGGACACACCGCCCATGCAACCAAGCAGGAAGCCATCGATGAAACTGTCCAAATGGTGAATGTTTATGCTGAATTTGCAGAAACATTTATGGCTATGCCAGTAATAAGGGGGGTTAAAAGTGCCAATGAAAGATTTGCCGGAGCGGTGGACACTTATTGTATTGAAGCTTTGATGCAAGATGGAAAAGCACTTCAGGCTGGGACTTCACATTTTCTTGGTCAGAATTTTGCCAAAGCTTTTGATGTCAAATTTGCTACCAAAGAAGGAGGATTAGAATATGTCTGGGGGACTTCTTGGGGGGCAAGTACCCGACTGATGGGTGCATTGATAATGGCCCACTCTGATGACAATGGACTGGTACTTCCTCCAAAGCTTGCCCCAAATCAAGTCGTAATCGTTCCGATATATAAGGGTGAAGAGGAACTTGAAAGGATTTCAGTCAAGGCAAAAGAAATCATTGCCAAATTGAAAGCCAAAGGAATCTCGGTCCATTTTGATAAAAGGGACACGCATAAGCCCGGTTGGAAATTTGCCGAGTACGAACTCAAAGGTGTTCCACTAAGAATCGCAATGGGTCCAAGAGATTTGGAAAACAATACGATCGAATTGGCAAGACGGGACACCTTGACAAAAGAAACGATCAACCTTGGAGAAGTAATCCTTGAAGATTATGTCAGTGGATTGCTCGATGATATTCAGGAAAGCATTTATAAAAAAGCTTTCAAG
>Ga0209490_10006487_pt1 | contig 10545 bp, 5 predicted proteins | sample MAT06_FD_187209 | JGI IMG/M metagenome (GOLD analysis project Ga0209490, IMG submission 187209) | Freshwater microbial communities from Lake Fryxell liftoff mats and glacier meltwater in Antarctica - MAT-06 (SPAdes) (version 2) | ecosystem: Environmental > Aquatic > Freshwater > Ice > Liftoff...
TACGCCGAACGGTTTGGTGGTGCCGGTGATCAAGGATGCCGACCAGAAGGGCATCCTGCAGATCAGCAAGGAGATGAGCGAACTCGCGGCCAAGGCGCGCGAAGGCAAGCTCGGCCCGGCCGACATGAGTGGCGGCTGTTTCAGCATCAGCAGCCTGGGCGGCATCGGCGGGCGCTACTTCACGCCCATCATCAACGCGCCCGAGGTGGCCATCCTGGGCGTCTGCAAGAGCAGCATCGAACCGATGTGGAACGCTGGTTTCGAAGGCGGGGCCTTCCAGCCGCGCCTGATGCTGCCGCTGAGCCTGAGCTGGGACCACCGCGTCATCGACGGCGCGACGGCGGCACGCTTCAACGCCTACCTGGGCCAGATCCTCGCCGACTTCCGACGCGTGCTTCTCTGATGGCAGACCTGCAAACTCAAGAGTCAAGAGCTGACAAGGGACGAGACATGGCGCTCAGCGAGATCCGCGTGCCGGACATTGGCGACTTCAAGGAAGTCACCGTCATCGAGGTGCTGGTGAAGGCCGGCGACACCATCAAGGTCGAGCAGAGCCTGATCACCGTCGAAAGCGACAAGGCCTCGATGGAGATTCCAGCCTCGGCGGGCGGCGTGGTGAAGGAGATGAAGGTGAAGGTGGGCGACAAGGTCGCCATGGGCACGGTGCTGCTGTCGCTGGAGACCGGTGCGAGTGCTGCGCGGGCCCCTGAATCTGTCGCCCCAGCAGTCCCAGCGCCACCCACCGCGCCGGCGTCCGTCGTGCAGCTGGCCACACCCGCGCCCGCCGCAGCCAGCTACTCGGGCAGCGCCGACATCGAGTGCGACATGCTGGTGCTGGGCGCCGGCCCTGGCGGCTACTCGGCGGCCTTCCGCGCCGCCGATCTGGGCATGAAGACAGTGCTGGTGGAGCGCTACCCGGTGCTGGGCGGCGTGTGCCTGAATGTGGGCTGCATCCCAAGCAAGGCGCTGCTGCACGTGGCGGCGGTGATGGACGAGGCGGCGCACTTCGCAGACATCGGCATCAGCTTCGCCAAGCCGGAGATCGACCTCGGCAAGTTGCGAGCGCACAAGAACAAGGTGGTGGGCAAGCTCACTGGCGGCTTGAGCGCGATGGCCAAGATGCGCAAGGTGACGGTGCTGACGGGGCTTGGCGAGTTTGCCGACCCGCACCATCTGACCGTGACCGATTCAGACGGCAAGTCGCAGACGGTGCGGTTCAAGAACGCCGTCATCGCGGCCGGCTCTGAAGCGGTGAAGCTGCCGTTCTTGCAGACCCCGCAACTTCGCGACGACCCGCGCATCGTCACCAGCACCGGCGCGCTGGAGTTGCGCCAGAAACCCGAGCGCATGCTGGTCATCGGCGGCGGCATCATCGGCCTGGAGATGGGCACGGTCTACAGCACGCTCGGTGCACGGCTCGACGTGGTGGAGATGCTCGACGGCCTGATGCAGGGCGCTGACCGCGACCTCGTGAAGGTGTGGCAGAAGATGAACGCCCCCCGCTTCGACAAGCTGATGCTGAAGACCAAGACCACGGGTGCCGAAGCCACGAAGGACGGCATCCGTGTGATGTTCGAGGGCCTCGACGGCAACCAGAGCGAAGGCCTGTACGACCTGGTGTTGCAAGCCGTGGGCCGCACGCCCAACGGCAAGAAGATCGGCGCCGAGAAGGCCGGCGTCGTCGTCAGCGAACGCGGCTTCATTGCGGTGGACCGGCAGATGCGCACCAACGTGCCGCACATCTTCGCCATCGGCGACGTCGTCGGCCAGCCCATGCTGGCGCACAAGGCCGTGCATGAAGGTCATGTCGCCGCCGAAGTGGCCAGCGGCGACGACCAGGCGCTCTTCGACGCGCGTGTCATCCCGAGCGTGGCCTACACCGACCCCGAGATCGCCTGGGTGGGCCTGACTGAAGACGAGGCCAAGGCTCAGGGCATCAAGGTCAAGAAAGGCCTGTTCCCGTGGTCGGCCAGCGGCCGCGCCATCGCCAACGGCCGCGATGAAGGCTTCACCAAACTGCTGTTCGACGACTCACCAGAAGCGGCCGGCCACGGTCGCATCCTGGGCGGTGGCATCGTCGGCACGCATGCCGGCGACATGATCGGCGAGGTGGCGCTGGCCATCGAGATGGGCGCCGACGCGGTGGACATCGGCAAGACCATCCACCCGCACCCCACGCTGGGTGAAAGCATCGGCATGGCTGCGGAAGTGGCCCACGGCAGCTGCACAGACCTGCCGCCTGCGCGGCGCTAGTCGCGCGGCGCCGGCGGCCCTGCTTTCGCGGCCGGCACAAGCGACGCCAAGCCGCCGATCAAGCTTCCCGCTGCGGAACCGGCTTAGCCGGGCCGCTGGCGGACGGCCCCCTCGGGGGGTAGCGAGCGCCAGCGAGCTTGGGGGCCTCAGTCACCCCCAGCGTGTATTGATATCGACGACCAGCGGCTTGTCGGCCGGGTAGTGATCGGCCAGCTCACTGCCTGAAAGCGTCAGCACCTTCTCCAGTTGCTGACCCCAGGCATGCCCGGCGGGGGCCTGCGCCAGTTCCTCTTCACGGCGCGTGATCAGCTCTTCCAGCGGCGCTGGCAGACCAGGCACGGCACGGTCGGTGGAACGCTTACCCTGCGTGGCCAGGTGCTCTTCGATGCGGTTACAGACCGACTTGAACATCTGCGACACGCGCGAGGTGCTGACCTGCAGGCTCTCAGCCAACTGCGTGGGCGTCAGGCCCACGCCCAGGTAGGCGTCGATGACCTGGCGGTCACGTTCGGGCAGCTTGACGAAAAAGCTCTCCAACCGGCGCAACAGCATCGCCGTGTCTACGCGGGCTTCCACCTCGTCTTGCGCCGTGGCGGCCTCGCGCTGCGGGCGTTCGGTCTCCTCGTCGCTGTCGGGGCCCGGCCCCACGGGTTGGGCCTGCAGGGCTTCATGCTCCAGTTCGTAGATCTCGTCGACGCTCAGGCCGCACAGCGGGCTCAAGTCGGCGGCGCTGGGTTCGCTGTCGTTCATGCTGCGCCAGCGTTCGCGGGCCACCTGCAGCAGCTTCACCTGGCGGCGGCGGTGGCGGCTCAGGTGGTCCATCTGGCGCAACTCGTCCAGCATGGCGCCGTGCACACGGTGCCGCGCATAGCGCACGAACGCTGCTTTGGCCTCTTCGCTTTCGCGGTCGCCTTCCCACAGGAAGCCCAAGGCCGCCTGCGCCACGGCGATGAGGCCGGCCTGAATGAGGTCAGCGCGTTCGACGTTCGAGGGCAGGCGCCGCGCCAACGAATTGGCATGCTGGCGCACCCACGACTCATTGCGCAGGATCAGTGATGAAGGCACGCCTTCCATCGAGATCATGGCTACTCCGTTGCCAGGCCGACAGGCCCCGCTTCAGCGCACAGTATGCGCGCTAGACATTCACGCCGCCGCCCAGGGGCGGCAGGCCCGGCGTGCTTGCTGCTAAGCCGTGCGGCCGAACAAGCGCGACAGCTCGGCCAGGCGGCCGGCATGCCAGGGTTGCACCTGGCTCCACTTGAAGCGCCAGCGCCACCAGCCGCTTTCCTGGCCGGGAAAGTTCATGCGGCTCTCGGTGGGCAGGGCCAGCACGTCTTGCAGAGGGTGCACGGCGGTGTCGGCCACGCTGGCCATGGCCGCGCGGATCAGGGCCCAGGAAATGTCGTGACCGTCAGTGTTGAGGTAGCCGCGTGCGAAGTGGCGTTCGTGGTCGCTGGCGGTGGCCCACCAGCCGGCCGCGGTGTCGTTATCGTGCGTGCCGGTGTAGACCACGGTGTCGGGTTCGTGGTTGTGCGGCAGGAAACGGTCGCTGGCATCACCCGCAAAGGCGAACTGCAGGATGCGCATGCCGGGCAGGCCGAACCTCTTGCGCAGTGCTTCGACCTCGGGCGTGATGACACCCAGGTCTTCCGCAATGATGGGCATCGGCCCAAGCGCCCGGCCGATGGCTTCGAACAGCGCCGCGCCGGGGCCGGGCTTCCACTGACCTTTCACCGCCGTGGGCTCGCTGGCCGGAATCTCCCAATGCCCTTCGAAGCCGCGGAAGTGGTCGATGCGCACGATGTCCACGAGTTCGAAGCTGCGGCGCACACGCTCCACCCACCAGGCGTAGCCATCCTTGGCGTGCTCGGCCCAGCGGTACAACGGGTTGCCCCAGCGCTGGCCGGTCGCACTGAAGAAGTCGGGCGGCACCCCGGCCACCACCGTCGAGCGGCCTTGCCGGTCGAGTTCGAACAGATGCGGGTGGGCCCAGACCTCGGCGCTGAGATAGGCGATGAATATCGGCGTGTCGCCGATGATCTGCACGCCCTTGGCGTTGGCATAGGCCTTCAGCTTGAGCCACTGGCGGTAGAAGCGCCACTGGCAGAACTGCCAGAAATGGATGCGCACGGCGTGCTCTGCCCGTGCGTCGGCCAGGGCCAGCAGGTCGCGGTGCGCCAGGCCTGGCGCCCACTCGCACCAGTCGCGCCAGCCCAGGTCTTCACACAGGGCCATGAAGAGGGCGTAGTCGGGCAGCCAGGTGTCGTGCGCAGCGCAGAAGGCGGCGAAGTCGGAGCGCTGGGCCGGTGTGCCCTGGGCCGCGAAACATGCGGCCGCTTGGGCCAGGCGTTCCATGCGGAAGGGGTACATCACCGCGAAGTCGACGGCGTCGTCGGCCAAGCCAAGCACCGGCACCAGCGCATCGGCATCGAGCCAGCCTTCACGCAGCAGTTCGGCCAGCTCGATGAGCAGCACATTGCCGGCAAAGGCCGAGTTGCTCATGTACGGCGAATTGCCCGGGCCGATGCCGGCCAGCGGCAGGATCTGCCACAGCTTCTGCCCGCCGCTTACCAGCCAGTCGACGAAGTGATAGGCCTCGGGTCCGAGGTCGCCGCAGCCATGCGGGCCAGGCAGCGAGGTGGGGTGCAGCAGCACGCCACTGGCGCGTGGAAAGCGTCCCGCTTGGGGCAGAGTGACGCGCAGGGGGACGGTCATGGTCAGGCTCCTCGGGCGGATTCGTCGTTGCCGGCATCGCGCAGCAGCATCACGCTGCGTGCGCCCAGCATCAGCTCGGTGGCCGCACCGCGGCGCCACGTGCTGCGGCCATCGGCGGCGGTGGTGTCGAGCTCGGCCACCCAGTGGCCCCGCGGCAGCTGGAAGCTGGCGTCCATGTCGCGGCCATTCACCAGCAACAGCAGCGGCGCGGCACTGCGACCCGCGCGACCTACCCACGCGCCCATGATGCGTGACATGCGGTTGTCCCAGTGATCGGGCGTCATGGCTTCGCCCGTGCGGCGCAGCCAGGCCAGGTCGGCCACGCCTTGGGCATCCGTCAGGCCGGTATACCAGCGCTCGGCCAGCGGCAGCAGGCGGCGGCGCAGGGCCAGCACATGCGCGGTGAATGCGATGAGGGCTTCATCGGCCTGCGCCCAGTCGATCCAGGTGATCGGGTTGTCCTGGCAATAGGGGTTGTTGTTGCCGCCCTGGGTGTGGCCCAGCTCATCGCCGGCAGCCAGCATGGGCGTGCCCTGGGCGAGCAGCACGGTGGCCAGCAAGGCGCGCTTCAGGCGGGCGCGCAGTTGCAGCACGGCTGGCTCGGTGGTGGGGCCTTCCCAGCCGCAGTTCCAGCTCAGGTTGTGACCGTGGCCGTCGCGGTTGTCTTCGCCATTGGCGTGGTTGTGGCGCAGGTCGTAGCTGACGAGATCGTGCAGCGTGAAGCCGTCGTGGCTGACGATGTAGTTCACGCTGGCCAGCGGCGTGCGGCGCCGTGGCTGGAAGATGTCGCTGCTGCCGGCCAGGCGCAGTGCGAATTCACCGCGTGTGCAGTCACCGCCGAGCCAGAAGGCGCGTGCCGTGTCGCGGAAACGGTCGTTCCATTCCAGCCAGCCCGACGGAAAACCGCCCACCTGGTAGCCGCCTGGGCCCAGGTCCCAGGGCTCGGCGATGAGCTTGATGCCCTGCAGCGCGGGGTCTTGCAACACGGCCTTGAAGAACGGGCCGTCGCGCTCGAAGCCGGGGCTGCCGCGGCCCAGCACGGGCGCGAGGTCGAAGCGGAAGCCGTCGACATGCATCTCCTCCACCCAGTACCGCAGGCTGTCCATCACCATCTGCAGCACACGCGGGTGGCGGATGTCGAGCGTATTGCCGCATCCGCTCCAGTTCTCGTAATGCTGGCGTTGCTCGGCCAGGCGGTAGTAGCTGGCGTTGTCCAGACCGCGCCAGCAGAGCGTGGCGCCGCGTTCGTCGCCTTCGGGCGTGTGGTTGAAGACCACGTCCAGCAGCACCTCGATGCCTGCGGCGTGCAGGTGCCGCACCATCTCTCGGAACTCGTGGCGCGGCTCGGTGCTGGCGGCGTAACGTGGGTCGGGGCAGAAGAAACCCAGCGTGTTGTAGCCCCAGTAGTTCACCAGCCCCAGCTGCGACAAGCGCGGCTCGTCCAGGATTTGCAGCACAGGCAGCAGGCTCACGGCCGTCACGCCCAGGCGCTGCAGGTGCGCGATGGCCGCCGGGCTGCACAGGCCGCTGTAGGTGCCGCGCTGAGCCTCTGGAACACCCGGCATCAATTGCGTGAAACCGCGCACGTGCACTTCGTAGATGACGGTGTCGATCAGCGGCGTGGCCGGTGCAAGGTCGCCCTGCCAGTCGAAGCTGTCGTGCACCACTCGGGCCTTGTGGGCGCCGGCGCCGTTGTCGCGCTGGTCCATGTGCAACGGGTGTTCTCGGTCGGCGCCGCCGTGCGGCCCGGCAGGGTTGAAGCCCCCGGGCGGCGCCACGATCTCGCGCGCCCAGGGGTCGAGCAGCAGCTTGTGCGGGTTGAAGCGGTGGCCGCGGTCGGGGCGCCAGGGGCCGTGCGCGCGAAAACCGTAGACCAGCCCGGCGTTGGCGCCCGGCAGGGCGCCGTGCCAGATGTCGCCCGTGCGCTCGGGGAGCGGCCAGCGCGCGAGTTCAACTGCGCCGGCGTTGTCGAAGACGCACAACTCCATTCGCGTGGCATGCGCCGAGAACACCGCGAAATTGACACCAACGCCATCCAAGCTGGCGCCCAGCGGCCAGGGACGTCCGCCTTCAAGGGCGGCGAAGTCTGCGCCGGCAACATCCGGGTCGGCAACGTTCAAGCCCGCCTGCTTCAAGCTCGAATTCAGCCGGTCCATGCCAGGAAAACGGTTGCCAGCGGTGGCAGCGTCAGCGACAGCGAATGCGCGCGGCCGTGGCTGGCCACCGCTTCTGCCGTGGCCGCGCCCAACGGCGTGCCGACATTGCTGCCGCCGTAATGATGCGAATCGGTATTCAGGCGCTCTTGCCATTCGCCCGCTGCGGGCACGCCCAGGCGAAAGCCGTGGTGCACCACGGGTGCGAAGTTGCACACCACCAGCACCATCGAACCATCAAGCGCCCTGCGCACGAAGCTCAGCACACTGTGGCGGCTGTCGTCGTGGTCGACCCACTCGAAGCCTGCGCCGCTGAAGTCCTGTTCGTAGAGCGCGGGGTGGCTCTTGTAGAGCCGGTTCAGGTCACGCACCAGGCTTTGCACACCCGCATGATGGGTATCTTCCAGCAGATGCCAGTCGAGGCTGCGGTCGTGGTTCCACTCGTTGGCTTGCGCGAACTCGCAGCCCATGAAGAGCAGTTTCTTGCCCGGGTGGCCCCACATGAAGCCGTAGTAGGCGCGCAGGTTGGCAAACTGTTGCCAACGGTCGCCCGGCATCTTGGCCAGCATGCTGCCTTTGCCGTGCACCACTTCGTCGTGGCTGAGCGGCAGCACGAAGTTCTCGGTGAAGGCGTAGACCAGGCCGAAGGTCATCTCACCGTGGTGATAGGGGCGGTGGATGGGGTCACGCGCCATGTACTGCAGCGTGTCGTGCATCCAGCCCATGTTCCACTTGAAGTGAAAGCCCAGGCCGCCGGCAAAGGTCGGCCGGCTGACGGCCGGGAAGGCTGTGCTTTCTTCGGCCAGCGTCACGGCCTGCGGGCGCTCGGCACCCACCACTTCGTTGGTGCGCTTCAGCAGCGCGATGGCTTCCAGGTTTTCGCGCCCGCCGTGCGCATTCGGCAACCACTCGCCGGCCTTGCGGCTGTAGTCGCGATACAGCATGGAAGCCACGGCGTCGACGCGCAGGCCGTCGATGTCGAAACGCTCGAGCCAGTACAGCGCATTGCCGACCAGGAAGTTGCGCACCTCGGTGCGGCCGAAGTTGTAGATGAGGGTATTCCAGTCGTTGTGGAAACCCTCGCGGCGGTCTGCATATTCGTAGAGATGGGTGCCGTCGAATTCAGCGAGGCCATGCGCGTCGGTGGGAAAGTGCGCCGGCACCCAGTCGAGCAGCACGCCCAGGCCCATGGCGTGGGCACGGTCGATGAAGCGGCGCAGGCCGGCTGCATCGCCGAACCTGGACGTCGGCGCGTACAGCCCCAGCGTTTGGTAGCCCCAGCTGCCGTCGAATGGGTGTTCGCTGATGGGCAGAAGCTCGAGGTGCGTGAAGCCCATGTCGGCGGCGTAGGGCAGCAGGGTGTCGGCCAGTTCGTCCCAGCTCAGCCATCGGTTGCCTTGTTCGGGCACTCGGCGCCAGCTGCCCAGGTGCACCTCGTAGATGCTCATGGGCGCCTCCAGCGCGTTCGCAGCCTGGCGGGTGGGTGAGGGCGGGGTGAAGGCCGGCATCTCGGCCACCACGCTGGCTGTAGCGGGCCTCAGCTCGGCCTGGCGCGCGTAGGGGTCGGCCTTCTGCGGCAGCAAGCGGCCTTCGCGGCTGAGCAGCTCGAACTTGTAGCGTGCGCCCAGGCCCACGCCGGGCAGGAAGAGCTCCCACACTCCACATTCGCGCCGCAGGCGCATGGGGTGGCAGCGGCCGTCCCAGAAGTTGAAATCGCCCACCACGCTGACGCGGGCGGCGTTGGGCGCCCACACCGCGAAGGCCGTGCCGGCGACTCCGTCCAGCAAGCGCGGTGTCGCGCCCAGTATCTCGTAGGGGCGCAGGTGCGAACCTTCGCTGAGCAGCCAGATGTCCATCTCGCCCAGCACGGTACCGAAGCGGTAGGGGTCTTCCTGTAGTCTTTCATGACCATCAGGCCAGCGCACGCGCAGCTGGTAGTTGCTGCCGGCCGTCAGCGCGGTGGGGCCGCCGAACACGCCATCGGCGTGCATTTGCAGCAGCGGCCAGGCGCGGGCACCGGCCACCACCTGCACGGCCACCGCGCCGGGCAGGAAACAGCGCACCTGCAGCGCGCCATCGGCGCCCAGGTGCGGCCCCAGCACAGCAAAGGGGTTGCTGTGGCGGCCCTGGCGCAGGGCGTCCATGTCGTCGGGGTGCGGCATCGCGGGGTGGTCAGGGCTCAGGTGAGGGCTTAGTTCTTGGGCTTGATGCCCCAGACCTCACGCGCGTACTCGGCAATCGTGCGGTCCGACGAAAAGAAACCCATGCCGGCGACGTTCGCGATGGCCTTCTTGGCCCACGCCGCGCGGTTGCGGTAGAGCGTGTCCACCTGGGCCTGCGTGGCGCAGTAGCTGTCGAAATCGGCCAGCAGCATGTAGTGGTCGCCACCCCACAGCAAAGAATCGACGAGCGCACGGTAGCGCCCGGGCTCGTCAGGGCTGAACTGGCCGCCGGCGATGGCATCCAGCACGGCCTTGACTTGTGCATGGCTCTCGTAGATGCGCAGCGGCTGGTAGCCCGCCTGCCTGGCGGCGGCGACTTCGGGCGTCTTCAGGCCGAAGATGAAGATGTTCTCGTCGCCCACCTGCTCGCGAATCTCGATGTTCGCGCCGTCGTCGGTGCCGATGGTCAGCGCGCCGTTCAGTGCCAGCTTCATGTTGCCGGTGCCACTGGCTTCGGTGCCTGCGGTGCTGATCTGCTCTGACAAATCAGCACCCGGCATGATGATCTCGGCCACGCTGACGCCGTAATTGGGAATGAACACCAGCTTCAGTTGGCCGCCGAGGCGAGCGTCGTTGTTGATGACGTGGCCGATGTCGTGGATGAGCCGGATGATGTTTTTCGCCGAAACGTAGCTGCTGGCAGCCTTGCCAGCGAAGATGACGGTGCGCGGCACCCAGCCCTCGCCGTTCAGGCCTGCAGGGGCGGCCAGCATGGCCTGGTAACGCGCCACCACCTGCAGCACGTTCAGCAGCTGGCGCTTGTATTCGTGGATGCGCTTGACCTGCACGTCGAAGAGGCTCGCCGGGTCGACCGCCACACCCGTGCTGGCCAGGATGTGCGCCGCCAGCCGCACCTTGTTGGCGTGTTTCACGGCCATGAAGGCGTTGCGAAAATCTTCGCGCTCTGCGTGCGGCTTCAGGCGCGCCAGTTGCGTGAGGTCAAGCCGCCAGCCGCTGCCCGACCCTTTGCCTATCGTGCTGTCGATCAGCGAACTGAGGCTCGGGTTGGCCTGTGCCAGCCAGCGGCGCGGCGTCACGCCATTGGTCATGTTCGTGAAGCGGCCGGGCCACAGACTGGCGAAGTCGGCAAAGATGGTCTGCACCAGCAAGTTGCTGTGCAGGGCAGAGACGCCGTTGACCTTGTGGCTACCGACGATGGACAGGTGCGCCATGCGCACCCGGCGCTCGCCGCTTTCGTCGAC
>Ga0209490_10006488_pt1 | contig 10544 bp, 6 predicted proteins | sample MAT06_FD_187209 | JGI IMG/M metagenome (GOLD analysis project Ga0209490, IMG submission 187209) | Freshwater microbial communities from Lake Fryxell liftoff mats and glacier meltwater in Antarctica - MAT-06 (SPAdes) (version 2) | ecosystem: Environmental > Aquatic > Freshwater > Ice > Liftoff...
TAGCGATCGCTATGGGCGCAAAATTGCCGAAGTTCGGTTAAAAGATGGTACTTTTGTACAACAGATATTGTTGCAAGAAGGGTTGGCAAAAGTCTATCGTCCCTATTTAAACAAGTGTCCTAGTAAGGATTTAGTTCAACAAGCCGAGGTTGAGGCGAAGGAGCAACGGCTTGGCGTTTGGAGTGATGCTAAATTTGTTAATCCTTGGGAATATCGCAGCTTATATAAGAAAAAGTAATTAGAACACGAATTGTCGAGTAAAAAGAGCGTAGGCGTAACCTGCACTTCGGCAAGTCTTACCCTGAGCCTGTCGTACTCCTACGGGGAAGCAAGCTACGCGCAGCGTCTCGTAGACATAAACATGACTGAAATACCCAAATTGCATATAGTACTTGTGTACAATGCGTAAGTCCTAAGGAATGTGGATTAAATAAAGTGCAAAAGTAGGGTGTGTTAGCGGAGCGTAACGCACCATTCCAAGTTAAATAAGAATTGCACGTTATTAAATTTGCGTTCCTAACTATAGAGATCAACTATATTTTTGTAATTTAGACACTACTCATGTCAATCATTGAGTTTAATTCAAAACAATTATGATGTCGCAAATATCTAATCCAGAAACACCGCCAATTTTACTTATTTAAAGATGAAAATTCGAGATTTGATCCAGGCAGCGCAGTCATTCCAACGACCCATTGAAATTCTTTTTACGCGCCTGGGTGAAGTGCGAGAAATAAAGTAAATAATCCATTTGTTACTGCTAGAATACGACTTTAGTAATCGAAGTTTTCCAATAAGAAAAAACTAAGATTTACTCTTATCGGCTTCTTTCTGCGCCGCCTCACTGTATTTCTTATATAGCTGAGTCCGAATTTTAGCTTCTTGATAGCGGCTGTGCTTTGGCGGCACCGTACCCATTAAATCCGAAGCCCGTTGCCATCTAGCAGCTATCTCCAACCACTGAGTTGAAGTTGTGGCTGTTTTACCAGATGCAGAAGCAAGGTTTGCAATTCGCACAGATATTCCAAATGGGTCAGAAAGGCTATTGTTAGCAGCACGAGGTGGTATTTGGCCTTTCCTCTGGTTAGTATCTTCTGTAGTTAAGGATTTGGAAGTTTCTAGCTGCATTAGGTTTTTTAGTTTGTTACCTAACTGAGCATAAATAATCCAACCAAGCAATAACAGTGAGCATAAACCAGCTGCTGCTAATATCTTTGTTTGAGATTTATTTTTGTGTTTATCTTTGTTAATGAGTACTAAAGGACGAGAAACTGGAGTTTTAGGGAAATTTGGCTTTCCTAGTTCAGCTTGAGCTTCTGTAAAATCTTTAATTAGTTGCTTGACAATATTGGGCTGAATTAATGTAATTTCCTGTGACCAAAGCAATTGGTTCTCGCGATCGCTGTATACTTCCTTTAACCAAAGTAATTGTTGTTCCCGAACAATTCGACTGTTGATATTAACTCGGCGAATGTTACGCGGGGCGATAGAATCAAGAATTTGCTGGATTTGTTCCACGAGGGAAGATTGCTCAAGTTGCTCTACCCTAGCCGCCTCGCACAGAAGTTGTAAGACACCATCAGAAAAAATGGCTCTAGTTCTGACACCAGACTTGGCTAGCCTTTCGTTCAATAGTTGAATAATCGCAGCAACGCTACCTTGGTGAGCTTGCCAAGAGATATCGTTTATCCGGTCTACGATCTGAAATTTAGTGATAGCTCTTCCACCCTGACTGATTAACGTACTCATTAATTTAGGGACTCTTTTCTACTGACCTTGATCTTGTCTTCGATTTTACTTGTAAAAAGATGAGTTGCCAAATAAAATCATAAAAATAGAGCCTTCCTTCTTGGTTCGCTAAGGAGGAGCTATCACGCTCAGTCAATGTAAGGCTTAGGCTGGCACAGAAGCTACCTGTTTGACATAGTACATTAATTATGTATTTTGGCGATCGCCTTTGCTCAGTTAAGTTAGGTGAAGGGATTCTGTGATGGCAAATCTATGGCTAAATACTATCAGGGTCAACGCCAAGCGATCGCAAAGAGTTATGGGAATTGCAATAACAAATATCGGGATACTTTTGTGAGTGATTCTCGTTTTTTTGCCTTTTTTCGAGAATATCAAGATTATTTAGCACAGCGATCGCTACATTAGAAGGTATATACATAAAAATCATTGTTGATTTTTCTTCATCCGCAGTTCATACAAAACCATGAGTGCAAATACCATTATTTCCAACAACCCCCTACTCCAAGGCACTGGTTTACCTCCCTTTGCAGAGATTAAACCAGAACGAGTAGTACCAGCCTTCAATCAGTTGCTGACAGAACTTAACCAGCAGCTTGCCACCTTAGAGGCTAGTATAGAGCCTACTTGGAGTGGTTTGGTGGAACCTCTAGAAAAGCTGACAGAACGGCTTACCTGGAGTTGGGGGGTGGTGAATCATTTAATGGGTGTTAAAAATAGCCCGGAACTGCGCGAAGCCCATGAAACCGTACAGCCACAAGTCGTACAATTTATCAACAGGCTCAGTCAAAGCCAACCGATTTACAATGCTTTTAAGGCACTCCGCGTTAGTGATAGCTGGACAACTTTAGAATTAGCCCAACAGCGCATTGTCGAAGCCGCCATTCGAGATGCACAACTTTCAGGTGTTGGCTTAGAGGGAGAAGCAAGAGAGCGGTTCAATGCTATCCAAATGGAGTTAGCAGAACTTTGTACCAAATTCTCTAACCATGTACTTGATGCCACTAAAGCCTTCAGCTTAACCCTAACAACGCAAGCGGAAATTGACGGTTTACCCCCAAGCTTAGTGAGTTTAGCTGCTCAAGGCGCTCGTGAGGCTGGTGAAAGTAACGCCACGCCAGAAAATGGCCCTTGGCGGATTACTTTGGACTTCCCCAGCTATGCGCCTTTCATGCAGCACAGCACCCGTCGAGATTTACGTGAGAAGCTCTACAAAGCTCATATCACCCGCGCTTCTGGTGGCGATTTAGATAACAACCCCTTAATTGAGCGCATTTTAGAGTTACGGCAAGAACTCGCAGATTTACTTGGTTTTAAGAGTTTTGCCCAGTTGAGTCTTGCGAGTAAAATGGCTCCTAACGTTGAGGCAGTCAACGCCCTGTTAGAAGAACTACGCGGCGCTAGTTATGATGCTGCTGTCAAAGACTTAGAAGAACTCAAAGCCTTTGCAGCCGTGCAGGGAGCCGCAGAAGCTCAAGATTTCAAACACTGGGATATCAGCTTTTGGGCAGAACGCCAACGAGAAGCAAAATTTGCCTTTACCTCTGAAGAATTGCGTCCCTACTTCCCCTTACCCCAAGTGTTAGACGGCTTATTTGGATTAGTCAAAAGGCTGTTTGGTGTTACTGTCACCTCTGCCGATGGTCAAGCGCCAGTATGGCATGAAGATGTCCGTTATTTCCAAATTACTGATGAAACTGGTTCTTCCATTGCCTACTTCTACTTAGACCCCTATAGCCGGCCAGCAGAAAAACGCGGTGGTGCTTGGATGGATGTGTGCATCAATCGGGCTAAAATCACCGAAAATGGTGTCACGTCCATCCGCTTACCTGTAGCTTATTTGGTATGTAATCAAAGTCCTCCCGTAGATGGTAAACCTAGTTTGATGACCTTCTACGAAGTAGAAACTTTGTTCCATGAGTTTGGTCATGGATTGCACCATATGCTCACCCAGGTTGACTATACCGGAGCCGCAGGTATCAATAACGTGGAGTGGGATGCAGTGGAACTACCCAGTCAGTTTATGGAAAACTGGTGCTATGAGCGACCTACTTTGTTTGGAATGGCTAAACATTACGAAACTGGTGAAGCTCTACCGGAACATTATTATCAAAAGCTGCTAGCGGCGCGTAATTATATGAGTGGTACTACCATGTTGCGGCAGATTCATTTTAGCAGTGTTGATTTGGAATTACACGATCGCTATCGCTCTGACAGTAACGAAACTCCGGCGGATGTGCGTTATCGCATAGCCAAGACTACTACGGTTTTACCACCACTTCCAGAAGATTCAATGTTATGTGCTTTTGCACATATTTTTGAGGGTGGTTATGCAGCAGGTTATTACAGTTACAAGTGGGCTGAGGTACTAAGCGCTGATGCTTTTGCCGCTTTTGAAGAAGTTGGGCTAGAAAATGAAGAAGCGATAAAAGTTACAGGTCGGCGTTATCGGGATACGGTACTGGCACTTGGTGGTGGCCAGCATCCAATGGAGGTGTTTAAAACTTTCCGGGGTCGTGAGCCGAGTACGATCGCTTTGCTCAGGCACAATGGTTTGGTGAGTGCTGAGTAAAAAGTGCTGGTGTCAACTAAACAACACCTCTGTAGAGAGGTTGCAATGCAACTTCTCTACACACATCAAATCTTGGCTTGTGTTTCCTAATCTAAGAGGGTGTTTGAAAAGTCCTCTTGTCGGTAGTAAAACGTTCTAGATCCCCCTAAATCCATGCCACTTGCTCTACTTGGGGAGACTCCAAGACCGCAGTGGCTCCCCGATAAATAACTCTTGTCAGGAAGTACTTGTAGCTAATTTTATTACGTCGAACTCAGGTCTAAACCATCTTTGCAGCCAAATCTGCTAGACATTAAAGCTATAAAAGTTTACATCAAACTTACCTATTTACACGGAGTAAACTAATTTTTGGGTAAACTAAAGAAAGCATTAGCTATCCGGGCATAATAGGGCTGGTGGCTGATGAAAGACAATTCAAAGGGGTATACGAAATGCTCAAGACAAGTTACGACTTTGACCAGGCTATCCTACCCGCAGGATCTTTATTAAAGACTAATATTTTACTACGTTTTCGGGCTGAAATAGCTGAATCTCCCCGACGTAACCTTAACCTTTCTCTGGTAATTGATCGTTCAGGCTCTATGGCAGGCGCTCCCTTGCATCATGCGCTCAAAGCTGCTGAGTCTGTAGTAGATCAACTTGAAAAAGACGACATTCTCTCAGTAGTTGTTTATGACGATGAAGTGGATACTGTTGTGTCACCCCAGGCTGTAACGAATAAGTCCGCGCTGAAAAATTCCATACACAACGTTAGAGCAGGTGGTATTACCAACTTATCCGGCGGATGGCTCAAAGGCTGCGAACACGTAAAGACGCAGCTTGACCCACAAAAAATAAACCGTGTTCTCCTGCTTACCGATGGTCACGCCAATATGGGCATTCAAGACCCCAATGTACTCACAGCAACATCGGGGCAGAAAGCTGAGTTAGGCGTTACCACAACTACGTTAGGCTTTGGTCAGGGTTTCAATGAAGACCTCTTGATCGGTATGGCGAGGGCTGCCAGTGGCAACTTCTACTTCATTCAGAGCATCGATGACGCAACTGAGGTGTTTAGTATTGAACTAGATTCTCTTAGAGCAGTGGTGGGACAAAACCTCAATGTCACACTTGAGTTAGCTGATGGTGTTAGCTTAGTTGACACCTTGAGTCTTGCTAAAGTCAGCCAGAATGACGCTGGTAAAACTGCGATCGCCTTGGGAGAGCTTTACGAGGGCGAAGACAAACTTCTAGGGTTGAGTTTACTAATATCCTCTGCTCAAGTTGGCGAGTTACCTGTGATGAAGCTGCATTACAGCGCTGATGTTGTGCAGAATGACCTCATTCAAAGCGTGTCAGACACAGTAGATGTTTTCGCCAAAGTTGGCACCGTCGAAGAAGCAGCTCTTGCTTCTACCAGCCATATCATTCTCGAACTGAGCCGTCTTACCATCGCTAAGGCCAAAGAGACTGCCCTTAATCTCGCTGAGGAAGGCAGACATGAGGAAGCAGAGCAAATCCTCCGTGCCCTTGTGAAAGATTTCCGGGATAGAGGGTTGAACGAGAATTTTGAAATAGCTGAGGAGATGGATCAGCTTGAGTATTTCGCGGGTCGGATCGCCCAAAAAGCTCTAGGCAATGCCGGACGTAAAGAACTGCGGGATCAGAGTTACCAGACGATGACGCGCAATCGCAGCGATCTGGTCGGTCGCGGTGTCACTGCTGGCGATGAAGTGTACGCGATGCCAATTGTAAATGAAGTCGGTTCAGGTGTTGAATTACACTGCATTCGTGAAGGGGGTAAACTGCGGATCAAAGTCATGTCTGAAGGCTACGATTCGACCAAAAACATCCAGTTTCCCAGAGCTATTCGTGCCGAGGGCGCACGCTATGTAGTTGAAGGATTAGAACTTTCAAGCGATGGCTTGTCTGCGACACGCTACGCGAACGCCAACGCCAAGGGCGATCGCACTTTCTACCGTGTACATGGCAACATCACCCGTCTTGCTCAACCAGGTGAACCAGATATCTTCGTTGCTCATAGTCAATCAAGGTCAACTAATACAGGCAAAGCCTCCAAAGGCCTTGCCAGTGCCGCCGATCTTCCCGCAACTGACACCGTAGGAGAGAGCATTTTAGTTCAGTGTGTCAAAGATGGCAGCAAGCTCCGCGCTAGGGCGGTTTCCGACGGATATGAGCCGGATTGGAATATGCGTTTTCCGCGATCGGTTCGTGAGGAAGGAATGCTTTACGTTGTTGATGAAGTCAAAACAGCACCCGATGGTAAGTCCTATATTGCCTGTGGTGAAATTAAGCGATTTGTGCAACCTACCATTACCAATTGAGTTAAACTCAAAAGATTGTCAGTTCAATACCTTGTCCTAAAGGACACGCTAGGCGAACGCCAAAAATAGAGGTAGTCTAGCTTTTGCCGAAATAGCCTAACACAAGAGCGTGCACTACTCGTAAGCAAAACGTAAAACCTTAGTTCACAGGGATAGGACAGTATAAATTCCTGACACAAAAACCATACAGAATTTTATCAGCTCAGTTTTTTGCCATCAGGCAGAAATAAGCGTGTCTTATCAGAGTTTGAGAGGTATTTTGCGTAAGTCCTAAATATTTTTGACTTGAGAATGCAACTCAGTATTGGTAGGCAATAATCATGCGACGACTGCGCTCACCCTTGGCGTTGGCAAAGCGTAGGCGTAGCCAGCCGTAGGCATCGCTGCAATTATCCTAGCCCTGAGTAGCACTTGAGATAATATTTGTATTAAAAATTGCATTTTTTTAATTTATATGCCTTAAATTTTTAATTTAAAAGTATATATTTAAACAGTAAAAATACTTAACATTAGCAGCTTTGGCACTTTAAAACACAGAATTAAACCGTTATCAAAATTTTCCGAAATTCATTATTCAGTAAATTTACGTATGCGTATTTAAGTCTTTTCAATTCAATATATGAATAGTAGACATTAGTCCATAAATAATAGGAGAAGACTGTGACGCTCTTAAATGAAGCTCAAGTGGAGCAGCTAAAAGAAATAACCACACACTTACGACAAGTGAGACAAGAAAAATCCATCCGTATAGAAGAAATAGCCGCTCAAACACTGATTCGCTCAAGTATTTTGCAAGCTTTAGAAGAAGAGCGATTTGGAGAATTGCCTGAGCCTATTTTTGTTCAAGGATTCATCCGTCGCTATGGAGATGCTTTAGGACTGGATGGAAATGCTTTATCATACGCCCTTATAACCAATGTTGTCCGCCCAGACTCCAATAATGATCGTAAGAATTTAGACAACAAACCAAATACATACATACCTCTTGTTGTTACCTACATTCTATTATTAGTAGCTGCATCTGCTGGTCTTTTTTATACACTTAACCCACCACAAATTACATCTGAATCCCTGACTCCAGAAAACAACACTCAACAGTCAGTAATCAGTGAAAAATAATTAGGCTGATATTTGCGGTTTACGCAGATGCCAACTAGTAGATTGCTCATAAGCATAAGCTACCTGAAACAGTTGGTCTTCTCGCAGCACATTGCCAATTAGCTGTAATCCTATTGGTAGACCCTGATCATCAAAACCACATGGCAAACTTAAACCAGGTAAACCAGCAAGATTCACAGGAATAGTCATCAAATCAGTTAAATACATACTTAAGGGGTCAGTAGTTTTTTCCCCTGCTTTGAAGGCTGTAGTGGGAGATGTAGGACAGACTAAGACATCAACCGCGCCAAAAGCCTTTTCAAAGTCTTGCTTAATCAGGGTGCGGACTTTTTGCGCTTTTAAGTAGTAGGCATCGTAATAGCCAGCCGAAAGGGCGTAAGTGCCGATCATAATCCGGCGTTTGACTTCTGTACCAAAACCAGTGGCACGGGTACGAGTATACATCGACAGCAGATTATCCGCATCAGGAGCGCGGTAACCATATTTAACGCCATCGTAACGAGCCAGGTTTGCTGACGCTTCCGATGGAGCGATGATGTAGTAGGTAGGTAAGCCATAGCGAAAGCGGGGACAGGAAACTATATGAATCTCTGCTCCCAAACTTTGTAGTATATCTACTGCTTTAGTAACAGCTTGTTCCACTACAGAGTCCAGACCTTCACCAAAAGTTTCTTTAATGACACCAATTCTTAACTGACCTCTGGGTTTGAAGTCTGGTTTTAAGCTGGCGGCGTAATTGGGAATAGCAACTTTTAGGCTGGTAGAGTCTTTGGGATCGTGACCTGCGATCGCACTCAATAATATTGCAGCATCTTCTACTGTGTTTGCAAATGGGCCAATTTGATCTAAAGACGAAGCGTAAGCCACCAAACCATAACGGGAAACCAATCCATAAGTTGGTTTCATCCCCACCACACCGCAAAAAGATGCAGGTTGCCGAATCGAACCACCAGTATCAGAACCGAGAGCAACCACACACTCTTGAGCCGCCACAGCTGCTGCCGAACCCCCCGAAGAACCACCCGGAACCCTTGATAAATCCCAAGGATTAGCCGTAACTTGGTAGGCTGAGTTTTCTGTGGAACTACCCATTGCAAACTCATCTAAGTTGGTTTTGCCTACCATTACCGCCCCAGCATCTACCAGTTTTTGCGTCGCCGTTGATTCATAAGGCGGTACAAAATTTTCCAAAATTCGAGAGGCGCAGGTGGTAGGTATTCCCTTGGTACACAAATTGTCCTTTATCCCAACTGGAATCCCTGCTAGCAGCCCAATTTCTTCTCCGGCAGCAATTTTAGCATCCACAGCGCTTGCCTGCTCTAATGCTCGTTCTGTCGTCACACATAAAAAGCTGTGCAATTTCGGCTCTAACGTTTGAATGCGGTCTAAAGCTTCTTGGGTAATTTCAACGGCAGAACGTTCTTTTTTAACTAGCTGTTGGTGCAACTCGCGGATGGATGCCATGATCGCTCTCTTTGTGATTCAAGTCCTTGATTTTAATACATATTAGCCAAGATTGGGTATTTGGATATTGAGATAAGACAGTTCCGTTAGCGGATAGCTAAGGTTTATACCATTTCACGAAAACCTTGATACACATAGATTTCTCGTAGGGGCATGGCATTGCCCATAGGTGTCAACTTAACGGAAAAGTCATGTCCCGCAAGGAACTGAAGTTCCTTGCTAATAGCTAAAGTCATCTGAAAGATGACTAAATATAGTCAAAAATCTTTAGTCCACTTCAGTAGACTTTAGCTAAAAGCCAGAGAACTTTAGTTCCAGGCGGGTGAGGGAGCCAACAGTTAAGCCATTTCTAGGCTTAAGTTGACACCTATGGGCATTGCCATGCCCCTACCAACGTATTTGTATCATTATTAAAGTGAATGGCTCTTTAACACTACTCCCCCACTCCCAAGACATTTGACTAAGCAGATAATTATGTATTGAAATGTGCTTAATAAGTTTTAGAAAGCAGCAAATATATGACTATTAGCTGTCTATTGAATAAGTTATCAAAGTTTCGATATATTAGCTACTTTCGTGTAAGAGTATGGCAAGTCTTTTCTAGTGATATAATCTTATATTACAAGCGCTATGGATATTACAAGTTTGATAATTTTATTAATTAAATTTAACAAAATTTTTTCGGGGGTAGGGTAGGATGGTCAAAATAACCATGCGCAAATATTTAGGCAAACAAAATGTCTATGACATTGGGGTTCAGTGTAACCATAACTTTGCGATTAAAAATGGTTTAATAGCTGCCAATTGTTTCAATAAATCTCATTCCACTGCCTATGGTTATGTAACTTATCAAACAGCATATTTAAAAGCTAATTACCCGCTAGAATATATGGCGGCATTATTGACGGCAAACAGTGGCGATACAGATAAGGTACAGAGATATATTACTAACTGTAGTAATATGGGTATTTCGATAGATCCGCCAGATATTAATCGTTCTGGTGTTGATTTTACGCCGACGGCAGGAAAGATTCTGTTTGGGTTTTCGGCGGTGCGTAACGTCGGACAGAGTGCGATCGCTTGTATTTTGTCAGCAAGAAATGACACAGAAGAGTTTAAATCCCTCGCTGACTTTTGCGATCGTGTCGATCTACGTGCTGTTAACCGCCGGACTATGGAATCGCTAATTTACTGTGGAGCCTTTGACAAAATTGAACCAAACCGCCAACAGTTAATTAACGACTTAGAATTAGTGTATGATTGGGCACAATCTCGCGCTAAAGACAGAGCTAGCGGTCAAGGTAATCTCTTTGATTTAT
>Ga0209490_10006491_pt1 | contig 10542 bp, 9 predicted proteins | sample MAT06_FD_187209 | JGI IMG/M metagenome (GOLD analysis project Ga0209490, IMG submission 187209) | Freshwater microbial communities from Lake Fryxell liftoff mats and glacier meltwater in Antarctica - MAT-06 (SPAdes) (version 2) | ecosystem: Environmental > Aquatic > Freshwater > Ice > Liftoff...
AACGCTGTCGACCCGTTTGCAACTTTGGAGAAGTATGGTGCCGACGCCACACGGTGGTATATGATCGCGAATGCACAGCCATGGGACAATCTGAAGTTTGACCTCGAAGGTATTGCTGAGGTACAACGCCGTTTCTTCGGAACACTTTATAACACTTATTCATTCTTTTCGATCTATGCAAACATCGATAAGTTCGTGCCAAGTGCTATCAAAGCAATTCCTTATGCGGAACGCTCAGAACTTGATCGATGGATCCTTTCGAGCTTACATTCTCTCATTGTGAAAGTGAGAGGATTTCTCGATGATTACAATCCAACCCCTGCCGCACGCGCGATTGAGGAATTTGTAGACGTCAACTTGTCCAACTGGTTTGTGCGTCTTTCGCGTAAACGATTCTGGCATGGAGAAATGACTGATGATAAATTAGCTGCTTACGACACGCTTCACGAATGCCTCACAACCGTGGCTCAATTGATGAGTCCGCTGGCGCCGTTTTTCAGTGATTGGCTCTATCGCAATCTGACGTCTCCAATGAAGGATTCGCAGTCGAATGACAAGCGTGTTTTCGACTCAGTGCACCTTTCATTCATGCCAGAAGTAAACTCAGGTTGGATCGATCAGGAGTTGGAGGTCCGAATGGAACTCGCCCAGCAAATTTCATCGATGGTGCTTTCGATTCGAAAAAAGGAAGGTATTCGTGTACGACAGCCTTTAGGCAGAATCAGGATTCCTGCATTGGATCAGTCGTTTCGTGATCGAATGGAAGCCGTTAGCGAATTAGTGCGATCGGAAGTAAACGTGAAGTCAATCGAAGTAGTGGATGAGTCAGAAGCGAAGATTGTCAAAAACCTCAAACTGAATTTTAAAACACTCGGAAAGAAGTGTGGCGCTCACATGAAATATGTGCAGCAGTTTGCCGCTGATCATCAGGATGAAATCATTCGAGCTATCGAAACCGAAGGAACGTTTTCTGTTTCCGCTGGAAACGAGATCATCGCGTTGGTTGTAGAAGATGTGGAGATCATTCCTGTGGACATTCCGGGCTGGAAAGTAGTTAATCAGGGGGCCCTGACAGTTGCACTGGATGTGACCATTTCTGACGAACTGCGCGATGAAGGCATCGCCAGAGAGTTCGTCAACCGAATCCAGAATCTCCGGAAAGTGGCCGGTTTTGAGGTAACAGACAAAATAAGTGTGAAGATTGAAGCAAGTCAGGCTTTTGACAAGGCAATCCGCTCAAATTCGGAATATATTCGCGGCCAGGTTTTAGCCGGAGAATTGGATTTGGTGGATGCACTGAGCGAAGGCGAACCTGTTGAAATAGAACAAGGTGTTTCAACCTATATCCTCATTCAAAAATTGAATTAAACATGACAAAGAAAAAGGAAACCACCGAGATGAACTCTTCACCAGAAGGCACGCGATATTCTGATATGGATCTCAAGGAGTTTGAAGTATTGATTTTCGAGAAGTTGGCTCAGGCCAAGTCCGATCTGGATGAACTTCGTCAGTCCCTTTCGCATGAAGGCGATAACAGCACGGACGATACATCACCAACCTTCAAAATGATGGAGGATGGCAATGACACAATGAGCCGGGAGGAAGTCGCCCAGCTTGCTGCGCGTCAAGAAAAATTTATTATTTCCCTGGAAAATGCATTACTCCGAATCAAGAATAAAACGTATGGTATTTGTCGGGTTACGGGTAAATTAATTCCTAAAGAAAGATTGCGTCTGGTGCCCCATGCTACGCTCAGTATCGAAGCGAAAAACATGCAATAGACCGCGGTTCGTTTGAATCACCAGAGACATTGAAGAAGGCTCTTATCACCATATTTCTAATCTTGATTGCCGATCAATGGCTCAAGGTGTGGGTGAAACTGAACTTCCACTATGGTGAAAGTAAAACGCTGATCCCCGGTTGGTTTGATCTTCAATTCGTAGAAAATCCGGGCATGGCTTTCGGATGGATGATTCCAGGTGATGCGGGCAAACTTACCCTCAGCATCTTTCGAATTCTGGTCGTTATTTTCCTCGCATTTTATCTGCGGAAAATTATCAAAGAAGGAGCCCACTCAGGCCTAGTCTTGAGCCTTGCACTCATCATCGCTGGAGCCCTGGGAAATATCGCAGACAGTGCAGGCTATGGATTGATGTTCGATAAAGGGTCTACCTATGATCAGGATGTGGGAGATTATACCATGTATTTCGGAAAGGCCACACTTCAGAGCCCAGGTTATGCGCCCTTTCTGATGGGAAATGTGGTCGATATGTTTCATATCACCTATGAAGTAACCATTAATGGAAAGCCCCGCGAAATTTTCCCGCCGGTATTCAACCTTGCCGATTCTTCAATCACAACAGGAATCTTGCTGATTTTGCTCTTTCAAAGAAGGTTTTTCGGACATCACAAGCAAGGTGAAGTGATAGAAGTATCCCCAACTGAAGAGCCCGAAAAAATTGAGAAAGCGGTCGTTTAGTCCCAGATCCGGAGCTCTTCGAGATGTATTTTTTCCTTAAAGAAAATCCGCGTACTGCGCTCGAAACCCTCCGTGCGGTCGGATACAAAAAAGGTGTATTTCCCTTCACCCGAATCAACGTTCAGAAGCTGCGCCTCTGAAAGCACTTGTTTAACTTCCTGAGCCACCACTTTTGTGCTGTCGATGATGTCGACCTTTGACCCTAAAAACTGGCCTATTTCTCGGCTAATCAGCGGGTAATGGGTGCACCCCAGAATCAATGCCCTGACCTTCTTGAAATGAGGCCGCGACAAGTAATTGTTGATAATGGTTTTCGATATGCTGTTATTGAAAAATCCTTCTTCAATCATCGGCGCAAGAAGTGGAGTTGCATTTGAAATGACCTTCAGACTCTTGTTTAGTTTTTCGATTCGTTGTGCATACACGCGTGACTGAATAGTCCCTTTCGTCCCGATTACTCCGACATGGCAATTCTCGTAAGTTCTTGCGGTGTGCTCAGCTACCGGATCGATTACGTTGATCACCGGAATCTCTTCGCCACACACGGCCACTACGGTCTTGAAAGCGTGAGCAGATGCCGTGTTGCAGGCAATCACTAAAGCCTTGCAATTCTTGCTCAAAAGAAACTGAGCAATACGTTCCGAATACTGTCGAATGCTCTCTGGCGATTTTTCCCCATATGGTAAATGCGCTGTATCCCCAAAGTACACAAAGGATTCTCCTGGTAATACCTTACGAATGGCATGAGCCACCGTCAATCCGCCGATGCCAGAATCGAAAATGCCGATAGGACGTTGGACAGATTTCATAGCAAGTGCCGAAAATAAGAAATCCCAGCTATAGCCGGGATTTCAACTTGATAATGACCCTTCAAGTTATTTCTTAAGTTCAACTGGAACAATGCCGAGTTCCTTTTTCACTAAGTCAGTGATGTCGTCACCGCCCTTGTAAAGAAGCGCTCCCACCCCCGCATCGAATATATAGCTGTAGCCATTAGCTACAGCAACCTTGTCAATGGCGTTATTTACCATGTCGATCAACGGCTTCAGTTTGGACAATTGCTGACGATCTAAATCGTCGTTGGCCGTTTGTTGAAGGTCATACATGTTCTGCTCAAGATCTGTAATCGATTTCACCTTGCTCTGCAGGATGGCTTCGGGCCAGTTTCCACGATTGGCTTCGTAGTCTTTCACTTTCGCGTCGTAATCCGCTTTCATACTCGCCAGCGTGGTTTCATATTCCTTGGCTACTAGCTGTAATTCGGTTTCAATAGTCGCACGCTGTGGAAGCGTTAGTAAGAGGGCTTGGCCGTCTGTGTGGCCAAGTTTCTGAGCAAATGCGCCGATGCTCAAAACAAGAGCTGCGCTGGTTACAAAAAATCTGTTCATCTGTTTCTATGGATTGGAGTATACATGCCGGCTTTCCAAATTGGAGGCCATTTTACGTTTAGTAGGATTATTTTTTTACTGGTGTTCGGTCACTTCCTTTCGATCCACCCTTATCAGGAGTTGCTCCCGCGCCACCTTTTGGGGCATCTGTTCCTTCTTCTTCTTCCTCTTCATCCTCGATGATTTCTCCAGGCTTGAGACCCATTTTCTTCAGGACCTTGTCGCTGATATCATGCTTGGGATTGGAATAAAGGATGTTGCTGTGATTGGCCCTGTCGAATACCACCATCAGCGCACTCTGTGAGGAAACCTCCTGTATAGCTTGGTAGATCTGGTCCTGAATAGGTTTCACTAATTCTTCGCGCTTCTTGAACAATTCACCATCTACCCCAAACTTCTTCTTTTGCAAGTCCTTCGCATCTACTCGCTTCTGCTCAATTTCTTCTTCTCGCTTGCGACGCATCTCATCGGTCAAGAGTATCTTTTCGGCTTGGTATGCCTTCTCGAGCTTTTCAATAGTCGAGTACTTGTCTTCAATTTCTTTTTGCCACACACCGCTCAATCGGTTGACCTCGGCCTGCGCGGCTTGGTATTCGGGCATGTGACTCAATATGTATTTTGAATCTACGTAGCCGAATTTTTGAGACCAACCCGTCACGGTCAAAACCGCTATAAAGGCAAGTGAGAGAAGGGCTGGTTTCATGCGTATTTTACTGAATGTCTCAAAGTTTGGCGAAGATAATAAAGGCCTTACAGTTCGCCAAGATTCATGCCAATGGAGAAGTGAAATTGCCCTGGCGACATGTTCGGACGACCCGGCGCTTCGTCTAACCTCCACCCATAGTCGAAACCAAGCAAACCGAACATCGGCAGGAAGATGCGCAATCCAACACCTGTTGATCGATAAAGGTTAAACGGATTGTAGTCTTCAAAATCCTCCCAAGTGCGCGCCGCTTCCAGAAAAGTAAGCGCGTAAATGGTGGCGCTTGGATTTGTCGAGAGTGGATAGCGCAACTCCATTCCGTATTTGCTGATAAGAGGAGCACCCACTCGGTCGCTTGGCGTAGTGAGCGAAAGATCATCGTAACCGCGGAGGTTTACAATCTCACGCCCGTCTAGCAAGAAACCACTCAGGAACACACCGCCGAGATAAAAGCGCTCAAATGGCGATGAACCAAGCTTCTGGTTGTACGTTCCAAGGAATCCAAATCCTACGTTGGTGTTCAGTACAAACTTGTTTGTCTTGTGCTTATTCAACGCGGTGTACCAATTTGCAGTGAATTTGATTTTGTAGTACTCCACCCAATCAAACCGCTGCTGGTCAGTTAAATTGTCATAGTCGTATTGCTTGCCCTGAACTTTTGAGCCCCAAAGTGTATAAGGGAATGTCGCTTTGGTAGAGAGCGTAATCTTTGAACCCCATGTGGGATAGATCGGATCAGAGACCGAGTTGCGTTCGATCGTAGTATTCAAAGCGAGGTTATTCGAAAATCCTTCATTGAAACTGAAGAACGAGCCAAACTTGTTCAACTGAAAGTGTTGGTATGAAATTCCACCATAGAAAAGGAACCAGTCATCTGGGCGCTGCCATCTCTGACCGAAGGACGCTGAAGCTCCCGATATGATAAGGGATTGCCGAGTCGGATTGGGAAGTTCATTGATCTTCTTGCGCTGACCATTTGTCTGCACTGAACTGTATACGGAAATGCTCAATGAGTTGGGCTTTCTGCCCCCGAGCCAAGGTTCTGTGAAGGAAAGATTGTACGATTGAAAGAAAAGCCCATTGGACACCGCCCTGATCGATAAACGCTGACCATCGCCAGATGGAAGAGGACTCCACGCGGACTTCTGAAATACATTGCGCATGGAGAAGTTGTTGAAGCTCAAACCTAGCGAGCCAACCACACGTCCGCCGCCCCAGCCGCCACTGAGCTCAATTTGATCCGAGGGTTTTTCCTCCAACACATATTCAAGGTCCACCAGGCCCTGATCTTCCCGGGGATTTATCCGCACATCAAATGCCTGTGGATTGAAATAATTTAATGCGGCTAATTCCCGCTGTGTTCGGACAACATCTGATCGGTTGAACAAATCACCAGGTCTCGTTCGGATTTCTCGGTAAACGACGTGGTCATTTGTTTTCGTATTGCCTTCGATGGATACTCGTCCTATCCTAAATTGACTGCCCTCGTTCATCCTGATTTCAATGTCGATGCTGTCCGGCTGGACAAGCGTTTCAACAGGATAAGCGTAAAAACTCAGGTATCCGTCATCCGTGTACAACGACGAAATATCGCGCCCGCTTTGATTGAAATCAATCCGTTGAGAAAGCAGCTCAAGGTCGTAAATATCCCCCCTCTGAATATTCATAACACTATCAAGAATAGTTGCAGAATATTTCGTATTTCCGGCAAAGCTTATGTTTCGGAAATAGAATTTTTTATCTTCTTCCAGTCGTATATAAATTCCAATTAATTCCGGACTAATCGAGTAAATGGAATCCTTGACAATCTTGGCATTTCGAAATCCATCTTTGTTGTACTTAGAAATGATTTTTGCCTTGTCTTCGGCATACTCTTCTTCGACGTATTTCGAAGCTTTAAAGACTCGGTGCCACTTCTTCTCTTTGGTGTTTTTCATGAAGCGCTTAACACGCTTTGGACTCATTTCTGTTACTCCATCAAGCACAATTTCCTTCACTTTTACGCGGCTCCCACGGTTAATTTCAAACTCAAGCCGAACGTAATTTTTATCGTCAAAAATGGGGTCTGGCGACTCCTTTATGGTGACGTCTATGTTGTAGAATCCTTTTTCAATATAATAATCTCGTATACGAGTGATGGCAGTTGTTTTCAGGTTTTCATTGCTCACCGTACCACTGATCAGATTGATTTTTTCACGGAGATTCTCCGCTTCGGACTTCCGCGTTCCGGGAAATGAAAAGCTTCCCAAACGGGGCATTTCAGTGAGTTGAATGACTAAGTACGCATCCGTGCCGCGAAATTCTGCCACTGAAATCCGAATGTCAGCGAATAGCTTCTGCTTCCACAACTTACGTATAGCATCCGCGATATCATCACCAGGAATCATGATTTCTTTACCTTCCTGTAAGCCGCTGAACAACTTCACAGCCTGAGGGTCGGTGTATTCAGTTCCTACGACAGTAATACCAGCAATGCGAAAGCTAGTTGGTTCTACATAGTTTATAGGATTATTTTGCCCGCGAACAGCGGGAAATTCTCCAACAAAAAGAATAGAAATCAGCAGAAGGCGAAACACGACAGACCAAGAGTCCGATGGAAGAAGCTTTTTCATTATCCTGTTTTTCTCCCCTCGATAATATTTAAGGAAGGCCTCGATGGAAGCTGTTCGGACGTCTTTCCAAAACGACGTTCCCGGGATTGGAAATCGACGAGCGCTTTGTAAAATTCCTGTTCGTTGAAGTCGGGCCACAAGGTTTCGGTAAAATAGAGTTCTGCATAGGCGATCTGCCAAAGCAAAAAGTTACTTATTCGCTTTTCTCCACTTGTCCTGATCAATAGTTCAGGGTCCGGAAAGTGACGTGTACAAAGATGGTTACTTATGGTGCCGCTGTCAATTTGGTCGACCGGAATACCGGCTTTAACAATTTCTTTTACTGCGTTCACCATTTCCCATCGCGCACTATAGCTTAACGCCAGAATGAGATTCACCCGTGTATGATGGCTGGTGCGAGCCATTCCCTCTTCTAACTGCCGGAGACAAGCGCCAGGCAAATTATCAAGGTCACCAATCGCGTGAAGCCGTACCTCGTTTTTATCCAGGTCATCAATTTCATTCACAATGGTTTGCACCAACAAATTCATCAATGCATCTACTTCTTCCTTTGGACGGTTCCAGTTTTCAGTACTGAAGGCATAGAGTGTGAGGTATCGCACACCTGCTCGGGTGGCAGCCTTCAAACTGGCCCTGACTGCATCTACACCACTGAAATGGCCAAATATTCGTTCGCGACCATGACTTTTTGCCCAGCGGCCATTGCCATCCATAATGATGGCAACGTGCTCCGGTACTCGGGTTGGGTCGATCTGATCGAAGAGTTCCATTGTTGGTGTTAAAGGCATAAAGCGCGGCAAAAGTACAACACCTTGGGAAAGATCATTTCCAGCAACTGTTTGCCTTTTTATCAATTCGAATACTTAGAGTGGCCAGGGCAAACACATAAAGGTCTTTTCTGCCCGGATCCCCACGTTGAAGACCGGTATTGGTTCCATTGGCAAGCTCGGGTGAAAGGCTTTGGTCAGAAAGTCTCGCTGTGAGTCGGCTGCGCTCATTGAGGAGCACGTTGGGATCGGCATACACTCCAGATACGTCGTCGAAGTGATCGGTCCACGTGCGCCGGATGCCCCACTCCATAGAAAAAGCAAACCGTGATATTAAATTCATTTTCACCCCAAAACCGGCGGGTATTGCGAATCCGGTCGTTTTGTAGGGATCTTCAGAGCCAGTAAGCCCCTGACCTTCAGTGCCTGCGGGTTGAAGCGGGCGCCATTGATCATTCAGATTACCCTGAGGATTCATGCTGAAATAGGAAAGACCTGTGAAGAGATAGGGTGAGATCCAGTCGTCAGAACCTATCTGGTAATCAAAGAAATTGAGTTCGATCTGGCCGCTGCCTTCAAAAAATTGGTTGAGAAAATTCAGGTTGCGGTTTTGTTGCCAAGGATCTTTACTATCCGCATCCCAAACTTCTACTTGTCCATATAATGCGCTGATTTTAAGTGTCCAACGGCGGTCAAAATTGTTTCTGAAACTCAATCCTCCAGCGAAGCGGAGGCGTCCGCCAAAATGAGTGTACGGATTTATTTCCCCCAGATAATAAGAAGTGCCGCCGATCAGGCCGATTTCTTTGCTCCGGTCGTATTTACTTCCTTGAGCTAAAGAGTTCAGGCTAAAAAGAATAGCGGCTATCAGGCAGATTGAACGCATGGTGCTTTGATCGGAGAAATCACGGGTTTATTGCCCCCTCGGCCTTTCTTCAGCAAAAGTAACCTGCCAGCCGACTTAAGAACAGTCTAAAAATTCACAATGGGAATGTGAAAATCTACCTGAATTAATTGCGCTTATCTAGACCCCATCCCATTTTCGAGCGGATCGTCTGAAAGAAATTGATGCCCCGAAAAGCGATTAAATGAAATTCAAAAGGGGCTCGCCTTAGCTTAACTACCGCATCGGGCCCTATTTGATAACTCCAACTGTCAATGGTAAGGACAAATTGAGGGGATCGACCCTCCGCTGTTAGGGTTATGGTGTGGGTGTCAGAGATTACTACAGGTCGCATGGTGAGGTTGTGCGCGGCCACGGGAGTAAGGATAAAATTCCGGGCATCAGGGCTCACAATAGGTCCGCCACAGCTCAAGGAATAGGCTGTTGAGCCGGTGGGGGTGGCTACGATAAGGCCGTCAGCCCAATAGGTATTCATAAACTCTCCGCTCACCGTGGTGTGGATGCGCACCATGCTGTTGCGTTCGCGATTCAAAATACTTACTTCATTTAATGCAAACGGACGGTCGCCCAATTCAACCTGATCGCATTCTACTTCGATCATAGAGCGCTTATCGATGTCGAAATTTCCGCTGAAAACCGCTTCAATGGCGTGGGGAATATCTTGCAGACTCACGGTAGAAAGAAAGCCGAGCCGCCCAGTATTTATTCCCAACACAGGGATTTCCAATTGGCCAACAATGCGGGCACAATCCAGTAAAGTGCCATCGCCGCCAATGCTGAAAATGAAATCTGACCCGCGAAGATCATCGCCTTTTGAAAAGACCTCAAGGCCAGCTGGAATCGAAACGGTTTCTTTCAGAAAGTCATAGAACTTATCATGAATGCGCAGAAAAGCTTCACGCTCAAGCAAGTCGCCTATCAATGTTGAAATAGGACCCGCATAAATCGGATCGAACTTTTTACCGTAGATACAGATTTTCATTCGCTTCCGAGATTCGGGTGATGCACAGCGAAGTTAAGCACACCCTGCCAGTGGGAAGGTATCAGATATTCAGGAATCGCATCAGCTCTTCGTATCGTTTGTGGAGCGCTTCAGTATACTCAGGTTCCTGATAACTTCCTTTAATCGTGTAGCTGAAGCGGTTGAAAGTTTGCAAAATCGCATTGAGGTCGGGCTGATTCACCTTCAGATTGACATCTACCATGCCTGGCTCACTTTGATGAACGGAGGCAGACAAAATCTTCGCACCATTCTCCTCTACAATGCGGGAGATTTGCTGAAGGCTGTAATCTAAAGCGGGCATTTCAAGCACGATGATGCCACCCGGTTCACTTGCTCCTTGCATCCGAGACATATTCTCTACCAGATCTTCCAAAGTGATGGCCCCCACGTATAATCCATCTTCAGAAACTACCGGAACCACGCTCAGGTGATTCTCGCTGGCTTTTTTCAAAACATCAAGGATGTGGTCGTGGGGTTTTACGCTGACGGCCAATAGTCTTGCCTCAGTAGATGACTCTTCTTTTTCAAGAATGTGATCAACCGACATCAGCGCTGTTTCTGAAATCATACCTACATACCGGCCTTTTTCAACCACCGGCAGATCAGCCACACGGAACTGATCCATGAGATTCAGGGCATCAACGGGATCGTCCTGTGGATCGAGTACCGGAACCTGTTTGTTGAGA
>Ga0209490_10006494_pt1 | contig 10540 bp, 10 predicted proteins | sample MAT06_FD_187209 | JGI IMG/M metagenome (GOLD analysis project Ga0209490, IMG submission 187209) | Freshwater microbial communities from Lake Fryxell liftoff mats and glacier meltwater in Antarctica - MAT-06 (SPAdes) (version 2) | ecosystem: Environmental > Aquatic > Freshwater > Ice > Liftoff...
ATTTTGTCGACCGCTTGATTCAAGCCCGCTATCACGCCGACCAACGGAGCACGTGGACGCTGGACAAGGCCCAGGCCAAGCTGGGGAATGCCGAGTTCATTGGGATATAAAACTCACCCACAGTGACCCCCACACGTAAAGCCAACGTATTCCATCCAGGATGTATGGGGACGCAGTGAAACGGGGACTCAACCCAGCCCTAGGTTTTGCCTGGATATTGGCTAGAGTCCGGGCCTATGAAGTTTCGTTGGATCATCGCTATCACCGTGACCGTGTTGGTGCTCGGGTGGCTGGCCATCATTGTGGTGGTGCGCCAGATAAATCTCGGCGCCCTGGAAAAGGACCGCGTGATGATGGAGGCGGCGGGGGTTACGATGCGCTGGGAGGATGTCGATGTTGGGCCGGAGATGGATCCGGCAGCAGAGGCAGTGTGGCAGCGGTGGACGACGACGGCCACGCGTATTTCCCCGCCGCCTGAGCTGAAAAGCTGGCTGGCACATCCAACAGATCCGGTGCCAGATACAGTCCAGGCCATCGTCAGTGAGATTGATGACGACCTGCTAGCTGTGTTGAAGCTGCTTGATACGAAAAGCCTGAAGATTGGTTTACAACCCCAGATCACTCGCCTCCTGCGGGACCATATCGACCCCCAGCAATGGTTCAGTGGGGCCGAATACTTCGTGTCCTGCCACTCGCTCGCATATTATTTGCGTTGTGCCGCGTGTATCAGTTCGGACCCACTCCCTTCCCTACGCCGGCTCGATCATCTGATTTCGGCGCTGGATCAGCCACTCAGTGCGCTCGACGCCCTCATCCAGGTCGCCCTGAAGAGCATTAGGGACGATACGTGGCTGGATGGGGTCCGATTAGGAACCATCACCGAACAACAAGCCCGTACGTGGCTGGAACAGGACACCAATCCTCTTGCCGATATTGCCAGTGCATGGATGGGGGACCGTTTATATACGATGCTCTATTATGAATCTGTCATGAAAAATGGTGTGAGTGAAGAGGTTTTCGCTCCCTTTGGCGCCCCCACCCCGACCTGGTGGGATCGGACACGTGATCAGCTTTCCATTTTTCTGCCTACCACACAGTGGCAGTGGGCAACCCTGCCCGCAGGCACGGCCTACCAGCGCTGGGTCGTCGCGAAATATGAAAATACCGCGCGGCTACGGCCACCTCTGCAGGCACCTAGCGGCATTGGCGGCGCGAACAGCATCTATGTGCGAATAAGTCTGCCTAACCAGATTGAATGCAACATCACCTGGATCGAAGCCGGTGCTGCCGCGCGTATAAAACGCGCGGCGGCCCGGATTCTTTTTGCTGCCCGGCACGGCGAATCAGTTCCCATGAATCCGGCGGATTTCAGCGCCCGCTTTGGCGCGGATCTTTTGGCGGCAACTCCTGGGCAGGTGGCGCTGGTGTATAGTCCATTGCCTGGGGGAGGATTCTCCCTTGCCGCCGATCTCAGCGGGCCCCCGACGATCATGGGTATGCCACGGAAAGATAATCGACTCGAATTTTCAGCGGCTGAAATAAGTGCCATCGTGGCGCGTTCGGGTTTGCAGCCATGATTTGCAAGTATGCGATGCTGCTTTCCTTCAGCCTGACCGCCGTTGATGCCAAAACACTGGTAGACATGGAGTTCGGTCCGGAACGCAGCACGATCACCGTGAACGGTAGGACCCGATCATGAAATTGCGCTGGATTATTGTCATTACCGTGGTGATTCTGGGATTGAGTTGGTTCGCGACGGTGGTGGTGGTGCGCCAGGTGAATCTGCGGGCACTCAAACATGATCAGGAGGTGCTGGCTGCGGCAGGACTGGCGGTCAGTTGGGATGCGGTTGATTTGCCGCCGCCGTTGGATCCGGAGGTCAGCGCAGCGGTGCTTGCGCTATCAACCAGCGGCTTGTCCATCGCAGAGCCGCCAGCGCTGGCGGGCTGGGTGCCTCTTAGGCGTGATCCGGTTCCGCCGTCCGTACAAGCGGTGGTCGATACCGCGAATCCGACCTTGATTCAATTTTTGACTCTGCTGGATCGTCCTGATTTTCGCATCGGCTTGGCTGCGCATCTCAACCAATTCCTCAAAGATCAGACCCCGCATAAAATGTGGTTTTCCGGCCTAGGTGATTATTTTTTACTCCGTTCCGTAGCAGTCTATTTGCGCTGTGTCGCGTGTGTGAGCAAGAATCCGTCGCAAGCACTGCAGCGCTCGGATCACTTGGTGATGGCTATGGCTCGCCGAGGATTGGTACGGACCGCGACGCGCCTCTGCCGACTGAAGTCGGCGGTACGGAGGGCTGCGTCACCTCTGGATTATGTGGTCGGGGATGGGTGAAGCACCGTTCACGCGCAGCGACACCGCGAAGGCCATCGAGGACATAGGACTTCGGACCTCGGACCTCGGACCTCGGACCTGCTCCAACTTCGGACCTTCGACCTGCGAAGACGCAGGACGTAGGACGCAGGACGGAAATGCCTATGGACGCCTCACCGCTTAAATTTTACGACAAACGCAAACCAGTAATGACCAAGAATAAGGGGATTTCGCTCAAGGCCCGATCTTCAGCGGCGCTGCGGCGGCCTTGGCTGCCGCGGCGGTGGCTGCAGAGTTCTTCGATGCCGACGACGCCGAAGCCGCTGCCGCCGAGGCCGTTGATGTAGGTCGACAGCGGGCGATGGAAACTCCAGGTCTGGCTTTCGGAGGCGGGGCGACCGGGGTGGGTGATAATCGGCAGGCGTTGCGGGCTGAGATAATTTTCGATGCGGCGGTATTGCACGTCGGTCTCTTCGTCAAAGCCCCAGCCGCTGTGTTTGGGAATTCGAAAACAGGGATGGGTCAACACGATCACTAAGCGCGCGCCGGGTTTGAGGACGCTGGCGATGCCGTGCAAGACAGGTTCCAACGGATCCAGGTCCTGCATGGCCAACACGGCGGTGGCGCCGTCGAGGCGTTCTTTGCCGAGTTCTTTGCTGAGCAAGGGAACCAGCGCGGTGGCGTCGCCGACGAGATATTTTTCCGTAGCGGTGGCGCGGCGGGTGGCGGCGTCGATCAGCGACGGACTGGCATCGACGCCCAGGGTGTGGATGCCGGATTCGGCTAGATGCCGGCCGACGACGCCCTGGCCACAGGCGACATCCAATATGCGCGCGCCTTTTTCGACCTGGAGTTGCCGACTCACGGCGGGCAGGATTAATTCTTGGTAAAAATCATCGCCGCCACTTTTCTGGTGACGATCGTACCAACCGGCTTGCGCTTCCCAGGCGGTCGCGGCGGCGATTTTGCGCGGATTGCCACCACGTTCGGTGGCGGCGCCACGGGGCACAAAACGTCCGCCGGCTTCGCCGACCGGGGCGCGACCAGCTGGACGATCGCCAGGGGTGCGGTCATCAGCTGAATTTTCGCGAGCGGGTCGGCGCAGGCCCGGGGGTTTATCCGGGGCCGCATCGTCGCGGCGGGCGGGAGCGTCACGGCGATCCGGAGTGTCGCGCAGCGGGCGCTCATCCGCTTGGGTGCGCGGTTCGGCGGCACTGGGCCGGGGGCGTTCACCGCGCGGGCGGCGCATGAATTCAGGACGGCGAGGAAAATCTTTGGACATGAGTGTGCTCTCGGTCTGGGTGGATAAACCCAGCGGTGTAAATTTAGGCGTGATGTTCGATCGCGAGTAACGTGATGTCGTCCACGACGGCTTCACCTTGACGGAAATCGGCGAGATCGGCGAGCAGGCCATCCAGGGCTTGGTCGATGGTTTTCCCAGCCAGGGCCTGCCACGTCGCGACCATGCGATCTTGGCCGTAGACCTGATCGCCGTGCATGGTTTCGGTGACGCCATCGCTGTAGAGCAATATACGGTCGCCCAGCACCATGCGGTACGACGCCTCGGCGAATTCACAGTCAGCGTGGTCGAGCATCGCGATCGCGCTCGATGGCAGTTCAATAACCTGAACCGGTTTGCCTGGATGGCTGACGACCGGGGACGGATGGCCGCCGCTGGCGAGGGTCGCCTCGCCGGTGCGCAGGTCGATGATCACATAGACCATGGTGAAAAATTGCGGCGCATCCCACTGCGGCGGAAATTTACGCGCTAAATTGTCCATCAGGTCTTTAGGCGCGATAATCTGGTAAAAGGGCGGCTCGCGGCGTGGGGCCTTGAGCATGGAACCCAGGCCCATCACCGGCTGCAGCAGGCGGCTGGCCTGCACCGCCAATAATGCTGAGCCCACTCCGTGGCCGCTGACATCCAGCACATAGGCCGCCAAGCGGTGCTCATCGAGCTGGAATACATTCAAAGTATCGCCGCCCAATTCATCGCAGGCTTTACTGCGCCAGGCGGCGCGCCAGCCGGGTGTCGCGGGCGGGGCGTGCGGTAATAGTGCACGTTGGACTTTGGCGGCAGCGGCGAGATCGCGACGCATGCGCTCATTGGCATGCGACAAGGCGGCGTTGCGTTCAAGTAATTCGCTCTGCAAACCGATCATGCGTTCGGCGACACGCAAACGGGCGATGAGATCGTCGCGATTGACTGGCTTGGCGAGCAGATCGTCGACCCCCATGCTTAACGCATGATTGGCATCGGCGTGATCATCGCCGCGCGCGGTGAGCATAATGACGTAGGTATAGACCGAGCCCTCGACGGTGCGCAGACGGCGCACCAATTCGAGACCGTCGATGACCGGCATCATCCAATCCGTGACGACCAGTTGATAATTATGGACTGCGAGGCAATCCAAGGCTTGCTGGCCATCACGCGCAGTGTCGACGATATAGTTCTGATCCCGCAGCAAGGCGGTGACAATTTTCAGGGCGATCGGGTCATCATCGACCAGCAGCAGGCGGCGTTCGTTCATGACACGGCCAGGGACGGAGACGCGATAGCGGGAACTACCGATGATTTTCGCGCACGCAGGGCGGCATTCCCCAGTTGGCCACAGGCGGCCATAATCGAACGGCCTTTGGTAATGCGCCGGCGCACGGGTAAATCGCGTTCGCGCAGACCCTCGACAAAGGCGATGATTTCATCTTCGCTGGGGGCGCGGGTCAGCGGGGCATTGCCGGGATTATAGGGAATGAGATTAATCAGCACTCGCCCCAATGGCGCGCAGAACGCCGCAATGCGATCCAAATCTTCTGGCGCATCGTTGAGGCCCGGCATTAAACAATAATTGACGCCCAGGGTAAAGTTGCGCCGTTGCGGATACGCAGCGAGAATATTTTGCAATTCCGCCAAGGGTGTCTTGCGATTGACCGGCATCAGGCGCGAGCGGGTCGCGTCATCGCCGCTGTTCAAGCTGATGGACAGATTCAGGCGCTTCCAGCCGAGCGCGGCAAGTCGGGCAATGCCCTGGGCATGGCCGACGGTGCAAATGGTCAGCCGTTCTTGGCTATAATGAAAGGCGCGCTTGTCGGTCAGCACGTGCAGCGCGGTGAGCAGATGATCGGCGTTATCCAGCGCTTCACCCATGCCCATGAATACCAGATTGCGCGGATTCCAACCGAGCACAAAGCGCGCGGTAAATACTTGCGCGACGATCTCGGCGGCAGTCAAGTTGCGGATCAGACCCAGACGCGCGGTTTCACAAAACCCGCAGCCCATGCGGCAACCGACCTGACTGGACAGGCACAGGGTTTGATCGTCGCCGTGCATGGGAATGCGCACACATTCAATTTCGTAGCCATCGTGGGTGGCCAGCACCGCCTTGGCAGTGATCCCGGCTTCGGTCTGTTCTTCGGCGACGCGGACCACGCGCAGCGGCGTCAGGCGAAAGTTGGCGTGAAAGGCGGCCACGGCTTCGGCGCCCAGGCCATGGGTTTCCGGGGTGAAGATGCCCTCGCGAAACAGCCGGCGATAGATTTCCGCGGCCAAGCCGCTGCCGCGGCCCACGGACAGGGCGGCGGCCTCTAAGAAGCGTTCCCCAGTGAGTCCAAGGATATCGAGAGCAGCCGCCGCAACCATGGCGGGATGATCGTCTAGGCCGCCGACGGGGCAAGCTCGCGCGGGCTGGTGCTGCAAACGTGCCGCAGAGGCGGCATTTCCGACCTTGGAGCATCTCCGTTCTCACATATGGTCCTCACCGTGCTGCACCTCGACCACGTCTGTAAATCTTTTTATGACCCTGGCCGTGGCGAGGTCAAAGCCGTCGATGACCTGCATCTGGTGGTCGAGCCCGGCGTGCTCGCGCTGGTCGGGGCGAATGGCGCCGGGAAAAGCACCCTGCTGCGCCTGATTGCCACCCTGCTGACCCCCGATGCGGGCCGCATCCGCCTGGGCGATCTCGATACCCGCACCCACCCGGATGCGGTGCGCGCCAAACTGGGCTATATGTCGACGACTACTCGACTGTATCCACGATTTACTCCGCATGAGTTGTTGCGTCACGTCGCGGGATTTTTGCCGTTCGATGCTGCGACCAAGCGCGAGCGCATTGCGGCGGTGATCGCCCAATTCAATCTCGGTGATATTTTGGACCAACGCATTCAGGGATTATCCACCGGCCAGCTGCAACGCGCCAATCTGGCGCGTACGCTGCTTGCGGATCCGGATTTACTGGTTTTGGATGAACCGACCACGGGCCTGGATCTGGTCGCCGCCGATCAACTGGTCGCGGCGGTGCGGGCGGCGAAACGACCGGGAAGGTTAATTCTGATGGCCACGCACGTGATGCGCGAAGTCGATTTATTGGCAGACCAACTGCTGGTTTTGGCCCGCGGGCGCGCGGTCTTTTACGGGCGCCCGGCAGACCTGGGCACGGGTGAGCAGTTGACCGCCGGAGTCTTGCGCCTGCTGGTTCCCGTGCCGGTGGTGACGCCATGACCCCGATCTGGGCTGTTTTTCGCAAGGATGGGACGGAATTATTACGCGACCGCCGCACCCTGTTCGTGAATGTCGTGCTGCCGGTCCTGTTGTATCCGATGATGTTCTTGTTTTTAATTCAGGTCTATCAATTGACCCAAGCCAACCGCCCGCCGTCACCGCGGGTGGTGCTGATTGAGGCGCAACCCGCATTGCTCGCGGCGGTGGAAAATCAGCTCAATCAGACCGCCCATCCGCAGACAGATCCCGCACCCGCGAACCCGGCGAACCCTGCGAAAACCGCGACGCCGGCACCGCTGGTGGTGGTGACGCCGAGCGCTTCGCCGGCGACCTCCAACGCGGTGGCCTTGGCGCAGAAAATGGCGGATGAGGTCGCCGACCATGCGGACGCCGCGCAAGCAGATCCGGAAAAATCAACGCCCTCTTCTGCGCTCTTAACCGATGAACGCGCCGAATTGCTGCTTCTGCTGCGTCAAGAATGGAACGCCAGTGCGGCAATTATCACCTTGAGTGACAACGACGGTCGCCAACGCGTGGTGGTGGCGCTGGATGACGCCGATCCGCAATTCGATCGCACCGTCGCCATGCTCGATACCGCGCTGGAAAGCTGGCGCGAGACCCTGATCGAAGAGCGCCTGCACGCCGCCGAGGTCCCGGTCAGCGTGCTGTATCCTACCGACATTACGCGCGTTGGCTTGGCTCCCAGGGCGCAGGCGGCACGGATGCGCTTAGCGGGCATTATCCCGATTCTGCTGGTGATTATGGCCCTGAGCGGCGCTTTTTATCCGGCCCTGGATTTGATCGCCGGCGAACGTGAACGCGGCACGCTTGAGACCTTATTGACCTGGCCGGTGCGGCGCCGGGATATCTTTTTGGGGAAATTACTGGTCACGGTGTGTGCCGGGCTATTGGCTGTCATCCTGAACTTGTTGTCGCTGGGACTCACCATGGGCCTGGCGGGCCATCAGCTTGCCGGACCGGGTCCTGGAGACATGGGGGGATTATTTGCCGTGGGCGCAGGCACGCTGGCGTTGTCATTTCTCGCCTTGCTGCCATTGGTGGTGACCCTCTCGGCAATATCCTTGGCCCTGGCCGGTTTTGCGGCGAGCAGTAAAGAAGCGCAGAATTATCTCAGCCCATTATTCTTGGTGGTGATGTTGGCAGCGGCGGTGGCACTGGTGCCGGATGCGCGACCGAGTTTTGCCTTAGATCTGGTCCCGATCACCGGGCCGGTGTTGGCCTTAAAAGAAGCGCTGCGCGCCAGCGAGATTCCGTGGCTGCATCTCTTATTGTCGACCGGCGGCAGCATCGCTTTGGCAGCCGTCGTGGTGACGTGGTCGGTGCGCCTGCTCGATCAGGAGTCATTCTGTTATCCCGGGCTGGTGCGCGCGGGGTGGGGCCGTTGGCGGCGCTGGGGTGCGCAGCCGTCGGCGCCGGGTGGGCTCGAAGCGCTGGGCTTGTTTGCCGCCTGCGCTGCGGCCTTTATGCTGGTCGGTCCCAGCTTGGCGCGATTTGGCGTAGTCGCCCAAATTGCCGGGCCGTTGATCCTGTGTTTAGCGTTACCGGTGCTGCTGCATGCCTGGGCTGGGCGCTATCCGCCAGCCGGGCTCTATCTGGGTGGCACCCGCGCGGAATCATTGCTGCGGGCGGTGCTGATGATTCCCTGCGCCGTGGCTTTAAGTCTGGCTTTGAGCACCCTGCAACCGGCGCCGCCTCCGAATGATGCGCAGACGCATGAACTCATACGCATATTGACCAGCGTCCAGGATCTCGGCGGCCTGCCGCTGTTGCTGCTGATTATTGCGGTAGCCCCAGGCATCTGCGAAGAAATGCTCTGTCGCGGTACCCTGCTGGCTGGCCTGCGGCGCGGACTGGGCACCACCGGGGCGGTGTTGGTGTCGTCGTTTTGTTTCGCTGCCCTGCATATGAGTCCGTATCGCTTCGTGCCGCAATTTAGCCTGGGCATTTTTCTCGCTTTGTTGACCTTGCGCAGCGGCAGCATTTGGCCGGCGGTGGTGGTGCACATCGGCCACAATGGTTTGGCCGTGCTGTTGAGCGGTGAGGGCGATGACAGCGATGGGCTTCCGATCCAGACCCTGACCGCCGTCACCCTGGCCGTGGTGGCCGCCATCGGGTTGTTCATATTGGCCCGGCCGCGGCGCTCCGTTGCCCTGGATGCGCCGGGGCATATACCCGGCCTACCATGAGCGAAGCCGCTGTTACCACCGCTGTTCCGAATGCCACCATCCAGGTCCAAGGCGTCAGCCTGCGCCGCGCCGAGGTCCTGCAGGCCGAAGCGATGCAAGTTGAATCCCTGGCCCGCAACGGATTTTTCCTGCTGACCGGGCTGTGCTTCCCGATTCTGGCCATGGTGCTGTTCACCATTCTCGAGGGTCCCGTCATGTGGGGCGCCGGCCTGTTCACCGCCGCCGGCCCGTTCATCGCGGTGCTGACCGCCCTGGCGTGGAAGAAACCCTGGGGGGTAGTCGTCGAAACCCCCGCTCGCTATCGCACCGTGTATCAGGCGCCTACGCGGGCCGATGCCGAACGGGTCGCTGACGAAATTCGCGCTGCTATTGCCTAAAAGCGCCTACGCCTAAAAGCCCGCGAGGCTCGGCCATATTATTCAGCGCTCCCGACGCCGGTTCAGCCTTGGTTGAGCCGGCGTTTTTCTTGCTCCAATAATTGACGCTGTTTTTCGATGCGCGCTGGCACCACCTGTTCGCGCGGCGCGGTCGGGGCGAAAGCTAGACGATCCACGCCCAATCCCCGTAAAATCGCCAGTTCGACCAGACTATATTCGTCGGCGTGCGGCCGGTCAAAACGCAGCGGTTCGCGAAAATGAATGGGCGGATTGGTGATCAGCCGCGCGCGGCCCAGCGGATTGAATGAACTGGTATGCAGCATAAACGGATGCATCAGAAAAACATCACCGGCCTTGCCGGTTGCCGCCAGGAAATCACCACAGCTGTCAACAATCGTGCGCAGAGGAAATCCATTCGGCAGGACCCCTTCCGGATGCGCGGCCAGATAGCGCGCGACCGGTGCCACCGAATCGGCGATCAGATAGGTCGGCCCACCGCGTTCGACCACATCCGACCATAAAACGATGGTCAATAATCCCTGTTCCGGGCTGTCGAGAAAATGACGGAAGAAATCGCCATCTTTGTGCCAGCCTTTGACCGTTGGTCCCGGCGGCAACCACGGCTGGCCCCGACCAAGGTGGAAATTGGCGATAAACCCGTCGGTCCACTGGGCCTCGACACAACGGTCATGGCCCCCGCACAGTTCGCCAATGGCCTGCCACGCCTTGGGCGCGATAGTCGCCACCGACCCACCTTCTGCGGACGGCAGATGGATCTTCTCCTCGGTCCAGGTCGTCGGATCGTGCGGATCATACCCCAGGCGCGGCCAGATGCGGCTACTCCAGCGCTCGACATACTGCGGATCGACCGCCTGCGGAACCTGGACATAGCCATGGGCCAGGAAGTGCTCGCGATCGGCCGAGGTGAGGACGCTCATGCCGGAATCATGCGATTTTCAGGGTTAAATCACGCGTACAGTCTATTTACTATTTTTATAGCAGGTGCTCCGCGCACACGGTCAGGACCCTCTTGCATTCCCAAAGCATTCGACATCCTGTGGGGCCCCTGAAGAACCGGGGCCCAGACGGGCTTTGGTACGACTCTGAATAGGAACCGCATGTCCCGTTATACCGGCCCC
>Ga0209490_10006495_pt1 | contig 10540 bp, 10 predicted proteins | sample MAT06_FD_187209 | JGI IMG/M metagenome (GOLD analysis project Ga0209490, IMG submission 187209) | Freshwater microbial communities from Lake Fryxell liftoff mats and glacier meltwater in Antarctica - MAT-06 (SPAdes) (version 2) | ecosystem: Environmental > Aquatic > Freshwater > Ice > Liftoff...
CTTTGGATAACTACGATCGCTTGTTGTTAATAAATAAGGAATTAATTGCTGACGGCGATCGCTCTGAAGTAATTACTGCTAAAAATATCCAACATGCTTATGGGGATAGCGTAATTTTGATCCAAAGGGAACATATAATTTAAAACCAAACGAATAGCAAAAATGATGATTCTAAGTTACTATCTGATCAGCTATTAATTCACTAAAGTTATGACTACTATAAAAATCCGTGAACAAATTGAAGAATACATTGATCAAATACCTCCTGAGCATTTGGGTTCAGTTTTAGATTTTGTGGCATATCTTGCCGATCGCGAGAGTGAAGATGCTACAGAAGAATTACTAAAAATTCCAGGGTTTATAGAAGCTTTTGAAAGAGGAAAGCGAGATATTGCTGATGGTAATTTTGTCAACTGGCGCAGTATTCGACATGATGTATGAAGTTGTCTTAACTGATGAAGCTATTAATTTCTTAGAAGCCACTTCTCCAATGATTGCTAAAAAGGTAACCCGATGCTTCGCTACTTTAGAACAGCATCCCTACTATCATCCAAATATCAAAAGTTTGAAAGGGAATTTTGCAGGGTTTTATCGATTCAGAATTGGAGAATATCGAGTTATTTTTGAAGTTGATGAAAATATTAAGCAAGTGCGTGTAATCAATATTGCTCATCGCAGTGAGGTTTATGATGCCTAATCAGCTTTTTTATGGCGATAATTTAGAAGTTCTGCGGAAGCACATCCGTGATGAAACTGTTGACCTTTGCTACATCGATCCGCCGTTTAACTCGAAGCGTAACTATAACCAAATTTATAACAACGTCGGCAAAGAGGATCAAGCTCAGGCACAGGCTTTTATTGATACTTGGACTTGGGATGACTATGCCAATTAAGGCTTAAAAGAGATTCAAGAAAATTATCGGGGCTTTTATAGAAATAGCCGTAAAACCCAACGGTTTTAACCGTGGGATATAAGGCGGTGAGCGAGAGCGAACAATCTACTTTATTTTTTGGTTTTCAATATACTTTTTAATAGTATCAGACGAAACATTACCAGAAGTACCACAAAAATAACTTCTAGTCCAAAGGCTAGGCAGCTTAAGAAGATGTGGAAACTCTTTCCTTAGAGTGTGTGAACTGAATCCTTTGACCTTGTGCATAATTTGGTAAGGAGCAAGTATGGGTTTGGATTGAACGAACAAATGAACATGATCTAAATGAGTCTCTACAGCTATAACTTGACAATCTATTTCTGCGACAGCTTGCTTAATTAGTTCTATTAACCTTAAATCAACATCTCCAACTAACATCTTTCTTCGCCTTCTAACTATCCATACAAAATGGTAGTTAATTAAACTAACTGAAGTATTTTCATACAAATAATCTTGTTTCACTGGTTAATATATATGTCTATGGATATGCTATTATAGACATATTGGAGGATTAAAAATGTTTGGATGTCAGCAAATTTTAATAAGTCCAAATTTAGAGCTTAAGGCAATCTTAGAGTTCTTATGTGGAGAGTCTAACAAGCTAAATAATTGCGCTGTTTACTATGCAAGACAGTTGTATTTTAAGACAGGCAAGATTGTTCGTAAGTTTGATTTAGTCAATCAGCTAAAAGGTAATATTCATTTTAGGGCGATGCACTCACAAGCAGGGCAGCAATGCCTTTTGTCGGTTGCAGAATCTTTTAGTTCCTTTATAGGATTGCTAAAGGGAATAAAGTTAGGCTCAGTTAGTCAAAAACCGAAGATACCCAAGTATCGCAAGCACGGGCTTAATTTGGTTAGCTACCCTGCCCAAGCAGTCAAACTTAAGTCTGAAGGATTACGATTTCCTCTTGGCTCCAAGGTTAAAGCATGGTTCGGATTAGATGCTTTCTATCTGCCAATGCCATCTAATCTCAGCTTTGAGGATATTCGAGAGTTTAGGATTTTGCCTAGAAATGGTGAGTTCTATCTGGAACTTGTCTACAAAGTTGAGTCTGTGCAAGCCGATGTAGAGGAGAGCAAAGTCTTGGGGATTGACCACGGAATTGACAACTGGCTAACCTGCATTTCAAATGTCAATACCAGTTTTATGATTGATGGTAGACATTTGAAGTCTTTGAACCAATGGTATAACAAGCGAATAGCAACTATCAAAGAAAATAAACCTCAAGCTTTCTGGAGTAAATTGCTTGCCAATATTACCGAAAAACGCAATCGGCAAATGCGTGATGCAGTTAACAAAGCCGCTAGATTTGTGATTAATCATTGCTTAATGAACAAAATCGGTACTGTCGTATTTGGCTGGAATACTGGGCAGAAAGACGGGGCTGGTATGGGATCTAAAACTAATCAAAAGTTTGTACAGATTCCTACAGCTAAGTTAAAAACTAGGATTGCTCAGTTGTGTGAACAGTATGGAATTAGGTTTGTAGAAACTGAAGAATCCTATACTTCTAAGGCTTCGTTTGTAGATTCGGATAAACTACCTACATTCGGTGAAAAACCTGAAGGGTGGCAAGAATCTGGTAAGCGGGTTAAGCGTGGTTTGTATAGGACTGCTCAAGGTTGGTTAATTAATGCGGATTGCAATGGTGCCGCAAACATCATTAGAAAAGTAGCGACAACTTTAGGGCTTTGCCTTGAGGGAGTTGGTAGGGGTGCTTTGACTACGCCCTTAAGGTTCAGACTCTGGACTCTTAAAGAATCCCACGTGCTTTAGCCGTGGGAGTGTCAAAAATAACTGAACTTCCCTGAGTCAGTGGTAGCAATTTACCCATGAAGTCTGAGTATGTATATTCTGGATGAAAAACTGTCTTAATAGTATTTCTCAGCATTTCAGTGCTTTCATCAAATGAGATGCGTAATTCCTCTTAAGCAATTTGCTTTATCTGATAACTTTTCCCAGTACCAGGACTACCAAAAAGAATCTTTTGAATTGGCTTAAAATATTGAGTCATTATAGATATTATGGTTGCCTTATGAGATATATCACAAAATCTAAAAGGTAGACTATCTAAGAACTAAATAGCAAGCTATCTTCAAGATACTGTATGCCCAGTACCAAGCTCAAAAGCCTGTATAACCGAATTACTTTCTACCTTAGTAACTGTAACAATCAGCACATCAGCTTTATGTGTCATAGAAATTTAGCAATTATTTTGAGTGATTAATATAGCTGTATGAACTAAATAATAACCTTAGTTTTGGTGTGTAGGTTTAAGTAGTTGTACACTACCTAATGGTAAAACTAGCCATGCATTTAGAGTATCTACTTTGTAGCGATCGCCAATTACTTACAAATTGATCTCTAACTCTTGAATTAACTTCCAGCAATCTACATGCTTACACCACTCAGTAACATTTTTCTTACCTTCAGGTGGATTGATAATCGCTTGATGTACTTCGATGGATACAGTTTTTATGACTTCTTGAAGTGGGGTTGAGAGTGTTTGATGCTTCCAAATTAAATCCAAGTCGATGCTTTTATGCTTTTGATTAGTTTCACTCAAGTACGACAATGTATATGTAACTATATTGGCTCTGTAGCCACCAAAGTTCTGTTTATGAACTATTTTCTCAGCAGTTTTAAAAAGAATCGCCTTAGCTACTAAATTTGTAAAGTAGTTTTTATCTATCACTGGCATTTCATTTTTAGCTGGGTCTGCACATCTAGCAGTAAATTCTGAAAAGTTCTTCTGCGCTCCCCTACTTACAAAGTGCGGGAGTCCCCCATAGGTATGCTGAAACTTGGCGAGGTCGGTTTTGGTTAATACTTGAGATTTGGGATATGTTTCTTCAAAAACTCGCTTTTTTGCAGGAGTAGCTTCTTTATTCTTTGCTTCCAAATATTGTCCCCTTGCTCGTTCATAAAACCAGTGTGTCTGCTTTTGATTGCCATAAGCCCCTGGTGCCCATATAGTCCGAGAGAGTTCTTCAATCTGAATATGAAAGGGTTCATTAGCTGAAAAATCAGCTTCGCTTACCTTATTCTGACTGTTTGCGTAGCGTGAAATAAGAGGTACGATTTCATCAATGCGATCGCTGTTGACAATGGTTAGTTTAGCCTGCACGTATACCCTAGAGAGATCGGCTTTATCTTTTCGAGCCGCCTGATAAATTGAAACTGTGGTTTGCCCACCGTTAACAATCTGGAGATCTCTTATCGCTGCAACCCCATGCCCATTATCAGAAAATCTTACTGATTCTGCTGTAGCTGAGATGCCATTGTTATAAGCCAAAAATCGATGGGGTTCTTTAAGAATTGTCTGTCTAATTCCTTTATTAACTTTGCCTCTTGCTTGGAGAAAAGAACGGACATTTCTTTCCAACAGTCGAGAGCCATATTCGTTATAGAGGCTTTTAAGGATTTCCCCAGGAATAATTAGCATACAACCGTCATAATCTGAATTTGCTTCTGGAATCCTCAGACATGGAATGGATTTACCAAACTGTGCCTCGAAATCAATTTCTATCGACTCTCGTTTTTTACCTGAGTTTACACAACGATAAAGCCTTCTTAGATCCCATACATTAGTTGAAAAAATGCGATCGCCAACAACAGTACTTTCTTTAAACTGTTGAGTCGTGGTCAATCCATCAGTAAAAATGAATAGCCTAATGTTACTTAACTGATTTTTTAATTTGAAGATTGACTGTGCCAGATCGAAAGTAGGAGAAGCTTCTTCAAGTGACTTATACAAACCTTTCCAAGACTGTTCTAAAAAGCCTTTCAAGCGTTTTATAGCAGTATCAATTTCACTTTTTAGAACCGTTGCTGGTGGCACTTTCTGGGTAAATATAGAAACAAAAAGATCGAGCCTTCCTTCTGCTTCCTGGATATTATAGCCATTGACTTTGATCCCACGAGCAGAGTGATAACAAACTTCTCCATCTTCTAGTTCACCTGCTTCGCATAAATAGTCAATGAAGATCCGCGTAAATATCTCTTCACGGAATAGTCCTGCATCCTCCTCAGCATCAGGACTAGCAATTACCTCTTGAAGTAGGTCTTCAGCAAACTGTTGTAATTCAGCATTTTCATCCATGTTTTTATCTAAATTCCTAGGAAATTGCAGTGTTAATTAATTTTATTACTTCTGACTCAGCGATCGCATATGGTCGGCAAGAAATTAGTTCTATGCCATACCGCACTTGCATGACTCCCTGCTTCAGATCGGTTGGTACGATCCTGGGAAAGCTTTGTTCGACCTTGAAATATGTACTATTTCTATGAGCGTAAACAGTTTCATCATATTTTGGCGCAAAAATGTCAAGGTAGCCAGCTTGAAACAAGCGTTTCTCAAACAAATCTCTTGGGAATAAGGCTCCTTCAAACACAACACGAAGACTTTCCACCATTTCGGGCAGGGTTTCACCACCTTTCCTAATATCTAATGAAAGATGCATCAAAAATAATGAATTTAGTATGGTTTCGTCAAGCTGGTTTTCATTAGAAATCGATAGCTTTTGAGGATTCTGGGTAACGGTAGCCTTGACCTCGACCGCACAACCTTCAAAGTTAAAATCTTGATTAGCAGCTTCTGGTCCTAGCCAATAACATACTCCATTCAAGCCAATATTAGGCAAAATTACCTGACGCAGAAACCAGAGTTCACCATAAAGTCCGTGTTGGGCTGCATCGCTCAGACCTTCAGGCTCGTGCTTCTCTAGAAACAATTGCCATCGTCTCAGGCGGTTTGCTAGCGTTAATACTGCTTCAGACTCATTGGCAATAAAAGCAATATTTTCAGCAATGTCTTGAACCAACACTGTAAAAATATCTTTGAATCGACGATTAGCAAGCACAAGCTGGAGTGCAATGCGATCGTTCCCAGAAAAGATCATCCGCCTTACTTCAAACCCACTAGAACTGGGAAACACCATACTTTTTCCAATCGAAAGGCGATCGACATACATCATCAGCATTCGCGTACCAGATGGCTTCTCGATCGCTAGGTTAAGATCGCACATACTTTCGGGCAGGATGCGTCGGTTTAAGTAGCCTGATGTTACCGCAGCACCTTCGGACTCCAGGATATTCCATGTCTCTTCAATCTTCATACTTCGCCGAATTCCTGTTCCCAGTAAATATTATTTACCTTGTATTTAATCCGCTTTGCTGTCGTACTGCCGGGGAAACTTATAGCAAAGCCAATTATGGGGAAATCCCAGTCAATACCGATATTGCTTGGATCGAGAGGGTAGATGATCAGGAGTGCTTGATTAGGCGATCGCTTCGATCTGAGAATAGGTCCACTTAGGGGACTGTTACTTGAGGACGTTTTTCCTTGTTTTACCCTTTCATTTCTACTTTCTTCTCGAATTTGCTCTTTAACTAGATCGGAAAAATCGCTCCACTCATCAGTAGGACTTAAAATATTTGACTTGCTTGCCTTATATTCATCGGGGGAGGTAGGAGAAACATCAGCTCTTCGCGTCAAACCGATCTGATGCCCTGCAATCGTATGAGGAGTGGCATTATTTGCAGAATTTGAAATTAGTGCAATCGACCATAACGTTAGCTCCCCCAAAGGTAATTGCATCTTAATGTAGTCTGAGAGTAACTGAGTATTTGATAGCTTTGACTTCTCATGATTTTTATAGACGGATAGAAAATTTAGAATCTTATCGGCAGCAACTCCTTTCCAGATCAATTTCTTACTGGTGTCTGAAGGCTCACTCAGATCTAATAATAAATTTTGAGTTGCTTGATAATTTTTCCAGTTAACTTCTTTTTGCTTAAAAAAGACTGTGGTTTGGCTTAAACTTCCTGCATAAGAAAGTTCTAACTCAGTACCCGCTCTCATCTTGTTAACTGCAGTAATCAGCAAGCCTTGAGGATGAGTACGGACTTTAAGACCATAATCTTGAGGTGTACCTCCGATCGCTGCCATATGATCGAATTCTAGTTTAAGTTCTTCACTAGCAGATGTAATATGACTGTACCAGTCGATGAGTTCATCAGTGGTGTACAATCGACACAGATCGAGATAGCCAGGACGATATCCGAACCAACGACCCATCTGCATTAAGGTGTCATACATCTTTGATGCCCGTAAAAAATAGCTGACACTAAGACCTTCTAAAGTCAAACCACGAGACAGTTTATCCCCCCCAACGGCAATAACACTTAGACCGTTTTTATGCTCGAAGTAGTCCAGAATATCTTTTGCCGAGCCATTTATCTCTTTAACCTGAATGCGTGACACAGCTTGGTATAGCTTAGGTATAACGTTATCCCAATTTAATAATTGTATGGTGTAATGAGGTTGAATCTCTCTGATTGACTCCGTAGTTGGTTGAAAGTCATTCTCCCAAAGGACTTTAAATTCTGCAAGCACTGGATCGGGGTCATTGCCCTCACCATAACGCAACCGCCGTTGTAATGAAGCTAATTCATCTTTAATTAAAGTAATTACCTTTTTTTGAACGTCTTGGTATCTTGTGACATGAATCAGCATCGAATTGTGTGCCAACTCCTGCCCACGCAAGATCCTTACTGCACAGGTAAGAATGAATGCTCGAATCGCTTGAATTAAAGAAGACGGAAGGAATGGTGGTTTGTGTCCTTTCTTATGATTTAGTGGCATCCAAGCATCCTGATCTTCAACTTGCCTGATGATATCAAGCCCTTCAACTCTTTCAAGATCGATTGCTGATTCGGCTTCGAGTCCAAATACTTGAGCAGGTCCTATATAGTTTGAAGGGGCTGGTAGATTGATAATAAAACTACGAGGGAATAAATCTGCACCATGCTTATCACTAGAGGAGTCTGGGTAAATAAAGATATTTGCAAACGGTGTTGCGGTGTAGCCAACATAGGCACTCTGCTCAAAACTATTCAGCAATTTTCGGATCAGACCATTGATGGCAGTTACATCATCTTCATTGGCAGCTTTTCCAGTCTCATTAAGTGTAAGCTTTGTATTGATAGATGCGTGATCGGCTTCATCATCAATTATAAGCAGTGGAACCCCTTGCATTATTCTTTTTCCACCGTGCTCACTTGCCTGACTCAGCACCCATCTTACTAGGTTGGTCAGTACTGACTTGTTCTTCTTGACCACCATTAGAATAGAGTCGTGTCCTCCAGGAATCAAACCTGACTGATTGGCAACTTTGTTATTAAAATCTCCCCTTTCCGCACTGCTTGTTGCTGAATGTACGATAAGTTTTCTGCTTGTTAACCGAATCTTTCCTACTCCCAGTGGAGCATTTCCTTCTTCATAAGCACGATTGATTTGAGTATCACGCCCCAGAAATCCTTCATCCAATCTCAACTGTGTTTGACTTCGTAAGCTATTATGTATTCCAGCTAAAACGATGATGACTTTGTAACCTGCATCGACAGCCTTACAGATAAGCCCAGTATAGTTAGAGGTTTTTCCTGACTGTACTTGACCAACCACCATTCCCCTTCGATCCCAAGTGCCTATTCTATGTGGATCTTCTAATCTACCTAAGATCTGATCTGTAAGGTCATCTAGTTTATTAACGGTCGATGGTGCCCACCCCTTCTCCTGCTCAAGATATAGTTGATAACGATCCCAAAAGTCCCAATTAATAGAGCTTTTACGATCGCTTAGCCAAGGTATGTGGTCTTCAGAGTCTTCAAGGGTAGTTCCATTACCAATCAAAGTTGTGCAAAGACTTTCTAATTCCAGTACCAGTTTGTCTTGATCGATTCCATCAATTTGCTGGTAAGCAATAGCAGCACGCTTTACACAATCACGAATGGACTCACGCGGCGGTGGAGAAGGTATTGCCTTCAGTAGAGCTAGAGCAATAATTTTAACTTGCTTTATTACATCAGAGCTACTCATAATTCCTCTACATAATTTGTTGATAGATCGTCTACTAATTTTTTGAAGCGTTGAAATGGTTCCATTGTCATCAGTCTTTGCTGAGCTTGAGCAGGAGATAATCCTGACACACAAAGAGACTGATAAACTTGGCGCATGACTTCTAGTACTTCAGCCGAAGGGGTAGTCTCAAAAGCTTGGCTCTGACAGTCTGGAGCTTTAGCACTATCAAGCCAAATTTGCTGAACTGGTACAGTTTCTTCGAGAATACGTAGAAGTGCATTGATAATTTTCTCCTGTTTTTTTGAGCCATCTATAACTCCCTTAACAATTGGATGTTCGCGATTAATTGCATATGAAACCTTGCCGTGCTTTACAATGCGCTCCCAAGGGAAAATATTCTCTTCCTTACTTCCAGAAATTAAGACTTTACCTCGGTGGCGGTATACTTCCATAGCACGTTGACGTGTTATTTGAGCTATCCGTTTAAAATTAGATTTTAATGATGCTGGTGGGCGCGCCCTTGATTTCTTGACATCAATATCCCAAGAATTATCGAGAGTATTAGGTAGGTCGATCTCAATCCTAGCAAGTCGGTAATGTTCCTCTTTTTGAAAACCAAGATCGAGCCAATCACCAGCAACTAGGAGGCGATCACTACGATAAATATAAAATCCCTGTTGTGCACTCCACCCTTTTGGACCTGCTGACCTCTCAAGCATTTGCTGATCGATCTTGGAATGATGAGGCAGGATGTAAGGCTGTACTGTTAATCTTTCTTCACCAATATAGAAAATCTCTTCAGGCAGCCTCTGAGTAGCATTTTCATCGGGTAGAAAAGGATTCCAAAAAGATACTAATTGCCCATTGATCCAGATACAGAGTATTTGCTCTTCTAAGAAACGATGAAACACCATTGCTAAATGCTTTTCTATACTCTCAATCAGTTCTAAGAAATGATCGTGAGCTTTGCGATCGCTAACTTTTACTTTGCCAACCACGCGATCTAAGTTTTCTAATAAAACAATTGTGCCTGATGAAAATGATTCTAGTCCCAGTAGTTTGTTCGCTGCCCCAATAGCTTCAGCGTGAAGCAATCGCCATTCACCTGTCTGATTAATATAGTCAAGATCCCATCTACGAATTATCAGTTCTTGGCGACAGGCTTTTGTCTTTACTGTTAAACATCGACATTGTGAAAATGAAGCTGTTTTTAGTCCCAGCCCAAATCTTCCTAAGTCATTAGCTTCTCTCTTATCTAGAGGATTTCGGCTGCCTAAACGCATAGCATTAACCAATTCATTTTTGCCCATGCCCTGACCATCATCCCTAATAGAGATCCAAGAATCAGAACCGTCCCAGCAAAATGTAAGCCAAATATTACTGGCTCGTGCGGTAATACTATTATCAATTAGATCGGCGATCGCTGTCCCGATGTCATAGCCAAATGCCCGAAATGATTCAACCATCGCCGAAGGAAGCGGTTCAGCAATGTCATATTTACCAAAATCTTCAACTTCGGTGGAAATCATTAAATAACCATCCTATCAACCGTGTTAGTAGAAGTATTTTTCCCTACGATATTCACTTTTAAAGAACGACTACTACGACAAGCATGTAACTGTTTAACAATTGGTTTTGCGATCGCCTCTGCCATTAACGGTGGTACAGAGTTACCAATCAATTCAAACATTGCTGTCATGGGAGCATCAAAAACAAAATGGTCAGGAAAACTATGCAATCTAG
>Ga0209490_10006499_pt1 | contig 10534 bp, 10 predicted proteins | sample MAT06_FD_187209 | JGI IMG/M metagenome (GOLD analysis project Ga0209490, IMG submission 187209) | Freshwater microbial communities from Lake Fryxell liftoff mats and glacier meltwater in Antarctica - MAT-06 (SPAdes) (version 2) | ecosystem: Environmental > Aquatic > Freshwater > Ice > Liftoff...
CACGCGCCCCACGCTGCTGGCGCTGGCCGGCGCCGACCTGGGCGCGACCCTGGACGGCCACCCGCTGCCGCTCTGGGCGGCGACACGGGCCAACGCCGGCGCCCACCTGCGGCTTGCGGGTCGCCAGGGCGGTTGGGGCGCGCGGGCCTACCTGGCTGTGGCTGGCGGGATCGCGGTGCCGCTGGTGCTGGGCAGCCGCGCCACCGAGCTTGGCGCGGGCTTCGGCGGCCACGAAGGGCGCCCGCTGCGCCCCGGCGACAGCCTGCCCATCGGCGCGCCGTGGCCTGGCGCGGCCCTGGCCCTGGGCCTGCACTGGCCCGAGGCGCTGCGCCCGCCCTACGGCTCAGCGCCCACGCTGCGCCTGCTGCCAGGCCCGCACCTGGGCGCCTTCGCCCCCGACGCGCTGGCGCTGCTGGCGGCGGCAACGCTGCGCGTGAGCAGCACATCGAACCGCATGGGCTACCGCCTAGAGGGCGTGCAGCTAGGCTACGCACGCGCGGCGAGCCTGCCCTCGCTGGGCGTGCTGCCGGGGGCCGTGCAAGTGCCGCCGGACGGCGCGCCCATCCTGCTAATGGCCGACGCCCAGACGACGGGCGGCTACCCGGTGCTCGGCACCGTGATCGCCGCCGACCTGCCACTGGCGGCCCAGCTGCTGCCCGGCGACGCGCTGCGCCTTGCGCCCGTGAGCCTCGCCGAGGCCCTCGCCGCGCGCCGCGCCCAGGCCGAGACCCTGGCGGCGCCGCTCGACGCCGACGACGGCGCGCTGCTGGCGGCGCTGGCTGGGGCGCTGGGGTAGTTAGCATTTTGGATTTTGGATTGTCGTTCACCCAAATCAGGGCACGGGGTTAAGGCTGACGGCGCCGAGCTGCACGCCCAGGGAGCGCCGGTCGTTCTGGCGCGGGTCTTCTACGGCGGGCACCCAGGATTGGCTGTCCAGGCGCAGCAGAAGCGTGCCGCCAGGGGCAGGCGGCAGGGCGGCGGGGTCGAGGCGCACGCTGTAGCGCTGCGGCTGCTCGCCCACATCAAGGCAGCCAAGCTCCACAGGCGTGCCCTGGGTCTCGGGCCAGAGCGGCGCCTCGGGCAGAGCGCTGAGGCAGACGCGGGCCGGGCCAAGCTGGGCAGGGCGAGGGCCGGCCGCAAGCTCGATACTCAGCTCGGCGGGCGTGACGGCGGCGGGCCAGGGCAGGCGCAGCGTGGCGTCGCCGTTGGTCCAGCTGTAAGCGCTACCGTCGGGCCGTCGCTCGGGGCGATAGAACCCGACCACCTGGGCGGCGAAGTCGCTGGGTGTGAGGGGCAGAGGCGGGGCGGCCACGCTGCCGGGGTCTGTGGGCACGGCGCGGTAGATCGTGAGCGGCAGGGTGAGCCGGGCAACGTTGCGCGGCTTCTGGTCGGTGAGCTGCTCGAACTCGGGCAGGTCGAGCGTGAAGCTGCCCACGGGCTCCAGAGCGAATCCAGGCAGTGCGAGACTCGCGCCAGAGGCGCTGAGCAGCAGGTAGACGTTACGGCCCTGCCCGTGCCAGCGGCGGGCCTGGGCGGCGAGCGCGTCCGCGTACTTGCCGGGCGTGGTGCTCTTCACGGCGAAGGCGTCGAGCCCGTAGCCAAAGCGTAGCGGCGTGGCCACCAGGTCGGGCACATCGCGTGACTCCGCGTAGATCGGGGCGCCGCCGCGCATCAGCAGCACATCCTGGCCTGGGGTGAAGCGCCCCGCCAGCTCGCGCAGCTGCGCCACGGCGCCCGCATACTCGGTGTGCGCGTAGATCGGCCGGTTCGTAACAATTAAAAATGCAAAATGCAACATGCAAAAGAACGCAACTACCCCGTAGAGCGCTGCGCCGAATGCGCGGGTGCCCGCATTTTGCATTTTGCATTTTGCATTTTGCATTAGCATTCCGAGGGCATACGCGCCACTCAAGCTCAGGGCCGGGTAGGCCACCGGCACGAAGCGGCGCATAATATAGATGTAGTGCTGATCGGAGGTGCCGTAGGTCTGGCGCACGTAGAAGAAGGTGCCGATGAATGCCACCACCAGGAACAGCCACGAGGCGGCGCTCAGCCCCCGGCGCCACCAGAGCGCGTAGCCCACGCAACCCAGCAGGATGCCGAGCGGCGAGAGATACCAGCCCACCCGCACAAGGTTTGCGAGCGGGATCAGGTACTTGTCGTTGATCGGCGCGGGCACCGACGGGATCGTCGCCGGGTCGGTGGTGAGCCGCTGCCACCAGCTCATGTCCGTGTACTCGTTGTACCAGAGCCGTACTGGCAGGCGGATAGGCGCGCCCACGTAGCCCTGCACCCGCAGCCAGTTCAGGGTCTGGTTGCTGAGCGGCCCGGCCCATGGCCCGCGCTCGGCCAGCAGGCGCTCGCGCAGGGCGGCGGTGGCGGCGAGGTCGGGCGCGGCCTCCCAGAACGGGTCGGCGTTCAGCGCGACGCCCGCCTGGCTGCGGGCCTCGTCCAGGCTCATGCGACCCTCGCGCACATCCAGCGCCACCAGAGCCGGGTCGCGGGCGAGCGGATCGCCCCAGCCGCCCCGCGTGTTGAAGAGCATGTCGGCGTCGAGGATCTGCGGGCGCACGATGTAGGCGTAGGCCGAGAGCAGCAGCAGCCCTGCGAACGCCGCGTTGAGCAGCGGCGCGCGACTCGCGACAAGCCAGGCCTCGCCCCGGCGCAGCAGATCGGCGCGCAACCGCAGCGCAACAACGGCCCCCACGCCCAGCACGAGGGCGCCAAGCTCAAGGGCGAGCCGCAGGGGTCGGCCAAAGCTCGCGGCAAGAAACTGCTCGCGCAGCGGCTCGGTGAGAAAGGGCAGGCTGAGCAGCGCAATCAGCGCGTAGTCCTTCAGCCGCTCGTGGCCGGTATCAAAGAAGTAGGCCCGCGCAATAAATGCGATATGCAGCGCCGCGTGGGCGAGCATCAGCCCCAGGCCAAGGGCCAGCAGCGTCTGCGGGCGCGCCCAGCGCCGGCTCACCCAGCAATACAGCAGGTAGACGAGCACTGGCCCGAGCAGAAAGAAGTCGAGCCGCGCCAGCGCCACCTGCCCGATGGCGATGCCTGCCAACAGACCGTAGACGATGGACGGTGGACGGTAGCCTTCCCGTGCCGGCGCAGCACCGTCCACCGTCCACCGTCCACCGTCCACCGTCTGCTCCGCACCGTCCTCCGTCCTCCGTCCACCGTCCGCGTGCATCTTCGCAAAAAAGTAAAGCCCGGCCCAGATCAAAAACTGCGCCACGGTCTCGGCGGTGGAGTAGCGTGAGAACCAGACTTGCGCGCCATTCAGGGCGAGGAAGGCCATGGCGAGCAGGCCCACCCACGGCCCCGCGAGGCGTCGGCCGAGCATGCCTACGCTCCAGACGCCGAGCACCCCGAGCAGGCCAGGCGCGAACAGTCCCAGATACGGGCCGCCCGCTGCGGTGAGCAGGCCGATCCAGGCGGGCAGCAGGTGCAGCCCCTGGGGGATGATGCGGCCCTGCGCCAGCTCGCCCTCGTAGACAAAGAAGCCGGCGGCGCGCAGGCGCGTGGCGATGTAGCGGTCACGCGGCTGGCCGATCGTGAAGTTCGAGATCGCCTGCTTGGCTGGCTCGGCCACGGCTGGGTCGGCGGAGACGGTCTCGGCGGCCAGCTCGGCCAGCAGCGCGTCGTGCTGCACGAGGGCGCCGGTGCGGGCGATGGCGAAGCCCGTATTGGCGTACACCCCCGCGTCGCGCACGCCCAGCACCACCTCGAAGGGCCGCGCCACCAGCAGCAGCGCCACGGCGAGCAGCACAGTGTGCGCTAGAAGCTCCCAGCGGCGATAGCCGATAGCCGATAGCCGATAGCCGATAGCCGCACACCCGCCCTCCGGTGGACGGTGGACGGTGGACGGTCGTCGGTATACGAGCAGCGCACAGGTGCCCAGCGTTAGGGCGAGGTGCAGCCAGAGCGAAAAGAGCCCTAGCTCGGCGAGGAGCAGGGCGAGCCAGCCGCTCCAGAGCGAGGAGACGGCCACGCGCTCGAAGTGGCGCTCCAGGGGATCGGCGGGAGTGCCGCTGCGGCGTTGGAACGACCAGCCGGGCAGGTAGAGCAACAGGGGCAGCGCCAGGGCCGCCAGCAGCGGGGTGCCTTCTCTCATCGGGGGGCGATTATAGCATAGTCGGCGTGCCGGGCATGGTGTCCACAGATGTGACAGATTTTTGCACTATTTCTTGACGCAGTGGTGGCGCAGGCTATACACCGCAAGCGCACCAAACGCTCTTATGCGTCATCGTGGTATCATGCGCAGGCACGTTCTGCATCCATGTCTGGCGCTGTGAACAGGAGGTGGGCTGTGACACCCGACGTGACGACGATTGAAGCAAAGCTGCGTGCCCTGCCACAGGATCTTCTGCGTGAAGTCGAAGACTTTATTGAGTTTCTGCTGGAGAAGCGGCGCCGCGCCGAGCTTGAGCAGATCGCGGTCGCCCACGGCTGGCCAGCGGGCTTCTCCACGACTGCCGGGTCTATTGATGACCCAACCTTTGTGCGGTATCCACAGGGTGAGTACGAAACACGCGAGCCTTTTGAATGATCTATCTCCTTGATAGCAACACTTGCGTTGCTTATCTTCGCAAGCCGTTAGCAGTGATCGCGCATAAGCTTCTTGCCACGCCGCCGACGGATGTGGCGTTGAGCGCAATCACTGCTGTCGAACTGTATCGCGGGGCGCACCTCAGCGCCAAGGTCGCTGAAAATCTTGCTAAAGTCGCCACGCTCATCAGCCGCTTCACGACTCTGCCGCTCGACACGCCCGCCGCCGAGATCGCAGGCCGGATTGACGCCGAGCTTGCACGGCAGGGGCTGCGCATCGGACCCTACGATACTCTGATCGCCGCTATTGCGCTTGCCCACGATCTTACCCTGGTGACGCATAATACCCGTGAGTTTGGTCGTGTCGCCGGGCTGCGTCTAGAAGACTGGGAAGCTGCGCCATAGGGCTTACGCGAGCTGTACCTCGCCTAAAGCTTTGCAAACGCCTGCGCGACGAAGCGCGCATAGTGCGCGCGGATCGTCTGCTCGGTGATGTCGGGCCTGCCAAATGGCGTAAAGAAGGCCGCCCACGCGGTGAGATCCGCGCCGGCAAGGCGAACGAGGCGCAAGGCAGCCCAAAGATCCCAGTACGGGAGATTGGCGTAATCCAGTGCCATCAGCGACTGATACTGCTGCGTGAAGGTGTGCATCGCATCGCTGCCAAAGATCCACAGCATATCCAGCCTGCCAATCGCAAGATCCGTGAGCGGCTCGCCAAGCTGCGCATCTTCCCAGTCGATCACCGCAACCAGCTGCCCATCCCGCCACAAGATGTTGCCCGGCCAAAAATCGCCGTGCAGCAGCGCGGGCGCATTCCGCTGCGGCAGCGGCCATGCTCGCTCCAACGCATCACGGATGCGCCCTTCTTCCAACGATGCGTCAACATGCACGGGCCGCATGCCAACAATCGCATCGTAGCCTGTCGCCTGCTTCGGAAGAACAGTTGCGTCCAGCCCAGCGCCCGCAGCGCGGTGAATGTTGGCGAGCTGTGTCGCGAGCTGCCGCGTAAAGTCGTCGTTGGGGTTGGGCGCGAACTCCGGCCTGCCCTCGATGTACGCGATCACCAGGTACGGTCTGGGAAAGATCGCGCCGGACACATCCAGGTGAAGCGGCGCAGGCGTGGCTAACCCCAGCGCCTGCGTGAGCTGCAAAAGCCTGAACTCGTTTTCTGCCGCCTGCGGGTCTTGTTTGAGCGCTCGCTCACCGATCCGACGAACGATGACTATCTTAGTCTCACCATCAGGGCGCACAAACGTAAGCGCCGTCATCTGCGCGGAGCTGCCGCCTTGCAGGGGCCATGTGCGCAGCAGCCTGCTATGAGGCGCGATAGCTTGAACTAGCTGCTCAAACGCTGTTGCTGCGCTAGATACAGTCACGGTCGTAGGCCTTGTGCGCGCAGGCGCTTCGGCGCGATCAGCTCCCAGGCCGTGTGAATATACAGCCTCAGGTCTTCGTCGCTGATCTGCTCAAGCTCGATGCCGATCCAGCCACGCACGCCCACATACGGCGGCCTGAAGAAGACTGTTGGGTAGGTTTCGATCAGCCCGCTCTGGAAGTCGGGCGGCACCGGAAGCCAGACCGCAATCCGCCCGTCGTTGTGATGGTTGTTGGCAAACATCACAAACACCTTGTTACGCACAAAGAACGTCGGCTCGCCGTGCGAGAGCCGCTCAGTGCTTTCGGGAAGCGCGGCGCAGATGCCGCGCACACGCTCCAGCTGCTTACTGTTCATAGCATTGGCGGCAGGAAACCACCGGCTTGAGCCGTGCGGAGGAATGCCGCGCTGCCTCCTTTCGATAGTTGACAGTAATCGAATACGCTGGTAGCATAACGCACATGAGTGCTGAACGCTATCGCCACCTGCGGAGCAGTGTGTCGGCCTTGACCTACCATTTCGTGTGGTGTCCGAAGTATCGCCGCAAGGTGTTGCTTGACGCAGTGGCGCAGCGCCTTGCGGCGCTGCTGCGTGAACGAGCGACGGCGCTCACGTGCGAGATTATCGCGCTCGAACTGATGCCTGATCACGTTCACCTTTGCTTGACGTCACCGCCAACCCTGGTACCACAACATATTGTCAACCAGATGAAGGGCTACACTGCCCGCGTGTTGCGTGCGGACTTTCCGCACCTGCGCAGCAGGTTACCATCGTTGTGGAGTCGTTCCTACTATGTTAGGAGCACCGGGGCGGTATCGGCGGACACAACTGCACACTATATTGCCCAACAACAGGCTTCCTAAATGCGGTTGACCGTGCAATTGAAACTCCAGCCCACGTTGGAACAAGCGGACGCCCTTCGTCGCACGCTTGAAACGGCGAATGCTGCCTGCGATGCCATCAGCCGCACCGCCTATATGACGCGCACCTTTCGGCAGTTTGCGCTCCATCGCCTGTGCTATGCCGACACCCGCGAGTCGTTTGGGCTTGCCGCGCAACTTGCCATACGCTGCCTTGCCAAAGTTGCCGACGCCTATAAGCTGGACTGCAAGGCGCTGCGGACATTCGCCCCGCTGGGCGCGGTGGCCTATGATGACCGCATCTTGCGCTATACACTGGACAGCTCCTCGGTCTCGATCTGGACACTCGATGGGCGACAGGCCATCCCGTTTGTGACAGGCGCGCGCCAGCGGCAGCTGTTGGCCTCGCAGCGCGGCGAAACCGATCTGGCGTTCGTCGGCGGAAACTGGTATCTCTCTGCGGCTTGCGAGGTTGAGACACCTGCGCCGATGGATGTTGACGACGCCTTGGGTATTGATTTGGGTGTCACCAATATCGCCGTGGATAGCGACGGCGAGATCCATTCCGGCAGCACGATCAAGAACGTGCGCTACCGCCACCGCAGATTGCGAAACAAACTCCAGCGCAAGCGCAGCCTGGGCAGTCGGCGTCGGCTGCGCCGTCTGGCCGGGCAAGAAGCGCGCTTCGCCACGCACACCAACCATGTCCTGTCCAAACGGATTGTTGCAAAGGCCGAACGCACGAAGCGCGCGATTGCGTTGGAAGATCTGACGCACATTCGCACGCGGGTACGGGCTCGCAGGTCACAGCGTGCAACACTCCATAGCTGGTCGTTCGCACAACTCCAGGCGTTTATCGTGTATAAAGCGCTGTTGTGTGGCGTTCCTGTCCAGCGCGTTGATCCTCGGAATACCTCGCGTACCTGTCCCTCGTGTGGCTATATCGACAAACGAAACCGCACAACCCAAGCCTCGTTTGTCTGCTTGTCGTGCGGCCTCGCTGGGCATGCCGACAAGATCGCTGCTGAGAACATTCGTGTGCTCGGCAGGGCCGCTGTAAACCGGCCATACTGCTCGGAGACAGGACCGCCTGTCGCGCCAGAGCAAAGCCGCCGCCTTTAGGCGTGCGGTCGTTTACATGGACTTCGCTCAAAGATCGGGGGTTTGCAGACCGTTCATCCCAAGGATCAGCGCGACTTCGCCGCCATGATGCAGATCGTGTTCCAGCACATGGTAGATCACCCAACTGCGCGATACCTCGTACACCTGGCCGTCCGCTTCATCTGGGAAGATCCTGGCGCAGTCGTCGGGCGTCCAGCGCTGCAAGCGGGCATCGATGAATGCCCACGTCTCATCAAGGCCGCGTACCATTTCCATCGCGCTACGTGCTGGTGAATCACGTTGGCCCCACTCCATGTACGCGTTCATCGCTTCGTCGGCTTCCTGGAGCGTGCCGCTGAACCACCCCGCCCTGACAGAAATGATGTGCTGCACAATCTGCCCCAACGGCCACATACGCGCGGCAGGTTGCAGCAAGAGTTGCTCATTCGTCAGCGGTGCGATGCAGTTGCGAAGCTTCTCGTGATAGCCACGCCAGTTCTCATAGATCACATCTAGCGTCGATGGGATTTGCGGCTGCATCTGTCTCCTTCTTGATAAGCACTATCCTCATTGCAGCACCCTAATAGGACAGTGTATGTCCATAATAACGGCGGGACGCACCGTGATTGCATCGGTCGCCATGCACCCCTCGGCAACAACGAGCGCCACGCCGGCCGGCTCGCGCATCAGCAGCGAGGCGTAAGGCAGGACCCGCTCACGGTGGCGCCCGCCGAGCAGCCGACCCACGGGCTGGCCCGTCGCCTTGCCCAGCAGATCCCAGAGGGCGATGTCCACGCCACTGATCGCGTGGGTGAGGGTGCCACCACGGCCTTGCCAGAATGTATGCTGGTGCAGCTTCTCGCTTACCCGCTCGGGCTCCAGGGCATGCTCGCCATGGTACAGCGGCTCAAGGACGCGCAGGGCAGCCCGCACGAGGTGGTCGCTGGTGAAGACGCTGCCAACGCCGGTGGCGCCTTCTTCAGTACGAACGACCACGAGGGTATGCACGCAGTCATCGTGGCGCAGCTCGTTGCTCCAGCCACCCGCAGGGGTGGCCCCGCGCAGCCCAAAGGCGCGGATCTCGCGGATCTTCATGCCTGCTCCTTGGCCCTGCTAGCGGCTGAACAGCCGCGCCTGCGGCTCAAATGTCGCGCTTTCGTCCAGGGGGAAGATCGGCCGGGCGCGGCGGGTGTGGCCCAGGCTGCGCAGGTTGGCGCTGGTCGCGCCCGCGCGATGGCAAGCTACCTGCTGCCAGCCGGCACACTGCTCTCCGAGGCCCAGGCCGCTCCCGACTCGCTGCTGGCTAGCCTGCCGAACATCGGTGCGGCGCCCGTCGGGCTCCCGACCGAGCTCCTGGCCCTCGCCGGCGCCGGCCTCCTCGCCGGCGAATGGTTGCTCCGCCGGAGGACCTCCACGAAGTGCCAGAGCAGTGGTAGGAGCTGATGCTGGCCAGCCGCCGATCCAGGGTTGCCAGGCGGTAGGAGTCGGCCGTCTCCACCAGGTAGCAGATGATCGTCTCGGGCGCCGCCGGCAGTGATCGGCGCTTGTGTTCGTCACACCAGGTTGTGAAGTGCTTCTCGTCGGCGGCGTAGGCTTCGAGCGTTTGCTTGGCGTGGCTGCTTTCCACGTAGACACGGGCACGGGCGAGCAGGTCGGCGACCGTGGGCGTGGTCTCAGCGGCGTCGGTCATTGGTCTTCCTTGCTATGATAGACGAAGTACGCCTCTGTAGCAATCTTGACCACCGCAGCGGAGAGGTTGTCGTTCCGGTGCAGGTGGGGAGGCCGCCGAGCTGCCAGAGGCAGACTCGATACCTTCGGCCAGAACCTCAAAGCTCTTCGAGAAGCAGAGCGCGATGGACGCGGGCTCGCGGCGGTGCTGCGCGCAGGCGCCGACGATACGATACGCACGACCGGCTTCGACAAGACTGCTATACTATACTGGCCACTCCAGAAAGCCTTGTACACAATGTGCCCATGCTAATTTTGATCTGCCTCTAACCTGTTTGTCGCAATTGGTCTCACGCAACAGCGCGGCACGCTTGGTCTCGCGCAACAGCGCGGCACGCCCTGAATACGGCTCTATCCTCGCCGATACGATGCGCTGAGTTCTCAGACGGCGTCTGCAGGAGTGAGGGCTGCACTCGTCGCTTGTCGCATGAGAGAATTGTCTATGCTGTATCACGGGGTGCTGGCAGAGCGCCCAGAGCTGCCTGGGCGTAGCGATGAGCTTACTCGGATTGCCAACGAGCTGTCGCGCGCGAACCAGGGGCAGTGTCGGGTCATCCTCTTTGTGGGCGAGCCAGGGATCGGTAAGACCCGTCTGCTCGCCGCCGCGGCGGCGCTTACGGCGCAGGACGGCGCGCTGGTGCGGCGCGGCGCAGCCTCCGACGCTGAGGGCATGCCGCCCTATCTGCCGCTCCGCGAGGCCCTGGGCCAGCATATCCAGGCAACGCCGGACGACCTCCTGCTTTCGCAGCTCGGTTCGTTCGCGCCGGTGCTGGCGAGCATCCTGCCTGAGCTCGCACCGCGGATTGGCGCGCAGATACACCTGTACCCGCTGCCTGCGGAGCAGGCGCGCCTTCGGCTCTATGAGGCGGTAGCGGCGGTCCTCGCCGCGATCGCCGCGCCGCAGCTTCTCGTCCTGATCCTCGATGAC
>Ga0209490_10006503_pt1 | contig 10528 bp, 7 predicted proteins | sample MAT06_FD_187209 | JGI IMG/M metagenome (GOLD analysis project Ga0209490, IMG submission 187209) | Freshwater microbial communities from Lake Fryxell liftoff mats and glacier meltwater in Antarctica - MAT-06 (SPAdes) (version 2) | ecosystem: Environmental > Aquatic > Freshwater > Ice > Liftoff...
GCTCGGTGCCTCAGCAAGCCTCGCCTGACACCGCCAAGAGTAGAGCGTCCACGCGCTGAGGCCGACGGACGGCGCGAAAGCTGCGGCGGAGAGCCTGCTGCGGTCCCAGCGTTGCAAGATGCGGAGGCGGTCGGAAGAGATCACGCAGTGAGTGTGATCACTATCGCCGCACGGGCCAGCACACGCGTCGACGAATCTGGTCGAGCGCTTACGAAGGAGCTGCGTCGCGGCTCCTACTCTATAGTTGGGCATCTGGGTCAACATCCTCGTTCTCGCTACCGAAGCACTTTCGCCACAGGCTCCTAGCACTGCAGCGCCCCTTAGCTTTGTCGCGAGGGCGAGCGGGGCCTTGGATGGCAAGGAGATGCACCGCTTTCGACCCGATGGTGTGCCCGCAGCGGTCCATCGAGGGTCGAAAGCAAGCATCGACGCAGCCAGCGAAGGCGCCCGCTCGGCTGCAGCAGAAGCTAAGGGGCGCTGCATTGTTAATAGGGCGTGACGATGTGGTCGGCGGCGCACGAAATTAAGGCCTTTCCTTGAGATGGCATACCACCCCGTTAGGACACACTCTGCTCCGCTAGCGTTCGCGCCACACTGCCCGCACGGGTAGAGGCTCGCCTCGAACACACTTAGGAGATCTCATGGACAAGAATCGCATCGCAGGAAAAGCGAAGCAGCTCAAGGGCACCGTGAAGGAAGTAGTCGGCAAGGTGACGGGCGACAGGTCTACCGAACTGAAAGGCAAGGGCGAGAAGATCGCAGGCAAGGTTCAAGAGGGTTATGGCAAGGCGAAGGATGAGTTGCGAGCCTCTAACGAACAGGCGCGCGAGCTGAAGGACCGTCGTCGCTGACGCACGAGCCAATGGCACGGCGTTCGGTTGTCGCCGAAGTCAGAGCGCACCGTGGACACGCGCGTTCGAGTGCAGTTCGGCGGCAAACGTTAGCGGCTGAACGGCTGACCGAGACGTCAGTCCGAGGCCCGTTGTGCAGGAGGCGCTCCCGAGACCCCATCGCGAGCCCCATCGGACATACCCGTTCGCGAAGGAGGGTGGCCGACCGTAGATCCCGCGGACGTATGGGTATGTCCATTGTGCGCTTCGTCCGCTTGGTGCCGATCCGTCGCTTCCGCGGCGCTCGCCCGTCCGGCGGGAGCGCGGGGAGTGTGCGGCCTGTTCCGCGCTTGAGAACAGACGCGGATCGGGGCGCGGCGACGCTCGTCCGTCCGCCTGAGCCAATGCCGAACTGAGCATCGCGCACCGATTCGTTGGCGTCTCTTTCGGGAGGTTCCCGAGCTTGCGGTCAACCGAAACGACCACGGCAACGGCGACCTAACGAGCGCGTTCATGCGGCGACCGCCCGAATTTCGTACTAATGTGAAGTTATCTGCACCTTAACGAGGCCCGTAGATGACGACCGACTGCGATCAGCCGGTGGCGAAAGTGCTTTGGTAGCGAGAACGGAGGATGTTGGCCCAGATGCCCAACTGTACAGTGGGAGCCGCGATGCAGCTCTAGCCGTAAGATACGGCAAGTCGCGGTGACGCCGCAGCGACCCAATATTGGGGGCTAACAGCCTCGCTCGTAGCCCGAATGACTTTCGCCACGGGCTGCTAGGGCGCGAACCTTTTTTTTCCTAATGAGAATGCAGTCGATGATTCACGCGAGTGATTGTGGCGACTCGCCTTCGCCGTCGCGGAAACATCAATCGCTCCGCGGGCTTGCAGCCATTGTGGGGAATCTACCGCAATCGCAGTTGACTTGGCTACTCATCGGGAGTAATTTCGACGTGAGGCAGCCCGCCGTTGCGGCGTCGCGTCTTTTGACAGCGAGCCCTGACGACGACAGCTACTCGTTGTCGCTTGAGATTCTCATATCGCATCGCGCTACGACTGTCGGGGAGTTGGAACGAAGTAGGGGCGAACGGGCGTCGAGAGACGCTCCGCGGACTTCGCGTTGACATTTACGAGCTTCACCGCGACTCGTCATGCAACCGGTTGCTCAATGCACCGGGTGACGAACCGCGAGCAACCCTTGATGGAGAGGATGGTGACGGTAGTGAAATGTGAATTCTTATGCTTCGCGGCGACACTCGCTTCTGCATGTCTGCACTCGCAGGCGATCGGTAGCTTTCTAGGCACTGCGGGGTCATTCGCTGTGTTAGGCGGATCGACGGTGACAAACACAGGTCCCAGCGTGCTTAACGGCGACTTGGGTGTATGGCCGGGTTCCGCGATTACAGGTTTTCCGCCTGGTCTCGTCGTAGGCGGGTCGACGTACTTGGGAACGGCGGAGGCGCAACAAGCCCAAAACGACGCTGCGACGGCGTACGGCGTGTTCGCAGGAATGGCGCCCAATGCAAATCTGACCGGGATGAACCTAGGCGGACTAACACTGACTCCGGGCGTTTACAACTTCACGTCATCTGCGTTCCTGACGGGGACACTCACCCTCGACTCGCTTGGAGACCCGAACGCGCTCTTCGTGTTTCAGATTGGGAGCACGCTCATCACGGCGAGCGATGCGTCGGTCCTGAGCATCAACGGCACGAATGGGTGCAACATCTACTGGCAAGTAGGTAGCTCAGCAACCCTCGGTACCGGCACGGACTTCGAGGGGAGTATCCTCGCACTGACCAGCATCACGCTGAACACGAACGCCGACATCATGAACGGTAGGGCATTGGCATTGAACGGGGCCGTCACGCTCGACTCCAACACCATCACTCCCGGATGCATCCCCGCGCCAGGTGCGGGACTGCTCCTCGCGTGTTCCGCCTTCGTGTGCGGTCGTAGTGCTCGGCGAAGGACGGCCTGATGCCTTGTTTCGGTCGACGACGTCAGGGTAGTACGAACAGTGCTTGGCACCCCGTGGTAAGAGCTACTTAGCTACGAGCCCTCATCCAGATCTCTTCATGACTCAAACAGGGGCGCCGCCGAACAAACTCGGCGGCGTTTCTGTTTGAGGAGGACGCTTCGTCAGATCCGCGGCGGGGCTCGTGAGGTCGCCCAGCGTTGACATAGCAACGGCTTTTCGCCAACGCCACGCGGTAAATGAAAATTCGCGACTGAATGGGTGTTCCGTATGTGACTTTCTAGCAGCCCGTGGCTGCGCACATCGCTCTGCACGAATGCGCCGCGTTCGACCACGCTCAACGTTCGCGATATCGTTCGTCCGGTTGTTCGCGATCGCCGGGAGGCCAGCTGCAAGAGAGCGCCGCTCGTTCGCATTCAAAAGGTCGTGTCGTACGTCGCCGACGCCGTCGTCGCGACCTTCACGTCGCTTGCTGCCGCGCAGGTGCAGGTGCCGAGCGCGGCGTCGCTGACCTACCTCTTGGGAGTGCTTGCCCGGGCCGGGGTCCGGATGCCGCCCGAGCAAGCGGTGGCCGCGGGTCAGGCCTACATCGACGAGTATGAAGTGGCGCTCCTCAAAGCGATCAAGGATGCGGGACCCGACTCGAGCGCACGATCGGACCCCGATGTGCCCGCCGCCGTAATCGCCGAGGTCCCTCACAAACAGGAACTCGAGTCGCGCGTATTCGAAGTAGAGAACCGGCTTCGTAACCAGCTCTTCGACGCCTTGGCTGCTGCCGTTCGCCCAGAAGATCGCGAGATCGTCGAGGCTGAGCGGGTTCATCAAGCAAGACAGCAGGCCGACACTCGCCTGCAAGGCCAAATCTGGTTTAATCGCTTCCAGTCGCCAGACGACATCGGCGGCTGGATGCTCGCGCGAATGCCCCGGTCGGCAGCTGAGCCGGACTTTCGGCACGCCGTTCTCGTTTCGGGGACGAACGGTGAAGCCCGCGTCGCCGCGCTCGTCGCAGACCGCAAGTGGCTCCGTGCCGGCGAGCTCGACTGGGCGAAGAGCGCGGACCAGCACGCCGCTGAACGAAGAAAGGGTGGGTTCGATCCCGGGCCCGACGCGCTCGCCCCGACGACGGACGAGGGCATACGACTCGTCCAAGTTCAACTCGACACCTTTCGCCTCGTACTCCCGCAGCTCACCGACGCCGAGCGAACCGCGATCCGCACGTTTTGGGTGCGGCGCATGCTCGGCATCCACGATCCCCCGCGAGCGATGCTTCGGTTGACGCTCGGCAGCCATCAGGTCGGTCCGTATGTCACCGAGCTCGTTCGTGGCCGTGACTTGGGCGACAACCTCCGCGAGCGCGTCCGCGAGATCGGCCGGGCGTGGGTGAAGGACGTCGACGCGATCATCGATCGGGCGATGGATCGGCTCGTCGCGACCGGAAAACTCGTCGACGTGGCCTTCGAGCGCGACGCGCGGGCGACGAAGGCGCGCGAGGCCTTCGCGAAGGTGAAGGGTCTTGAGTGGCTCGGCGAGCCGGAGGACGAGCGGCCACCTGATCCGCAGCCGCCGCTCAACGTTGACATTAAGGAGTTCGGCGCGACCTTCGCTGTGCTCTCCCGAGTGGCACCTGGCGATGGTAAGGAGGAGGCGCTGGCGCCCGGCCTGGCGGTCGGCTACTCGCGCCGCAACGAGCTTGCGTTCGGCGACCTCCTGCGCCTCGACGAGACTCAACGGATTGTGCTCGCCACTGTGCTCTTCGACGCCCGCGAGCAGTGGGCAGCGGAGGTGCAGCCCTTCGTCGAAGCGGCCCGGCCGAAGGACGACAACGGGGTCTGGCGGCAGCCGACGACTGAGAGTTTGGACTCCCGAAGTGCGGCGATCGAAGCCCGCGGCAAGGCGTGGGATGCCGCCACACCGGTCGACGAAACTACGTTCGACGCGCTTGAGACAGCGTTTGGCGAGCGATTCGATGTGGGGGCGCTGACCCTTGTGCGCGCGTCCCGCGTCGCGCGTCGCGCGTCGCCGGCCGTGTGCGGGACGATGGGCGTAGCAGAGATCTCAACATGGCGGTCGACGTCGCGTCGCGGATTCTCGATACGCCGGTGAGTGCGAAGGGACGCGCCGCGGCCATCGCCGCTGCGGCGCCGCTCGTCGTGCCATGGATGGCCGCGATCCGCGCTGCCGCCGTGCAGCGCATGAGGGCACAACTCGAGGACGTAGCCGCCCAGCGCCCGATCGTCGACGGCGAGTTGCTGAGGAGAGGCGACAACGTCCGATTGCGCATGACGTCGGAGGAGTTCGTTCGCGCCGACGAGGCTGCCCGCGCGATGCTGAGCGAATGCAACCGCGCTGCGGAAGCGATCGAGTCGGCGGTGCTCGCGGCAACCGCGGAAGAGTTAGCGGGCGCGAGCGAAGACGTCCTTCGTTACCGACTCAGCTTTGCGTGCATACGCCGCCCTGATCTGTGCCACGACCTGCGGCCGCTCTGGACGGAGTCCGATCGGTCAATCGAGTGCGTTCCAGCCGACCGCCGCGGTGCCGTCCGAGCCGCAGCCATGCCGATCCTCGAAGAACTAGAGGCGCGAGTCGAGCGACTCCGACTGTTCGGCGCCGCAATGCTAGGGCCGGATCGCACGCAGGGTGACGACCCGCTGACAGACGCCCGCATGCAACTGCGCTCGACGACCTCAGTGGCTGCCGCCATCGCTGCTGCCCGCCTCGATAGCGTCTTCCCGCAGGAGTGCTGGGACAGGTCTTCCGTTACGGAGAAGTCGTTTGCGCTGCGCGCGACCTTGGAACGACTCGGGAGTAAGACGCCGACGACACCGACGCCGCAACAGCCCGAGCGCGAACAATAGTCGTCTCGAGTTCGCTCGCTTCTCACTCCACTAAGTTGTGTGCTGGATTGAACTAAGTTTATGGCTCGCTACGCGCGCCGCGTTTTCCACTGCACAGTTGAGCGTCTGTGCCAACATGCTCGTTCTCGCTACCTCCTCACGGACACGCGCCCCACGCGCCGAGGACGAGAGCGAGGTCGGCGCCGTTGACGATGCCATCACCGCTCAAGTCTGCTGTGCCGGCGGTTCCCCATTGCCCGAGCACGATCGCGAGATCCGCACCGCCGACGACGTCGTCGCCATCAAGGTCGCTCGAACATGGCAGCGAGGTGTCGCCGATGACGAGCGCACGGCCCTCACCGAGCACCTGAAAGACGGGCCCCCCGCTTCCATGGAGCCATCGCGCGGTCGTATTGCTTCCGCCACTTCCCCGCGCCCAACTCCACGAGGCCGAGTATTGCTGGCTCAGTCCCACCACGCCGATGAACCAGCGCACGTTCTCCGGCGTGTTTGCCGGAAGCGTGAACGGTGTCGGCACCTCAAGCGTGTAGTGCGTCAGGCCGCCGGGTCCAGGTGACGCCGTGATCGCGTTCGTCTCGAACAGAACCGTCGGCACAGGCGGCGGGTTCGCGCCGCCGTAGTAGAAGAAGCCGAGCGGCTGATAGGCGATCGTGTTCGGATCCTGCTTCCAGACCTCGATGCGGAATCCGACTTCCGTCGTCCCCGTGCCCCACCATTCGATGTGGTTGATGGTGGTCGGGGCGATGAGGGTGAAGTCGGTCCAACAGACGGTGTCGAGATCAGAGTCGTTCTCGTCCGGGCCGGGATCCTTCCAGAGATGCGATTCTCGCATCGTTCCGCCAACGACCGGCTGCTGGTTCACAAAGATGTCCGCGGCGGCGATCGCGGTGATGACGAGTGTCGAACCGGCGACGAGCGCGAGGCTTGCTGATTGTTTCATGTGTTTCATATGGTTCATGTGCATTATGTTCTTCATGCCGTGCACCTCCGCGCACTCCGAGCGTGAGTAATGATGCTCGCCGTTAGACCGCCCGCGCCGATAGCGGGGTTGTCCGGACATTCTGAGGTGCCCTGCCGGGGAAAACCCGCACCTGATCAACGACGGGACGCTCGGGAGCCTCATCATGGCGACACACCTTCGAGCGCCCGCCGTCATGATTCCCGGCAAGGGCAAACTCGGCGGCTTGCGACGGGTGCGGGCAGTCTCATGATCGCTCTGAACGTGCAACGTGTGTCCCGGATGGCTTTCCGCACGCCTTTTATCCACCGCGTCGGCGGCGACGTGCTGCCGGACCGACCCCGGGCACTTCGAGCCGGTGGGTGAAGCGCAGGAAGAAGAACTACAGCATGTTGAACAATGCGCATGCGCACTATTGCGCGCACGACGACCGGAGGTGCCGTTCGCTTCACGCCATTCGGGTGTGTCCGCTAGCAGCCCCCGAGCCGCGCGCAAGCAGTGTGCCGCATCATCCTGTCCATCCTGTGCATCCATGTTGAATCTCTTCATGCGACGAACTTATGGATTCACATGGATTCACATGGATGGACAGGATGAACAGGATCAACAGAGAGCCATCGTGACCATACCCCTTCGAGTGCAGCTCGGCGCTCGGCGTGTACGGCTGAACTGCTGACCGAGTTGGGCGCGGGGTGTGTCCGTTATGCTCACGCGATGGCGTGATCGGCGCAAGCGGCGTTCCGGCAAAGGCGGTCAGCTACACCATACGCAGCCGCGACGAGCGGGCGGAACACGATCAGGAGGACCGGCATGACGCTGCCGGGCTCGACGACGGTGAGCTACATCTACGGCACCGGCACGACGCACGGATACGCCGACGAGGCGAGCCGGCTCGAGCGGATGGAGATTTCCTCGGTCGCGGTTGCCGAATACGACTATTTAGGCTTTGGGAACGTCGTCGGCATCGAGGACCCTCAGCCAGACGTATACCAGCGGAAGTACGGCGCGACTTCAGGCACGTGGCCGGACCTCGACCGATTCGGTCGAGTGATCAAGTCGCGCTGGACGAAGGATCTGTCGACGGACATGGACTTCTTCTCGCTTGACATAAGTTACGACGAGAACTCGAATCCGCTGACGACGGAGGACAACATCTACCCGGCTGGCTTCGATGTGAAGTACGCGATCGACGGACTCGACCGGCTGACCGACGCCGATGAGGGGACGCTTTCTTCAGGCACGATCGGCTCGCGGACGCGGCGTCAGGAATGGCCGACCCTGAGCCAGACGGGCAATTGGAACCTCTCAAAGCTCGACCTGAACCGCGACGGCGCTTGGGCAGCGACCAACGAATACAACGACACGAGGACGCACAACGTCGTCAACGAGATCCTCACGCGCGACACCGACACAAACGGCACCGCGAACTACACGCTGACCCACGACGCGGCGGGAAACTTGACGGATGACGGGAAGGATTACACGTACGTCTACGACGCCTGGTATAGATTGCGGCAGATCAAGAACCGTTCGACAAGCGCCGTGGTGTCCGAGCATCAATACTACGGAAACGGCTTCCGCGCTGGCGAGCATTACGATTCGGACACGAGCGGCACCGTCGACTCGGGAGATAAGTGGTTCTGGTTTGGTTACGACGAGAGATGGCGAATTGTCGCGACGTACCGCGATACCGACGCGAGTACAAAGGAGCGGCTCGTGCACCACACGGCGGGCGCCAGCGGCTACGGCAGCGGCAGCTACATCGACGACCTGGTCCTGCGCGAGCGCGACGCGAACACGTCCTGGAACGGTGCAGCGGGCGACGAAACGCTGGAAGAACGTCTCTACTACTGCCAGAACTGGCGGCATGATGTCGTGGCGCTGGTGACCTCGGGCGGCGCGCTAACGGAGCGCGCGAGATACTTTAGTTACGGCATCCCCTTCGGCGTTCCGCTCGGCGATTGCGACGGGGACGGCGACACGGACGCGGCGGACCAGGCGATCCTGCTCGGCGCTTGGGGCACGAGTACGCCGAAGTGTAATCTTGATCTCGACGGGACGGTCGACGGAGCCGACAACACGATCGTCCTAGCCGAGGCTGGCGCGACGGCGGGCTTCGAGAAGCTGAGCCGGAACCGGAACAGGTTCGGGTATGCGGGATATGCAACGGACATGGCGGTCAACGCGGACTGGCACGTTCGAAACCGCGTCCTGTGCTCGCTCTTAGGCAGGTGGATTCGGCGAGATCCGATTGGCTACCAACTGGATGCGAGTCTCTATATTTACTTAGCAGATAGGCCGGCTGCGCACTTTGATCCCTCGGGCCTCATGAGCAACCAGCAGCGGGTGCAAGACTTCAAAGACTGCCAAAGGTACGTTCAGAGCGTTGTCCCAAAGCCTCCACACGGAGGAGTTTGTTACTCCGGTTGGGCCAATGCGATCGCTGACTGCTGCATAGCCAACGATAATCAGTTCGTGCTTTCGCAGGACTGCGCTCGCCACAAGCTCCAAGAGGTCATGCCATTCTGCATCCAGGAGGAGCCGCTACCGCCGGGAGCGCACCCGGGTGGTCCAACGCAGCCAGGCTGGTCCGATTGCGCCAAGCCTTGCTGGGCTTGCCTTGGCAACATGATTATTGAGGGCGGCGCTGGCGCCATCGTGGCGGGCGCGTGTCTCCTCTCTATCCCCACAGGCCCTGTCGGGTGGGCGGCCCGCAACGGATCGCTTCTGGTTTGGTTTGGGCAAGGTGTTATCACCGATCTAGCGTGCCTAGATTGCATATCGTGTTTACAGGGCCCAGTTAATCCGACACCGCCCCCTCCTTCATCAGTGCCGTCGACACGCTTCTCTTTAATAGGACCGTAGCTGCAGCCTGCGTCAAGGTAAGGCTCCTAACTAACGGACTCGAGATTGGCAACAAGGATTCCAACCAGCCGCTGGCTCAGATTTGTCCTCGTTGGAGATAACGAGGCGCTTGCGTGTTATCCTTCAGCTTCACGGGAAATCTCCAGATGCCGAGCTGCCCTTGCCTCAGTGATACTGCTATCCCTAGGGTTGCTGACACTGCCTCTAGTTTGGATCCTCGACGGCATCAATGGCAGGTTGCGAGCAATGTGCTCGCTAGTGCTGGGTGCCTTCAGTTTGGCGCTCGCCATCTGGTTTTTCAAAACCTGTCGACGGAGGATCGAACGTCTGATGGGGGATGTGGGCGTCATTAGGAGGATCTGCCCCGCCTGTTGTTATCCACTCCTTGGAGAAGACACGGCGAATCAGCGGGTCGTTCGTTGCTCAGAATGCGGGTGGGAGCCATAGAGGACACACCATTTTGGGCTACCGTCAAATCTTCTTTGTGGCGGCGAAACGAAGTAGGCGACCTACCTTGGGAGGTTACCAACAACCCAAGAGGAGTACGCCACCGTGGAGGGAGCCGTAGTGGCCAGCGGCTGTGTCCAATGTCAACTCCTTAAGTTGGAATTGCGAAGCGGTCGGGGTTCCACTTCTCGCCGCGCTTCAGCAGCGCGTTGAGGATGGTGAAGAGCTTGCGGATGCATGCGACGACGACGACCTTGTGGGGCTTCCCCTGCGCCTTGAGACGCTCGGCGAACGCGCGGACCACCGGGTTGCAACGCATCGCCGAGAAGGCGGCCATGTAACCGACGGTGCGAGCGCCCGTGCGCCCTCGGCAGATCGAGCGCTTGCGGTTCGACGGACCCCGACGACCGGTCGTAGGGGGCGACGCCGGTGAGCGCGCCGATCTCCTGGCGGCTGGCGTCGCCGATCGCCATAGTGGCCACACCCATTCGAGTGCATGATCCAGCGCACTACGGCGCCCGCAACGATCGCAGCCGAGCGTGAGCCGCCGCGCGCAGGCGAAGTGCCGCATCATCCTGTCCATCCTGTCCATC
>Ga0209490_10006506_pt1 | contig 10527 bp, 9 predicted proteins | sample MAT06_FD_187209 | JGI IMG/M metagenome (GOLD analysis project Ga0209490, IMG submission 187209) | Freshwater microbial communities from Lake Fryxell liftoff mats and glacier meltwater in Antarctica - MAT-06 (SPAdes) (version 2) | ecosystem: Environmental > Aquatic > Freshwater > Ice > Liftoff...
AGGAAAATAAAATCAGGAAAAACAGTACAAAGCTGTAAGTACGAAACATAATTTCCATTTGGAATATTTAAGAAAAAACGCTGCACTTGGATAACCTGATGCAAAGTTCTATCTAATTTTGATGCTGTGAAGTGCAAGGTGTTAGGTTAAAGTAATCTTGGAATTTTTTAAAATTGAGAATGTTAGATAATTTTTCTTGATAATATTCATTTTTAAACCTTCGAGGTCTCGAAGACCTCAAAGGTTATAGCAACACCACCCGCAGACTCTTCGCACCGTGGGCCCCGATGACCAAGGATTGCTCAATGTCGGCAGTTTTGGAAGGTCCTGCGAGGAATAAGCCAAAGCCTGAAGTTTTCTTTCCGATTCTTTGATAAGCCTGATGCATATTGCCTACCAGTTGGTCTGAGTCCAGCACAATCACGAGGTGCTCGGTGATGAAAGGCAAAGCCCTCAAACCCATATCCGGATCCTCCAGCCAGATTGCGCCATTTTCTGCAACGCCAAATTGTCCCCGGAGAATGGCGAGATTCAAGTCATTGAGCTGATGGGCATCTTCAGGAAATTCGGCATTGGAAAAAGAGGAATATTCATCCACACGGGAATATACTTTTTCAAAAACACCTGAATCCAACAAACTTTTCAAAGCGTCTGTTGAAATGACTTCCCCTTTATTGGCTTGGATAGAAGCAGTAAAATTTGCTGTCAAATCCCCGTCTGTTTCAAAATCTGGGATAATTGGAATGTCCTTTGGTTCCAAAGGAACAGCCTTGATTTTGGACAATATCAAATCCTTGCTGCTCATTTACGGTTTTTTTTGTACCAATCTTTGAATGATTCATTCGGTATTTCCGGCAGATCCCTTTGCTTTCCCCAAGTATTCAAACCTGAATAGGTGATGCTGTCTGGCAAAATTTTCAAAGCTCCCCGCATCATACTTCCGCTGATGTTGTAAGCAAAAGGAACTGCAAAAATTCCATTGGCGAATTTCATCGCAAAACTTTTGGCTTTGTCAGGCTGTGCCTTGGTGATTTCCTGACGCCATTCATAGAGTTGCTCGTGGATGTTGATCTTCACCGGGCAGACATCCGTGCAGCTGCCGCAGAGTGTCGATGCAAAGGGTAAAGAACTGTGCTTCTGTAAATCTATGCCTGGAGACAGTATCGATCCAATCGGTCCGGGAACAGTGCTTTCATAGCTGAATCCGCCACTTCTCCTGTAGATGGGACAGGTATTCATGCATGCCCCACAACGGATACATTTCAGCGAATCTTTGAACTTTGGTCTACCCAATTGTTCGGTTCGGCCATTGTCCACCAAAATAATATGGATTTCTTTTCCCGGAGACGGACTTCTAAAATGGGAAGTATAATTGGTAACCGATTGTCCTGTGGCTGACCTTGCGAGTACTCGGAGGAAAACCCCCAAATGTTCCCGTTTGGGAATGATTTTTTCGATTCCCATAGAGGCAATGTGCACATCGGCGAGATGCACTCCCATGTCGGCATTGCCTTCGTTGGTGCAGACGACAAATTCACCTGTTTCGGCAACTCCGAAATTTACTCCAGTAATGGCGACTTTGGCATTGAGGAATTTTTCCCTCAAATGGATTCTAGCTGCTTGGGTGAGGTAATCCGGATCTTCGTTTCCTTTTTCGGTGTGGAGTTTTTCGTGAAAAATCTCCGAGATATCCCTTTTCTTCAGGTGAATCGCCGGAAGTACAATATGGCTTGGGGCTTGATTGAGGAACTGTACAATCCGCTCGCCAAGGTCCGTATCCACGACTTCAACGCCGTTTTTTTCCAGATAGGGATTCAGGTGACACTCTTCGGTCAGGATGGATTTGCTTTTGACGATGGCCTTGCACTGCTTTTCCCGTAAAATTCCGAGAACAATCTCATTGTGCCCGGCTGCATCTTTTGCCCAATGCACATGGATATTGTTGGCTTTGGCATTTCTCTCAAATTCCTCCAGGTAGGAGCCGAGGTTTGCCAATACATTGTCTTTGATCTGGGAGGCGAGATCGCGTAATTTTTCCCATTCGGGGACGGATTTGGTGCTTTTGTCCCGCTTGTCTCTGACAAACCACAAGGTTTCGTCATGCCATTTGGACTTGGCTGGATCTTGCAAAAATTCCGATGCTTTGGCGGGATGGCTCATGAGATGGCTTCGTTTAGGATTTCAGCGAAATGTTTGAATTGCATGGTGTTCCTGTTTCTTTTGGCGATGCCCTGCAAATGCATGATGCAGGACATGTCGCCTCCGGTAAGGATTTCAGCCCCATGGATACTGTGGTCGTCCAACCTGTCTTTGCCCATTTGGATGGAAAGGGCTTCTTCGGTGACCGCAAAAGTTCCCCCAAAGCCACAGCATTCATCCTTCCTGTCCAATTCCACCCATTCCAATCCTTCCAAGTTTGCCATCAATTGCTTGACCTTGTTGAAAGGTGATTGATTCAATTCAGAGGAGGAAGAAATTCGCAAACCACGTTGGCCATGGCAGGAAGCGTGAAATCCAACTTTGTGCGGGAAACTGCCTTTGATATTGTCGATTTTCAAGATATCCACCAGAAACTCTGAAAGTTCAAAAATCTTATGGTGGAGATCAGATTGTTCTTTTTCCATGCCATCAATGGATGGCGCATGTTCTTTGACATGGAGCACGCAGCTTCCGGATGGCGCAACGATGTAATCAAAATCCTTGAAAACCCTGATAAAATGCTTTGTGGTGGCGACCGTATCCCGCTCATACCCCGCATTGGCCATGGGCTGTCCACAGCAGGTCTGACCCATGGGATAGGTCACCTGACAACCCAATTTCTCCAGCAATTCCAAAGTGGCAATGGCCACATTGGGGTAGAATTGGTCCACGTAGCAGGGGATGAAGAGGCCGATATGGGGAGTACTTGGCATGGAATAAAAATACGTCTAATTGGGAATTTTTCATAGACCAGAAGCACGATTGTTTCAGGTTTATTTGCCACTCAAGATCAATAATTAGCTGATTTCCGGCATCCTGTCGTATCGGTTTGGGAAGTTTTGGAAGCCAAAAATCAGCTTCATTCTAAAATATACCTCAAAAATTTTTCTGAATCCGTCAAAAAAATTTTTAATTCTGTCAAAACCTTTATCTACTTCTGTAATAGTTTGTTTAGGGGGGGGGGTAGAACGAAGGTTTTAGAAATAATATTTGGTTTTTGGGTATAGGAAAAGTGCAATTTCCTTAAATCCCACATAGCTCAAAACGGGCAACTTTGGATGTATTCAAACAATTATCTAAATTTAAAAGACATTAAAATTTTGCCTAAACAAAATAGAAAAGTGATGAAAAAAGTAGATAATAGAATTTACCGATTTACAAGCGGTCTATTGATTGGATTGCTGGGGATATTATCCTTTTCTTGTGTTGAGAAGGATGAGAATCTGTCTGATGATGTTTTTGAAACCTTTGAACTGGAGGGGTTTTTAGTGGGCTTTGATCCATGCACGGTTACATTCCTGGTAGGTTATGTCATTATTTCCAATGATTTTCAGGATACAGTAACCACTTACAGTTTGTCGCCGCCTGAGGAGCTATATAGAATGCCTACACCCGTTGGACTTGATCCCAAAAGTCCACTATTTTCGATTCCTGAGGATCAATTTCGTGGTGGAGGTGTATTTCCGGAATTCCACAATCCTGAGCCGCTTACAATCAATTATCCGATAAAGATCACTTACAGAAAAATCTTAGAAGAGGAAAAAAGGATTTTCTTTTGTAATGCTTTTATCGGAAGGCCTTTTGGTAGGAATTGGAGCAACAATCAAGTCATAGTGTTAAAGGCCGAAAAAAGTGAAACGCGGATAAGCCAATCTATATGAAAAATCTCATATCCTTTGTTATTCTTGCTATTTTAGCCGGATTTGGCTTGATCCAAGAAAACGTACCATCAAGTAAGGTTTTTTATTACGCCTACGATGAAAGGATTTATTTGTCAGAGGCAAGTGATAAGGTCATCGTTCAGTTTGCCAGAAACAAGAACTCTGAAAGTGGTGTCTTTCTGTCCGATTTCGCCAATTTAAAAGAAGGGGATATAATTTGGCGAGATGACAGCACAGCAATTTTGAAGATAAACCAATCAGAAAAATTGAAATTTCAATCAGTGCTAAGCAAAAGGGAAGACGTTTTGCTAGTTAATCCAATCTTCAAGACTGCAGAAGGTTTGGATGTAGCTTATACAGACAGATTTATCATTGAATTGAAAGACAAAGGTTCTTTAAAAGCGCTGCAAAGGCTCAATGAAGAAAACAAGGTAGAGATATTGGAATTAACCGACCACCTTATTTTATTAAGGGCTTCTTCAGGTGACGATGCCTTAGCATTGGCCAACAAGTATTATGAAAGTGGAATCACCAAATAAAGTCATCCAGATTTTTTCATAGATTTTGTTTCTTATCAATTTCCAAATGACCCTTACTTCAACAACCAATTTTATCTTCACAATACAGGTCAGGTAATCGCAGACGGGCGTTCTGGCACTGCTGATGCCGATATTGATGCTCCTGAGGCTTGGAATGTTACTGTAGGAAGTCCAAGCATAATAGTAGCAGTCCTTGATGCTGGAGTTACTTCCAACCACGTAGATCTTCCCAATACGCGACAGGTAAGATTAAACGGAAGTAACTTCGGGAATGGAGACGCGAATGATCCATCTCCAACGGGGGATAACAATCATGGAAATGCCTGCGCAGGAATCATTGCTGCCACCCGTAACAACAACATAGGGATTTCCGGAGTGGCTTCCGGAGTCAGGGTAATGCCAATGAGGATTCAAAATTCCAATTTAACTTTTGTTTCAACTGCGCAAATTGCAAATGCTTTTGATTTTGCAAGAACAAACGGGGCACATGTCATATCCAATAGTTGGGGAACTAAAACAGAGGTTGGACCGAATGCCTTTCCTGCGATTAGGGATGCGATATTCAGGGCGGCCACCTTGGGGAGAAATGGACTTGGTTGTGTTGTTGTTTTTGCGGCAGGTAATGAAGCTAATCATACAATCGGTAATCCTGCTTTTATTGGTTTTCCGGCCAATGTTACTGTACCGGGGGTTTTATCAGTTGGTGCATCGGACAGGAATGATTTACAGGCCAATTACAGTCCAACCAGTAATACAGGTTCTCCAAACAATCAGATAATAGATATCGTCGCTCCATCTCACAGGGCATTCTCTTGGCAAATTGCGGGTGAGACCGGAGAAGTATATACGATAGATATTCCGGGAACGCCGGGGTATAATCCGGTAAAAAGCACTGATGGAGGGCTATTACCCCTTGTTGGTTCAGTATTGCCCAATACAGGACCGCAACACTTGGATTTCACAGCAAGGTTTGGCGGAACTTCTGCCGCCTGTCCCCAAGTGGCGGCAGCGGCGGCATTGATTTTGTCTGTACGTCCCCAATTAACACAGATGGAGGTGTTCAATATACTTACCCGAACTGCCGATAAAGTAGGTGGTTATGTTTACAACAGTGTTGGTACCAGCAATGAGTTGGGTTTCGGAAGGTTGAATGTCTGCAGGGCATTAACTTCAACTTCAGCTGTAATTTCTGGCCCATCTTCTACTTGTTCGTCTGCTCAATTTTCTTTTGGTGGTACTTTGCCTCCGGGTTCTTTTGTATCCTCATGGGTATCATCAAATCCTTCAGGATTTGTAATCAATAACGCGACCGGAGTAGGAACTCGGATAAATAACTATAATGGACCAATAACTGTCACTGCAAACATCAGCAACGGTTGTGGGATATCTCAATCCAATGCGTCACATACGATTTGGGTCGGCACGCCCCACATTACAAACATGCGCGTCAACAACCAGCCTGTTTTGCCTAGTCAATCTATATCCCTGTGTCCCGGCAACCATTGGCTTAATGTGACCCCTGTAGGTGGAAACGCCGGAACGGCTACATGGACAGTTCCCTCTGGGGTTCCTCATTGGATTGGAAATAATACCATTGATTTTACATTTCCTTCAAACATGTCATCGATCGCCATATCTGTGAGATCATCAAATTCCTGCGGCCAAGGTGCCAACTATAATTTCTTCTTGAGCAGGCAGAACTGGAATTGCCCTAGCTCATTTGCAATGGTCGCCTATCCGAATCCTACAAGTGATGAGTTGAACATCGAAATGACACCAATGACTGCAGAAGCTTCCAGAGAAGAGGCTCCAATTATAGAGTCGGCGATTTTGTTGAACGCGGATGGAAGGGAAGTTGCCAAAGGCATCAGAGAAGGATCAAAAATCGTCTTTGATGTCAGGCAGTTGAAAAAAGGAACATATTTTATCCATGTGTTGGTAGGTGGAGAATTACGTAAAGAACAGATTGTGATAGAGTAATAAGTTGGAAAACAAATTGAGAACCCGGGGAGGCTTATTCAAGTCTCCCTTCTTTTTTTGGACTATGCTCTCCTGTGGATTAGCTTATTTTCAACCCAATATCAGTTTCAGTCCACCTCCAATGTTGGTTACGGTAAACATGGGAAGTTGCTATTCAAAAATTGCTAGATCCTACCATCGCTATCTTCAGGCCAATCTGTCCGAAGTCCCCGAAAGCCAAGGCAGGAAGCATGACAGCCCATGCGATGGGGATAATCGCCCTTAGGCTTCAGAATTCTCAATATGTGTGTCTGGAATTCGGTCAGCTCAAACACCCGCCCGTCAAGGTTATCTTGGACTGATTCCATACCCGAGATTTTTGGTATATAGTCCTTCACTTGCAGCATGCAACCCATCGAGGGCGATACAATATAGTCGAATCCGGAAAAGTCCGCAGAAAATGCCTGCCCATATCCTCAGTTTCCCGTTCATAGCCCGCATTGGCCATGGGCTGTCCGCAACAGGTTTGGCCCGTGGGGTAAGTCACTTGGCAACCCAATTTCTCCAACAATTCCAAAGTCGCAATCGCTACTTTGGGATAAAACTGATCCACATAGCAGGGGATGAAAAGGCCTATTTTTTTGTTCGGGGACATGGCTTTGGGATACTGATAGATATTGGATTGATATTAATGGATGTTGGATATTATGATTATCCGCAATGATGCCACTAAGTTTATTTTGAATCTCTTTTGATGCGAATAATCGTCGATAGTCCATAGACGACAGTCCACAGCAGATTTAATTGAACTTCAAGCCTTATTATATTTGGTTGGTGGCAAGAAGGCGTACAATTATATTGGATATTGATTGATATTCAGGTTACGAAGTAATGATCGAAAAACTGCTGAAGTACAGCCTAATATCCACCAATATCAACAAGTATCATTAAATATCCACCAACAATTCTCAAAACAAATCTTAGAACTGGTTTCTGCATTTTAAGTTTCTAATTTCTACAATTATCAAAAAATAAATATCCTGTACTGTCAGGTTTTTGGGATTAATGAAATTATTTTTTAAGTTTAAGTATATTGTTTTTCACAAACCATTACCGGTTTACAGTTTTTCCATTAAACATTCAGAACCCTATGAGACCATTACTATTTCTTGTCATAATATGTATTTCCCTTTCTTGCCAAAGGAAAGAAAATGAGCGTGGAAGCAATGATGTGTTGTATTCGGTAGATACAGTTAACATTGATTCGAAAGGCCGACTTTTGGACCTTAATAGCTGGATGCTGACCTCAGATTTGGATGATGGAGAAACGTCGTTTTACTTGTATAATGACTTTGATCATTCTATTGATGAAATAAACCTCGACAGGAAGGAGTTTGTCAAAACCTATCCTCTTGAGGCGGAAGGCCCAAATGGCGTAGGTCAATATATTTTTGCGATCCAGTATTTAAATGACAGCCTATTTTTCATTAAATCCAACGTAATCTCCACCGTAATTGATAGAAATGGCCAAGTGGCACGTAGGATAGGCTGGGAAGATGCCTTGGATTCAAGCGGTGTTCATTTAGATCCACTCCCCCGGTACCTGGAGTTGGTGTCCGAATCAGATGATTTGAAAGTGTTTGGGGTACACTTTGACTTTAAAAACGTGGCAGCTTTTTTTGATGTCCTTTCAGTCAGCGATAATTCCGTTACAAGGATTGATATAGATCCTGAGAACTCCTTTCATGATTTTTTCTTTCGATTTGATAATGGTTCCTTTCTAAATCCATCAGTCCATCTCAGCTTGGGCAAAGATCATGTTCTAATCAGCCATGAGTTTTCAAATGAGATAATCCTATTTAATCATGAGGGGGAATTTGTGAAAGTAGTCCACTACGAACCACGATTAACACCTAAACGGGCTAACCTTCCTGAAGGCCCTGAGTCCAAAACCGGAGAACAAATTGGGAAAGATTATCAGCATATTTTGGAACAAGTCAAGTTTGAATCCCTTGTGTGGGATAGTGTGAACAACCGCTATTTCCGCTTGTCTTCCGAAAGAATTTTCACAGAAACTTATAGTCATGAGGGAGCGTTGGTCCCAGAAACGAAAGAGACGATCGTTTTTCTATCAGTTTTTGATGCAGGGTTTAACCTGATCTCAGAGATGGAAATTGATGAGTTGACTGATAACCGATTCAGGTATTTTGCCAAAGACGGGAAACTTTGGGTATGTCAGAATTTTTCGGATGAACTGGGGTTTATTGTTATTGATATTTAAAGTAAAAGTCAAACTAGTTTTACTTGAAGTCGTATTATATATTTTATTGGACTATTATTTAATTCCTCCACCACCATGGCAAGAAAAATCCTAAAACTGACTCTAGTAATTGTATTGCTCATTTCAATGGTCATTTGGCCAACCGCTTCCTTTTCCCAATATAAATTAGAGAAAGTGGAAGAGTTTAAAATCAACTCCTTGCTTCCGGTAGTAATCGTTGACTATCATCCCCAAAGCAAACTTTACTTGGGATACATTTCCAATTCTGAGGGGACGAGAATCACCCTTATAAATGAGCAAGGTGATTTTATTATAAATGAAGTTTTGGTAGGGGAAGGGCCTAAGCAATCCACAGCAGCATTTAATAATATGGCTTTTACAGAGGAAGGGGACATTTGGCTTCAAACTCCTTATCAGCTATTTCTTTATGACCAAAACCTTAATATCAAAAAAAAGATCCGCTATCAATCTGAAAGAAAAATCCATATTTATGGGAGAATGGAAGTTTTTCCTTATTTCTACCTAAATAAATCGCAATCAAGTTTGTCGTTTATAACCAATCCTTCAGGTGCAAATTTTTATATGCCTGATCCTGATGTAGTAAATAGCACCTATTTAATTGAAGTTAATCAGGTAGAAGGAGATAAGTTGGTTAAAATAGCTTCCATCACTGATAGAGCGATGTATAAAATTTTTGACAAATCGATGCTGGCGGATCTTTACTCGATTAATTATTCCCTTGACCGAAAGAAACTCAAACTCTACTTGACTACAAATTTTGATAATGAAATCACAGTTTATGATTTGGTTACAAAGAAGTTGGAGTCAAGAATCAAGATTAACCATGGCGAGTTCAAAATGCTCAAAAAGAGCCTTATTACAGATAGCGATTTTGAAGGTTATGGAAGAATTTCTTTAGGAGCTAAAAACAACAAATTATTTTTGCTTGACGGAGGGATGATAGCTTTGGATTATATAAAGGAAATCCCCTATGGCACCTATGAGAAAAAGATAGCGGATGACCCTACCTATTACCATTTTCAAGATCCTGCGTACCACAGGCTCATCTTGTTCGATGGGACCAAGCAGGTAAGTGGTGACATTCCTCTTCCGACCAACGGGAAAGTAACAATGGCCTTACCCGAAAACCGCCTTTTGGTGCAGTTGATCAATCCTGACGTGGAGGAGGACTATATCCGATATGGGATTTACAAAGTCGTCAAGTAGTGATTTTCAGTTGATTCCATCTTGATTTAAATACAGAAATAGATATGAGACATTTATACTTTTTAATTCTTATCCTGCTTGTTTCCTGCTCCGGGAAAAGTGAAAATAACGGATTGGGATACTTCTCCAATCTACGATTTTCTATAGATACCGTTATCATAGATCCCGGTGAAGAAATTATATTTTTGGAATATGAGCTATTTGGTGCAGACAAAAGCCTGGATGATAAGTACCTTTTTAACTTTAATATAGACGACAATACGCTGGAGAAAATCAACTTGGATGAGCTGAAGCTGGAGGAAAAGCTCCCCTTTGAAAAAGAAGGACCAAACGGAACAGGGACAAATGTGGGAAGAATAAAAGTCCATAACGAAAGTCAAATAATGATAAATGGTATGAACGCCAGCACATTATTTTCTTTGGAGGGAGAAAAGCTGAAGAAAATTTTTTTTGAAAACTTTTCTTTGGGAGGGCACCCGTTGGATGGAGGGGAGGAATTAAGATTTAGTAGGGAACTTGACACAGAAGCCAACCGATTATATGGAATAGTCCTACGTCATAAGGATAAAAGTTTTGCTTTGGGAATACTTCATTTGGACAAGTATGAGATTTCTAAATTGGAGATGAAGGCTTTTGAGAGAATGCCCAATTATACCTTCAT
>Ga0209490_10006508_pt1 | contig 10527 bp, 11 predicted proteins | sample MAT06_FD_187209 | JGI IMG/M metagenome (GOLD analysis project Ga0209490, IMG submission 187209) | Freshwater microbial communities from Lake Fryxell liftoff mats and glacier meltwater in Antarctica - MAT-06 (SPAdes) (version 2) | ecosystem: Environmental > Aquatic > Freshwater > Ice > Liftoff...
CGAGGCGGACGTGACGCGGGTTACGCGCTTGCTCAAGATTAACGAATACAAGCGGCGTCAGAGTCCGGTTGGCGCTAAGATAACGCGACGCGGGTTTGGTAAGGATTGGCGGTACCCGATCACCTCGAAGTACTGGCCGAAGTAGTGCGTAATTTCTCCGGGAGAGCTGCATGAAGAAACTTGAAGCGGTCATCAAGCCGTTCAAACTTGACGAAGTGCGGGAAGCGCTTACCGCACTCGGTTGTTCTGGTTTGACGGTCACCGAGGTCAGAGGGTTCGGGCGACAGAAGGGGCACACGGAGTTGTATCGGGGGGCGGAATACAACGTCGATTTCCTGCCGAAGGTGAAAGTCGAGGTGGTGGTCGCTGACGAACTGGTCGATAAGGCGATTGACGCGGTGATCAAGGCGGCGCGAACGGGAAAGATCGGCGACGGCAAGATTTTTGTGACAACCGTGGAACAGGTTGTGCGCATCCGTACCGGCGAGACCGGCAATGACGCGATCTAGGGCCGCCTGAGGTGTTAGCGCGGGTTCTCAGGCAAAGAAAATATGCTATTGTGCGACGGCACAAGCGGCTGGGAGGCCGCTAAAAAAACAGGAGGCATTCAATGCTGCTCGCAATTTTTTATGTATTTGCCATTCTCTGCATCGTTCTTTATTACACTGGCCATCTGAAGCGATGGAAGTGTGAGTGGATTTTGCTGGTGTTGGCAGTTGCGGTTTTCCCAGCGGTACTGTTCCTCTGATCGCAAACAAGTTTTGGCAAAAAGAACAAAAGAGCCCGCTACCCAATAGCGGGCTTTTTGTTTGCGTCGGCGTCTCGAAATTGCGAAAGCGTCGATTGTATTTTGAAGAGGAAACTTCTAAAAACCCTTGTCATTGCGACCCTTCGACGGGCTTAAAGCCTGCCCGATACTCGAAGCGCGGATAGACCGGGCGGTTGCCCGAACCGGTATCCAAGTTTTTAGTGGTTGGGATGTCGGCGAAATTGGACCGCGACTGAAGCCTGCCCGCGAATCATTGAATCGGGTGCCGGGGAAACAGAATTTTGCGGTTTCGGGAAGCTCCCAATAGATAAACACTAGCATTGGCGGGTATCTTCAAGCTTTTTCTTCTGAAAACACCCGTCCTTATTAGTGTTTCTCCAGGCGCTCGGCGGGGTCTTGCCGATAGAACTGGCGCAACAACGCGTACACGGCTGGGAAGTTCGTTCTGGTCTCGGACGGCAACTCAAAGAACGCCTCTGACATGACCGCGAAGAACTCGGCCGGGTTCTCGGAGGCATACGGGTCGATTGGCAGCGCATCGAGTGCGGCGCCACCATCGCGATCTGCAACTGCGTCCGCGTCATCAACCGCTTGGCAGAACTCGAGGTACGCTGCCTTGAAGGTGCGCTGCCACGTTGATGTTGACATGCCCTTGTGCAAAGGCGGGAAACCGTTCGCATCGCCGTTGAGCATATCCAGCTTGTGGGCGAACTCGTGGATGACCACATTGAATCCGGCCTGCGCATCGTCGCTGCCGACTCGTGCGACATCTTCGTACGATAACACCACCGGCCCGCCCAGCCACGCCTCGCCGGCGAGCGTGTCACGGCTGCGATGCACCACACCGATTTCGTCGACCACCTCGCGATCGGGCATGAACTGGCCGGGATAAACGATCACGTCGGACCAACCATCAAAGTAATCAAGCCCGAGTTCAAGCACCAAGATGGAGGCCTGCGCCGCGATCTCGACCTGCATTTTTGGCGTGAGTACGCTGTCGCCCGCGCCGACGATTGACTTGCGGGCAAGGAAGTCAGACGCGATCAGCCACAGGCGCCGATCTTCTTCGCGGGTAAGGCCCTTCATGAAGCCATATCGGTAAGTGGCGTTATGCCACAGCGTCTCATCGATGAGCGCCACCGGCTTTTGCATCCAGCCGGTCAGTCTTTGCCAGATGCTGCTCACGCGGCGTTCACGCTGCAAAGGCCGCTGATAACGGCAGGCCAACGTCGCAAGCAACGATGGCTTGGGCAAGTTTTTCCACCGACAGCGGTGCCGAACCCTCAGCCTTGTTGTTGACGGTGACAAAGCTCGCACAGCCGGCGCGTGCGGCTGTCGCTACGGCGATCGCCAGCGCGCTGCGGCTTTCGATATCCTCGTCAACCAGTCGGTTGAACGGAAAGTAGCGACTCTTGGCGTCTTCGTAACGAAGTCCGGCGTGCAGAGACCAGCGGCACAGGAAGTCACCCGGCGGCAAGTTGGTGTTCATCAGTTTGATCTGCTCGGCGGGGGAGGGCATCTTGGCGTGGCTGGCGACGCAAAAGCGCGTGGCCGTGGTGGCGAGGCATTGGAAAAACCGCGTGGTGAGCAACTGATGGTCGCGGACTTCCACCGCGTAGGCAAGTCCCGGCGGCAGGGCGGTCAAAAATCGATACAGTTGATTGATAAACGGATCGGGATTCACCGTCACCCGTTTACCTTGCGGTGGAAATTGAAAAACCAAGGGGCCGGCCTTGGCACCGAGTCCGGCCGAACACGGGGCAATGAACTCATCAGTGGCGTAGCCGGGGTCGAGAAAGTACGGACTATCGGCAAACTCGCCGGTCTCGCTGCGCAGGTAGCTCGAGGTCAGCGCCATGGGCGCCTTGACGACAAACCGAAAGTCGTCGGGAACTTGGCCGCTGTAGCGTGCGTATTCGCGCTCGGCGAGCGGCGCGTAAAAGGTGCGGTCGAGGCTGACTGCGCGCAGTAGAGGATGTGCGGCGTAGGCCGCCAGCCCATCACGCGCCAGTCGTGATTCGGGGTAGCTGCGATCGTAGACCAGTCCCGCCCAGCCGGCAAACGACCATGACGAGGTGCCCAAATGAACGAGTGGCGGCAGCCTTGCAGCAAGTGCTGTGGCGTCGGCACTCGCCAACGCCGGGCAAATTTTGCCTGACTCTCGCCCACCGTCACGCGTGCGGTCGGGGGTGGCATTGCGGGTGGCATCGCCGCCCTCGCGAGTGGTTGCGCCACCGGATGTTGGTGTAGCGAGCGGAAAGCCAAACAGATCGGTAAGGGGATTGGTCACGGCGTCAGGTTGGCGATCAGGCGCTAAAGTACGTCATCGGCTGGTGTGCGCCATTATGGCAAAGCTTGGTGCGCGCGCGCTGCACATGAAACGTCTGAAGGGTTGGAGAAAATATGGTTCGCGATTACCACTATCCGGGAATACCCCACCGAGTCGCCGCGACCATGGGCGCGTGGATATTGACTGCCTGCGTGAGTGGAGCGGCTGCTGCCCAGACGCGGCCAGCCGTTGCCACGCCGACCGATGGCCGCAGCGTTGTATTGGCGGGCAGCGTCGTGACCATGAATGCCGCGCGCGAGGTACTCAATCCAGGCCTCGTCTGGGTGCACAACGGCCTCATCGTCGCCATCGGTCGCGACAGCTACACACTGGCAGCGGCAGTCGCTGATGAAGCCCTCAAGCAAGAATTGCAACGAGCACCGGTGGTACATCTGACCGGGGTGATTTATCCGGGCATGATCGACTTGCACAATCATCCTGAATACGCGATCTATCCGCTGCTCCCAATCAAACGAAAATATCGTGATCGCTATGAGTGGCGCTTTTACGATAACGACTATGCGCGTCGCATCACCAATCTTAATACGCTGCTGACCGCGCCGCACTACCTTGATCTGGGCGTTGATGTCGGCCGCTATGGCGAGTACAAGGCCTTGATGGGCGGCACCACCACGCTGCAAGGCTCGCGCACCAGCCTGCCGTCGGCGCGCGACGAGTGTCTGGTGCGCAATATTGAAACCAGTGCGGTGACGCGGCGCCCGGCATTTTCACGAGTCGATATCGGACGTGACGCCGCCGAGTGGCAGCGCATGGCCGAGGAACGTCTTCGCGGACCGCTGGTGATTCATTTGGCCGAAGGAGTAGGTGCGCGGATGGCCGGTGAGTTTGACGCCGTCAAGCGCAGCGGCCTGCTCGGCCCGGAACTAGTGGCCATCCATGGTGTTGGGCTGACAGCAGCGCAATTCGGAGAAATGGCCCAGGCTGGCGCCAAACTGGTCTGGTCGCCACTATCGAACTTCATGCTCTACGGCCAAACGGCGGATGTTCGCGCCGCGAAACAGGCGGGCGTCGGCATTTCGCTCGCGCCGGATTGGACGCCGTCCGGATCAAAGTCGATTTTGGGCGAGTTGAAGGTCGCCGACTTGGTCAATCAGCATCAACTCAAGCGTCTCTTCACCGATCGTGAGTTGGTGGAAATGGTGACGCTCAATCCGGCCGACGCGATCGGCTGGCAACAGCAGTTGGGGCAGATCAGCCCCGGTTACCTGGCCGACATTGTCGTCGTCGACCGGTTGGTCGATGACCCATACCGCAATCTGATTGTTGCGATCGAGGAAAACATCCAACTGGTGATGGTGCGCGGCGAGTCGCTCTATGGTGACAAGGCGCTACTCGCGGTGCTGCGCACTGACCGACAGCTAGAGTCGTTGCCACCGATGGGAGTGTTGTTGGGGGCGGCAGGCAAGGCGGCTCGCCGAATCAAGATGATCGCCCCCAACTGTCAGGGGTCAGCCTTGCCCGAAACGAGTGTCGAAGACGTGTCCGTCCGTATCCAACAAGCCCTCCGCTTGGATGCGACGCAGATCGCCAAGCGCGTTTCCGCAGAGCAGTTCGCGAAAGACCTGCAGTGGTGTGGTACCGAATACCACGGCGGTGCGCCGGCGGCGGCGGATGCAAAGCGCTTGCTGGCCTGCAGATTTCAGTTGCCCTTCGAGCGCACGACGCTTAGTCCGTTGACCACCAACGCCGACCCGCAGTTCTTTATCCGCCTCAATGCGAACCCGAATCTTCCGGGCTACCTGAAACGACTTGCCGACTATTACAAGCCGGCTCAGGGCGCCAAGCGCTCAGTTCGCCAGACGGTGCCCGACAACCGATAGACAATGCGGTCATGCAAGCGGCTTGCGCGCCCCTGCCAGAACTCAAACAGATCAGGCACCAAACGGTAACCTCCCCAGTGTGGCGGGCGCACCGGGGCCTCGCCGTATTGCTCAGAGAACGTCGCCACGCGCGAGGCTAATTCTTCGCGTGAGGCAATCACGCGGCTCTGCGGCGACGCCCATGCGCCGATCTGGCTGGCCAACGGGCGGATGGCGTAATAAGCATCAGACTCGGCCGCATCGACGCGCTCAACGCGGCCCTCGATACGGATCTGGCGCTCCAGTTCAGGCCAGAAAAATACCAGCGCCGCGTTTGGGTTGGCGCGCAGGTCCTCGCCCTTACGGCTCACATAGTTGGTAAAAAACGTCGCCCCGCGCTGGTCAAAATCTTTGATCAACACAATGCGCGCCGACGGTTTACCAGCGCCGTTCACGGTCGCCAGGGTCATTGCGTTGGGTTCCAGTACCGCGACAGACGTGGCATCTTTGAACCACTTCTCAAATTGTGCGAACGGCGAGGGATCAACGTCGGCCTCGTCGAGCGATGCCAGCTTGTAGTCTTTTCGGAGGTCCGCGAGTTCCATATGGTCTACCTTATAAAAGAATTTTTCGTGCCATGCGGGCGATGCCCGAATCCACCTGTCCTTCAGCGATGCTGGCGATCGCCACCCATTGGAATGCGAATGACTCGTCGGAGATTCTGACAGCACCGGCCGGCGCGACCAACAAATATCGAAGATCGTAGTGCAAATGCGCAGGTTCTGACACGCCGTGCTTGATACGCACCGGGATCGGGTGGACGTCAACGTCGAACAAGGTAGACGCCGCGCCAGCAACAGCAAACACGGGTTGCCCTGCGACCCCGGTTTCTTCCCAAGTTTCGCGCAGCGCGGCAGCAAGCGGCTCGGCGTCGGTGTCGTCAACGTGTCCGCCCGGTTGGAGCCACCGATTAAGCGTCGCGTGGTGCAGCAGAAGGGCGTGTGAGTGTTCCGTATTCACCACAAATGCGGACGCCGTGATGTGGCCGGCGGCGGTCGTCCGCCGCCAAAAGCTGTCGGGATTTTCAGCAACAAACTTGGCGGTTTGCGCCAGATGGCCGGCCTCGATTGTATCGAACGGCGCGTGATTCTTGAGTTGCCGAAGCGCGATCAGTGGCTGCATGTCAGCGCTGCGGTGGAACAGTTAGTATTTGTTTTCATAGAGAAACCGGCACTTCGCGAAGTGAATATTTGAATACAAATGACAACCTGCCAGCCATACCGCAGAAGAGTATATGGCTGACCAGACGACGTTTTCGGTGACGCAATTAGCGCCCAAGCGCGAACGCAAAAAGCGCAACATCGGCATTCTCCCTATGAAAGACATACCGCGTTCGAGATAAAAAATCTCTGCAACCACTTGCACACGACACAAAAGAATGCGTTATATTTGGCGCGTGGTACGTATTTGCACTATGAAAACGTCAAGCTGTCGGTGACGAACATGCTGCAACATCCGACCGCTGCATTTTCAGGGACAACCTTGACAACACACTGGAGGAACTATATGGCCGCAAAAAAACCTGCAGCAAAGAAGCCAGCCGCAAAAAAACCAGCTGCTAAGAAGCCAGCAGCGAAAAAGCCAGCAGCAAAAAAGCCTGCTGCTAAGAAACCAGCAGCGAAAAAGCCTGCTGCTACAAAGCCCGTCGCCAAGAAGGCGGCAAAGAAGCCAGCTGCCAAGCGCAAGCCAAACGCAGCTTTCATGAAGCCGATGACCCCATCCACCCTTCTGGCAGCCGTCGTCGGCGCGACCGCAATTCCGCGCACCGAAGTCACCAAGAAGCTTTGGGACTACATCAAGAAGAACAAGCTCCAGGACGCCGTCAATCGCCGCATGATCAATGCCGACGAAAAACTAAAGGCCGTGTTCGGTGGCAAGAAAGTTGTTTCGATGTTTGAGATGACCAAGCTCGTCGCAGCGCACCTGAAGTAGTCGACCCGCAGTAAGCAAAGCCGGTTGTGCGTGTCCCCGCACACCGGCTTTTTTTTTGCCGGCTTTTTAATTTTGTGGCGTCTGCGGATCGCGTTTCTGCGGCGCATTTGGAGAAGTTTGATGACCACCAACCATACCGTCCGACTGGTCGCCCGCCCGGTGGGCGAACCCAAGCACAGCGACTTCAAATTTGGCGACGAAACACTTGCCGCGATCAGCGATGGGCAACTGCTGGTCAAGAACCTGTATTTGTCACTCGACCCGGCGATGCGTGGCTGGATGAATGAGGGCAAGTCGTACATCGAGCCGGTCGCCTTGGGCGACGTCATGCGGGCCGGCGGTATCGGTCAGGTGGTCGAATCCAAGAATGCCAAGTTCGCGCCGGGTGACTATGTCTCCGGCATGGCGAATGTGCAGACTTACTGCGTGACGGACGGCAAGGGTTGGAGCAAGGTGGACCCCGCGCTGGCGCCGCTCACCACCTACCTCAATGTGCTCGGCATGCCGGGCATGACGGCCTACTTCGGTTTGACAGAAGTCGGGCAGCCGAAGGCTGGCGAGACGGTGGTGGTTTCAGGCGCAGCGGGTGCCGTCGGTTCAACGGTCGGTCAAGTCGCAAAAATCAAGGGATGCCGCGTGGTCGGCATCGCCGGTGGGCCGGAGAAATGCCGTCTTGCGGTTGAAGAGCTCGGCTTTGACGCCTGCATCGACTACAAGAATGAGGATGTTCGGATTGGCTTGAAGCGCGAATGTGCGAATGGCATCGACGTCTATTTTGACAACGTCGGCGGAGAGATTTTGGATACCGTCCTGACACGCATCAACCTCAAGGCGCGCATTGTGATCTGCGGCGCCATCTCGCAATACAACAACACCACACCGATCAAAGGGCCGTCGAACTACCTGTCGCTACTGGTCAACCGTGCGCGCATGGAAGGCATCGTCGTGTTCGATTACGCGCCTCGTTACAAGGAAGGGGCGGTGGCGATGGGCGCGTGGCTGAAACAAGGCAAGATGAAGTCTAAGGAGCACGTCGAGGAAGGCATTGATCGCTTTCCAGAGGTATTGATGAAGCTGTTTAAAGGCGAGAATTTTGGGAAGTTGGTGTTGAAGGTCGGCTAGCTTCTCGAAACGCCGCCCTTTTCACACGGATCGCGGTCGCTGACGGCCACACCGAAATATCTTCTCCTAGGGGCTGGCTTTAGTCGCAACTGAGGCGGGTGGCTAGTGATCGAGGCATTTGAGTATCTCATCGGTCATCGAGAGATTGGCGATGGATTTCGTGATGGCCACATCAACGCAACGATTAAGTCGGCCGCTGAAACGCACGGGCTTCGATTCTTCAACATCAATCCGGACGGAGCAAGACAAGCCGAGAAATTGCGAGAGGCTTCGCCGAGGGAAATTCAATCGGCAACTAATTTAGAGCGAATTTTCGTTGGTCAACGATGCGATGCTTCGCGCCGTCACATTTGCGAAATTTGCGAAGGTGACAATATCGAGCTGCAAAAACCAAACGAATTTTTCGAGGTTTAAGCAATATGCACTTGGCGTTCCGGCAATGCTGTCGTCGATCATACGGATCCGCGCTGGTTTACCTGTTTGATCTGGTGCTGCGATATGCCCTTCACGCGCAATACGACATTGACCGTCAACGCTGCTACTGCCGCAATCGCCAACAGATGCTTGATGGTGTGGCCACTCATAAAGCCCAGCATATTGAAGACATCGCGGTCATGCAATTCTGCTATCTTGGCGAGTACATAGAGCAAGATGGCGATGCCAAACGCAATGCGATCGCGTTTGTTGGCATTCGCCGCCCACTGCCAAAGCGGAATCATGATTAGCGGCGCAATTTGAATGAGTAGGTAAGGGCGCAAGTCGCCGGTGCCATCGCTTTCGGTGATCGACCACCACATCACACTCAACATCGCGGCACCGACGAGCGTCGGTAGCGCCGACTTGGCGATGCGTTGGTAGGCCTCAGCGTAGCCGGCGGCAAGTAGTCCGCTGCAAGTAATCGCGATCGCGAGGCGATCCCAGAAGAGTCTATCGTTGTCAGGCTGCAGGTGGTAGTAACCCGATCCGATGGCGGTAAGTGCGACCCCGATAAAGAAAGTTGCGTATCCCGGCCACGCGGCGCCCAGCGCCCGCTGGCGGTCTCGTTGACGGAATGACCACAAGCCCCAAGCCCCGACGATCAGAAAACCGAGGTTTGATACGACGTCCGCCGCATTCGGCAGGCGGGAGAATTCACGCACGTCGGCGAAGGCGTGGTAGTCGTCGGGTTGTGCGATCGGTCCATGCATCAACATGGCAACGGCGATCAACAGCATTGCGGCATACGGTAGGTAATGCTTCCAGCGACTCATGGCCTTCTCCTTGCGTGATGATGGCGATATCTTCGCTCAACGAAATGGGAATGTGGTGTGGAGCGCGCGAGGCACCATCGACAGCGCTCGAAAGTTGCACATTACGCTACCTTTGCCTTGCCGCTGATCACCCGAAACGGAAAAACGCGCCGATGGCGCGTCTTTCACTGGTCCAACAGCGCGCGGGCGCCGGGGAAGTTCTGGTTAAGTTCAGTTCTAAGCCAGACTAGGCGCCGCAGTTGCCAAACTCGCAAAAATATTGACGCGGCATATGTCTGATATGTAGGGAGATGTTTTTGGTTGAGCAACAACGTATGGCGACGAAATGGACTTAACCAGCGATTCCCTATACCTTGTCGAGCTTCTTGCGCCCGAGTAGCGCGCCGATGGATCGGGCTTGCGGTCGGTGCGGAAGCGGGGCCTTGGCGGCGACGGCGGCAACATCGTGCGCGGCATCCTTGGCGGGTGGCTCGTAGGGTTTGCTGAAGTCAAAATGCGGGTAAGCGGGCAGCGGTGCGGGTGGCGTGCTGCTACCCCCCGCGTACGGCGCGCGGCGAGCGCGCCCGGAGTCTTTCGCCTCGCGCACACGACGTTGTTCAGCGCGTTCGCGGCGTTCGTCTTCAGACAAGGCTGGCGCGGCAGCGCGACTGACGGCGCTGGGCTCGCGTTCACGCGGCGCGCGCGTTTCGCGATCGCCTCCCAGCAATGGTAGCGGCAGTCGTGGAATCTGTCGCTTCAGCAATTTTTCGATACTGCCCAGATAGTCCATTTCCTCAGGGCTCACCAACGAGATCGCTTCACCCGGCGAACCGGCGCGGCCGGTGCGGCCGATGCGATGCACATAGTCTTCCGGCGTATTTGGAATCTCGTAATTGATAACAAACGGCAGTTGATCGATATCGATGCCACGCGCGGCCACATCGGTTGCCACCAGCAGCTTGACCTTGCCGGTCTTGAACTCATCGAGCGCTAAGCTGCGTTCCGATTGGCTGCGGTCGCCGTGAATCGCGGTCGCCGAGAGCCCATCGCGGATCAACTGTCGCGACAGTTTGTCGGCGTCGCGCTTCATCCGGCAAAAAATCAGCACTTGCTGCATGTCGCGGGTCTTGACCAGATGCGCGAGCAGTGCGTGCTTCTTCAGTGCGGGGACTTCATAGACCTGATGCGTCACCAGCTCGGCTGGCGCATTGCGGCGCGCGACTTCGATCATGGTCGGGTTGCGCATGAAACCGCTGGCCAGCTTCT
>Ga0209490_10006509_pt1 | contig 10526 bp, 10 predicted proteins | sample MAT06_FD_187209 | JGI IMG/M metagenome (GOLD analysis project Ga0209490, IMG submission 187209) | Freshwater microbial communities from Lake Fryxell liftoff mats and glacier meltwater in Antarctica - MAT-06 (SPAdes) (version 2) | ecosystem: Environmental > Aquatic > Freshwater > Ice > Liftoff...
AAATTGAATTTAATGGTAAAGCTTCTAATGTAGTAGATTATAAAACAGGAGATATTGAAAGGGCTAAAGAAAAATTACTTCCTCCAAACGATAAATATCCAAACGGAGGAGATTATTGGCGACAAGCAGTTTTTTATAAAATATTGGTAGATAATTATGATCAAAAAAACTGGCAAGTAATTAGTAGTGAGTTCGATTTTATTGAACCAGATAAGAAAAAGGAATATCAAAAAGTTAAATTAAACATTACACCAGAAGATATAACAACCGTAACGCATCAAATAACTACGGTTTGGGAAAAAATTCAAGAACGAGATTTTTATACCGGCTGCGGAAAACCCGATTGCCATTGGTGTGGATTTGTTAAAACTAATAATTTAGCCATTGCTTTGCATGAGTTAGAAGAAGAAAATGAAATTGAATAATTGAAAGGATTTATGTTTGCATATTCAACTTATAAAATGAACGTATTATTTAAAGTTATACTAGTTGCCATATTTTTCATATCTATTGCTTTATCTGTAACCTCTTGCGCCAATATTATTCCTCCTGGTGGTGGACCAAAAGATAGTTTACCTCCAAGGTTAATTGGTGCATTGCCAAAAGACTCTGCCGTAAATGTTTTTCCAAAAATTATTAATTTAACATTTGATGAATATGTAACATTGCAAGGGGTAAATGAAAACTTGATTATTTCGCCTACATTAAAAAATGTTCCGTTGGTTGATAATAAGTTAAGGGTAGTAACAATAAAAATTAAAGATTCGTTAGAAGCCAACACTACTTACTCGCTCAACTTTGGAGATGCAATAAAAGATGTGAATGAAGGAAATATTTTAAAGGGATTTAATTATGTATTTTCAACAGGTAAAATAATTGATAATTACACATACAGTGGTAAAGTTTTCCTTGCTGAAAAAGGTAAAGTTGATACTACATTAATTGTAATACTTCATAAAATATTAGCTGACTCTGCCATTGTAAAAGAAAGGCCACGTTACTATACAAGAATTAATGGTAAAGGAGAATTTACTTTTAAAAATTTATCTGCAGGAACTTTTAGGGCTTATGTTTTACCTAACGACTATTCTAAAAAGTACGATGATAGCACAAAGCTTTTTGCATATAAAACTGAGCCTATTGTAATTAGTAACAATACTCCTTATGATACTTTGTATGTCTATGAAGAATTTAAGCAGAAAGTAAAAATATCCAGTACAATTTCATCAACCGATAAAAATTTAAAAGAAGATAAAAGGCTAAAATATTCAAACAACTTAGAAGGTGGACAACAAGATTTACTCGATAGTTTAACCCTTACATTCAACAGAAAAATTAAATTATCTGATAGTTCAAAAATAGTATTTAGCGATAGCAATTTTAATCCACTAAAAGATTATATACTTAGTTTAGATACAGGAAAAGCCAAACTCATACTGAGCTATAAATGGAAAGAATTAAATTATTTTAGGTTGGTAATACCAAAAGAATCTGTGTTGGATACAGCTGGTATGATGCTTCCAAAAAACGATACCATAAAATTTATTACCAAAAGGGAATCTGATTATGGTAGTATCAAATTGCGTTTTACTAATTTAAATCTTGCAAAAAATCCAGTTTTACAGGTTGTGCAATCAGATAATATTGTGGAATCTATTCCGCTAACAAGTTATGAATTAGTAAGAAAATTATACAAGCCAGGTAGTTACGATTTAAGGATTTTATACGATACAAATAAAAATGGTATTTGGGATGCTGGAAGTTTTGGAAAAATAAAAAAGCAACCTGAAATTGTAAGCTTAATTCCTAAAGTGTTTACCGTAAGAGGCAATTGGGATAATGAAGTTACGATAGTATTATAGTTAATAATCATAAAACCCTTTCCCAGTTTTCTTTCCTAATTCCCCTTTACTTACTTTTTCTTTTTGAAGAGTTGATGGAGTTAATCGCTCGGGTTTTCCTAAAGCTTCCCAAACTATATTGCTTACGCTGTAATTAATATCTAATCCAATTAAGTCCATCAATTTAAAAGGACCCATTTTAAAACCTGCCGCTTCCATTAATTCATCTGCAGCTTCAATTGTAATTAATCCTTTACTCACCATTTCCATAGCTTCTAAATAATAATGACGGGCAACCCTATTAACAATAAATCCTGGAACATCTTTACACAATACTGGCACTTTGCCCATCGTTTTGGATAATTGAATTACTGTTTCAATATTTTCGGGGTCGCAATGTTTACCCTGAATAACTTCTACCAATTTCATAATTGGTGCAGGATTAAAAAAGTGCATGCCAACCAATCTGTTGGGATGATGAAATCCTTCAGCAATTGCATCAATGCTAATAGAAGATGTATTGGTAGCAAAAATGGTATTTGAGTCATTAATAGTTGCCAATTCATTGAATAAAGTAATCTTAATATCTATCTTTTCAATAATGGCTTCAATTATAATATCGCCTTTACACAAATCTGTATGATGCGTATAACTAAGCCTATTCATTATTTGATTTTTTTCTTCTAAACCAAGTTTTCCTTTTTGAACTAGATTTGATAATTGTGTTTCAATACTCAGTTTGCCCTTATTCAATGCCGCTTCATTTTGATCGAACAGTATAGTTGTAAACCCAGCTTTAGCAGCAACTTGTGCTATTCCACTACCCATTGTACCTGCTCCGCAAACAACTATCGTTTTAATTTCCTTCATTATTTATAAAATTGCAAGATACTTACATCTTTTCCACGGTTGGCAGTTTTAGTGAACAATCAAAAAAAATCGTGCTAATTTTATAATATGGCAGAAGAAATACAACAATTGGATCTTTTTGGGATACCGATGGCTGTCAATATGCCCACCCAAAAAAAGAAAACAGTTAGCAAGTTGTTAGAAGCTGAGAAATTTAACCAACCTCCAGCCCCGGTTATTATTGAGCCCGAGCCTGTTGTTTATGCAAGTGAACAGATTATTGTAAAAATTAAGTCTAAGGTTGAAGTTATTAAGAGTGAAGAAAAGATTGAGCAAAAAAGAGGTAGGAAATCTTTCAAAGAAATTGATGCAACTGTTGATTTGATAGATGTTCCAGATGATATAACCCTTCAAAAAAAATTATACTATTCTATAAGCGAAGTAGCTTCATGGTTTAAAGTAAACACATCATTACTCCGTTATTGGGAAAATGAGTTTGATATTCTTCAACCGCGAAAAACAAGAAAAGGTGATCGTTTGTTTAGAATGGAAGACATTAAAAATCTTCAACTAATATATTTCCTGCTGCGCCAACGAAAATTTTCTATAGAAGGAGCTAAGAGTTATTTAAAAAACAACAAAGGAAAAATTGATACGGAAACGCAATTAGTACGAACTCTTACTGGATTTAAAGGCTTTCTACTTGAGTTGAAGTCTTCAATAGAGCATCGATTATAAACTATGAACAGTTATATCGGTATTAGCCGCTGCTAATTGAATCTTGTTATCTTCCATTAACTTAATAATTTCTAATGTAATAGTTTGCTTGTCCATCAAAAAATGTTCAATTGTCTGTTCAATGCTTGTATAATATTCTACATTAATGATATGCGCAGTTTTACCTGTATCGGATAAATAAACTATACTATTTAAAGAAAAGGGCTTGCCTATTAAATTAGATATATCATTGATAATATTACTCAGCTGAGTTGAATTTGTAGTAAGACTAACTTCTAATCTTATTTCAGCCTTTCGTTGAGTGCGTAATGAAATATTGTCAACAATAGTGTCTACCATTTGTTTATTAGGAACAGATATATATGTTTTTTCTTGAGTGCGAATTCGGGTGCTTCTCAATCCAATTCTTTCGATATTACCCGTAAATCCATTCACTTTTACCAAATCACCTGTTGCAAATGGTTTATCAAAAAAGATTATAAAAGAAGCAATCAAATTCTCCATGCTTTCTCTAGTAGCCAATGCTATTGCGGCTCCCACGATACTTAAGCCAGTTAATAGATTACCAATATTTTTATTAAATGAAAAACGAAGAATTAATAATAATCCAATTAATATTAATAGCGCTTTAAAAAAATCTTTAAAAAATATGATCAGTTGATTATCTGTTTGATCGGGAATAAGATTTGCTTTTTCTTCTAAAACCATTGCAATGAAATCAATTACCCTAAGACATAACCAAATAAATGCAAGGATCAATACCCCGTCAGCAATTGATTCAATAACCTGCCTTATTTCTACACGATGAATTTTAATATTGAAAGATGCGGGGAAAAAAAGCTTGTCAAAAGCAATTAAAGCAACAAGCAACATTAAAAATAAATCAAGAGGTTGAACCACTAAATTTAAAAATGATTCTCTTGCTATTTTTTTTCCAGCTTTACCTGCTAATTTAAAAAGCAGCTTCGCTATGTATTTAGAAACAATTCTCTTTAAAATAAATGCTAATAAAATAATTAGCAACACATATAAGTAGTTTTCTACTGTATTATCTAAAATAATTTTCTGTAAAAATTGTTCCATAAGTAGATATCGTTAATGGTACTTGCAAAGTTTTACTTCATTGCCATCAAACTCAGCATAGGTAAAATGAGTAATCCAGTCGCCCAAATTTATATATCTACTTTGCTCTGATAAACGAATATCAATTGGCAAATGCCTGTGACCAAAAATCAGAAAATCAAAATGATCTTTTTTAATAAGCTCCTTAGAATAAATAATTAGCCATTCATTTTCTTCACCTAAAAATTGCTCATCGGTGCTACCAGTTTTTTGTCTACTTTTTTTACTGAAATAATTGGCTATTGCAATTCCTATATCTGGGTGAATCCATCCAAACAGCCATTTGCAAATTGGGTTTCTAAATATTTTTTTTATGCACTTGTATCCTTTATCACCCGGACCTAAACCATCTCCATGACCAAGATAAAAACGCTTACCATTAAATGTAAAAATTTGAGGTTCATGATAAACAGGAATATTTAATACTTTCTCAAAGTAACCACTCATCCACATATCGTGGTTTCCAATAAATACATATATAGGAATTCCTGCATCAGTTAACTCAGCTAATTTTCCTAATAACCTAATATACCCTTTGGGAACTACATTTTTATATTCGTACCAAAAATCAAAAATATCGCCTAAAATATAAATAGCTGAGGCAGATGATTTTATTTCATCTAAAAAGCGAATGATTTTTTTTTCACGTACAAGACTTGTTGCAACATCTGGAGCACCAAGATGAAAATCTGACAGAAAATAAATCTTTTTATCTGGAGAAACTAACATGCTAATGGTTATTGCTTTTGTTGCAGATAAGTAAGAATATCTCCATTTTCAATAAAATTACCATTTAATATTGGTTGACTGTACCAATATACCCAAGCTTTTTCAGTTGAATCGCCAACTAGAATTGTTGATACCGATCTTATATACAAAGGAGTTGGATTGTCCTCATCTTCTTGCACTCCCTCGTAATCATCTAATTGTCCAATTGCCCAAGAAAATTCAGAAGGCTCTTTAATTAAATATAATTCACCTTTAATAAAATAATTTTCGTCGGTAGGTATTCCAACAATAAGTCCACCAACATCATACAGTTTGCCTTTCGTTATTGCATCTGCCTCTAATGTAAAATATTTACTTATGTAGGTGTAGGCAGGATGTTGAAATCCACTTCGGAGTGAACTATAAACAAATAATCGATCAATGGAATTTGGCATAGTTCAAGTTATTAATCATCTATCAAAAAACAAAAAACTTCTTTTGGACCATGTACACCAACCACTAAGGTTTTCTCAATATCAGCTGTTCTACTCGGTCCCGAAGCCAATGTAACCATTGAAGGAAACTCGGTGCCGTATTTATCCCTTAATTGCAAGATTGAATCATCAATATCATAAACGAGTTGCTTAGTGCTAGAAATGCAAATATGCACAGGTGCATATACACTAACTGTTCTCCCGCTCTGTTGTGCACTACTTAATAATAAACTTCCTGTTCTTGCAACTAGATATTCGCAGCCCGTTATTGAGGCATCACAATCAGTTAAATTATCGGTATAAGTTAGACTGAATCCGTTTCTTGCGAAATCATTTTTTATTGCATCTTCTCTGCAATAAATATTTTTCCACCCTCTCGATTCAAAAAGTAAATGAAGTTGTTTAATTAATTCTTGTTGATCGGCACAATAAGAAAACCTTCCTTGTAAGCCAGTGAAATTTGCTGCAAACTCTATTGCTAGTTCTTGTGTTGATAGTTGAAAAATATAGTTATTATTGGGAGTTCCAGAAAATGGAACAGGCACTTTATGGACAAGTGCCTGTTTTATTTTTTTTAAAATATTTGTTCTTGCTTCACTCATTATTCAATAACTGGAGTTTCCTCTTTTGTTGCCGATTCATCTTTTGTTGGTTCAGTAATAGAAGGGCTTATTGTAAGCTCAGCTCCAGGAACTATAATAGATTCTTGTTCTATTTCTAATAATTTCTTTTCTTCAAACGGGCGTTTGCCAATCAATAACTCAACATCACTTTTATGCAATACTTCTTTATCTAATAATTCTTTTGCAAGAACTTCTACTTCATGCTTTTTAAGCGTAAGTAAATCTAAAGTAATTTGATATGCGTTATTAATGATACCTCTAACTTCTTCGTCTATAATTTTTCCTGTTTCTTCAGAAAAAGGTTTGGTAAAAGTATTTTCTTGAGTAGGATCATAAAAGCTCACGTTGCCTACCTTTTTATTCATACCATATGCAGTAACCATGCTATAAGCAATACGCGTAATTTGTTGTAAATCATTTGCTGCACCAGTTGATATTTTACCAAAGAAAATTTCTTCGGCTGCTCTACCACCTAAGGTCATACAAATTTGATCCATTAATTGATCGGTATTGTATAGATATTGTTCTGTTGGAGTGTATTGCGCATAACCCAATGCTGCTGTACCTCTTGGAACAATGGTAACTTTTAATAAAGGATACGCATGTTCTAAGAACCATCCACATACTGCATGTCCTGCCTCGTGGTATGCAATGATTGCTTTTTCATGAGGAGCTATGATTTTATTTTTCTTTTCTAATCCACCAATAACCCTATCAATAGCATCTTGAAAATCGCTCATGTCCACAGCTCCTTTACCCTTACGTGCTGCAATTAATGCTGCTTCATTACAAACGTTGGCAATATCAGCACCAGCAAATCCTGGAGTTTGTTCAGCCAATTTATGTAAGTCTAAAGTTTCAGAAACTTTAATAGGTTGTAAGTGTACTTTTAAAATTGCTTCTCTTCCTTTAACATCTGGTTTATCGATAGAGATCTGACGATCAAATCTTCCTGGTCTTAATAATGCAGTATCTAATACATCCGGACGGTTGGTTGCAGCAAGAATAATTATTCCTGTATCACCTCCAAATCCATCCATCTCAACTAAAAGTTGATTCAATGTATTTTCTCTTTCATCATTACTCATGATTGCATTTCGTCCACGAGCTCTACCAATAGCATCAATCTCATCAATAAAAATAATACATGGTGCTTTTTCTCTTGCTTGTTTAAACAAATCTCGAACCCTACTAGCACCAACACCAACGAACATTTCAACAAAATCACTTCCACTTAAACTAAAGAAAGGAACTTGCGCTTCTCCAGCCATTGCTTTTGCTAACAATGTTTTACCTGTTCCTGGAGGTCCAATTAGTAAAGCTCCTTTTGGAATTTTGCCTCCAAGTGCTGTATATTTTTTAGGATTTTTGAGGAAATCTACAATCTCCATTACTTCAACTTTTGCTTCATCTAAACCAGCAACATCAGAAAAAGTAATATTTACCTTTGCTCCCTTATCAAATAATGTTGCTTTTGATTTTCCAATATTAAAAATTCCACCGGGGCCACCACCGCCACCTGGACCGCCTCCACCCATTTTGCGCATCAATAAAACCCAAGCACCAACAATAAATAATAATGAAAGAACCGTATTAAATACAGGCCCAAACCACTCAGGATCTGAAACAGGATTATCTGGTACTTTGCTAATTGTTGGGTTGGCTGCATAAATATCTTTGAGATCGTCTTTAAAACTCTTCAAGTCTGTTACTTCAAACTCAAATAATGGAACTCCTTTAAGCTTGGCCTTTTCCTTGCTTAGGTCTTTTTTAAATTTTGTAACATAGAAGTCTTTAGAAAGACTATCGAGCTTAATATACACACGAATACGATCTTTGTTTTTTACAATATCCATACGATCAACATCTCCTTTTAAAAGCATGTTGTTGATGAATTCTTGCTCGCTTGTTCTTGTCAAATCTGGGGAGAAGCGCATAAAAGTAGTAGATAATAATGCAACTGCAATTATTCCATAGATCCAATATATATTGAACTTGGGGCCCTTTTTAGGAGTATCGCCTTTTTCGTTATTCATTTCTTTAGGTTGTCTGTTTTCCATTTACGTTGCTTATTTCTTCTTATAATAATGCTTTCACTTATAAAATGTTTAAAAAAAACTATAAATCATGCATTTGAGATACAGCATCACTCCACATTTCTTCTAATTGATAAAATTTTCTTGATTCTGGATGCATTGCATGCACAACTACGTTAACATAATCTATTAATACCCACTGAGCCGCTTGTTTACCTTCGTGTTTATAAGGCAACTCACCGCAAAGCAATCTTACTTGATCTTCGATATAATCAGTAATTGCCTTTATTTGAGTTGTGCTAGTAGCTTCACATACTATAAAAAAATCAGCAGAGGCTTCGGGTATTTTCCTAAGATCTAGGCTAATAATATGCTCACCCTTTTTATCTAGAATTGCCTGAATAATAGTTTTAAAGATTTTTGAATTGCGCGTTAACCTTGTTATGGCGCTTTTTTCACGAGACTTCAGCACTGAAAGAGGTTCCAATAAAAATGAATATTTTAGTTATTTAATATAGCTGTTTAACTTTACCAAAAATAGTAATTCTTTGCCACCATCAGCTGTTAAAAGTACTATCGGTATCCCGTTCACAGAATTGTTCACTATAAATAGTACCAACATCTATGCCATGGATAAGCTGCAAGCTAATTTGGCTGCTCATGGGGCTGCATTTTTTGCTTGGGAACAAACCGAAGGAAAAGGGCAAATAGGCAAGCAATGGCTTACCAAAAAAGGTGAAAACTGTTTACTATCTTTAATTTTAGATACGTCTTTTCTAATGATTGGTCAGCAATTTCGGATTAGCGTAGCAGTTGCATTGGCTTGTTATGATTGTTTATCGCCATATATAAACGAAGATTTGAGCATTAAATGGCCTAATGATATTTATTGGCGTGACAGAAAGACAGGGGGTATTTTGATCGAAAACAATCTATCTGGTGTTAAATGGCAATGGTCTATCGTTGGGGTTGGACTGAATATTAATCAAACCAAATTCCCAGAAATGCTTAATAAAGCAGTTTCTTTAAAACAAATTACTGGCAAAAACCATGATCCACTAAAAATCGCAAAAGAGTTTTGTGTTTGCCTAAATACCAGATATGAATCACTTAAAAATGGAGATTTTACTGATTTATTAAGCGAATTCAACAATAAATTGTACAAAAGGGGCGAATTAGTAACTATTAAAAAGAACAATATTTTAAGCAACTATTTAATTAAGAGCGTTACAGAAAATGGAGAACTTGTTGCAGAAGCAGGTATTGAACATCATTTTTTGCATGGTTCTGTTAAATGGATTGGGTAATTATACAAGTTGGATATACTTTCGCTAAAATTTTAAAAGATGGAAGAAATTAAGCTCACTCAATTTTCTCGTGGTGCTGGTTGCGGATGTAAAATTGATCCAGCAGTTTTAGAAACTATCCTTTCTTCATCATCTATACAACCCAATTACCCAAACTTACTAGTAGGAAATAGTAGTAGAGATGATGCTGCTATTTATGATATGGGAAATGGAACTGCATTAATAAGCACTACCGATTTTTTTGTCCCTATTGTTGATGATCCCTATCAATTTGGAAGAATTGCTGCAGCAAATGCAATTAGTGATGTTTATGCAATGGGCGGAAAACCAATCATGGCATTGGCGATTCTTGGATGGCCTTTAGAAAAATTACCCGCTCAAATTGCTCAACAAGTTATTGAAGGTGGAAGAAGTATTTGCGCTGAAGCTGGAATTCCACTTGCTGGTGGGCATAGTGTTGATACTGCTGAACCAATTTTTGGATTATCTGTAAATGGATTAGTATCAATCGAAAATCTTAAACAAAATAACACTGCTAAAGAAGGCGATATTTTATTACTTACAAAACCTTTAGGTGTTGGTATTTTATCAACCGCACAAAAAAGAGGATTATTAGAAGAAGCTGATCTAGCCATTTTAATACAACAACTCAATCAATTGAATAATGTTGGTGAAGCATTGGGAAATATAAAAGCAGTTCATGCAATGACCGATGTTACTGGTTTTGGATTGATTGGTCACCTGATGGAAATGGCCGAAGGAAGCGGACTTGGCGCTATTATTAACTACAGTAAAATAAATATTCTTG
>Ga0209490_10006512_pt1 | contig 10522 bp, 4 predicted proteins | sample MAT06_FD_187209 | JGI IMG/M metagenome (GOLD analysis project Ga0209490, IMG submission 187209) | Freshwater microbial communities from Lake Fryxell liftoff mats and glacier meltwater in Antarctica - MAT-06 (SPAdes) (version 2) | ecosystem: Environmental > Aquatic > Freshwater > Ice > Liftoff...
ACGACCTCCTCGGATCGTCCTGCGAATGTTTCATCCCGCCGACGGGGAAAATAGCGGCGCATCTTTGGGCGGATCTGTAATGCGAAATGGTATTACAACGCGGCCGATGTGCTCTGGAAAAATAGCCCGATCACTGCGCCTTTTTCTTACGCTCTTTCAAATTCTTCACCAGGTCCACGATCTGGTCGGCGCTCAATTGCTTGCCGCGGAACTTTCGGTCCCCATCCACCAGGAAGATCTTCGGGGTGGAATAAACGTCGTAGGTCTCGGCATAGTTGAGGCTTTCGATCGTAGTAAGCTTCGGGATGAATTTCCGTGGATCCTTCTTGGCTTCTTCGAACACGTTCTTCGTCAAGCCAACGTTCACCCAATCCAATTCATTCTCGCGAATGAAGGCTTTCCAGTCCTTCATCAGCACATCTTCGGTGGCCTTTGCTACACAGAACACTTCAATGTCGAGGGCCTTCATCTTCTCCTTGTACACCTTGGCGATATCGGGTAATTCCTTCTTACAATGGCCGCAATGCGGATCCCAGAAGATGATGACCACGAACTCCTGCGGAAGATCATAGAAATTGGTCCACTTCTGTTCGCTTGTATCCGGCAGGCAGAGGTATGGCGCTTTTTTACCCAGCACCAGCGGTGCTTGTTTACGCACACGCTCACAGAGCTTATCGATCTTGTCCTGCGTCATCCAATCCACCTTGCCGGGCTGGTCGCCGGCAGGGCAGTAGTAGGTTGCTCCCATGTGTACGAACACACCATCCATACCCATGATGTCGCTGGTCTCGTATTTATGGGTGATCGAATTGACCATGAATTTGAACACCTCGTTCTTCCCATCGGTCTTGCCAATGATCTCGTCCGCCAGCTTATTGATGGTATCGGGGATCTGCGGAACGGTTTTCCCGATGTACTCATCGAACTTGTTCGCGAAGACAGGGACACGCACAATGCGTTCATCCTTCAGGTCGAAATGGTCCCAAAAATGCGCTCTGAATTGATAATAGGCGGCTGAACTGTCCAGGTTGCCATCGGGTTTGCGGATCTCTGGTAGCTCCACCGCCATGCTCATCTTCACGAGGCTGGAGGCGAGCGTGGCCGGGTTGTTCGCGATCAGTTCGCGCTGGTAGGTCTTCACCGCCTTATCAAGCTCTTCCAGTTGCCCTTTCATACCTGCCTTCGCAATGGGATCCTTGTTCGCATCGAGTTGCGAACGGATCACATCGCTCTCCTTTTTCCTGGTATTCAGGAAGCGGATGTAATCAATGAAGAGCTGGTTCTCCTTGGAACTCTTCACCGTTAAATTGCCTAACAGGTCGTTCGTGTCGGTGGTCAGTTTGATCACTGGTTCGTTCACGACCACCTCGAAATACTTGGGGCCAGGGATCACCACTGCGTAGACACCGGCTTTGTATCCTTTTGGGCTTTTGAAAACCACCTGGCCCTTGGCATCTGCCACGCAGGTATCGGCGTAGTAAAGCTTGCTGCCGTAATAATTCGCGAGGTAGACCGTGTCCTTGTCAGCCCCAGTGATAACGACCTCGATCTCGCGTTTGGGTGCGTCCTGGGCGTCGGAAGCGAGCGGAGACCCGAGCGTGAGTAGCAGAAGAAGAACCGTGTTGATCTTGCGCATGGCGACAAAAGTAGCGAGCATATGGGTAGACAATTTCCGTTCCACGTCTTGGACGAGCCCACCTGCACCAAGGTTGGATGGCGCTGTGTTAATGTCTCGTTAATGCGTTGCAACGTGCCTCCAACGCGCAACGTTGTGGAAGGATCAAGCCTCTGCGGTCTTGAACTCGCTGGTCGTGTGGAAGGTGATCTCCGGGTTGTTCCGTTTCTCCAGATCCAACATGTAACCGCTGGGCGCCATGAACACGGGATTCCCGTCCTTGTCCTGCACGATCTGCTGCGCTTTCATGCGCATGAACTGATCCAGCGCAGCTTGATCCGTGCTGGTGAGCCAACAGGCTTTGTGTGCTTGGATCTGCTGAAAGGCGCATTTCGCTCCGTACTCATGTTCCAGCCGGTAACTGATCACCTCGAACTGTAGTTCGCCCACACAGCCCACCACTTTCTTATTGCCGGGTTGCTGCGTGAATAGCTGCGCCACACCCTCGTCGGTCAACTGGCGAATACCCTTATCCAGCTGTTTGGTCTTCATGGGATCCATATTGACCAATTCGCGGAACATTTCCGGGGAAAAAGAGGGGATACCACGGAACTGGAAGTTCGCCCCTTCGGTAAGGGTATCGCCGATCTTGAAGCTTCCGGTGTCGAAGAGCCCGATCACATCTCCCGGCCAGGCCTCGTCCACAATGGTCTTTGCGGCCGCCAGGAAATTAGTGGGCGTTGCGAACCGTAACTGCTTGTTGAGGCGTACATGGTGGTAGTACGTATTTCGCTGGAAATGACCGGAGCAGATGCGCAAAAAAGCGATGCGATCACGGTGGTTGGGGTCAAGGTTCGCGTGGATCTTGAAGACGAAGCCACTGAACTTCGGGTCGCTAGGTGCAACTTCGCCTTGGTCGGTCGGTCGCGGACCAGGTGGTGGAGCTATATCCACGAACGCATCCAACACCTCCTTTACACCAAAGTTATTGAAGGCACTTCCAAAGAAGACCGGTGCTATGCGGCCTGCGCGGTAGGCCGCTACACTAAGTGGGTCGTATACCCCTTCGATCAGGTCGATGTCCGTTCTCAGTTGTTCCGTCGCATCCACGCCAATACCCTTTTCCAACCGTGGGTCGCTCAACTCCTCGATCCGCAAACTGCTCAATTCCACCTTGGTCTTTCCTGGGTCGAACAACCGAAGGCTCTTGCTGAAGAGATCGTACACGCCTTGGAAAGTGGCCCCGATCCCGATGGGCCAACTCATGGGCCGCACCTTGATCGAGAGCTTTTCCTCCAACTCGTCTAGCAGGTCGAAAGGGTCGCGTCCTTCGAGATCCATCTTATTGATGAACACGATCACGGGCGTATTGCGCATGCGGCACACCTCCATCAGCCGCTCCGTTTGGACTTCCACACCTTTTACACAATCGATCACCAGCACAACGCTGTCCACAGCGGTCAATGTGCGGTAAGTGTCTTCGGCGAAATCGCGGTGACCGGGCGTATCAAGCAGGTTGATAAGCTTGTTCCCGTAGTCGAAGGTCATCACCGATGTGCTGACGGAAATACCCCGTTGGCGCTCGATCTCCATGAAGTCGCTCGTAGCACCGCGACGGATCTTATTGCTCTTGACAGCACCTGCTGTTTGGATCGCACCTCCGTAAAGCAGGAATTTTTCCGTCAACGTGGTCTTGCCAGCGTCGGGGTGGCTTATAATGGCGAAGGTGCGCCGGTGTTCGATCTGATCTTGCAGGGCCATGTGGGCTATCTGCGGTCGGGAAATGATCCGCAGTGGGGCGGCAAAAGTAGGTCTTGGTCGAAAGCCGTACCGCGCCGATGGGTGTTGCTTTACATTTGGAAAAACCTGTGGATAGATGATCCGTAACCTGCTCCTTGTTTCGTTGCTTCCCATTTCAACGCTATACGCCCAAGACCCGGCAACCATAGCGCTGGAACCTTTCGCCACCGGTTTACTGAGCCCGGTGGATATTGCCCACTGTGGCGATGAACGTTTATTCATTGTCGAACAAGCGGGTAGGATACGGATCGTGGATGGTGAGGGAACAGTTGCTCCAACACCCTTCCTGGACATTCAAAGTCGTGTGAACGATAGTGGAGGTGAACAAGGATTATTGGGTCTGGCCTTTGACCCGGACTATGCGACCAACGGAGCGTTCTACGTTAACTATACGGCAGGTACTGGCAATGGGTCAAGCCGCATTTCACGGTTCGTTGTGACAGCAGACCCGAACGTGGCCGATCCCGCGAGTGAAGTGATCGTGTACACGGTACCACAACCCTATGCCAATCACAATGCTGGTGATCTTGACTTTGGTCCCGATGGATATTTGTATGTGCCCTTTGGTGATGGTGGTAGCTCGAACGACCCGCCGAACAACGGGCAAACCTTGACGGACAATGCGCTGGGTGATATGATCCGGATCGATGTTAGTGGGCAGGATCTTTACACCATACCATCGACGAATCCATGGGTGGGTTTGAACAACGACACGTTGCCAGAGATCTGGGCCAGTGGCTTACGCAATCCGTACCGCTTCGGATTTGATGCCTTGACCGGCGATCTCTGGATAGGTGATGTGGGGCAGAACCAGCGCGAAGAGGTGGACTTTTGGCCAGCCGGGGATAACAGTGGACCCAACTTCGGATGGCGCTGTTACGAAGGTGATATAGCCACTCCGGGGATCAATGATGGTTGCCCGCCCGCCAGTTCCTTCGTGGCACCCGTTAGCGTGCATACTCACGGCGCAGGCTGGTGCTCGGTCATCGGTGGCCGCGTTTACCGGGGAACGGCTTTCCCTAGGTTGTTCGGGCGCTACATCTACACCGATTATTGCCCAACGCCTTACTTCTCCTTAAAGCCCGATGGCGATGGCGGCTTCGTACGAGAGCAGGTTCGTGCGAACAATGGCGGCATCGGTACCTCGTGCATTGCGGAGAACAGCGCCTTGGAATTGTTCGTTGCCAATGTGGAGACCGGCACGATCAAGCATATCGTGGATCAATGCCCCATGGCTGCACCTGTTATCGCACAAGTTGGTTCAGTGCTTTCGAGCACCACCGCCAATAGCTACGTCTGGTATTTGAACGGAGTGGTGATCGCGGGTGCCAACACCCAGAGTATCACCATTGATGAGGTTGGGGAATATTACGTGGTGGCTGGTTTCGGTACAGCCTGCGACTTGACCAGCGAAACGATCGAAGTGATCCAACTGGATGTGAATGAAACTGGCGCGAACATCTTCCGCATCTATCCGAGCCCTGCACGGGATATGGTAATGTTGAGCGGGCTACCTACCGCTGTCACGGCTGTGCGGATCACGGATATGAGCGGGCGGATCGTTGCAACCCACGTGCTCAATGGAGCAGATCGCAACATGGTTGCCGTTGCCGATCTGGCCAATGCGAATTATATATTCGCGTTGCTTCAAGCCGACGGCACTGTTATACAGCAGCGTGTGCTGCAGGTGCAGCACTGATCGTCCTGCAAACAAAGAAGCCGTCCCGGATCGAGGCGGCTTCTTTGTTGATAGCCGCCTTTTCCTGCGGCGAAGTGCCTATTCTTCCTTTTGCGTTGACCTTGCGCTGAGAATAATTTCGCTGGCATTCGTTGTTGGTGTGAATTGGATGTCCTCGAGGCCGCCTATGCCTCATGCCGTTTCGTATTTCGTACCCGTCCAATACATTGGCCGCGAACGAGTTTGCTAACGCGCATTGCCCTCTCGAAAGAACAGGTCTTTAGGCCCCAATATTCGGGTCGTGAACGGGAAGTTCCGCTTCTACTGGGGCGGCGAAAAAGGTCCGCACTCCGCTGTTGCTTGCGGCGAATGGTGAAGGAATGCAAGAGTACGAGTGGGCGCGGCTTTCCTCTGGCACTTTCTCACTCCCGCACCTCTGGATCGATCGTTTATTCTTCAACGGCTCAGTAAGTACAGATGATCCCGCCGTCCGGCAGACCTATCCGTAATGACATTGGTATAATAGCTCCAACGAAGCTTCCAACGAAGTTTCCGGGTCTATCGAAGTGGCTCCCAACGCAGAACGCCCCGCACCTTTCGGCGCGGGGCGTTCCCTTGTTCCATGTTATCCCTTACGGCTGTATCACCAGTCGCTCTGTGTAGGTCTTGTCACCTGCGGTGATGTTGACCATGTAAATGCCGCCGGCCAGGTCACCATTGAGTTCCATAAAAGTGTTCAGGTAACCGTCCCCGCCGGAGCGGGACGAAGACGCCTGCACCGCTATGGTCCGGGCCACTACGCGCTTACCGCTCAGGTCGTAGATGTCAACCGTTACCGTTCGCACGTCGGCGCTCACCTCGCTCAGTGAGAGGAACACTTGGTCGCCACGGTTCGGGTTCGGGTACATCGTCAGGACACCGTTGGTGCCTTGCTGGGCCAAGCTGCTGCTGCCACCGGTAAAGCTTGGGCAGAAGGTGCTTGTGTTGATGAGCACGCTGCACACCTTGCCCCATGGCGCTACAGGCTCGCTGCACGATGGGCTTGGCGCATCAACGCACCAGGTAGCACCAAGGTCCTTGCTCACGCGAACATCCACCAAGTAGGTCTTGCCACACTGCAACTGTATACCGGTGGTCCAGTTCATCACCATGGTCGGGCTGGTCTGCGGCGGACGTACGATGCAGACAGCTTCGCCCGGGATGCGGAAACGGAACTGGTAACGCAAGCCTGTACCACCAGCCAGCGGCGCAGGAGAGAACTGCGGTGGGTTGGCTACGATACGGTTGCTTGGGCTGCTGGCTCCGCCGAAGGTGCGGGTAACACCGCAGCTGAAGTCAGAGACGTTCAGTGGGTTGTCCTGAAGCTTCACCAATGGGCACGCGGCACGGGTCGCATCAATGCGGAAGAGGCAAGCGGGACCAAAAGGCTGGTTGACCCCGTTGATGCGGCTACGGATGCGCACGTTCAGCAAGGTGTTGTAGGGGATCTCCGTACCCGCCATCTGGTTGGCTGGCGGAGGGTACACGTTCTTGTTGATCTTGAAGTGGCAAGCACGTGTTGCACCTGTGCCGAAACCGTCCGTGGTGGAATGGCTGCGGAAACGACGGTAGCTATAGCCGCCATTGGGGTCGAAGAACCAGAACTCGTAACCGCTCGCAGTTGGCGTGGATAAGAGCTGCGCGGTAACAGCAGGGTCTTCCGCAGCGACAAGGAATTGATAGTTCGCCCAATCCAGTTTATCGCAGCTGCTGAAGATGGGGCGGCTGGTGTTGGCGGCCATGGGCAGGCAAAAGGCACCATTATCGAAGATGGAGGCCACGGCGCTCAGGTCGGGTGGTCCACCGGCCAGGTTGCCAAAGTTGCCTACCACATTGTTGCTGCCGTTCAGCGGCATGTTGTCGATAACACGACGACCGTTGAAGCCGCTCTCTCGCAACTGATAGCCGCCGTTGATCCCGCCGCTCACGAAGCCATCGCCACCGCTGTCCAGAACACGCAAACGGAAGCAACCGACAGGCAGGCAGCAGCTCGCCGTGATCGGACTGGTTATGCCGTTGGTGTATGGTGCATTCGGTAAACCACCGCTACAAACCACCGTATTGTCATTCTGGTACAGGATCTCCCAACCGGCTTGTGCGCTGTTGGCATCGGTGCGCAGCTCCACGGTCACATTCTGCGAACAGGGTGTGCCAACACATCCACAACCAAGCTCATAGCCTTGATAGACCTCATCGTTGGTACTGGGGTCGTTGTCGTTACAGGGCGTTCCAGGCAAGGCGGTACCACCAATAACACCAAGGCAATCGGGGAACACACCAAGGCAGGTGCAATCCAGTTGGTAGACATCGTTAAGGGTTAGTGGGTTGCCGTCGTTGCAAGGCTCACCGGGCAGTGCAGCACCACCGATCTGGCCTAAGCAGTCGATGACTTGGCCAGCGCAGGAGCAGTCACCTTGGACCACGTCGTTGCCGGTACCCGGGTTATTGTCGTTGCAAGCACTGCCGGGTTCAGGCCCACCAGGGCAAACATCGACGCAATTCGCGGTGCCATCGTTGTCATCGTCGAGTTGTGTGTTCGCTGCACCTGGTGAAAAACAAGCACGGATGAAGTCAACGCTGTTGTTGTTCGTGTCGTTGCCATCCGGTACACGGGAAAGGCTGATCCCGGCGGTGGAGAGATCGGTGATCGATGGTGCGGTCTCGGTACTGCCTAGAATGCCCGTTCCGTAGCTCATCTGATCGATGACCGTGTTCGAGGCGGTGGTCAGGCGAACGCCGTCGGGACCGTTCTGGAGCGTAAGCACGGAAGTGAAGTAGACTTGGTCCACGTTGGGTGCTGTTGCGCTTCCCAGTACGAAATAGTCCCCGGCTGCGAGCGTGAACGAGTTGAGCGTGACCGTTGCATAAGGTGTGTTCCCTGTGCCGTTCCAAAGCACCACTTTCAAACCGCCCAGACCCACTGGGAATGCACCTCGGTTGAGGATCTCAATGAATTCCTGGGTGTCGGTACCAGGCTGATCGTAGTCCACTTCATTGATCACCAGATCCGGCGTGGGTTCGCATACCGGGGCGGCGCCTGAAGCGGTCTGTGTTCCACAGGGGGAACTCAAGCTGATGGAGTAAGCGTCAGCCTCACTAACGTTGGTGATCTGTATGGTGCCGTTGGGGACGGAAGCTGGGTTATCCCCGGCTATGGTTCCGGACGCGCCGTTGTTCGCTACACCAACGCCTGGCTCGACACCCGTGTAGGGAATGGAGACAGTGTAGGTATCGGTGGTGCCGGGGGTGAAGCTGTTGCAGGTGACCACCGCCGTTCCAAGAATGATGTCGCACGCGCTCAACTGGCAGGCCGTAATGACCTGGTTGGGGCTAATAGTGGTGAATACCGGGTCGTAGCCAATGTTGCAGGCACAGCCGGTCGCGTTGAAGTTGCTGATGCCATTCACGGCAAGTGGGCATCCATCCAGGCAATCCGGCGTTGCATCAAGGTCGCTGTCCGGGGCATTGTTGTTGGAAATACCTGGTGAGGCGCACCAGACTGCCCAATCCGCGCTATTGACATTGCTATCCGTGCCATTCGGAATGCGGGCTATCACCTTGTTCGCGGTCGTGTTATCATCTCCCGTGGCCAGACCAGTGCCTTCCGCAAAAGGCGCAATGGATGTTCCTTCGTAGCTGATCGCATCAACTACGGCATTTGATGGGTTGCGCAAGACCACGGCATCCACTGGACCGTTCTGGATGCGGTCGGTGCCGGTGACCACTTGATCAACATTTGGGACCGCTGCTGTCCCGACCACATAATAATCTCCCGCAACAAGGGTGACCGCAGAAAGGCTGGTGGTCGATTGTACAGCACCATTGGCGCCGTTCACGGCCACGATACTGTAGCCGGCAAGGTTAACGGGACCGGCTCCAGCATTGTAGAGTTCCACCCATTCGGCATTGTCCGTACCGACATTGTCGTAATCCACCTCATTGATGATGATCACCGGGAGAGGCGCGCAAACTGGGGCATTACCGACCGCTGAAAGAGAACCACAAGGAGCAGAAAGCGATATGGAGTATCCATCCGACTCAGAAATGTTCGAGACCAGGATCGTCCCATTTGTCACCAGTGCAGGATCATCACCGCCAAGAATGCCGGAAGCACCCAGGTTGCTGACCGTGACGCCCACTTGGATACCTGTATATGGAATGGAGAGATCGTAGGTATCGACCCCGACCGTATTGGCATCGCAGAGCGTGCTGGGCGTCCCCAATGTGATCCCACAGGGTGGTGGCGCGCACACCGGTGAATTGCCCGAAAGACCCAAAGAAGAGCAAGGGCTGGAGAATGTCACGGAATAACCATCGCCTTCGGTTATGTTGTTGATAATGATGGTACCGCTGTTCTGGGTGGCAGGGTTACCTCCAGAAAGATCAAGAGTGCCGGATGCACCCGCATTGGTAACCGTGATCCCCGGTGTTAGACCGCTGAACGCGATGGTCAGGTCGTAGGTGTCGATACCGTTGGTGAGCGCATCACAACTCGTATTCACGGCACCTAATGTCGTAGCGCATCCTCCAGCCAGGTTCACGGTCCCGCCCACGGCAAGTCCTATGTTGTTCGGCGAAGCACTTGAGAAGAAACCCCAGCCACCTGTGGCAGTTACGCCGCTCGCGTAGTACCGGAACGTGACCGTTGTGGATGCAGGAACGTTCTGGAGGGCCGAAATGCCCGTCAGATCCACCTGTGGAAGTTGCACGGGTAAAGGGGCCGGTGTGAGAAGGGGCGATCCGATCAGGGTGAAATTCGTCCCATCCAAACTATAGGCATACTGCTGGCTAACCCCAGGAGCGGCGGCGTAGGTCGTAGTCCCATTGCACCGCGCGTTCAAGGTGCTCAGTGATAGCGAGAACCCCGTGGCCGCTGACAGTGTCCATTGGAAATAGTCCGTGTTCGCTGTGGAAATACCGTTGTTCTGGAAGCCGACCGTGCGGAACGAATTTGCTCCCACACTAGCTGCCGCACCAGGTCCACGGGTTAGAACGTTGGAAGCGTCCATGTTGGCATTGTAAACCTCTGCTGCGGACGTTGCCAGCGTATTCTCGCCAGTAAAGTCCCATGAGGCGATCTGCGCTAGGGCCGGTCTGGTCGCAAGGGCGAGCAAAAGCAACATCAACGAACATCGCTTCAAAAGGTCTGTTGGGTAAGGTCGAACTACCATGATCGTAGGGTTTGGGTTTTCTGGTCAGGGGCAAAGAACAGCCACCAAGGTGAAGTACATGTTGATCCCATCGGTCCTTGGCTTGTGAAGCGAACATCTAACCTACGGAACCCCGAACGACCCCAGTATCCTTGTTATCCACCACGCTGATCACTTTGTTGATAACCTGTGACCGGATGGGCAGATCACGCTGGTCCGATCCACCTTCGAGGCAAGCTC
>Ga0209490_10006513_pt1 | contig 10518 bp, 10 predicted proteins | sample MAT06_FD_187209 | JGI IMG/M metagenome (GOLD analysis project Ga0209490, IMG submission 187209) | Freshwater microbial communities from Lake Fryxell liftoff mats and glacier meltwater in Antarctica - MAT-06 (SPAdes) (version 2) | ecosystem: Environmental > Aquatic > Freshwater > Ice > Liftoff...
AATTCTCGCCGATCGACAGGGCGAACAGCTTGCGGATGGTGCCGTCGGCGGCGTCTTTCGGGTTCGTCGCGCCCATGACTTCACGGTAGGCGGCGACGGCGTTGGGGCCTTCCAGCACCTGGACGATGACCGGCTCGGCGGTCATCTGGCCGACCAGTTCGCCGTAGAACGGGCGATCGGCATGGACTTCATAGAATTTCTTCGCCTGGGCTTCGGTCAGATGCACGCGGCGCTGGGCGACGATACGCAGGCCCGCGCCCTCGATCACGGCATTGACGGCACCGGTCAGGTTGCGGCGCGTGGCGTCGGGCTTGATGATGGAGAAGGTGCGTTCGGTCATAGGGGCGACTTCTTGTTGGGGGGTTTGAAGGTCGCGGGCTTATAGCGGCGGCCTACCCGCTTTCCAACCCGTCCCGATCAACAGGCGATGGCCCGGACATGGCCAGCGTCGGCATAGTCGAGGATGGCGCGGTCACGGGTCACCAGAGTCAGGTCGCGTGCGCGCGCCGTGGCGATGATCATGCGATCGGCGGGGTCGCGGTGCAACGGCTCGGGAAGGACCGAAAGGTCCAGAAGCAAGGCGGCGGTCAGGTCGACGATTTCTGCCCCGGTAGCGTCGATCGCGCGCGAGAACCAGGCCCTGGCGTCTTGTCCGATGATACGCAAAAGCGAAGGTTTCGAGGCCAGGAACCCGATTTCCCAAGCGGTCGCGGCGGAAACGAACAGCACCCCGCTGCGCCCTGCTGAAATCACCGCCTCACGCGCCGGCCCGGCGACGGCGTCGCCGTGCACGATCCATATGAGGGCGTGGGTGTCGAGCAGCAGTCCGTCCGTCACGCCGCCGAGTCCAGAGGTTCAGCATCATCAAACGGCAACTCGCCGAACACCTGCTCATAGATCGGGCGGGTCAGATCAATGCTGGCGTCGATGATCATCATCCCCTTCATCGATCCGAACATGCTTTGGGGATCCCACGGCTGTTCTTCTGCGCCGTCGGGCCCTGTCAAAATCGCGACTTCCTTGCCGCGCTTGGTGATATGAACCTTCTTCACCGCGCCCGAGTTCACACGATCCAGCAGTTCAAGGCACTTGGCCTTGAACTCCGTCGCCGTTATGACGACCTCCCCCGTGATCTGGTCATGTGTCATGACCAGTCATATTGAAGTGACCAGTTCCGAAGTCAATCCCTCCTCATGCTCCAGATCACCGACCTGACCTTCAATGCCTGGGGGCGCAAATTCCTCGAGGACGCCTCCGTTTCCCTGCCGCCCGGGGCCAAGGTCGGGCTAGTCGGCCGCAACGGCATCGGCAAATCGACCCTGTTCAAACTGATCCTCGGCGAACTGGCCGCCGGTGGCGACGAGATCAGCCTGCCCAAGACCGCCCGCATCGGCTCGGTCGATCAGGAGCACCCCGCCACGCCCGTCAGCGTGCTCGAAACCATCCTCGAGGCCGACGAGGAGCGCCACCGCCTGTTGGGCCGGCTGGAGACCGCCGAGCCCGAGGAGATGGGCGAGATCTGGACCCGTCTGATCGAGATCGACGCCGACGCCGCCCCGGCCCGCGCCGCCGAAATCCTCGTTGGCCTGGGCTTCGACCATGACGACCAGCAACGGCCGATGTCGGAATTCTCCGGCGGCTGGCGCATGCGCGTCGCCCTGGCGGCAGCCCTGTTCGCCGAGCCGGACATGCTGCTGCTCGACGAACCAACCAACTATCTCGACCTCGAAGGAGCCCTGTGGCTTGAGGCCCGGCTCAAGAAATATCCGCACACGGCCCTGATCATCTCCCACGACCGCGAGATGCTGAACGAGGTCTGCACCCACATCCTGCACCTCGCGAACCGCAATCTGACGCTCTACACCGGCAACTACGACCAGTTCGAAAAGGCCCGCGCCGAAAAGGCCCGGCTGCAGATGTCGGCCAAGGCCAAGCAGGATGCCGAGCGCGCCCACCTTCAGGCCTTCGTCGACCGCTTCAAGGCCAAGGCCTCCAAGGCCGCCCAGGCCCAGTCGCGCATGAAGCGTCTGGCCAAGATGCAGCCGGTGGCCACGACCATCGAAGAGCGCGTCGCCCCCTTCATCCTGCCCTCCCCGCCGCGCCCGCTGGCCCCGCCGCTGATCCGGCTGGAGCGGGCCAATGTCGGCTATGAGACCGGCAAGCCGATCCTGCGAAACCTGAACCTGCGCATGGACCTCGACGACCGCATCGGCCTGCTGGGCGTCAACGGCGCGGGCAAGTCGACCTTCGCCAAGATGATCGCCGGGGCGCTGAAGGTCTCCGATGGCGAATTGCACCGCGACCGCAAGATGCGGGTGGGCTGGTTCCACCAGCACCAGATCGAGGCCATGGACCCGACCGACACCCCGCTGGAAATCATCCGCCGCGCCATGCCCGAGGCCGCCGAGAGCGCGCGCCGATCCAAGCTGGCGCAATGGGGCCTCGGCTACGAGAAACAGGAAACCACGGTCGCCAGCCTGTCCGGCGGCGAGCGCGCACGCCTGCTGCTCAATCAGGTGGCGATGGACGCGCCCCACATCCTGATCCTCGACGAACCGACCAACCACCTCGACATCGACAGCCGCAGGGCCCTGCTCGACGCGCTGAACGACTATTCCGGTGCCGTGATCCTGATCACCCACGACCGCTCGCTGATGGAGATGGTCGCCGACCGCCTGTGGCTGGCCGCCGACGGCTCGGTCAAGCCCTGGGACGGCGACATGGACGACTATGCCCGTTTCGTCCTCGACCGCGCCAAACAAGCGGCGGTGAAGCCGAGCCAGATCAATGACGAGACGGTCGGCGCAAACGCCCCTCACGCAGCGAGCGCCACTTCGTCAAAGGGCGGGGGCGCGAACAATAGGGGCAACAAAAAGAAATCAGGCCCCTCTCCCTCGACCCTGCGTCACGCCGTGAAGAAGGCCGAGGAGCGCATGGCCCAGCTGACCTCGGAAATCGCCCGCATCGACGACGACATGGCCAATGCCTCGGTCAGCAACCCCAAGGCCCTGGAAGGCCTGACCCGCGCGCGGGCCAAGACCCAGTCTGACCTCGACGCGGCGGAAGCGGCATGGGTGGCGGCGGAGGAAGCGTTGGCGGAGGTCAGCTGAGATGAAGCCCATCGTCTTCAGCCGCGAAGAGACCGCCGCCATCACGGCGAAGCTACGCAGCCATTTCCACGACGAGCTGGAGATCGACCTCGCCGGCCTGCCCGCCGAAATGCTGCTCGACTTCCTCGGCCGCGAGATCGGCCCCTTTTTCTACAATCGCGGTCTCTACGACGCCCAGGCCGTGGTGGCGAAGAAGGCCGAGGATATCGTCGAGGCGATCGCCGGGCTGGAGCGTGGCGAGGCGTAGGTTCCGGGGGCAAAGCCGCCCTACCCCGCCTCCCGCGCACCCCCCGACCGCCGCCGTGCGAACGGCGCCGTGCACAGCGCCAGAACCGTCAACAGGGCCAGCATCATCCACGCCTCGTTGATCGCCTGCACCAGCGCCAGCTTCTCGACCAGCGGCGTCAGGGCGGCGGTGGTCGCCGCGTCGATCGGCTGACCGACCCGGCTGGCGAATAGTGCCAGCGGAATGCCCAGGGCCTGGGCGGTCTCGGTGTCGCCGGCCTGCAGACGCGCCACGATCTCGCGCCCCAAAACCGGCGCGCGGCCATAGATGACGGTGTCGATCAAGGCCAGACCGATGGCCCCGCCCAGATTGCGCATGAGGTTGAACAGGCCGCTGGCGTCGGGCACCTGCGCCGGGGCCAGATCGCCCAGCGCCAGCCGGGTCGGCGGCAGCAGGCACAGCATGATCGCCAAACCCCTGACGATCTGTGGCCACAGCATCTGGTCGAAATCGGTCTCGGCCGTCTGGAAGGCGCTCATCCCCAGTCCGAGCGCGAACAGGGCGAAGCCGAAACCGATCAGCAGCCGGGCATCGACCCGCTTTTCCAGCACTACGGCCACCGGCGCGGCCGCCAGCTGGGCCAAGCCGGTCACCAGCATGATGGATCCTATAACCAGCGGCCCATGACCCCGCACGAAGGCCAGGAACACCGGCATCAGATAGACCGACCCGAACAGCCCCATCCCCAGCACGAAGCTGAGAATACACCCCACCGCGAAGCTGCGGTTCTTCAGCGTCCGCAGCTCCACCACGGGCGCCCGGCGACCCAGGCTGCGGCGCACGAAGCCCACGCCCGAGGCCAGGCTGAGCGCGCCCAGCCCCAGCACCAGCGGCGAGGCCCAGCCCCGCTGCGGCGCCTCCTTCAGGGCGATCTCCAGCGTCGCGAGCGCCAGCGCCATCAGGGCCAGGGCGATGAAATCCAGATGCCTGATCTGACCCGGATCCGGCCGCGCCCGGGGCAGCACATAGACGGCCGTCAGGGCACAGACGACGCCCGGGCCGATATTGATCAGGAACAGCCAGTGCCACGACCACGTCTGGGTGATCCAGCCCCCGACCACCGGCCCGACGGTCGGTGCCAGCACGGCGACCACGCCCGCGATCGTCGTCGCCACCCCCTGCCGCCGCTCGGGGAACAGCAGGAAGACGGCCGAGAACACCGCCGGGATCAGGGTCCCGCCCGCGAACCCCTGGATCACCCGCCAGAAAATCAGCGTCCCGAAATCCTGGCTGAGCGCGCAGCCCAAAGAGGCCAGGCTGAACACCGTCACCGAGACGACGAACAGCCACCGCATCGTGAACGCCCGGGTCAGGACGCCGGTCAGCGGGATCGCGATCACTTCGGCGATCAGATAGGAGGTCTGGACCCAGCTCATCTGGTCCGGCGCCACCCTGATCGCCGCCTGGATGGTCGGCAGCGACGTCGCCACGACCTGGATGTCGAGGATGGCCATGAACATGCCGACGCACATCACGATGAAGCCGAACCACAGCCGGATCGGATGACCGGCGGGCGTCGGGGCAGGGTTCGACATGACGGACATCTCTGGACGCGACCGGACCCGGGGGCTGGCTTACCGTCCGGGCCTGAGATCAAACTAGGTCATGTGAATCGGTCCCTATCAATCCCAAACCGGCCGTATGGCGTCAGGCGAAGTCCAGCGAGCCAACCGCCCTTCTTGCGGGCCCCGGAAAGGGCCATAGTTGCGAATCCCATGCTGATCCGTCGCCTCCCGCCCGAGACCGTCAACCGCATCGCCGCCGGCGAGGTGGTCGAACGCCCGGCCAGCGCCATCAAAGAGCTGGTCGAGAACGCGCTCGATGCCGGGGCCACCCGCATAGAGGTCCAGGCCGACGGCGGCGGCCTGACCCGCATCCTGATCGCCGACGACGGGCACGGCATGGCGGCGGACCAGCTGGCTCTGGCGGTCGAGCGCCACGCCACCTCAAAGCTGGAGCCGGACGACGCGGGCGACGTCGACCTGTTGCGCATCCATACGCTTGGCTTCCGCGGCGAGGCCCTGCCCTCGATCGGCTCGGTCGCGCGGCTGACGATCACCAGCCGGCCCCGTCAGGGTGGTGACGCCCACGCGATCACCGTCGAGGGCGGCGATCAGCGTCCGGTCGCCCCCGCCGGTTTCCCCGGTCCCCACGGTGCCCGGGTCGAGGTCCGCGACCTGTTCTACGCCACCCCCGCCCGGCTCAAATTCATGAAGTCCGAGCGGTCCGAGGCCATGGCCATCTCGGAAGAGATCAAGCGTCAGGCCATGGCCCATGAAGGCGTCGCCTTCACCCTCGATCTCGACGGCAAGACCACATTGCGCCTGCCCGCCGAACACCCCGGCGACGCCGGTCGGCTGAAGCGGCTGGCCGCCCTGCTGGGCCGCGACTTCGAGGCCAACGCCCTGCTGATCGATCAGGCGCGGGACAATGTCCGCCTGACCGGCTACGCGGGCCTGCCGACCTATTCGCGCGGCAACGCCGGGCACCAGTATCTGTTCGTCAACGGCCGTCCGGTGAAGGATCGGCTGCTGCAAGGGGCCCTGCGCGGGGCCTATGCCGACTTCCTCGCCCGCGACCGGCATCCGGCGGCGGTGCTGTTCCTCGAGATCGACCCGCTCTACGTCGATGTGAACGTCCACCCGGCCAAGGCCGAGGTGCGGTTCCGTGATCCGGCCCTGGTGCGCGGCCTGATCGTCGGGGGCCTGCGCCACGCCCTCGCCGCCGCCGGCCACCGCGCCTCGACCACCGTCGCCGCCGACGCCCTGGCCGGGTTCCGCCCCCACACCGGCGTGAGTTCAGGCCCCGCCTGGAGCCCGTCTTCGCCCGCGGCAGCAGGCTTCAGCGGCTGGCAGGGCTGGGCCGCCCCGGCCAGCACGACCGCCCGGATCATCCCCGGCCTCAACGAACGCTCGGCCCGCGTCGAGCCCGGTGCCTCGGCCGACGGCTGGCCCGCCGACGCCGCCCCCGCCGCGCCGGACCTGATCGACTTTCCGCTCGGCGCCGCACGGGCCCAACTTCATGGCACTTACATTGTCGCCCAGACCCGCGACGGCCTCGTCGTCGTAGACCAGCACGCCGCCCACGAACGGCTCGTCTATGAGCGGATGAAGGCGCAGATGGCCGAGGGGTCAGTGACCCGTCAGGCCCTGCTGACCCCCGAGGTGGTCGAACTGGACCCCGCCGAAGCAGAACGCGTCGCGTCGCGAGCCGACGAACTGGCGCAACTGGGCCTGATCGTCGAGGCTTTCGGTGTCGGGGCCGTGCTGGTGCGCGAGACCCCGGCCCTGCTGGGCGACACCGACGTCCAGGGCCTGATCCGCGACATCGCCGACGACCTGGCCGAGCACGGAGCCGCCCTGGCCCTGTCCGAACGCCTCGGCGAGGTCTGCGGCACCATGGCCTGCCACGGCAGCGTCCGCGCCGGGCGTGTGTTGTCAGCCCCAGAAATGAACGCCCTGCTGCGCGATATGGAGGCCACCCCGCACAGCGGCCAGTGCAACCACGGACGGCCGACCTATGTGGAGCTGAAGCTGGCCGATCTCGAGAAACTGTTCGGGCGGCGTTAGCCCTTGGCCGGAAGGCAGAGAGCGACGACCGTCTCCACCGGTTTTGATCGCAGGTCCGCGATAATGGCTTCGCGGTCTGGCGAGACAAGAACGACCCACGCGAGGGCCGCCGACTGGACGATCACAACCACGGACAACAGGACCATCAGAGTCGGCCCCAGTCCCGATTTCCTCGTGGACATCACACCCTCAACCTCACTGACCACTGTTCTGCCGGGACACCGTGCGGCTATCAATCGGGAAAATGGGAAACCCGTGTTTCCAGCGCGTGGAGCCTCGGAGCGTGACAGGTTCGCTGCGGTCCGGTAGCTCGAAGCGACGATCCAACGGGAAGCCCATGTCCGAGATTTCGCAGAAGGCCTGAGGCCTCTCACATCGCTGAGAAGAGCCTCTGATCCACCCGCCGGCGTGACGGCGACAGCGAGAGCCTCCACGCATTCTCGGACCATCCACAATGAACATCTCCCGTGCGGAGCAGCGCACGCTGCACGCCTTGGCGCAGGGCGGCGCGATCCTGCTCGAACGCGATGGTGACGGTCGCATCCTGCGCGCCTACTGTTTCACCCGCGACAGCTTCCTGCTGACGGACTGTGACCTGTCGGTCTGGAAAAAGCTCAAGTCCAAGGGGCTGTTCGCCTCGATCGGCGGCGGACCGTACCGGGTCAATCGCGACGGCCTGGCGCGCCTGCACAGCCAGCTCGACAACCGGGTGTCAGCCCGTCGTTGGCAAAGTCCGGAGAAACAGCACCCGCGCCGCCCCATAGTCGCGCGCGTCCAGCCGTTCGTAGCCGGGCGTATCGATCTCCGGTTCGTCCGAACCGCGCTCGAACACGACGACGGCACCGGCCTTCAACCATTTGCCCTCCAGCAGCCGCAGCAGAGTCTGCTCCCCCAAGCCCTTTCGATACGGCGGATCGAGGAAGGCGAGGTCGAAGGCCTCGCCGTCGGATCCGGGCCGGCCGCCGAGGTCGGTCGCGCTGCGCCGATGCACCCGGGTGCGGCCCATGACGCCATAGGTGTCGGCATTCTCGCGGATCGCACCCCGAGCCTCCTCGTCCGTCTCGACGAACAGGGCGAAGGCCGCGCCCCGGCTGATGGCCTCGAACCCCAGGGCTCCGGACCCGGCGTAGAGGTCGATCACCCGCATCCCCTCCAGTGGCTCGGCCCAGGCGGCGTGCTCGAGCACGTTGAAGATGGCCTGACGCGCGCGGTCGGAGGTCGGGCGCGTGCCCTGTCCGTCCGGTGCCGCGATGGCCCGGCCCTTCAGGCTTCCTGCGACAATCCGCATGGATCAGCCCTTGGAGCGGGGACCGCGCGGACTGCCGCGCCCGCCGGCCGGACCGGCACCCGGGCGGGGGACGCCGGGCCGGGAGAAGCCGCCGGGACGGTCGCCGGCCTTGCCCGCGAACGGCGGCTTGGAGCCCGGCTTGCGCTCGAACGGGCGCTTCTCGCCAGATCGCTCCTCCGATCGGGCTGCAGGCCGGGCACCCGTGCGGGCGTCGCCGCGGGGACGGTCGATGAACTGGTCCTCGCGCGGCTTGAAGACGCGCTTCGGCCGCTCGCCGGTCGCGGCCTCGGCACCCTCGGGCCGGGCGCGGGGGGTAAAATTCTTCTTGGGATGCTCGAATTTTGGCGCGGCCTTGGCCCAGCCGGCCTTCTTCGGCGGACGGGCGACCCGTTCGGCGGCATCGGCAGCGGCTGTTCCGGCAGCGCGGGTGCGGCTGGGCTTGCGCGAGGGGTCCGACATCGCCGAACCCGACGCACCCTTGACGATCGGGGCCGAGGTGCGGCGGCCGGGGATGGGCGCCGGGGTGGAGACGGTGTTGCCCTGCGGCAGGTTGTCGGGGCGGATATGTTCGGCCAGCATCTCGCGGATCACGCGCGGCCCGACCTCCTCGACCGACCCCAGCGGCAGGGTGCCGAGCTGGAACGGCCCATAGGCCAGCCGGATCAGCCGGTTCACCGTCAGGCCGAGATGCTCAAGCACCTTGCGGACCTCACGATTCTTGCCTTCGGTGATCGAGACACTGATCCACAGATTGGCGGGGGCATTGCCCTCGCTCTCCCTGGCCTTGTCGAGGCTGGCCTCGATCGGGCCGTAGCGGACGCCGTCGACGGTGACGCCGTCTTTCAGAGAGTCCAGCTGAAGCTGGCTGACGCGGCCCCGGGCGCGGGCGCGATACTGGCGGACCAGCTCGGTCGAGGGCAGTTCCAGGGCGCGGCTGAGCTCGCCGTCATTGGTCAGCAGCAGCAGGCCCTCGGTATTCAGATCGAGACGGCCGACGGAGATGACGCGCGGCAGGCCGCTGGGCAGGGCGTCGAACACGGTGGGTCGCCCGCCCGGATCATTGTGCGAGGTCACCAGGCCCGCGGGCTTGTGATAGCGCCAGACACGGGTGGATTCGGCCGAGCCGATCGGTTTGCCGTCGACGGTGATCACATCGTCACGGGTCACCAGGGTGGCCGGGGTGTCGAGGATCTTGCCGTTCACGGCGACCTTGCCAAGGCCGATCAGCCGCTCGACCTCACGACGCGAGGCGATGCCGGCGCGGGCCATGGATTTGGCGATTCGCTCGCTGCGCTTGGGGCCTTCATCGGCTTTTGCGCCGGGCTTGCCGTCCTTGCTGAACGGCTTCCCGCCCGCGCGCGGCGGGCCCTTGTCGCCTGATTTTGCGTAAGGTTTGCGGGGGCCATCGCGGCTGTCGTCTTGACGCGGGCGCGGCTTCTTGTCGTTGTCTCTTGGATGGCTGGCCATGATGAGCGGTTCATGCACATGGCCTTGGCGTGTGCGCAAGCGGCGGCGGACGCGGGAGAGACGCCCGTCGGCTGCGTGATCGTCGACGAAGTCACGGGCGAGGTCGTCGCCGAGGGACGCAACGGGCCGATCGCTGCGCACGATCCGACCGCCCACGCCGAGATCGTGGCTCTCCGCGCTGCGGCCGCGAATTTGGGCAACTACCGTCTGACCGGGCTGACCCTGTATGTGACACTGGAGCCTTGCGCCATGTGCGCCGGGGCCATCAGCCATGCCCGCATCGGGCGGGTGGTCTGGGGGGCGGACGATCCCAAGGGAGGGGCTGTGGCGCATGGTCCCCGCTTCTTCGACCAGCCGACCTGCCACTGGAAGCCCGCGGTCGAGCGGGGAGTCCTTGGCGACGAGGGTGCGGCGCTGCTGCGGGGCTTCTTCCGGGCCCGTCGGAAAGGAACGGCGGCTGCGGATGAACGTTAGCCTGACCGGGCCAATGGCCCAGCTTGTCCGGGAGCCATGATGAAACGCGCCGCCTCCGCCCTGATCGGGGTGATCATCGTCGCGTCCTGCGGCCCCAAGCCGTCCGCCGCCCCCACAGACGGCGACGCAGTGCGCGATCGGGCCCAGCAGGCGCAAACGGCCCGGCGCCGCACCGGGGCCGAGGCCCAGGACCGTGCCGTCAACCGCATCGTTCGCACCGTCTATCTGTGCAGCGACAGCGAGCGTCTGTCGGTGGATTTCGACAATCCTCGCCGCATGGCGACGGTTCGGAATTCCAGCGGCGCGGCGGTGGACCTGTATCAG